>Ga0302319_10005040_pt1 | contig 26779 bp, 13 predicted proteins | sample Bog_T0_2_FD_203319 | JGI IMG/M metagenome (GOLD analysis project Ga0302319, IMG submission 203319) | Peat permafrost microbial communities from Stordalen Mire near Abisko, Sweden - Bog_T0_2 | ecosystem: Environmental > Terrestrial > Soil > Wetlands > Peat | place: Sweden: Abisko, Stordalen Mire... | reverse complement strand
GTAACCGCTGCACGCCGACGCGTACTGGCGAGACAGCACGGCGAGGAGCATCGTCACATGCGTGAGCGACAGGGCGTCAGTTCGTCGGGGTCTTCTGCTGCGCGGTCAGCGGGGGAGGGATCGTGATAGGTCCCAGCTCTCGCTCGATCTCCATCGGGACGAGCCGCGCGCGGGTCGCTCGCCAGTACTTGGGCGCAAGCTCGAGGTAGCGGTCCCGAGGCCAGTAGGGGATCACCTTGATGATGTCGCAGAAGTAGGGCTCGGGATCGAGGTCGTGGACCTTGCACGACGCGACGAGGGAGAGGACGTTGCCGGCGGCGCTGGCGTGGTCGTCGGATCCGTAAAACATCCACGCCTTTCGTCCGACGGCGATGGGCCGCAGAGCACGCTCAGCGGCGTTGTTGTCCATGCGAAGCCTGCCGTCCTCGAGGAAGCGGCGGAGCGCCGCCTCGTGCCTCAGCGAGTAGCCCAGGGCCGTGGCGAGCAGGCTGCGTCCTTCGAGCTTGGCCTTTTGCCCGGCGGCCCAAACGAAGAACGCATCGACGACCGGGCGCACGTCGGCGTCACGGCGAAGCGTGCGTTGCGCGGGTGCAAGCTCGGCGAGAGCGCGGTCAGCCTCGAAGATCGCGTCGATGCGCCGTACGCCCTCGACGCCGAGCGGGTGCTTGCAGACAGCAGCCTCCCAGTACTTGCGCCTGGCGTGGCTAAAACAGCCCACTTCAATCGGCGGAAGTCCGCATGCCCCGGGCTCCTCGGCGGCGCCGTCGGGTGGCAGCCCCTTGAAGAGCGCGTCGTAGATGGCATGGGCGTCGGCCTGCACGTAGCCGTGAAACCCTTTGAACATCTCCCATGCCGTCAGACTCGTGTGCCTCGGCTGAAAGTCGAGGAAGACGTGGTCTTTGTCGGCGAGGGTCACGAAGAAGTGCCCCTTCTTGCACGCCTGGCGCTTGCCCTCGAGGCGCGTCGGTTGCACGGCCACGCCCGTGGCGTCGGTCGCGAGGCAGAAGGCCGTGGCGATAGCCTCTTTGCGCGCGGCCTCGACGACGCACCCGAACGTCGCCCCGACGTGCTCGGCGTAGCGGCACATGATGCTCCGGTCGATCTTGAACCCTTCGCGCGCCGTCTGCTGCTCGTAGCGATGAAACGGGACGCCGAGCACATACTTCATGGCGAGCACGTGAGCGATCATCGAAGGCGCGAGAATCCCGCCCGGCACGATCTCTTTGGGCATCGGCGCGACGCGGATGTCGACCCGCGGCTCTGTCCTTGCGGCCCAGGACCGCCCGGTGACCTCCGCACCCTCCGGGAGCTTCTGCTTCATGCCGTCTTTGTACACGACGCGCGCGGTGACGATGCGGCGATGGCCACCGCGCTCGTAGCCGACGCGCGAGCTCTCGTCGAAGCCCATACGCTCGAACACGCCTTCGAGCTCCGGGTCGGGGATCTCGACGCGCACCTCGGGCAGGTCGTAGTCGCTTAGCTTGCGACGTCCGGTCGGCTTCGTCGTGGACGCCTTGCGCGTCTTCTTGTTGGGCGGCGGCGACCCTTCACCGTTTTCACCCGCGACGTCGGCGTCCCCCAGCACCTTCGCGAGCGCGGAGGTCTCGGCAGCGAGCTGGTCGAAAGCGAGCTGTGCGCTCTCGATGTCCTCCAGGCGCTCGGCCTTGGCCACGTGAAGACGTCGCTTGAGGAGATGCAGCTCCTCGAGCATCTGGTAATAACGCGCGCGCAGGCGTACGAGCGCGTCACGCGCTTGCGCAAGCTCGCCACGCAGCGAGGCATTCTCGCTCTCGAGCACGGTGACGCGCGCATCCGCATTCGTCGATTCGAAGGCGCGCGTCGTGTCTGCCACGGCAGGTTTCTGTAGGCACGCGCGCGACGTCTGTCGAGGGTCTCGCGCGCGATTCGAACGACGCGTATGTCGATTTATCAGTGCACGCGACGAGGACGTCGTCGCGACGACGCGCGGACCGGCTCCTCCTCGGGAGCGATGCGAATGCCGTCGAGAAGCGCGTCGAGCGTCGACTCGTCGATCTCGATGTGTGTCGCGTCGGGCGCTGGTGCGGCCGGCAGAGAGAATGTCCCGGCGTCGAGTCGCTTGTAGAACATGCAGACCCCGGTCGCGTCGGCGAAAAGCACCTTCACGATCTGACGACGCCGACCGACGAATACGAACAACGCCCCGCCCCGCGGCTCGTACCCCATCTGCTCGCGCACAATCCCCGAAAGCCGCTCCACGCCGTAACGCATATCGACCACACCGACCGCCACGAACACCTGCACGCCCGACGGCATCATCGCGCACCTCCGAGAGCGCGAACGACCTCCGCGAGCAACGAAGCATCAAACCCCCGCGTCACCCGCACGCGCGCCCCGCCGACCTCGATGACCATCTCCGGCGTCGCCGCGGACGATGACGCGCGCATCACCACTGGCACCATCCGGACGCGCTCGTCACGACCGATCTGGCTCGACCACCAGCGCAACGTCGACGCCGCGTACCCCGTGTCTGCTGCGAACGTGCCCGCATCCTGCCCGCTCGCTCGCCACGCCCGAACACGCTCCACCCACTGCTGCCTTGTCGTTGACTTCACGCGCGCAAGCTTGCGGTCCTCGGAGGCGTCACGGAAGACCGCGTCGTCATGCAGCGGTTACGCCTCTTTGCCGACTTGGTACGCTCGGGGCGAGAGTAGGGGCACGACCCGCGATGCTCAGGCGGCCGAAGTTTCCGCTGTGGTCTCGCCTGCTCACGGTCGGCATGCCCGTGTTTCGCTCCGAGCTCAGGCGTCGAGCTCTAGGCGCCACGCTGGGCCTCATATTCCTGTTGCTCGTGATCAACGGGCTCAATGTCGTCATCAGCTACGTCACACGCGATTTCATGACCGCCCTGTCGCGACGCGAAGAGCGGCGCTTCTACCTGACAGCTGTCGCGCTCGCGGGCGTATTCGTCGTGTCGACGACGGCGGCCGTGCTCGCTAGATATGTCGAAGAGCGCCTCGGGCTGATGTGGCGAGACTGGCTCACGCGCCGGTTCCTCGAGCGCTATCTCCGTGGTCGCGCGTACCGCCGGCTCATGAGGCGCGAGGACGTCGACAACCCGGACCAGCGAATCGCAGAAGACGTCAAGACCTTCAGTGTGTCGACGCTCTCGCTCGTGATCATCGCCTTCAACGCGCTGCTAGCGATCATAACCTTCGCCAGCGTCCTGTGCTCGATTACACCGTGGTTGCTGGTGGCCGCCGTGACGTACGCGCTCGTCGGCTCTGCCGGGATGATCCTCGTCGGTCGTCGCCTGGTCGAGCTGAGCAACGCGCAGTATCGAAAGGAGGCCGACTTTCGGTATGCGCTCGTACGCATTCGCGAGCACGCCGAAGCGGTGGCTCAGATGGCAGGGGAGCACGACGAAAAACTCCGCCTTGGCCAGCGACTCCTCTCGCTCGTCGCAAATTTCCGGCGAATCATCGACGTCAATCGCAACCTCGGGTTCTTCGTCAATAGTTACAACTACCTCACGCAGGTTATTCCGGTGGTGATCGTCGCTCCCTTGTATGTCAGCCGACAGGTCGAGTTCGGGACGGTCGCGCAGTCTGCCATGGCGTTCACGTTCACCTTGAACGGCTTCTCCTTGATCGTGAGTCAGTTCCAGCAACTGTCGTCGTATGCGGCCGTCGTCGCACGCCTTGGAACGCTATGGGAAGCCACGGCCGACGACGAGAGCGTGCGCATGGACGCAGCTTCGCCCGGCCAGCGCCACCTCGTGACCGAAGCGGAGCCGGGTGGACGCCATGTTTCATATCAAGGAGTCACGCTCGAGACACCAACCGAGCATCGGGTGCTGGTGCGACAGCTTTCGCTGGAAGTGCCGGAAGGTCGGAGGCTCATCATCACCGGCCCGAACGGGGCGGGCAAGACAGCGCTGTTCATGGCTACCGCGGGCCTCTGGGAGAGCGGGTCCGGTCACATCCTGCGTCCGGAATCCCCCCATTCGATGTTCTTGCCGCAACACCCCTACGCGATCACGGGCAGGCTCCGGGATCACCTGCTCTACGGGCTCGAGCGTGCGCAGTTCGAGGACGCGCGCATCGCGGACGTCATTCGCCAGGTCGGTCTCGAGGAGGTCGTCGCTCGGGTCGGCGGCCTCGATGCCGAGCGAGATTGGTCCAACGCAATGTCCGAAGGCGAGCTGCAAACGTGCGCCCTCGCACGACTCATCCTCGCGAGACCGCGCTTCGCCTTCTTGGACCAGACGCTCGCGATGCTCGAAGCTGCGCGCGAAGAGCGCCTCTACGCCGCGCTGTCGCGAACCGACATCACCTACATCAGCATTGGCGATCATCCGGCGCTCTTCAAGTACCACGAGCTGCGACTCGACCTCCACGGCGATGGCTGCTGGGGGCTCGGCCCGACCTGATTCCCCTACCGGACATGAGCGCACGCGAGACATCGTGCGGAAGCTCGTCTCATGAGGTGCCGTCTCGTCGCGTGGCTCAGGCCTTTGCGACAGTTGGACCTCGTGAGCATGGTTGAGCGTGGCGCGAAGGCGCGAATGACGCAGACGTCACGCGGGGCGCTCGCGTCGCTGCCGGCACAAGCCGAGCGCCGCACTCGGCCCACGAGATGCACGAGCCTCCCGCGGCGTACACGAACACCGCACGTTCTCTCTCAGCCGGAAACCTACGGAGAAGGACCTCAGCCATGGCAAGCGTCGATACAACGACGGACGGTGGGCCGCACTCCAAAGATCAAGGCGCTGCCTGCGTGGAGACACCGCGGGACGTCCCGGACGAGCCCCCCCTGGAACCCACCTCCCACGGGCGCCGCCTCCTCGTCTGCCTCGATCGCTCGGCGCTCTCGAGAGTGAGCATCCCGCACGCTATCGCGCTCTCACAGACGCTCAAGAGTGACATCACGCTCGTGCACGTCATGCAGCCGCCGCAATCAAGCCCCGCGACGAACGATGCGCTGGGATGGGAGCTCATGGCCGAGGAAGCGCGAGCATACCTGGCCCGGTGCCAGGCTGAGGTCTCGTCAGCCGTCGAGCGACATGTGGACACGCGCCTCGAGCAGGGCAGGCCCGCAGATCACATCGTCAGTCTCGCGCGCGAGCTTTCAGCCGACGTCGTCGTGCTCGGGAGCCGAGGAGAGGGCGGCGCCCCGACGCAGAGCCTCGGAAGCACTGCGTTGGCGGTTCTCGCCATGGCACGCACGTCGGTCTTCATCGCCCATCCACGCGAAGCCGCGTCGACGGACGCAGTTCCGGGCCGCATCCTCGTGCCGCTAGACGGTTCGCTTCGAAGCGAGAGCGTCCTCCCCGTTGCTGCGCGTATCGCACGTGCGTACGGATCCGAGGTGCTCATCGTGCATGTGGTTGCGGAGCCGAGAGCAAGCGCGCTGCTGACCGCGCCGGACGACCTCGATCTCGCCCAGCAGCTCGGAGGACGCCTGGAGTCCGGCGCACATCGATACCTGGAGCGCGTCGAGCGGCAACTCTCGCACCACGTCGCGTCCGTCCGCGCGCTCGTTCTTCGGCGGCCGAGCGAGCGTCAGTGTCTTCTCGAGGTCGCGCAGCGAGAGAACGTCGACCTCATCGTGCTGTCGGCGCATGGATCTGCGTGCGACGCCGGGCGGTCGTTTGGGAGCGTCACAGAATGCCTTCTGACGCAGACGACGATACCGCTGCTCGCGCTCCAGGACCTGTCGGAGGACGACCTTCAACGTGTCACCGACCTCGACGCGACGTCGGCGCCACCGTCGCAGCGCGCGGCTCATCCTGCGGAGTACGCGTGACCGCCGCGTCGGACAGTTCGCCCGGGCGCGCAAGCATCGGCGCGCTCGAAGCGGAGGCACGCGCTCTTGCAGAGGCCCAACGACAGATCGAGCCCGCGAAGCTCGTGACCCGACGCCTCGCCCCAGCCACCATCACACACGCACTCGAACGTGCTCACACACACCTCGCCGAGACCGCGTCCGCCGGTGGATGGATTCCGAAGGCAACCGAGTGGTACCTCGATAACTACTACCTGATTCGGCGAGTCGCGCGGCAGGTCGACACAGACCTTCCACGCGCGTTCGTGCGGCACCTGCCGCTCTTGGGCACCGGCCCCATGAAGGGGCGGCCCAGGATCGACGCGATGGCACGCGCGCTCGTAGCCAAGACCGGCGTCGCGCTCGACCTGTCCATCCTGCGCCGCTTCGTCGATGCGTACCAGGAGGCCTCACCACTCACGATTGCGGAACTATGGGCTCTTCCGACGCTGCTGCGAGCAGCGGCTCTCCGGCATCTTCTTCAGTTTCTCGGCGAGCTTCACCTCACGCTGCGCTGGAGCGAAACGGGGCTCGCGACGAGACTCTCGATCGGTGTCGACTCGCCGAAGACCGAGCCGCTCGCGCTCGACGCCACAACTGGCGTGGAGCGTTCAATACGCACGTTGCGAGCGCTCGCCGTCATCGACTGGAAGGCGTTCTTCGAAGCGACCAGCCGCATAGAAGCGATCTTGCGGACCGATCCCGCGCAGGTCTACGAGCGGATGGACTTCGACACGTGCGACGCCTATCGGAAGGTGATCGAGTGCCTCGCTCTCGGGAGCGGAGTTGCCGAAGAAGACGTCGCTCAGCTCGTCGTGAGCCTCGCCCGCGGCGAGAGAACGGACGATCGCCGCGGACACGTGGGATACTTTCTCCTTGCCGAGGGACGTCGCGATGTCGAGGCGAGGCTCGGCTACCGGTCTGGCGGAGTCGAACGAGCTCAGCGGGCGCTCAAAGCTTGGCCAACGACCTCGTACCTCCTGCCACTCGCGGCGTTGACCGTGATCCCTTCACTCACGCTGGCATGGGGCGTCGCCCACATCGATGGCGGCGCGCGTCTCACGACGGCCGTCGCCGCGCTGGTGCTTTCAATCGTCCCGATCTCCGCCGTCGCCGTCGCCGTCGTGCAGGTCGCGTTCGCGCGATTCTTGCCTCCGTGTGCTCTCCCGAAGCTCAACTTCGAGCGCGGCCTCACGAGCGATTCCCGGACGCTCGTTGTCATCCCGACACTGCTCACGCGCGTCGACGACGTCGCTACGCTCGTGCGACAGCTCGAGCTTCAGTTTCTATCGAATCCAGACACCCACTTGCAGTTTGCGCTGCTGACCGATGACGCCGACGCGAAGATGCCTCCAGATGCATCGTCGAGGACTCCGGCAGTGGAAGCGGCGGCGCTCGCGATCACCGCGCTCAACGACAAGCACGGCACCGACGGGCGCGGCCCGTTCCATCTCCTTCATCGCGAACCTCAATGGAATCCTGGCGAAGAGCGCTTCATGGGCTGGGAGCGAAAGCGCGGGAAGCTCGATGAGCTCAACCGCTTGCTACGCGGGGCTACTGGCACGAGCTACTGCGTTCATATCGGCGATCCGAGCGGGCTCCTCGGGATCCGCTTCGTCATCACTCTCGACAGCGACACGCAGCTGCCGATCGGGAGCGCACACAGGCTGATTGGGCTCATCGCGCATCCGTTGAATCGCGCCGTATTCGACGCGGTGACGAGACGCGTCGCAGCAGGATACACCATCGTCCAGCCGCGCGTGGAGACGTCGCCTTCGAGTCCGCGTCAGACGTGGTTCTCTCGACTATTTGCGGGGGATGTCGGCTTCGACATCTACACGCACGCAAGCTCCGAGCTCTATCAGGACCTCTTCGGGCACGGCATCTACGTCGGGAAAGGTATCTATGATGTCGACGCTTTCATGCGCAGCGTCGATGGTCGTGTGCCCGAAAACGCTCTGGTCAGCCATGACTTGTTCGAGGGCGTTCACGGGCGTACGGCGCTTGCGACGGACATTCTTCTGTTCGAGAGCTACCCAGCTAACTACCTCACATATGCGTTGAGGATGCACCGGTGGATACGCGGGGACTGGCAGCTTCTTCCATGGCTCTGTCGACGGGCTCCGTCCGCAGGTGGCGGACGCGACTCGAACACCTTGTCGCGAATCGACCGGTGGAAGATCGCCGACAACCTTCGCCGTAGCCTAACGAGCCCTATGCTACTCGCGGGCATTCTGCTCGGATGGACGCTGTTGCCAGGCAACCCACTGCTCTGGACGCTCGGATCTCTCGCCCTGCTCGCCGCGCCGTCTGCGTCTGGGTTGCTGAGCGATCGGCACCGCGTCGTCGGTTGGCTCGGACGATGTGCGCTCGCGACGGCGTTCCTGCCTTACGAATCGTTTCTCGCTATTGACGCCGTCGTCCGCGTGCTCGTGCGGACACTGGTCACCCGGAAGCACCTTCTCGAGTGGACGAGTGCCGCGCAGACCTCGGCGTGGATCGAGACGGTCTCCACGCGCGGGCTGTTCTGGCGGACGATGAGCTCTTCACCATGCATTGCGTTGTGCTCGGGAGCTCTCGTTGCGATCGTTCGTCCCGGAGCTTGCGTCGCCGCGACGCCGCTTCTGGTGCTCTGGATGCTCGCGCCAGAGATCGCCAGGTGGGTGAGCGAGATCCCTTCCCCCCGCGCCGAATACGTCACGGAGGATGAGCGACGTGCCCTCAGATTGGTTGCGCGCCGAACCTGGGGATTCTTCGACGCCTTCGTCGGCCCGAACGACCAGTGGCTCCCCATCGACAATCATCAGGAAGAGCCGCGCGAGCAGACTGCGCACCGGACATCGCCGACGAACATCGGGCTGATGCTCACCGCGACGCTGTCCGCATACGACTTCGGTTACCTCGGCCCGCGGGAGCTCTCGATCCGGTTGAGGCGCGCGTTCGATAGCATTTCGCGACTCCAGCATTACCAGGGCCACCTTCTCAACTGGTACGACACGAAGAGCCTCGAGCCCTTGCTCCCAAAGTACGTGTCGACGGTCGACAGCGGCAACTTCGCCGGGTGTCTCATCGCATTGAAGCACGGCTGCGTTGACGTCGCTTCGTCTCCAATCGTGCGGAGAGAGGCGTGGGAGGGTCTCCGCGACGCCATCCAGGTCCTCGATGCCGCAGTCGAGCCGGCACCGGCGAGCATCGTGCGGCCGCTGCGCGAGCTCCTCGCGCGCATGACGGGAGCGGCACTGCGTGCGCGCGACAACCTGGACGAGTCGGGCGTGACGCTTCGCGTGCTTTGCGATGCGACCTTGCCCGAGCTCGACGCGCAGCTCCACGCATTTCTCGACGCCGGGGCACACCCGCACGAGGCCGACACACTTCGCGCGCTCCGTGCATCAGTGGACGGGCTCCACAGGCAGCTCAGCCAGATGCGAGGCGACCTCGACGCACTGGCGCCGTGGCTCGCGCTCGAGGCGCTCGTGTCGTCCCATGGCCTAGACGTCCCGAGCGAAAGACGATTGTGCGACCTCCCGTCCGTCGCGGAAAGACTGCTTGCAGAGCTGGACGCGCGCGAAGCCACGCGACGCGAGCGCGGGCAAGGATCGCCAGACCTCGACGCGTCTGCGGGTCTACTTCGAGCTGCGCTGTCGAGCGCCGCTGCGACCGCGACCGGGCTCCTCGGGGAGCTTCACTCCCTAGCCGCACGTGCGGACGAGGAGGTGCGCGAGATGGACTTCAAGCTTCTCTACGATGCCGAACGGCGACTCTTTCACATCGGCTACAATGCGACGACCGACCAGGTCGATCCTCACCACTACGATCTGCTCGCGTCCGAGGCGCGCCTCGCCAGCTACCTCGCAATCGTGAAGCGCGATGTTCCCGAATCACACTGGTACGCGCTCGGTCGCCCGATGACGCACGTCGGCGGTTCGGCGGGGCTCTTGTCTTGGGGCGGGACGATGTTCGAGTACCTGATGCCGAATCTGCTGATGCGGAGCCAGGAGGGCACGCTCCTCGCTCGCACGTGCGCGGTGGCCGTGGACGCTCAAATCGAGTTCGGCAAGAAATGTGGCTCGCCCTGGGGCGTCTCCGAGTCGGCGTTCGCCCGGGTCGACGCGGGCCAAACCTACCAGTATCGCTCCTTTGGTGTGCCTGGCCTCGGCTTCAAGCGCGGCCTCGATGCCGATCGAGTCGTCGCGTCGTATGCTTCACTCCTCGCCGTGTCGATTCGACCGCATGCGGTCGTGGCGAACGTCGCTGCACTCGAGTCGCTCGCGATGCTCGGCACCTATGGCTTGTTCGAGGCGCTCGACCTTACACCCGATCGGGTGACCGAGGTCGCACCGAGCGGGCGCCGCGTCGCGGTCGTTCGGTCATACATGGCGCACCACCAGGGAATGATCCTCGTGGCGATCGGCAACGTGCTGAACGACCGGAGCATGGTAGCGCGCTTTCACTCCGACAGCGCCGTCGCGACCGGCGAAGCTCTGCTCAACGAGCGCGTTCCGGAGACTGCGCCCGATGAATCTCCGCTCGCGGAGCGATCGAAGCCTCTGGGTACCATGGAGAGTGACGCGAGATCTCAGGCTCCGGCCCCATGGCATGCTGACGACCGCACGCGGCCGCAGGCGTTCGTGCTCAGCAACGGACGCCTGTCCAGCATGCTGACCAGCTCGGGCGGCGGCGGACTTTTTCGGCGAGGGATCGCGCTGACTCGCTACGAACCTGACGTCACGGTCGACGACGGTGGCTGGTTTTACGTACGGGATGAGGAGAGCGGACAACTGTGGCGTGCTACTTCGACCGAGGGCCGGACGACGTACTCCATACACAAGGCCGAGTTCCACCATCGAGAGCACGGGATCTCGACACACGTCGACGTCACTGTCGCAGCCGCGGATGACGTCGAGGTGCGCCAAATCACGGTTCACAATGAATCGAGCCGTGCTCGGCGTATCACGGTGACCAGCGCCGCGACCCCGGCACTCTTCGACCCGGCTGCCGTCTCGGCCCATCCCGCGTTTACAAGCATGTTCGTCGAAAGCGAGCGGGCCGGAGCCATCGACGGCCTTCTCTTTTCGCGACGGCGTCAAAAGGTCGGCGAGGACACCGTGGTTCTCGTACATCGTCTCGTGCGCGACGCAGTGGGAGTTACGTTTGTCGGCTTCGAGACCGATCGCGCGGTGTTTTTCGGTCGTGGCGGCAGCCGTACCGCGCCGCTCGCGCTGGCGACGGCCGGGAGCCGCCTTCGTGGTCGCGTCGGGGCGATGCTCGATCCGATCATGTGCTTGATGGCGCACGTAGAGCTCAAGCCAAAAGGTGCGGTGACGTTTGCGTTCGTCACCACCGTCGCGCGCTCGCGCGGTGCCGCTCTCGATCTGGCGCGGAAGTATGGGACGCTTCATGCTGTTCGATGGGCGTTCGTCGATGCAGAGCAGGAGGCGACGCGGCGACTGCGTCGCGCGGCGATCGACCCCGATCTTCTTCCGACCATACAGCGTCTCTTTTCTGCGCTGGTGTTCATAGACGCCGCGGTGCGCCAACCGTCCGAGGTGCGCGCGGCCGCGCATGCTTGTCAGCACCGGCTCTGGGGTCGAGGCATCTCCGGGGACGACCCCATCGTCCTGGTCCGGGTCGCCGATCCCAGCGCTCGAGTGCTCCACGATGTGCTCGCGGCGCAGCGCTTTCTCCGGGCGTGCGGCGTCCGCATGGATCTTGTCCTTATCGACGAGCAAGCGACCGCCTATGTCACGGACGGAGCCGGGACTCTTCGGAGCACGCTCGTTCGGGAGAACGCCGACGAATGGCTCAGCCGACGGGGTGGGGTCTACGTGATCCCGGCAGACCAGGGCGATGCGACCGAGCTTCGTCACCTGGAGGCATGCGCGCGGGTGGTGCTCGATACTCGAGATGTATCGCTCGACGCCCGGCTCGATGCTGCGATCGACTCCCCGCCGAAGCTTCCTCGCTTCGAGCGTACGTTCATCGACGAGACCGCCGCGGTTTCTCTCGCGCGTGCCCGACCCACGCTGGTGTTCGACAACGGCATCGGCGGATTCGCAGAGGACGGTCGTGAATATGTAATTTCGTTGGGGCCAGGGCAGGTGACGCCCGCGCCGTGGTCCAACGTGCTCGCGAATCCGCAGTTCGGTTGCCTCGTCGACGAGGCGTGCCTCGGGTCGACCTGGTCGCTCAACAGCGGGGAGAACCGACTCACTCCCTGGCGAAACGACACCGTCTTCGACGCGCCCTCCGAGGTTCTATATCTGAGGGATGAGGAGACGGCCGCCGTTTGGTCACCTACACCGCGGCCCGCAGGGCGGGCAGAGCACACCCTCATTCGCCACGGCGCGGGCTACACTGTCTACGAGCGAGAGACTCATGGACTGATTCAAGAGTTGACGATTTTCGTGCCGTTTGACGCCTCGCTCAAGGTCGCTCGCCTTCGCCTGAAGAACACGCAGGCGCGTCACCGCCGCCTGACGGCGACGTACTATGCCGAGTGGGTGCTTGGCAGTCGGCGTGAGGTTCAGCGGCCATATATCGTCTCCGAGTTCGATCGCGAACATGGCTGCTTGCTCGCGACATGCGATTGGAGCGCGGAGTTCGGTGGACGCGTGGCGTTTCTCGCGGCGGGCGGCAAGGTCCACGGGTTCACCGGAGATCGAACGGAGTTTCTCGGCCGGCGTGGTGACTACGCGCACCCGCAGGCGCTCGAGCGATGGGGGATGTCGGACCGCACCGATCTCGGGGTCGATCCGTGCGCCGCGCTTCAGTTGCATGTGGAGCTCGCGCCGGGCGAGGAGACCCAGACGCACTTCATTCTCGGTCAATCGAAGTGTCGCGAGGATGCCTTGCAGCTCGTTCGTAAGTTCCAAGATCGAGCCGAGGTCGACATCGCCTGGACGCGCCTGGGAGAGTATTGGGACAGCATCCTAGGGAACATCTGCGTCAAAACGCCCGAGCCGGCGATGGACCTGATGGTCAATCGATGGCTCCTCTATCAAGCTCTGTCGGCTCGCATCTTCGGGCGCACTGGCTTTTACCAGTCAAGCGGCGCGTTTGGGTACCGCGACCAGCTTCAGGATGTCCTGGCGCTGCTGCACGCGGCTCCAGAGCTAGCGCGCAAGCAGATCGTCGAGGCGGCGAGCCATCAGTTCGAGGCGGGAGACGTCTTGCACTGGTGGCATCCGCCGTCCGGTCGAGGTGTCCGGACGCGTTGCTCGGACGACATGGCATGGCTCCCGTACGTCGCCGCCGAGTACGTCGTCGCGACCGGCGACGACACGATTCTCGATGAACGAGTCCCGTTTCTTCGTGGTGACGCGCTGAAGCCTGGCGAGCACGACCGCTATGCTAAATTTGAGGTGGCTCCGGAGCCCGCTTCGGTGTTCGAGCACTGTCGGAGGGCGCTCGAGCGAGCCACCACCGAAGGACCTCACGGGCTTCCGCTGATGGGGGATGGCGATTGGAACGACGGGATGAACCGCGTCGGCGCCGAAGGCCGAGGTGAGAGCGTATGGCTCGGTTGGTTCTTGGTCGCAACGATGCGTCGCTTCGGCGGGCTGGCGGGACGGAGAGGCGATAGCGCTCTCGCAGCAAGCTGGCAGCAGCGCGCCGAGACCTTGCGCGCAAGAGTGCAAAGCGTCGCGTGGGATGGCGCCTGGTACTTGCGTGCTTTTCACGACGACGGCTCGCTCGTCGGCTCCGCGAAGAGCCGGGAGTGCCGCATCGACTCCATCGCGCAGTCGTGGGCGGTTCTTTCGGAGAGTGACGCGGATAGCGACGACACACGCGCGCGTGACGCTGTGCGTGCGGCCGACGACCAGCTCGTGCGCGACGTCGACCGCCTGGTGCTCTTGTTCTGGCCGCCGTTCGACAGCAGTACGCTCCACGATCCCGGGTATGTCCGAGCCTACCCTCCGGGTGTTCGCGAAAACGGTGGGCAGTACACGCACGCCGCGGCGTGGCTCGGCTTTGCGCACGCGGCGCTCGCAGACGGCGAGCGGGCTGAGCGGATGTTCCGGCTGCTCAACCCGGTTCTTCGTGCTCGCACACCGCATGACGCGGCGCGGTATCGCATCGAGCCGTACGTGCTTGCCGGAGACATCTACAGCTGTCCGCCGTGGGTCGGTCGCGGCGGCTGGAGCTGGTACACGGGGGCGGCCGCGTGGACATGGCGCCTCGGCGTGGAAGCCATCCTCGGGCTTCGCCTGGAGGACGGCAATCTGCGCATCTCCCCCTGTATCCCGGCGACCTGGATTGGCTTCGAGGCGTGGGTGACTCTGGGGCGTGAGCGGCTCCACATCGTCGTCGAGAACTCCAGCCATCCGGCCGGAGACACGGCGGCCACCTTCGTCGCCGGGGCCGAATCGTCGCACCTCATTCGGCTGAATCCAAGCGCGACGGGCTGCCGAGACGTTCGCGTGCGCCTCGCCGCCGGTGCACGACCTGCGTCGCCATCATCGAATGCCGAGGCCGAGCGGGCCGCCACGTACGAGAGACTGTCACCAGCACCGACGTCAGATTCGTCGGCGCGACGGACGGGCTGAGCGCGGCCGTCGGCACGCTGCTGCTCGCGGAGGACCAGCGGCCCGGTCGCAGTCGCCTCACGCGCGATCTCTTGAGAGACGACGCCGGCGATTGGCCCGAGGTGTCTCACCGACTCATTCGAACGGATCAGCGAAGGCGTTGGTCGTGTGGCGACACTGGGTGTGTGTCAGAATCGACGCCTGGGAGACAGCTCATGAGGACTCTTCTCGTTCTTCCTTTGGTCCGACGGCTTGCGCTCGTGGCTCCATCGACGGCCGGTCACCCGCGGTGACATGGCTTTCTCAGTCGGCGCCGCACGCGGCGCACTCGTCACCGTCGCGCTGCTCGCAGCGGCTCGTGGAGCGGCCGCCCAGGCGACGCTGTTCGAGGACCGCACCGAGCGGCTCGGGTCGCCACAGCCGTGCTTCGACGCGGCGCATCCTCGGGCCGAGGGGTGCTACTCGAGCTACGTTGTCGCGGCAGACCTGAACGGCGATGGTCAGCTCGACCTTTTGTTCGCGAACGGTGGTGGATACTTCGTTCCGGGGACGGGCGCGCCGCTCGCGTTTTATCTGAACGACGGCCACGGTCGCTTCCACGAGGCGAACGACGTTTCGTTCAGCGGGTTCTCGGGTCGCGTGCGCCAGGTGGCGATCGGCGACGTCGACGACGATGGGGATCTCGACGTTTTCGTTCCAGACGCCTTCGGATTGCAGCCGAGCGCGCTGTTCCTGAACGACGGTCAGGCGCTGCCCCGCTTCGTCGACGAGGCGGCCCGGCGGCTTCCGCCGAATTTGCGTGCGAGCGCTGCTCGCTTCGGAGACGTAAACGGCGACGGAGTGCTCGACCTCGTCATCGCCGACTGGGGCGATGCCCCTCCGATCTCGCCGGGTGTCGTTCGAGTGTTCTTGAACGACGGCCACGGCTACTTCAAAGAGCGGCCGAACGCCGTGCAAGGCGCGTCGAAGCCGATAGGCACCGGGCCCGTGGACCTCGATCTGTTCGACGCGGATGACGACTTCGCGCTCGATATTCTCGTCGCCCACCGCAAAGGGAGCGTCGAGCTGCTCCGCGGCGACGGTGCCGGCTCGTTCCATAGCGATCCGTCGTTCCCGAAGCAACGCGGCCTTTATGTGTACGGGCCGGACGAGTGCGACGTGGACGGCGACGGCGACCTCGACGTCTGGCTCGACGGCGCGGGAGCAAATGGGAGCCTCGCGCTCCTCATCAACGATGGGCACGGACACTTCACGGACGAATCCGCCACGCGCGTGACGGGCAATGCGGGCGGCGTCGACGATAACGTCGTCCGGTGCGCGGACGTGAACGGTGACGGCGCGCTCGATGCGGTCGTGGGGTCGGTGGGCGGTCAGAGGCGCGTGTTCCTGAACGATGGATACGGGCGCTTTGCACTGGCTCCGTCCGGCTTCCCGGTCGAGCACGAGGCGACGCTCGGGCTCGACATCGGCGACCTCGACGGTGATCTTCGGATGGACGTCGTGACCGCGCAGGGGGAGAAGGGTTCGTTCCTGAACCGCCTCTACCTCGGAGGACCCGGCGTCCCCACGGACACACGACCGCCGGTCGTCCGCGCGCTGGAGAGGATCGCGAGCGACGCGCCAGCTGGGGACGCCTTCGTGCACTTCGCGATCAGAGACGCCGAGACGACCGACGTCGGCCCGCGGCTCCGGACCGTGGCACTCGAGGCCGAGGGCGCCCAGGTCCGCGCCGTCTTTCTCGGCGGCGACCTGTTCGGAGCCAGACTCCACCTCGCGAACAGGCCGCTGTCGTACCGAGCGTGTGCCACGGACCTGGCCGGGAACCGCGCGTGCGGCGACATGGTCACCTACACACCCGACCGTGTTCGCCTGCGTGTCTGGGGCACGGTCTCCGCGGGGCTGGCCATCGTCCTCGGTCTCGGCGGGGTTGCCGCGCGTCGCCGCCGCCAGCTCCGCTGAGACGGGTTAGTCGCGCGCGAACGTCATCGCTCCGTCGTGCGGAGCAGCACCACAGCATTGCTCATGCTCGCGGCGTAAGAGTGCTCGGGAGGCGTCAGCCGCGGCACGATCCGTGAATCTGGCGCCACTGCGCCAACGAGCCAGAACTGGGGTGTGGACACGAAAACGCCGCAGACGCTGCGGAGCTTGGCCTCGAGCCCGTCGAGATGGCGGCTCGCGAGCGACCCGCCCACGAGCGCTTCGAGCGTGGGCACTTCGTCGACCGGGTCGAGGTGCGGATCGCCGAGCAGGCGGTCCTTGAGCGCGATCACCGCGTCGGCAACCGTCGCTGCTTGGTCGCCAGCTGCGGCATCGACCACGCGAGCGACGAAGTCGTGCGGGGATTGCGGAGCACACGCTCCGTACATGGTCTCCCATGCGAGCCGTCCCTGGAAACCGAGCCCGCGCGTCCCGGAGTCAGCGTCCTTGAGGAAGAAGCCGAGTGACTGCTCGAACGTCGCGGGGGCTGGGTATTCGGGTAGGGGAGGCCATTCCATCGCGCGATGGAGCGAGCGGGCGAGCGGGCGGGCGGAGATCGGAGAGAGAGCGTCGCCGAGGCTATTGCCTCGCTTTCCTGGGTCCTGATCGCTCACGGTCCACGGACTCGCAAGGTTCGGAAACGCGTACGGCTTCCCTCCACACCCCGCGCTCGGCGGTAGCAGGTTGAACGCCGGGTGGGCGAGGATGTCGCTGAGCAGCGTGCGCAGCGAGAAGTGGCTGGCGATTAGGTCGTCCGTCAGCGCTTTCAGGGTGTCACGCTCGACGGAGTTGCGCGGGAAGTAGTTGGCAATCGTGAGCCCACTCCCCATGATCTCGCTCCACACTTTGTCGACGATGTTCTCCGCGACGAGGTACGCGAAGGCTTCGTCGGGGTCGGTGATGCTCCCGTCGGGCTCGACGCGAAGACCGTGTGCCGCGAGCCCGTCGACTCCGCGATGAAGGGCGGCCTCGAGGTCCCAGATGCTCGCATGGTCTCCGCGTAGGCTGGCAAAGTACGTGTCTACATGGAGAAGCGGGTCAGCGGTGGGCCGCGCGAAGCCGCCGCAGCTACGCTCGTCCCAGCCGTACGGCGCCGTCCCGTCTTCCTCGTTCACGACCCCGTCGACACGCAGCATCGAGTGCCCGCGAAGGAAGTCTGTCCCCTTCTCGTTCACCTCCGACGAGGGGTGCCTTCCGTTCGAGGTGCCGAACAGCGCTCGTTCGAAGAGCCCGGGCACGGGCCATGCCCGGTTCTTCCGCGGATCGGCGTCGTAGGTCTTGGACGTCTCGCTGTTGTGGCAGCCGAGGCAGACAAGGTCGCGATGGATGTACACGGCGTCGAAGATCCCGCCGAAGTCCTGCCTGCGGCTTCTCTCTCGCCCTGTCGCGTCGAGGTTCGCTCCGAACATGGGCCGCGCCATCATCGCGAAGAGATGTGCGCGGTAGACGACGGAGAGATCGTCGCTCACGAGCGCCGAGCTCAGAAGGTCGTGCATCGTGAATCGTGCGGGGTGTGACGACGGCACATCCGTCGCCTGATGTCCCTTCACCCACGCAGCGAGCGATCCGTCGTCGAACGCGCTCGGGCTGGGGTCGCCGTAGCAAGCCTTCTGCGACTTGTCTTCGATACGCACGACGTGCAGCGCATCCATGAGGAAGTCGCTCCAGCGAAGGCGGTAGTCGTCCGTGAGCATGAGCGCCGTGGCGACGCGACGACGACCGGGGCTCAACGTCGCCCCGAAACGCGCGAAGACCTCGGGCCGGGCGCTCTGCCCGGTCAGCCCTTGCGGCAACTCGCCTCGCGCAAGGTCCTCGTACGCGTTGACCTCGGCCTGTCCCCAGGCTCTTCGCCCGGTGAGCGCGAGGAAGGCGCGCCGTACCCATGCCTGCTCACTCGCCTGACACGCCGACCAGGCGGCGAGGTTGGCTCCCTGAGGGTCCGGAGCGTACTGCTCGGAGCGAGCGCTGCTGCCGGCGCCCCCAATCGCGGCCACACCAGCCACGACCGCGGCCACACGCGCGACCCTCGCAAGCCGCCGCTCTTGAACGCGCGCGGCACTCATCCCAGCCCCAGCTGACGACGCTTCACGAGCTCGGCTGCGGCGCGATGGCTCGACGCGGTCGGGACATCCGAGACGCGATAGCTCTCCGGCTCGAACGGCCAGATCCCGAGCGCAAGGAGCGCGGCGATTCGGTTCTCCTGTGGAGACGACGCGACGGTGGCGTAGCTGTCGGGACCACACGCACCGAAGATCCCCGGCGCGCGGATCGGCCCGCCGATGAACGTCACGGGGAAGCCGTACGGCCAGTGACGGCGCCCCTTGCCGCCATCCTGCGCGTCGGGCGATCGACCGAACTCGGTCGTGAGCAAGATGAGTGTCTTGTCGAGGTCGAGCTTCGCTGCATCGTGCTCGCCCGGCTCATTGATGAGGCTCATCAGGTTTCGAAGCGTGTGCCCGAGATTCCGTGCCTGCGTGTGCGAGTTCTCCTTGTGGCTGTCGTACCCGCCGCCCCCATCCGCCATCAGCAGGCCGCCATCAATCACGCACACGTAACGCGCGGGGGCGGTCGGGTGCGTCAAGAGATGCGCCGCAAGGCGCAGGCTCATGGTCGTGGCGTCGGTATGGGTGACGCCGCACGCTGTGGCCTGCACCGGAGTGAGGTAGCTCGACGCGAGGACGTCTCGTAACGCGCCAGCATTCGCGACCGCGGACGCCTCGCCTGACAGCTCGGCGAGGCGTGGAGCTCGCAGCGGGGCGCCACGACCGTTCCACGCCAGCTGGGCGCCGTAGGCATCGATGTAGTGCTGGATTGCGGCGTCGTATGCCGCGCCGCGCGGTCCGACGGTCCCGCGCTTCAACATCTCGCCGAGGTCGCCAGCGGCGTCGATCTGGACGGTGAGGGGACGCGCGGCCCCTGGATGAAGGCCGATGGCCGCCGCAGCGTTCACGTTATCCGTGGGGAAGCCGGGGCTCCGCGGCCGGAGAACGTACGAGAATGGGGCGCGCCCATATGTGGTGTTTCGGTCGAGGAAGTAGCGCTGGATGTGGGCTCCGAGCCCTGCGAGCGAGGCGTCGCCGAGCCTGCGTCCGCCGAGCGCGAGCGGAATCGCGGCGTCGTGAGGCTCGAGATCGTGCGCCGTGATCGCGACCCGGGTGCGGGCCATGACGTCGGGACGATTCCTGAGCGGCATCGCGAACGGCCCGAAGCTCACGCGCTGTCCGATTCCGTCCGTCGCGAACGGGAGCGTGAGCGCGCCGCGGACGTCGCATGCGTCGAGCGCGGCCTGCACGTCGCCCGATTTGAGGAAGAGTGACCAGCCGGTACCGTCGCGCGCACCGTGCTCGGGAACGCAGTAGAATGACTCGTACTGGCTGACGCCTCCGTAGAGAAAAACCTCGAGGATGTTCTCCGCTCGAAGCTGCGGCGGGACGACCGAGCTTTCGGCCCCGCGGGGGACTTCACCGAACGCGTAGCCTGTCGGAGCCGGTGCGTACGCGCCGCTCCTTACACCGGCGGCGAGGGTCGCGAAGCCTGCGCTCTGGAGGAACCTCCGGCGATTCAACGCTAGGCCTCGAGCGAGAACGGCGACCCGACGCTTGCCGGGAGGCCAGCACGCGCAAGCCCCGGTATCTCCATGCGAACGGTCGTCGCTCTAGTCACCACAGACTGCAGGGAGCCCCTTGTCCGACCCCGCCGTCACCGTACGAGACACACTGGTTGTCCTTGCAGGTCAGAAGCGCGCCGGTGGACGTGTCCGTACACGTCCCGCCCAGGGTACCGAAATAGTTGGAGCGGTCGGGACCGCACTGCGCGAGCCAGTCGAACGCGACCCGCAGCGATGCGCTGCATGAAGCGAGGCCGTCCGTGATGGTCGACGCGCAGTTCGCCTGCAGACAGGCGAGGCATGCCGAGGGCGAGCAGCCGCCTGACGGAAAGACGTCCCACGTTCCGATCGAGTCGCAGTACCAGACCTGGCCGCCCATCTGCGGGGCTCCGCCATCGGGTCCGGGGAGCACGGATCCAACTGTGCAGAGCGCTCCTTCCGCGACGCCGGCCGCGTCGGGCGGCGGCGTGAAGCTGCCGCAGGCCGTCGGCGAGGACGGGAGAACCTGACCTGTACACGGACCGAACGCGTTGAACTCGCCGCGGCTCTGACAGACCTGCGTGCCGTCCATGCAGGAGCCCATCCCGCGCGTCCCAGGCGGGCCGGTGTAGCAGGCGACCGACTGGCCGACGGTGGCGCATGTGCACCCGGTTTGATTGAGCGCCGTGCTCGAGCAGCCCTGACCGCCGCTCGACTGCTGCAGCACGATGCCGGTGTCGCGACCGGCATCCTTGGCCTTGCCGCTGCCGGTGCCCGAGCCAAATGTGGCGTCGGGGAAGCTCAGCGGAGCGGCGTTGCTGTTTCCGCAGCCGAGAATCGTCGAGCCGAAGAAGATGAAGGTGACAGCTGACGTGTTCCAGCGACGGGAGGTCGGCACGATCTGGATCATACGTGCGAGTCATGGCAACTGCACAGCGGGATGGGTGTCGCTCGTTTTCGCGGTGGAGGCCTGAGCGCTCGACGCGAAGGTGGGCGCGATGGCCGGCCTCGCCGAGTAGTCCCAAACCGAGGCGCCCATCGAGCGGCCGCACGGCCGACTGCGGCTTGACTCTCCCGCTCATCCGCACCAATCAAGCTCCGCAATGCTCGCCTGGGAGACAATCGATCGCACGCACGCACCGGACGGCAAGGAGCTCGTCCTCGCGCGGCGCGGCACGGAGTGGCAGGTGCGGGCGGCCGGGCTCGTGCTCATGGTCAGCCACGAGCACGGCTCCGAAGAGGTGATGTCGGACTATGCCCTCGAACGGGTGAAGGCCCCGCGGGACGTTCTCGTGGGCGGCCTCGGCCTCGGTTTTTCGCTGCGGGCCACGCTCGACAAGGTCGGGCCGCACGCGAAGGTCACGATCGCCGAGCTGGTGCCGCAACTCGTCGAGTGGAACAGGGCCCACGTCGGGCACTTCGCCGGGCATCCCCTCGATGATCCCCGGACGGTGCTCAGGGTGGGGGACGTCTACGATCGCATCGCAGAGGCGCCGGACGGCTTCGACGCGATCCTGCTCGATGTCGACAACGGACCTGCGGCCCTCGCGCACACCAAGAACAACCGGCTCTACAGCCCGACCGGCGTTCTCCGATGCGGGGAAGCACTACGTCCCGGGGGGGTCCTCGCCGTGTGGTCCGCACAACCTGACCAGCGCTACGTAGCCAGGCTCGAGCACGCTGGGTTCAAGGTCGAAGTGAAGACGGTGGGGAACTACAAGGGTGCGGGGGCGCGTCACGTGCTCTTTCTCGCGACGAAACAGCTCGTCTCGGCCAAGCCCGGCCTCGCGCGCCCGCGGTCTCCGAAAGCAGGCAAGACGTTCCCTTCGAGAGCGCCACGGCGTCGCTAGGCGTCCTCGCACGGACGGCGAGCCGAGCGAGGCGCCAGGCATCGCCGCGGACGCGCCGTCATCGTCAGTTGGTGCTGCCGAACACCGACGCACCGAAGTAGGTCGAGCCGGTCGGCGCGGTGAACGTGATCGGCGGCGACTGGGGGAGGCCGCCGGCGCCGCCGGGATAGTAGTAGACGGCACCGTTGGTCGCGTGGTTCGGCGCGCTCACGAGGATGCCCTCGTAGACGCCGCACGTGACGTTGCCGGCGCTCCCGACGAACGCACCGGTGGCATCCCCGACGGCCGCAGAGAACGGCTGCGGATTCGGGTCGGCGGTCGGGGTGTTGACGAGGCCTGCGGAGCTTCCGAGGTACACGTATGCGGCGCCTGTGTCCTTGACGAGGGAGGTGCTCGTCACGGTGTCGGCTCCGACGATGATGTCTGCGTAGCCGTCGCCGTTCACGTCTCCGGCGCTCGCGACGGAGACTCCGAACTGCGAGCCCTTGCCGGGCACGTCGTCGACCGCGGTTGCTGCCCCGAGGCCGGTGGCGCTTCCATAATAAAGGTACGCGCCTCCCGTGAAGGCCGTCGTGCCGGACCCCGTCACGTAGGCCCCTACGAGCACGTCGGCGAAGCCGTCGCCGTTCACGTCGCCGGCACCCGCCACCGAGTAGCCGAAGAACGTCGTGCCCGTGACGTTCAGCGCGGTGGGAGTCGTGGGGAACGTCGCCCCTCCCAGATAAAGGTACGCTGTGCCCGCGAGCGTGCTCGCCGGCCCGCTCCCCGACTCACCGATGACGAAGTCGGCGTAGCCGTCGCCGTTGACGTCGCCGACTCCCGCGACGGACTGGCCGAACTCGGTATACGTCCCGGCCTGGCCGAGCAGGATCGGTCCGGCCGTGAGCGTGATCGTTCCGCCGTTGCTCGCGCCGCCAAAGTACACGAAGACCTTGCCGGTGTAGGTGCTCGCGGAGGTCTCGCCCACGAGGATGTCCGCGTAGCCGTCGCCGTTGAGGTCACCTGCGCTCGCGACTGAGCTGCCGAATACGCCGTTCGCGCCATCCGGCCCGACGAGCGTGGCGGAGGGCGTCGCCGGGAGTCCTGCTGGTCCGCCCAGATAGATGTACACCGACCCGGTGGCGCCGACTGTCTGGCTCGCGCCGACGATGAGGTCGGCATATCCGTCGCCGTTCAGGTCTCCCGCGCTTGCCACCGACTGACCGAAGTCGGAGCCGTTCGTCGTCGGGCCCCCGGTCACTGCGGTCAAGCTGCCGGGCCCCGTCGGGCTACCCGCGGCCCAGAAGACGCTTCCTGAGCTGCTGGCCCCGATGGCGATGTCCGCGCAGCCATCTCCGTTGATGTCGAGCGTCGTTCCCCAGGATGTGTCCACCAGCTTTCCGTTCGCGGCCGTCCCCGTGGCGCTCTTCGGGCCGACGGTGAACTCCCACACGGGGCTGGAGACGCTGGTCACCGTGCCGGGGTGCAGCCTCCAGTAATAGACGCCCGCCGCGGGGAGCGCAGTCGTGAGCTTGTAGCTCGACGCGGTCACCGCCGTGCTCGAGAGCACGGTCGCGCACGCGCGCGTCGAGCAGATGTCGATCGTCACGGTCGGTGAATTGGGCGCTTTCCACCGAAACGTCGGGAAGAGGCTCGTCGCGCGAGACGTCGAGAGGGGCGAGATCTGCTGCGGAGGGCCGGGGACGCACACACCGCCCGCGCACAGCGGTGTCGTCCCCGAGCAGGCAACCGCGTTCCCGAACGCGCCGCTCGCGGTGCAGGTCTCGACGCCATTTCCCGAGCACTGCGTCTGCATCGGCGCGCACACGCCGGTGCAGCCGGTGTTGGTCACGCAGGTCTGGCCGGTACATGTGACTGGATCGCCGAACACACCGGACGAGCAAGTCTGCGCAATGTTTCCCGAGCACTCGATGCTGCCGGTCTTGCACGCGCCCGAATCGACTCCGGCGTCGTGGGTCGACGTGTCGTCCGGGTGATTGACGTCCTGTAGCCCCGTGTCGTCGATCTGGGCGTCGTGGGCCCCGGTGTCTGCGCTGCCCGTCTCGTGCGGCCCCGTCTCTCGGAGCCCGGAATCGTGCGTGCCGATGTCCGATCGCGCGTCGCGAGCTCCGGTCTCGTGGGTCCCCGAGTCACGCGCCTCCGCATCGCTCCGCGCATCCTCTCCCGACGCAGCATCCTCCGGGCGATCGTTCAGGCTCCCTACGCCCAGAATCGCCTCGCACCCGGTGAGCGCACCCACGCTGGCATACGCACACACGCACGCGATGACCCGTATTCCCGTCGACACCGTCGCTCGTCGCATCAGAAGCTCCCCACTGCCACAAGCTGTCCGCCGCTGGCGGTGACGACCGGCACCACCCTCACTCCGTGCGCCGGGTCCGGCGCCGCCGTGGAGGCGCCCTTCGGACCGAACAGCAGCAGCGCAACGCCTCCTGCGAGGAGCACGCCGCCCCCGATGATGCCGACGTCTGCGATCAGCGCGGAGCTCTTGATGCCGCTGGACGTGCCCGGATCGCAAAGGTTGTTCGTGCAGTGCGCGCTGCTCTTGTCGCTCACAGCGACGATGCCGAAGACGGCACCGAGCGCGACACCCGCGACGCCGACGCCTCCCGCCACCCACCCGACCGTCCGGAGCGTGCTCGTCCCCGACGTACTTGTCGCAGGGCCCGCCGCAGGCGGGGCACCGAGCACGACGGAGACAACCTGACTCTTCTGCCCCTCCGTCACCATCACGTCACGATCGAGCGCGGTTCCGTCGGGCGCCTCGAAGTGGAAGGCGTGTGCGCCCGCGTTCATCGGAACGGCCTGGCCGTCGAGCTTCGTCAGGAACGGCTGCCCGTCCACCGTCACCTTGACGTCGATGAGGTCGAGCCCCGCGCCGCTCTTCGCGGAGACCACGACCCCCGGCACCGCTGCATCTACCTGTGCGAGCCAGGTCACGCAGTCGCTCTGCACTACGGAGGGGCAACCCGCGGCCGCGCACACGCGGAACAGGTCACGGGCTTCGACGAGCTTGTGCGTCGCCCGGAGCTTCTGCCCCTTCGACGCGGCGTCGAGGCAGGCAGCCTTGTCGTCGGCGCGCGCGGGCGCCGCAGCGAGCATGGCGGGAACGATGAGCCCGAGCAGGGGAAGCGTGAAGAAACGAGACTTCATGGACGATCCTCGCGAGTCAGAGACACTCGGGCTTGTAGTGGTGCTCCCCCGTGGCGTCGACAGTGTACGGCGGATTGCAGTTCGTCGCGGCTTTCGCCGCAGGTGGGGACGTATGTGCCGCGGCCGGAGTCGCGGGGGGGCTGGCGACGGGAGCATGCGCGGTCGTGACGTGCGCCGCGGGAACCTCGGGCTTCGTCGGCGCGGTCGCCGAGACGACGGGTGGAGCCGACGCGGTAGGCGGGGCTGGGACTGCGGAGGGGTCTGGCGTAGCAGAGGACGTACCCGCGGCAGCTGCGGGCGCCGATGCGCTTGCGGACGCGGGAGCAACCGGCGCCGAGGCGACAGGTGCCGTGGCTGCGGCCGAGTGCGCCTTGAGGAGCGGCACCATGAAGTATCCGGTCGCCGCGACCGCGATCAGGCCAAAGAGCACCACGCCGAGCATCGGCCCGACCTGCGACTTCGGCGGAGGCACCTCGGCCTGCGGCCCCGTATGCCCCCACGATGCCGCCGTCTGCGGTCCTACGCCGGGAGGGGGGCCACCGAACGTCTGCGGCGCGCTTCCGGCCGTCGCGGGATTGCCGGTGTGTCGCCCGAAGCCTGGACCACCGTTCACCGCGCTCTGAATGGCCGGCCCACCCGCGCGACGGAGCGTACCGACGATGCGCTCGATCGAGAGCCGCGACTGGGGAGGGGCGTGGTCGGCCAGGGCGATCGCGAAATCGGCGACGCTCTGGAAGCGCCGGTCGCGGTTCTTGTCGAGACACCTCGCGAGGAGCTGCTCGAAGCCGGGCGGCGCATCGGGGCGGTACGTGTGAAGGGGGGTCGGCGCCTCCATCGCGATCTTGATGGCGAGCTCCGTCACGCTCTGCCCGTCGAACGGCACGCGCCCGCTAACCAGCTCGAACAGAATCACGCCGAGCGACCAGATGTCGGTGCGGGCGTCGACTGCCTTCGAGGTCACCATCTGCTCGGGGGACATGTAGAGGGGCGAGCCGAGGAGCGCCGTGGTCCGCGTCATCGAGACGCTCTCCGCGCCAGCCGACGTGAGCTTGGAGATCCCGAAGTCGAGCACCTTGACGCAGAGCTCGCCGTCGGAGCGCTGGATGCAGAACAGGTTCGCCGGCTTGAGGTCGCGGTGGACGATGCCGATCGAGTGCGCTTCTGCCAGGGCCTCGCAGGCCTGGAGCACGAAGTCCACCGCCTGCGGGAACGGGAGCGGCCCGTACTTCTCCAGCCATCCGGAGAGGTCGGTCCCCTGCAGGAACTCCATGACCATGTACGGCGAGCCGTTCTCGAGCGTCCCCACGTCCGAGACCCGCGCGACGTGCTCGCTCTTGATCTTGGACGCCGCCCTCGCCTCCCGCTCGAACCGTGCGACCGCCTCCGGGTTCGCGAGGGCCGCCGAGAGCAAGAACTTGAGCGCGACCTTCTCGTCGAGCCGGATGTGCTGCGCCGCAACGACCACACCCATCCCGCCGACGCCGAGCACGCGCTCTACGCGGTACTTTCCCGCGATGATCTCTCCTTCGCGCGGTACCCCCTCACTCCCGTCCGACATCGGTGTCTCCGCGCTCCCCTCGAGCGGGCAGCTCCTTCGCCGTGAGGGGACTTTCATACACCAGATCCGGCGCCGCTGCCGCAGTACCGGACCATCGCCGCCGCGAAGCCCGTGCCGGCGGTGCCCCTCGCAGAGACGCTCTGCAAGAGGTACGGCGACGTCGCTCCTCTCCCAGCGCCGCTCTGCAAGAGGTCTGGCGACGTCGCTCCTCTTGCAGAGGCGCTCTGCAAGAGGCACGGAGACGTCGCTCCTCTCGCAGCGCCGCTCTGCAAGAGGTACGGAGACGTCGCTCCTCTCGCAGCGCCGCTCTGCAAGAGGTACGGAG
>Ga0302319_10005039_pt1 | contig 26791 bp, 17 predicted proteins | sample Bog_T0_2_FD_203319 | JGI IMG/M metagenome (GOLD analysis project Ga0302319, IMG submission 203319) | Peat permafrost microbial communities from Stordalen Mire near Abisko, Sweden - Bog_T0_2 | ecosystem: Environmental > Terrestrial > Soil > Wetlands > Peat | place: Sweden: Abisko, Stordalen Mire... | reverse complement strand
TGCAGCAGCGCACAGCGCGCGCGTCGTGCTGGTTTCTACCGATAAAGCAGTCGAGCCGGCCTCGGTAATGGGCGCAACCAAGAGGGTAGCCGAGCGCATCGTTTTGCGCGGCGGCGGAACGGCGCTACGCCTGGGCAACGTGCTGGCTTCGAGCGGCAGCGTGGCTGAAGTCTTCGCGCAACAGATTGCGCAGGGCGGCCCGATGACCGTCACCGACCCTGAAGCGCGGCGCTACTTTCTCACCAAAGATGAAGCCGTGAATCTGCTTCTGTTTGCAGCCGCACACGCAGCGCCGGCAATTCTTGCTCCGGCACTCGCCCACGCGCATGGCATCGCAGAACTGGCCGGCTACATGGCGCGCGCGCTTGCGCCCGGCCGCGAAATCGCGGTTCAATTCACCGGCCTGCGCCCCGGCGATAAGGTCGCCGAGCTGCTCTGGGACCCATCGGAGATTGCCCGCCCCGACACCGGCACACCGCTCGTCCGCATCGAGTCAAGTCCATCGTCGCCTATGCAGTTCGACGCCGAAATTAGCGCATTACGCGCCGCAGTGAACAACCGCGATCTGGCCGCAGCGCTCGCTCAATTGCGCGGGCTGGTTCCCGGCTTTCATCCCAGCAAGACAGTGCTCGCCGTGGCGCGCAACTGCGTTCAAACGGTGTCAGCATGAGCAATGCATCTTCGTCAGCCGCGCCGTGCCGCCGCGTCGCCGTCGTCACCACCTCGCGCGCGGACTATAGCCATCTCTACTGGCCTTTGCGCGAGCTTGCCGGCAATCCGCAAATCGATCTCGGCGTGTTTGTGCTTGGCCCGCATCTTTCGCCGCAGTTTGGCAACACGATTCAGGAGATTGAGCGCGACGGATTTCCCATCCGCGCGCGCATCGAATGCCTGCTCAGCTCCGACACCGACACCGGCATGGCCAAAACCATCGGCCTTGCCATTCTGGGCCTGGCCGATGCACTCACAGCGTGGCGGCCCGATCTGCTGCTGCTCATCGCCGACCGATATGAGATGCTCGCGCCCGCTTCCTCCGCACTCGCTATGCGCATTCCCATCGCGCACATTGAAGGCGGCGAGGTTAGCCAGGGTGCAATCGACGATGCCGTGCGCAATGCTCTCACCAAGCTGGCGCACGTTCACTTCACATCGACTGAGACGGCACGCCAACGCGTAATCGCCATGGGCGAGGAGCCGTGGCGCGTGCATCGCGCCGGCGCACCTTCGCTCGATCACCTGCGCCGCTCCGCGCTGCTCGATCGCGCTGCTCTTGAAGCCCGTCTCAACCTCAAGCTCACACCGCCCACGATCATCGCCGCATGGCATCCCGTCACCATCCTGCGCAACACAAACGCTGAGGCCGATGCGTTCTTTGCCGCGCTCGCGCAAACGCCGGGCCAGATCGTTTTTGTTTATCCCAACTCCGACGCTGGAAGCCACGCGCTCATTGAGCGTGCGCGAGCTCTCGCGGCAACGCGGCCGCACACGCATATCTTCGTCAACCTGGATGCAATTGCATACTGGAGCCTGCTCGGCCAGGCCGATGCCATCGCCGGCAACTCTTCCAGCGGCATTATGGAAGCAGCGTCGTTCGCGCTGCCTGTAGTAAATGTGGGCATGCGCCAGCAAGGCCGCGAACGCGCGCGCAACGTCATCGACGCGCCGGCCGATGAGGCGGCAATCTCAGCAGCGCTCAAGCGCGCGCTCTCGCCTGCGTTTCGAGCGAGTCTCACTGGAATGACAAATCCCTACGGCGACGGCACAGCGGCAAAGACCATCGCCCACGTGCTTGCATCCGTTCCTCTCGATGGCCTGCTCATCAAGCAGCCCGTGCCCGTGCCGCAACGCGATCGAACGGAGCGCCCGTGAACATGCGCATTCCACTCTCCGCGCCCGACATTACCGAATCCGAGATCGCCGCCGTCACCGCCGTTCTGCGCACGCCGCAACTCAGCCAGGGCCCCGAGCTTGCAGGCTTTGAATCTGAGTTGGCTGCGTATCACGGCGTCGAGCAGGCCGTGGCCGTCAGCTCCGGCACCGCCGGACTGCACATCGCACTCGTCACGCTGGGCGTGGGCGTGGGCGATGAGGTGATCTTTCCTTCCTTCGCATTTGTTGCCGTTGCCAACACAGTGCTCCAGGTGCGGGCAACACCCGTTTTTGTCGAGATCGATCCGTTGTCGCTCAACGTCGACCCAGCGGCGGTCGAGCGGGCCATCACTCCCCGCACCCGCGCCATCGTAGCCATTCACACCTTCGGCGTTCCCGCGGAGATGGATGCGCTGCGCGAAATTGCCGAGCGATACGGGCTGGTTCTGATTGAAGATGCGTGCGAGGCCATCGGCGGGCGCTACCGCGGGCAGCGCACCGGCAGCCTTGGCGATATGGCGATTCTCGGTTTCTATCCCAATAAGCAAATGACAATGGGCGAGGGCGGCGCGGTGCTCACCAACAATGCGGCCCACGCCGCGCGCCTGCGCCGGCTGCGCAACCAGGGCCGCGATCCCAGCGCAGATTGGCTCGATCTGGTCGAGCCGGGATACAACTACAGACTTTCTGAATTAGCGTGCGCGCTGGGCCGTGCGCAGTTGCGCCGCATCGATGCGGTGCTCGCCAAGCGCAGGCAGGTGGCCGAGCGCTACGATGCGTTTCTTGAAGCGATTCCCGGCCTCAATCGCCCGCCACTCTCGCTGCCGCATCGCGAAATCAGTTGGTTTGTATATGTGGTGCTGTTGCCTGAAGGCACAGACCGCGCTCGCGTGCAGGCCGAACTTGCCCGCCAGGGCATCGCCACCGGCCGCTACTTTGCGCCGCTCCACTTGCAGCCGGCGTTGCGCGCATACTCCAAGAATGCGGTTGCATTAGCGCTAACGGAAGCGGTTGCGCGGCGCGCGCTCGCGCTGCCCTTCTTCAACCACCTGGCCCAGGACCAGCAACGGGAAGTTGCCGAAGCCCTGCGCGCCGCCATCGCCAACGCGGGATGAACGGAAGCGACTGAGCCGTGCTTTTTCAAGACCAGCGCAATCGTTGTCTAGAACCATGACCCTGTAGATTTGTGGTATCCCAGGTCTCAAAATCGAGACCTAGGGCACCCTGCCTGATATCGTGCATCAAGAACTCACGATAAAAATGCGGCTGTCATTCTGATCGAACGGGGCTCCGAACGTTTTTCAGTTCGGGGGTGGTGAGCGAAGAATCTGCGGTTGCACTTCAATGAACTTCGCTGGCAACACACTAGTTGCCGCTGACCGCAGGCGTCTGCGCCGGTTTTACCTGCTTCTGCCGGCACGACCGCAGATACGCTAGAAGATCGTTCAGATCCTTCTGTTCAAGAATGTCCGCAAAGCCCGGCATCGCCTTGGTTCCATACAGGATCTGCTCACGCATCGCCGACTTCGACTTCCTTCGTCCCACGCCTGAGAGATCGGGGCCTTTGTGCCCACCGGCGCTCGCGATTGTGTGGCAATGCTGGCACCCGTTGGCGGCGTAAACCGCTGCGCCATGTTCGCGATTCCCGCGCGAAAAGGTGAGACCGTACGCTGAAAATGTCATGCAGAGCAGTGCGATCGCACCAGCCAGTTTCATTGCCCCGAACCACCGCCTTGCGCGCCGTTTTCCTGCGCCACGTTACTGTGAATATGCCACGGAATGCTCTCGGCTGTCACGTCGGGGTGTTTGCGCAGAAACTCCAGCGCATAAGTGCTGGCGGTCGGATCGTCCTTTTGGTCGGCATAAGCCGCGGCTTCGCGCGCCGCTTCAGTCTTCATGCCCAGCCGTCGATAGACGATGGAAAGAATGTAGTGCGCCGACAGATCGTCGGGATCGATCGATTGCACCGTCTCGTACTCGGTGCGCGCCTCATCGTATTTGTGCTGCTGATAGAACGAGAAGCCCAGTTCCCGGTGCGCGTCGCGCGAGCGCGGGAACTGCGTAATCACATCCAGCAGGTCGGCGATTGATGCGTCGGGGTGTCCTTCGATGCGCTCCACCAACGCCCGGTAATACAACGCGCGCGCGTTGTGCGGCGCAAGTTGCAGCGCCTTCTCAAGGTAGGTGTGCGAAACGTCGTAGCGCTGCCACGACAAGTTGGCAATGGCCACGTTGGTATACGCATCGGCATAATCCGGGCGCAATTGCGCCACGTGCTCAAAGGCATGCGCGCTGTCAGAGTATTGCTGTGCGTCCAGCAATCCAATGCCATAGTTGTTCCAGCGCATCCAAAGCGGATTGTCGGCCGGGTCAGGCGGTGTGGCCGGATTTGCGCCAATCGCCAGCGTTCGCGTGCGCGACGCTATCTCCACAATGGGCATATCGTAGTGCTGCTTGCCCATCGCAAAGTCGATGAAGTGCTGATTGAAGCGGCGATAGTTCACTTTGGCGGCGATCGTAATCGCCCCGCTCTCATCCTGCGGCACCTTGAACTGATAGCGCACAATCTGCGAGCGGCCTGAGGTGATGGTGTTGTTATACGCAATCACGCGCGTATCCCACACCTCGTGACGATCGTTGAGCGTGCCTTGCAGATTCACCAGCCGATTGGTAAAGCTGTGCGCCGTCGGATCCAGTTCGCCGTTGGGCGCGAGCCCGCCTGAGTGCATCAGCGTGTGGCCCGACGCGTCCTTGGCCTCAAACTCAACCCAGCACTCGTAAAAGTCGCGCTGCTCGGGAACCAGATTATGCCCGATTCCCTTGTTCTGGATCACCACGGAAACGGTGAGAACATCGCCCGGAGCCACGTCTACCGGCTCGGCCCCCAGCGGCGCAATCAGCTTGGCGCCGTTGCGCTCAATGCCGAAAAGGTCGACGTTCAAAACATCCTTGCGCAGAAACTCCATCGTCTTCTGCAACTGTTCGTCGTAGCCGTAGTACTTGTAGAGCAGCGTGTTGCCGCCCATCCAGCGGTGCGAAGCAATCGTTCCCTGCTCCGATCCGTAATCCTTCATCGTGATCGGTTCCTGCGGCATGTGGCAGGTCTGGCAGTCCTGGACTTTGTCCTTCACATAAAACGGAAGCGGATTCTGTTTTCCAAACGAAGTCTGCTGCCATTCGTCGTAGACCATAAAGGCACGCTGCCACTTGTAGTGGTTCAGCTCTTTGGGCAGCGCAGCCTTGTGGCATGCGGCGCAAAACTCCGGCGTGCGGTAAAAGTCCTGCATCACCGCCTTTGAGTGCCGATCGAGATGGGTCAGAATCTCCTTGTCAGGCACCTCGCCATAAATCGGCTTGCCGTTCTCGTCCACCATCACAGCCGGCATGCCCATCACGTAGCTTCCCGTGCCGCGCGTCGTCACCTTTTGGATCGAGTGGCAAGTCGTGCAGGTAACTCCGTCCGCGTCAAACTTGCGATTGATCGGCGATCCCGTCGTCAGCGCGCCAGAAAAAAGCGCCGTGGGGTTATGGCAGCCCTCGCAGTGGCGCGTGTATTCGATGCCTCGCTCGTTAATCAACAGATTTACGTTCTTCACGTACCAGGGGTTGCGAAACGAGTTCGCATGCACCGTCTGCCGCCACTCCGCGTAGGCCTGCTGGTGACAGTGCCCGCAGTACTTCGCGGTCAAAAAGCTGCTGGGATCGATGAATTGTCCCGTGTCCGTCGTGGCATTCGAAGGGAAAAATGGATGCCCCGGACCAAACGGCGTTCGGTAGTGCTCGGCCACATGCTGGGTGTAGGTCTCTCTCTGCGCCGCTGCATCGTCAGCCGCAAATGCCGGCCGAGTCCGCAAAGAAACCAAAGCGCAGGCAACAGCGGCTGCAAGCAACAAGCAAAAGAGGACACGTAGACATCGGCTAGGGAAAAAAGGGGGAAGCATCGCGGTCATCATTCATAGTATGAACCTGCGGCCCCTCTGGCATCCGGCTTTGGATCAGGAGAAATCTCCACCAAAAGGTTGAGTCCCGCCCCGCGCCAGATCTTTGGCGATTTGCTACCCAAAATACGCTCCGGCATGTTGGTGCGCGGAATCCTGCTGCACAGTTTGTCCTTCGCGCAGCGTCAGCACTGGGCAGCGCGCGTGTGCCAGCACGCGGTAAACCGTACGGTCGCGGGTCAGGTTTTCGAGCGCCGAGCGGTGCGTTGCTCCCAGCACAATCACGCTGGCCTTCTGCTCCACTGACTGGGCCAGAATCTCAATCGAGGGATTGCCGTGAATCACCACCGGCTCAACCTCGCCGCCAGATTCCGCGCCGATCATCGCAGCCATCGCGCGCAGTTCCTGCATCGCTGCGGAGTCAAATCCCGTTGGCTGGCCTTTGCGCTGCATCTCATCCAAAGGCGGCAGCACGTGCAGAAGCACCAGCTTGGCCTTCCATTCCGCGGCAAATCGGCCGGCAAGTGCCGCGCTCTTAAGAGAGGTCTCTCGAAGAGTAGTGGCATGGAGCACGACGCGTCTTTCGTAGCTGCCCTGCGCCGGTAGATAAGCCTCTGGCCCCACGGTCATGACTGGCAGGTTGACCGCGCGAAGAACCTGTTCCGCCACGGAACCGATAAGCACTTTGCCCAGCTTGCTTCGGCTTCGCGTACCCAGCAGAATGCGGTCGGCCTGAAACTGGCGGGCCGTGGCAATAATCTGGTCGGTGGGATGGCCCTCACGCACCAATGCGTCGCAGGCAACACCGAAGCGCCGCGCCGATTCGCACCAGGGCTTGAGCGCCTTCTCCGCCAGTTCAAGGCCGCTCCACGGATCGTAGTACGACATTTCTGGCGAGCCAAGGGGCATGGCCGCCGAAACGGCCAATGCGTGCAGCAAAATCAGACGGCTATGGGAGTGGGAAGCTTGCTCCAGCGCAAACGGCATCAGCCGGTCCAGCTCGCTCAGGTCCGTTGCCACCAGAATGACGCCGGGTTTCGTCCATCGATCCGAACCGGAGTCCGTCATGACGCACCTCTTTTCACCGAAAGGTTGACACTGATATAGATGCCGGGATGTGCCAGGGAGCACCGGGGATTGTGATGTAGGGCCTGTTAACACCACTTGGACGCCAACTGTCCCAGTAGTGTTAGCAGGCCCTTGACCACTCACTAGCCCCCTCCTCTTTTCCCGTAACAGAACGCTTCTTATGACTTTAGGACCCGCTGAGATTGCCGGCGCAGTCTCTGTTTTTCTTAATGAAACTACCGAGTTTATCCGATAAACGGGGTGAAAGCCGGGGATCGAACCTTCCGGCAGAGGAGACCCGTCCATGCCGGCTCAGCTCGACGAACAATCGGTGATCTGTGCGAACTCGCAGTTTTGGGAGCAAATGCTGGCGATGAAACTGGAGCACGTCCCCGCAGCGGAGATGATCTGCGTGGGCCATCGCCATCTGCTGGGTTCAGTTGAGCTTGCGGGAACCTGGAACGGCCGCATCGAAGTGCGGATTGAAGAAAAGCTGGCCTGCACCGCTACGGCAGTCATGCTCATGCAGCCGGCCGACACGGTGGCCGAGGTCGACATGCTCGATGCTACGCGCGAGATTGCCAACATGATTGCCGGAGGCATCAAGTCTTCCCTGCCCCGCCCCTGCACAATGACCGTGCCCCTCTCCATCGTTGAAGTAGATGGGTTTTGCGACCAGCAGCGCACCGAACATACGTTGACGGTAGGCTTCCGGCACGCCGATGGAGGTCTGATGGTGCGGGTCTGCGGCCATGAGTGAGCCGCTTGCCGCACAGTTAACTCTTGGCCGGTTTTGGCTGAGATGGCGTCGCTTCCTGCTCTTCGACCTTCAGAATCCGATCGACAGCGGGACGATCGATGCGCTGCATAATTCCGCTTGGCCAGCGAATCTCCACATGGTCGATTGCCGACTCGCTTCCAAGGCCAAAATGAGCCCGCCGGTCGCTCGACGACATAAAACCAACGCTCGTTGTCACGTGATTGTAGAGAGCCCTGCCGGATGCGGTGACCACCTTGATGATTGCGCCAATCCCATCTCGATTACTCTTGTGGCCGCGCAAATCGAACATGATCCAATGATTTTTCACGATGGCGTTGTTCATCAGGATGCGCGGCTTTTCGCCCAATGCCGTCACCACAATATCCATAAATCCGTCGTTGTTTAAATCGACGAATGCCGAACCGCGCCGATAGCCGACCGTGCCGAAGTCCGGCCCCATCTGGGCGCTCACATCGGATAAGGTCTTCCCATCATGGTTCAGAAACATCGTGTCGTGCTGCTTGGATGTGTCGGCGATATTGTCAACGTCGCCATTCGCCGAGTAGATATCTTTCCAGCCGTCGTTGTTGAAGTCGACAAATCCGATGCTCCAGCCGGAAAACTCATGGCTCAGCGCAGCCATCCTGCTGCTTTGCGTGATGTCGGTAAACGATTTGCCGTCCTCGTTTCTAAGCAGACCGAAGACCTGACTGGCCAGATCGTTGTAGACAATATCCACGCGCCCGTCGTTATCGAAGTCCTTCGCGTCGGACCCCATGCCAGACACGGATTCACCCTCGGTGTTGTATGCCGCGCCATACTCCATGGCGCTCTCCACAAAGGTTCCGTTTCCCTGGTTGATAAACAAAAAATTCGGTTCCGTATCGTTGGCAATAAAAATATCCATCAGTCCATTGCCGGTGTAATCGGCAATGGAGATTCCCATGCCCTTGCCAAGCGCCTTTCCAAGGCCGCTGGCTTCGGTGACATCTTTAAACCGTCCATGACCAAGATTCCGATACAACCTGGACGAAACGCTCTTATATAACCTGGGATTGCAATACGCCTCCTGATGCTCTCCGGCCATACACCGTTTGTCCGACTTTACGTTCCAAACGGTGTAGTTGGTCACGATCAGGTCCAGCATCCCATCGTTGTCATAGTCAAACCAGGCCGCGCCCATGCTCAGAATGTCGTCGGGCCCGTGGTCCAGGCCTGACCCGGCTGTAACATCGGTAAAAGTTCCATCGCCGTTGTTGTGGTAAAGAGCGTTCCGGCCCGCATTGCAAACGAAGATATCCTGGTAGCCATCGTTGTCGTAGTCGGCCACGGCTGCACCAAAGCTATAGCCAAGGCCGGCTCCGGCCAGCCCCGATTTCGCAGTCACATCCTCGAAAGTTCCGTCGCCGTTATTGCGCAGCAGACAGTTGTAAAAGGCGGGAGAAGTCTTCTCAAGCGACGGAAACTGCGCGCCGTTGGTAAAGAACAGGTCCATCCATCCGTCGTTGTTGTAGTCGATTGCCGCCACGCCGCCGCACATCGGCTGAAAAAAATACTTCCTGCTGTTGCTGGTGTAGTCGTTGTTTGTACGGTATTGGAACGAAGATCGCCCGGCAATGTTGGTGAACCAATAGGATGTAGTTTCAGCCGCTCCGGTGAAGTTTGGTTGCGGAGCAGCGGGGGCAGTTTGCGCAGCCAACGTGCGCGGCCATGCCCTCCGCAAAGCCGCGCCGGGCACAGCGGAAGCGATTAAGCTGAGGAGCCCTCGGCGTGTCAAAAAAGCCATTGCGATATCGACCCGATCTCTTTCGGTGCGGCCCCGAAGCCGGGTCCTTGCAACAATTCTAATCGAGTGGAAAGAGCACCCGTAAAGAGCGGTTTCGGCGAGTGTCCGATCTCAATTTTTCCTGGCAAAATCGAAACTGTCATTTCGGAGCGAGAGGGGTCGGCGCGAGAGGGGCCCTGAAGTATCTTCCTGATCCCTGATTCCTGTTCCCTGTTCTTCAGTTCAGCCAGCGCCAGCCGTGCGGCTGCTGCGGGGGCAGGGGCAGAACGATGAAGCCCTCGCGCCAATGGCCTTGTTCGCGCCGCGGCGGATTGCCGACGATGCGCACAGCCCCAGGATTGCTCGCCTCAAGCGCCAGCCCAGGAAGCCCGCCAACAATCGCCTGCAGTTGATCGTGATTGGGCGGCCGGTCGGTGGTGAATGGAATCACCGAGCGCAGGGCTCCGTATGCCTCCGCCAGGTGGCTCACACGGGCGCGGCGCTTTGCGGGCAGCGGCTTCAGGCCGAGCGATTTCCAGGCCGCATACGGGTAACTCTCCACCAGAACGCGATCATGCTGCGTTCCAGAGCGGTCGCAGGTATCCAGACGACGCCAGCCTCGCCGGCAAAGCGCGTCCCAAACGTCCAGGCAGAACTCGGCAAACGGCCGGTAAGTGGCCGGCTTCACCATGCCGGGCAGACCGGTCTTCGCGGCTGTATTCAACTGGCGCTCGCTCACGCGCGCATGGGCAAGGCCATTGTCTTTCGACTTCCAAGCCTGCGGGCCGTCAAGCATCATCACGCGAATGCCACGCACCGCGCACAGGTGATTGAGCCGACCGGCCAGGATCTCCGCATCGATCGGTCCGCCGGCAGAACCATCGGCAATTCCAGCCGCCGTGGACGGAATGATCTGGCACTCGACAATCGATTGAGCCGTGCGGCGGTTCACAGCGCCAGTCAATCCCTCAGCCGGCGCGCTTGCGCGGCTCAGCACCACGATCCCAAGATCGGTCCAGCGGCGATATGCGAGATCCACTGAGAGGACGGCCACGATCCAACACTACGAGCGGGCGCGTGCAACGACAACATGAAAAGCGTGAAAACGCCAGGCAAACGGACTAAATCGGAACTCTGACCAGGACGGAACTTGCGGCAGCAACCGGCTGGTCCGCACCTTGCCCCGTGCCCCATCCATTCGCTGCTTCTGGCGAATGGGTGGGAAGGCACAAACCTCAAGGAACGGAATCTAGCGGTCAGAGACCTAACCCACCACCCCTGCCGCCTCGCGCTAGAATTTAGCTATGCCCGCCGCCGCAAGTTTAAGCGCTGAAGTCATAGCCAAATACGAGCCCGTCATCGGACTTGAAGTGCATGTGCAACTGCTCACCGCGACTAAAGCGTTTTGCGGCTGCGCCAACCGCTTCGGTTCTGAGCCGAACACCAACGTTTGCCCGGTCTGCCTGGGACTGCCCGGCGCGCTGCCGGTGCTCAACGCCAAGGCCGTCGAGTTTGCAACGCTGGCCTCGCTGGCGCTGAACTGCACCGTCAACCAGCGGTCCATCTTTGCGCGCAAAAACTACTTCTATCCCGACCTGCCCAAGGGCTACCAGATTTCGCAGTTCGACAAGCCCATTGCCGAGCACGGGTGGATCGATGTGCCTGCGGCCGACGGCGGCAAGAAGCGCATCGGCATCACGCGCCTGCACATGGAAGAAGACGCAGGCAAGAGCCTGCACGACGGCTTTGCCGACTCCGCCACGCGCACCTACCTCGACCTGAACCGTTGCGGCACGCCACTCACTGAGATCGTCAGCGAGCCGGACATCCGCACCGCGGACGAAGCGTTCGAGTACCTGACGCGGATGAAAGAGATTCTGCTCTACACCGGCGTCTCCGATTGCAACATGGAAGAGGGTTCGCTGCGCTGCGATGCCAACGTCAGCGTCCGTCTGAAAGGCGCGCCCAGGTTCGGCACCAAAGTCGAAGTGAAAAACCTGAACAGCTTCCGGCATGTGCGGGCGGCGATTGAATACGAGATCGAGCGCCAGATCGAGACGATCGAATCCGGCGGCAGCATCCGGCAGGAGACGCGCCTGTGGAATGCCGGCGAAGATCGCACCTACTCCATGCGCTCGAAAGAGCAGGCGCACGACTACCGTTACTTCCCTGAGCCGGACCTGCCGCCGGTGATCGTTTCGAACGAGTTCCTGGAAGAAGCCCGCAAAAGGCTACCTGAACTGCCCGAGGCGCGCCGCGCGCGCATGATCGCCGAGTATGACCTGAATGACCGCGACGCACACACGCTCACGGCATCCCGCGAGTTTGCCGACCGGTTTGAGGCGGCCGCAAAGTCGGCAAGGAATCCGCGCCGCGTGGCAAATTTGCTGATGAGCGAGATCGGGGGCCGGCTGAAGGCTCTCGGCCTTGAGCAGGAGCAGTCGCCCGTCTCCATGGCCGGCATTGTGCAAGCCGCCGATCTGCTGGATGAGGACAAGATCAGCTCAAAACAGCTCAAGCAGCTCCTCGACATTGCGTTTGAAAAGGGCGAGGACTTTGGCGCAGTGTATGAACGCGAAAAGCCGCAGCAGATCACCGACTCTTCCGCGCTTGAAAAGCTAATTGACGAGACGATTGCCGCCAACCCCAAACAGGTGGAGGGATATCGCGCAGGCAAGAAAACTTTGGCTGCCTTTTTTGTTGGCCAGGTGATGCGCGCCACTAAAGGCCAGGCGAATCCCGCGCTGTTGAATGAGCTGGTGACGAAGAAGCTGGAAGGATAAAGCAGGCGGCCCTCGACCGAAGGCCGCCCGCTTTAGTCCGTTACTTCAACTTCAGTTCGGAGACCACTTCCTTGCTCGAATCCCATGAGCTAACGGTCTTCGATGGGCTCTTCAATCCGTTCTTCTCGGCCCACAGATCGTAGTCGTCGGTCATGTTCACCTGGGCAAAGTAGAAATGGCCCTTTTCGGTTGAGGTGTAGCTGCGGATTGACTTGGTCTTCTGGTTCTTCAGGAAGACCGTAGCGCCCACCACCGGCTGGGAATCTGCGTCGAGCACCGCGCCCGACACGATGCGCATTCCCATGTTCTGGGCGTGAGCGCTGGGGGGCGCAATCAGCGCGTACCGCGAATGAACTGGAACAACTCCAACCGCGGCCAAAACAAATGCCGCGGCCATCAGATTTGTACTGCTAATCTTCACTCTTCTTCCTCATCTTCGCCGTAGGCTTCGTCGTCTTCGTCCAGATCGTCGTCTACGCGCGCCAACTCCAGCGGTTCAACGCCGACAACTTCGTACTCGGTACCGCATTCCTCACAGGCAACCACGTCGCCTTCTTCCACTTCGTCCAATTCCACATCTAAATCATTCTCGCATTCAGGGCAGGTGGGCATGGTAGCCTCCTTTCATTTCTCGGCAATCCGCATTGCCTGTTTCGGCATTTCGCATTTTAGGATCAAGGCATTTTTTGCGATGTAACTACGCTAGTTTTAGGGAAACCCCGGCCTTAGGTCAAGAGCCGCTGCCGGACAATCCCCCGTTTCCTATTGCTATCCAGAGTGAATCGTCTCACACCGCTTTCGATTGGACGCGCTTCGCCCGCTTTTTGACGCAACGAAGATGCGGAAGTTGCAATTTTGACGCGCCGCATCCACTTTCACGCGCTCCCGGTTGTTGCATTCGCCACCCCGTTCCTCGAACGGGCCATGACACCAAACCGCCAAACCATATACCCTGAGTACGACGATGCCCAGAAATGGTTCTAGCCCGTTTTCGTTTCCGGAGTTCCGCGGAGCCACGCGCAATCTGGTTTTCATCAACCTGGGCGCTTACTTTGCGCTGCTCGTGCTGCAACTGGCAATGCCGGAGACCGCCGGCGATCTCGTCAAACTGTTCACGTTCGATCCCGCAGGGTTCTTCCACGGTTGGCTCTGGCAGCCATTTACCTACAGCTTTGTTCATTCCGGCATGGTGGGTACGCTGTTTGAGCTGCTCTCTCTCTGGTTTCTGGCCGGATTTCTTGAAAACCTGCACAGCTCCACCTGGGTCAACGGACTCTACGCCGCATCTGTACTGGGAACCGCTGCCGCGGCGGCGGCCATCTACCTTTGCAGCGCGCCGCTGGGCTTTCACGTGCCTGCGTTGGCGCTTTACGGCTGCTTCGGCGGCATCTTCGGACTGCTGATCGCCATCGGCGTGCTCTATGGCGACACCGAATTTCTTCTTTTTTTCACCATCGGCATCAAAGCCCGCTACATGGCCGCCATCTACGCGCTGATCGCCATCGCCATGCTCTTCGGACAGCAGCGCATGTACGCCTTCTCTCAGCTCGGCGGGGCGCTGGCCGGCTGGCTTTATGTGCGCATTGCGCCGCGCCGGGGCATCTCCTTCAAGCCGCTCAGCGAGCGCTGGTATGGGCTGCGCAACGGGTACTACCGTTGGAAGCGCCGCCGCGCCGCGCGCAAGTTCGAGGTGTACATGCGTTCGCAAGGCCGCACCGTACACTTTGACGGCAACGGACGCAAAATGGACGACGACAACGACAAAAAACACTGGAACTAGTGTTCCATCTGCAAAGTTCTCATCGAAACTACTGCTGTCATCTGAGCGAACGGGGCCCCGAACGTTTCTCAGTTCGGGGGTGGTGAGCGAAGAATCTGCGGTTGTTCTTTCGTTCGTTAGGCAATGAACCTCGGAGTCCTCACACCGGCAGCGCCCCAGCACCCGGCCAAACAGTTTAAAATCTCTCTTAAATGACTAAGAAAATTGCGTTTCTCTTTCCGGGACAAGGCTCCCAGGCCGTTGGCATGGGTCAGGCGCTTGTCAACCGTTTTCCCGTTGCCGCCGAGACCTTTGCCGAAGCCGACGAGGCGCTCGGATTTTCGCTGTCGAAGCTTTGTTTTGACGGCCCCGAAGACGATCTTCGCCTGACGGAAAATACCCAGCCGGCCATTCTGACGGTGAGCGTAGCCGTCGCGCGTGCGCTGGCTCAGCACGGCGTGGAGCCTGCGCTCGCCGCCGGCCATTCGCTGGGCGAGTGGTCCGCGCATGTCATTGCCGGAACGCTCGGCTTTGCCGATGCGGTGCGCGCGGTAAAGGCCCGCGGCCGGGCTATGCAACTCGCGGTTCCCGCCGGTCAGGGAGCTATGGCCGCAGTGCTCGCTCTCAGCGCCGCGCAGGTAGCCGAGGCGTGCAGCGAGGCCGCCGCCGAGACCGGTCTGTGCGTGCAGGCCGCCAATCTCAACTCGCCCAACCAGACCGTCATCTCAGGCGCCGCCGCGGCTGTCGAGAAGGCGTCGGCGCTCTGCAAAGCGAAGGGCGCTCGGCGCACAGTCCTGTTGCCCGTCAGCGCACCCTTCCATTGCGCGCTCATGCAGCCTGCGCAGGAAGAAGTGGCGCGCGTTCTCGCCGGCCTCTCGCTCGCCAATCCGCGTATTCCCGTCGCCGCCAACGTCACCGGCGGCATCGTCACAACGGCTGAAGCGGCAAAGGATGCGCTCATCCGCCAGGTCACCGGCACGGTGCGCTGGGTAGATTGCGTGCAATCGCTCAAGGCCGCCGGCGCGGAGCTTTACATCGAATCCGGTCCCGGCAAAGTGCTCTGCGGCCTGCTCAAGCAGATCGATCCGGCACTCAAGACGCTCAACGTGGAAGACCCCGAGAGCCTGGAGAAAACGCTCGCGGAAATAACGGCCGCATAGCGAAAATCTCAGGCGCAATAGCAAAACGGGCTCCATCCGCGTCAGCAGAATGGAGCCCGTCGACCTCAGTGGGGCCAACTCGAAGCACTACGGCCCAAGATAAAGCTCTTCCCCCGGCGGCGAATAATCCAGCGTGTGGAGCTTGGGATCGTAGGTAAGGTTCAGCGCGCCGCTCTTGCGGCCGTTCATCAGCACCGCCACCAGCAGCACATTCCCGTACACCCGTGCTGCGGCAATCTTGTGGCTCTGGATGACGCCGTACTCGTTGTCCGGGCTGGTGCGGCTCCAGTCCTGCTGAAAGCGGCTGAACGTATAGCTGGACTGCTGCGGATGCTGCTGCCAGTTGGGGTCGTGCATCCAGATGCCGTAGGCCTTCTGCAGATCGTTTTGCTCCACAGCGTCGAGGAAGTGATTCACCGCAATGCGGCCCAGCAGATGAGTGTTCCAGTTCCACGGCCAGTCCACAGGCCAGCCCGCCAACAGCCAATAGGCCACCAGCAGAACAAACACCAGCCCCGCCGAACTGTAGCTGGCAATGCGGATGCGGCGGTCGCGTACTTCGTCGAACTTGGGAGCGTCGAGTAGCGTCATGAAGCTCTTTCCTCTCGCTTACAGCATAAGTCACAAGGCAGTGGCAGGTAATTAACCTCTCTGCGAATCAGACCTCTCAACGTTCGAGCGCCAATCCCCATGTTTAGTTAGACACCGCATACAGCTTTCCGGTTCCCTGTTCCCTGCCTGCTGTTCACTAAAAAGAAACTACGAATCGCCGGGGTTGCAAATGGTTGATCTCGTTGAAAAGCGCATCGGAGCGGATTTCACACCGTCCCTCCAGGACGGAGACTCTTATTGAACTCTGACCCAGGACTGCGCTGCGCTTCTCCTGGGCTATTATCGCGTCTCCCTCCGGGAGAAAGAACATCCGACGAAGTTTCATCACCCACGGGTCGGCAGCGAGGGTGGATGACTGTTCCCTGTTCCCTGTTCCCTGTTCTTCAGTCCCGGCTATAAATAGTCCGGTCCTTCTCCTCATGCCGCTCCAGGCCCAGCTCAATCAGCCGCGTAATCAGCTCTCGATACGGCACCCCCGAAGCCTCCCACAGCTTGGGGTACATGCTGATGCGCGTAAAGCCGGGCAGCGTGTTTACCTCGTTCAAAAAAATGCGCTGCTTGCCGCCGGGCTCCATCAGAAAGTCAACGCGCGCCATTCCGGAGAGATCGCAGGCGCGAAACGCCTCAACCGCCATCGCGCGGATCTGCTTTGTCTGCGCGCTCGTCAGCTTGGCCGGAATCACAGGCACTGAGCCTTCAGACAGATACTTCGCCTCGTAGTCGTAAAACTCCTTGCCTGGAATAATCTCGCCCACCACGCTAGCCTTGGGATCGTCGTTGCCCAGCACCGCAACCTCCAGCTCGCGCGCCTTGGCCTTCTTGCCGCCCACTCCCTCTTCGATCACCAGTTTGCGGTCGTAGCGCGCGGCCAGCTTGAGCGCGGGCCCGAGCTCCTTGCGGTCGTGCGCTTTGCTGATGCCCACCGACGATCCCATGTTTGCCGGCTTCACAAATACGGGATACTTGAGTACCGCTTCAACTTTCGCAATCGCCTTGCGAGGGGACTTTTCCAACTCCGCGCGCAGCAGCGTTACGTGTTTTACGATGCGCAGACCGGCCTGCGCAAAGAGCCGCTTCATCACGTCCTTGTCCATGCCCGCCGACGATCCCAGCACGCCCGAACCCACGTAGGCAATGCCGGCCAGCTCAAACAGGCCTTGAATGGTTCCGTCTTCGCCAAAGGTTCCGTGCAGCACGGGAAACACTACGTCGATTGCCTTGCCCTTCGGCCCTTTTAGGCCGGGTTCGGGCGCCATCAGTGTGGGAATGCCCTCATGCAGCAGCTTGGCGCCGGGTGTTGCCTCTGGATCGCCCGCGCGCAGATGCTTCCCGCCGCCGTTGCCATTTTCAAGCAGATGCGTTGCATCGCCTGCGGCAAGCCAGCGGCCCTCTTTGGTAATGCCGATGGGCACCACTTCAAACTTTTCTCTGTCAATTGCTTTCAACACTGAAGCGGCAGAAAGCAATGAAACCTCATGCTCTCCGCTGCGCCCGCCAAACAAAATGCCAACGCGAAGTTTTCTATCCATGTCACTTACGATTGTAGTTCGCGAGCACGGCAAGTGACTGGCGTGCTGATCGCAGATAGAGACACTGCCAGCAATCGCAGCCTCGCGCGTTCGATTGTCCGGCCCCTAAAACTCACCACAAAACCAAAGCTGCCATTCTGAGCGAAAGGGGCCCCGAACGTTTTTCAGTTCGGGGTGCTGAGTGAAGAATCTGCGGTTGCTTTTTTCGCGCATCTTATGTTTGGACGCCAGCAACGCCAGTCTCATAGAATTGCGTGGGGAATCCGGGCCGCTTTTTGTAAGCGTTTACCCAAGAACGACGGTCTTGCAAACGGGAGAGAGAGATGCAGATTTTGTTGGCTGAAACTGTGCGTGAGTGTACTGGCAGGGGTCTTGGAATTCAACGTCGTTTCACGCTGAAGCCTTATTTGCTCGCACTGGCTACGGCACTCGTCGTGATCGGTCTCAGCGCGGCCGCTGTGGCCCAGAGCGCTCCGCTAGTCATTGAACGCGATGGCAGAGTCATCTCGCTCGAGCCGTATGCCGCGAACATTCTGCGCGTAACCATCAGTAGCGACAAAGCCGCCGCCACAAGCGCTCCGGGATACGGATTTATTGCGCAACCCTCTGCCGAAGGATGGACGCGCGAACCCGACGCGGATGGCGGCGAGATATTCCGCTCCTCCCGCATGGTTGTGCACATTGCTTCAGGAAACTTCGCGCCCGGTGATCAGCCAAAGTCAATGCCTCTTGACGCGCTGAATCTGCAACTGCGCGAGCCCTATTTTGGCGGCGGAGGAGGAGGACGTGCTCCCCGCAACGATGCGTTGCTGTTTACCACGCCGGCCGGCAAAATGCTGCTGCACATGCGCACCTGGCGCATGATGCCCGCGCACACCGAGCCGGTGGATGCCGCGGCGGGCGTCAAGAGCTATCGTATTGCCGCATCCTTTGACTCGCCGGACGACGAGCACTACTACGGCCTTGGGCAGCAGCAGAAAGGATGGATGGATCTGCGCGATCATGAGATCCACTGCTGGCACGACTACGGTGCCCTTGGCGGCGAAGATGTGTGCGTGCCCTTCATGGTATCCAGCCGCGGCTATGGATTGGTGTGGGATAACCCATCAAAAACTACCGTGACTCTTGGAATAAATGGCCAGAACAACTGGTCGTCCGACGTTGGAGACCGTGTTTCTTACTTCGTGGTTGCCGGCGACACGACCGACGAGATTTATCAGGGTTATCGTCTGCTCACCGGTGTAACTCACATGCTGCCGAAGTCGGTTTACGGATACATCCAGAGTAAGGCGATCTATCCCACGCAAGACCAGTTAATGGATGTGGCCAAGGAGTATCGCGAGAAGAAGCTGCCGCTCGGTGTTATCGTGGTGGACTTTTTAAACATGACCCGGCAAGGCGAAATGGATCTTGACCCCAAGCGCTGGCCCGATCCCGCGGGAATGAATCGCGAGTTACACGCAATGGGCATTGACACGCTGCTGAGTGTGTGGCCGCACTATGCGCCGGGAACGCAGTTCTATGACATGCTGCTCAGCAAGGGCTGGCTCATCCACACGCCCGATGGAAAGGTGGACGCAGGCGGCTATCGCATGAACACAATCGGGCCAAATATCGACACCACAAATCCAGAGGCCGCGCGCTGGTGGTGGGAGAAGATTCGCGACCGCTACGTCAAGCCGTATGGATTCGATTACATCTGGCTCGATGAAACGGAACCGGATGTCGATCCAGCCAACGACGTGTTTTCCATCGGCTCGGGACCGCGCTTCTACAACGTGTTTCCCTTGTTTCATACAGCTTCGGTATATGAGGGCTTCCGGCGCGATTTCGGTGACAGCCGGCGTGTGATGATCCTCGCGCGTGCCGCGTACCTGGGTGCGCAACGCAACGGCACGGTCTTCTGGTCGAGCGACATTTATGCAACGTGGGACATGCTCAAGCGCTCCATTCCCGCGGGGCTTAACTTTACGGCCAGCGGACTTCCCTACTGGGATACGGATATTGCAGGATTCTTCTCGCCGTCGATTCCTCCCGATTATCACGCAGAACTCAAACCGCTCGTCGATGGATCGGATGTCCGAGGCACCATCGGAAACTATGAGGATTATCCAGAATTATTTGTGCGCTGGTATGAGTGGGGCGCATTTCAGCCAGTAATGCGCGCGCACGGCGAGAGAGATCACAACGAAGTCTGGTCTTATGGCAAGCAGGCTGAGCCCATTCTGGCCAAGTATCTCAAGCTGCGCTACCAGCTTCTTCCCTACACTTACTCGGCGGCTTATAAGAGTTATCAAACAGGCGCGCCGTACATGCGAGCTTTGTTCATGGATTTCCCGAACGATCCGCGCGTGGCAGACATTCCCGATGAGTACATGTACGGGCCTGCCTTCCTGGTAGCACCAGTAACCGAGCAGGGCGCAACCCATCGCTCGGTCTATCTGCCCGCAGGCTGCGACTGGTATAACTACTGGACCAATGAGCGGCTCCACGGCGGACAAACAATTGCGGCCAACGCGCCCATCGATACGCTGCCTCTGTTTGTGCGCGCAGGAAGCATTGTGCCTCTCGGCTCTGAGATTCTAAATACCGATCAACCGCAGACCATCACGTCGGTCAAGGTCTACCCAGGCGCAGACGGCAGCTTCACGCTTTTCCAGGACGACGGAAAAACCTATAGCTACGAGCAGGGCACTGGCTCCATCACGCACCTGACATGGGATGACAAGGCGCACCGGCTGAAGCATGACGGAGCACCAACATGGACAGGAACGGATAAGTCCGTAGTGACGGTGGTGGGCAAATAGTCTGGCAGCCGAGTTATGCCGAAACTGGGCTCACTGGATCGGCCGGAACTGGGCGAGAATTTGGCTGTCATAGCAGGTGCGGTCTGGGAAGGGGTACAGGAGTATAACGGATGCAACTGAGAAAAACTGTCAGGATACTGTTGATTCTGGTTGTTGGGTTTGTCATTGTGCCGACAACACTTATCTTTGTTTATATCGTGCATGTAATCCCTGACCACAGTCATCAGGGTGCGCGGTCATACAGCCCTGATGGAAAAGCATACGTCTACTTTGTATCGGATTATGCTGGTAGTTTTGCGACGGAATACAGCGCAGTACTCGCGAAGGGGTTGAATGTTTCATATGACGATGCTTTTTCCGGTATATCCGCTTCAGATAGTCAAAATGTATCGATGAGGTTCATCTGGGTTGATTCTCATCACCTTAGAGTGATATGCAGTTATTGTGATGATTTCGTGCCGAATACAATGAAGGATCAATGGAAGGATATTTCTATTTCTTACAGCGAAGATAAGGAAGGAATGCCTCCCTTGAAGTTGAAGTACAAACCGTGGAGATGAGCCGGAGGCCACATCTCTCTCAGAGACTTGGGTTCCAAAACCCGACGCCGCGCACACCATAATCTCAATTTTGAGGCGGGTAGCGCACCAAGATTTTGGGGAATCCTAGTCTCCCAGCGGCTGTGGGTGCCCCATCCTTCCGCGCTTTTTGCGGAAGGGTGGGAAACCGCAAACCTCATCCGCGCTTTTCAGCCGCGTCAACAGCGTCTGCATGCGATAACAACCGAAGATCGGAAAATGAAAACAGCCGCATCGCTGGTAGCGGATGAGTTTCGCCATAACGAAAGAGCTCTACACCCGGTTTGATGGCCAAGGTTCGTGGTCTCACAACAGTGGTGAGAGATCGGAAAGAGTCGGCGGGTTGAGAGTCGTGGTTCCCACCCTTTCCACGATGCAACTGTGGAAAAGATGGGGCACCCAGCTTTGTCGGTTGGTTAAGTTTTGAGAAACTTTGGGTGCGCCACCCGTCGCTTCGCGATACGTTGCGCCGCCGCGCACAGGAGTGCCCACGCCGGGGGCATCTTCAGGGTCAATCCAATCCATGTCGAGCGATACGTGGTACCCCGAAGTACCGTTACCGGCGGCGCACAGAACCGCCTCCCCTGGAACAACGGAAGGCTGCTCCTCGCAAAACCTCCCGAAGCATCCTAAATCACTATCGCAAGAGAGGTTCACGCTCTGTCCGAAAGTGGCACATACACTCCAAAAGTGCTATTTATCAGCTTCCCTTTGCAAGTCAAAATGTGTGTGTGCCGGCAGACAGGTTCTCTTTACGTTCATGCTGTGTGCGCACGATTCCCCTGCAGTTGCGTATCGGACCAATCGAACACTGCAAGTCATGGTTTCTCCGAATCGGAATGGCGCGCCACCTCACCGCATTGATGCGGATGCGAGCGCTTTCTCTTCTGCTGACAATTTCCATCTCCTCCGCTTCAGCCGCAACCTCCGGCTCGTCTGCCGTGCTCACAGATGTGAGAGCAATCCACTCCCTGTCACTGAAACACTCAGGAGAAACGCACCCGGTAGCGATTGAAGGAACCGTCACGTTTTACTCCTCCCGCGGTAAACACTTGTTTGTTCAGGATCGCGGGGCCGGCGTGTACGTAAATACGAATGCGAACGCGCCCAACCTGCTCCCTGGCGATCGTGTAAAAATCAAGGGCGCGACGGCCTTGGGATTTCGCCCGAAGGTGATTGCCAGCGACATCGTTGTCATTAGCCATGGCAAGCTGCCCCATCCCGCGCGTGCACAATTCGACCACCTCATTCGCGGAGAGTTTGACTCGATTCTGGTTTCCGTCCACGGAATCGTTCACTCCGCCGACCCGAGTGCCCCATCACATGGCGGCACTCAGGGTGCAGCGCTGAAAGTTGTTGTTGAGGGCGGCGACGCAGTGGTGTATGTGGCCAATGCGAACCCCGGTGAGCTTGATCGGCTGCTGGACGCTGAGGTTGAAATTATAGGAGTAGCTGGCGGCGAATTCGATGGCAAGCGGCAAATGACGGGGCTGACACTTAATGTGTCAAGCATGGCGCAGATCAAGATACTGAAACCCGCCCCAGCTAACCCTTGGTCGCTGCCGCTTACGCCGATGAATGCAATTCTCACCACCTATCGCGTGAGCAATCTTTCAAGCCGCACCAGGGTGGCTGGAACAGTCACTTATTTCGAGCCGGGCTCCACGCTGGTCCTGCAAAGCGGAGACCAAAGTCTATGGATCAAGACGCGGAGCCTTGCGCCGATGCGTGTTGGCGATCAGGCGGAGGCAATCGGCTTCCCCGGCGTCAGTCGTGGACTGCTCACGTTGGATGGAAGCGAGATTCGCGATCTGGGCAAACCTTCTCCGGTCAATCCCCTCGCGGTAACATGGGACCAACTCGCATCCAACCGCCATATCTTCGATCTGGTGTCGATTGAGGGCAGCGTGGCGATGCAGGTGAATGAACCCAGTCAGGATGAGTACGTGCTGCTCTCCGGCGGGCAAATGTTCTCTGCCATCTATCACCATGGCAACAACGGGAACGCGCCAATCAAGCCGGTGCCCATCGGGTCCGAGATTCGTGTGACCGGAATCTGCTCGACAGATAACGACAATCCCTTTGGCAGGGAAGTGCCGTTCAACATCCTCTTGCGCAACGCGGACGATCTCCAGGTCGTCTCAAAACCGTCAATGGTGAACGCGGAGAATCTGAGCATTATCACCAGTCTCCTGCTGCTGGTAATTCTCGCCTATGGCGCCAGGGCGTGGCTCATTGACCGGGCCATGCGCGCGCAGTTGGCAGAACTGGGCTACCTCACGCAGCGGCGCGGAGAGGTTCTTGAAGCGATCAACAAATCGCGGCCGATCGCCGAAACACTAGAGCTGATTACAGAACTGGCCTCGTTCACACTGAAGGGCGCGCCCTGCTGGTGCCAGGTGAACGATGGGCCAAAGCTGGGCAATTGCCCAAAAGAGCTGAACGCCTCAAGCCTGCGCATCGCCGAGCGACCGATCGCCTCCCATTCCGGCCCCGCGCTTGGCTCCATCTTTGCCGCCTTCGATGCCCGCACATCGTTACAGCCCGACGAAAAGAAGGCTCTGGCAAACGCGTCGGAACTGGCGACGCTGGCCATTGAAACCGCGCGCCTTCACTCCGACCTTGTTCACCGTTCGGAGTTTGACATCCTCACCGACATTCAGAATCGCTTCTCATTCGACAAACATCTCGACCGGCTGATCGATGAGTCGGGCCAGCGCAGAGAGAGCTTCGGCTTAATCTACATCGATCTGGACAAATTCAAGCTGGTGAACGATCACCATGGGCACCAGGTGGGCGATGTCTACCTGCAACATGTGGCTGAACGCATGAAGCACCAATTGCGGCCCGGCGATCTGATCGCACGCCTGGGCGGCGACGAATTCGGAGCCTTGATTCCTTCGATAAACGACCGTTCCGACGTTGCGGAGATTGTTGCCCGTCTTGAACGCTGCTTCGAGGAGCCATTCGCCGTCCAGGGACGCGTCTTGCGAGGCATGGCAAGCATCGGCTACGCCATCTATCCCGAGGATGCCACCACGAAAGACAACTTGCTCAGCACCGCCGACGCCGCAATGTATCTGGAGAAGCACACAAGGGAGCAAATCAACCTGATGGAAATCGACGGCGTAGCGGAGAAACCATCGCAGAATCCGCCTGCCGAGGGCTCCTCAATCAAGCAATTCGGCACGCATGCAACTGCGAAAACGTAAACCGTCGCCATGGAGCGCAACAAGAAGAGGCCCGGCTACCGCCGGGCCTCTTCTTGTTGATGAGTTGTTGTGCGCTTACTCGGCGGCCATCTCTTCCGCTTCGCCTTCCTGGCGCATAAGCTCCAGTTCGCGCTCCGCGGCTTCGATCTCTGCCGTAACTTCCTGCTGTACCTTCGCTGCCGCTTCTTCCAGCTCCGGTGAGAGCTGAACGTTGCGGTAGTACTCCAGGCCCGTGCCCGCGGGAATCAAGCGTCCCACGATCACGTTCTCCTTCAGTCCGCGCAGGTTGTCGATAGCGCCGTTGATGCTGGCCTCGGTAAGCACGCGCGTCGTCTCCTGGAAGCTGGCCGCGGAGATGAAGCTGTCGGTCGAGAGCGAAGCCTTGGTGATACCCAGCAGCAGCGGACGTCCAATGGCAGGACGGCCTCCGGCGTTGAGCACCCGCTCGGTCTCTTCCTTGAAGCGGAAGCGGTCAACTTGCTGCTCGAGCAGGAAGTTGGTATCGCCCACTTCGTCCACGCGCACCCAGCGCAGCATCTGCCGCACAATCACTTCAATGTGCTTGTCGGAAATCGCCACGCCCTGCAGGCGGTACACTTCCTGGATTTCGTTCACCAGGTAAGCCTGCAGTTCCTTCTCGCCCAGCACGGCAAGAATGTCGTGCGGATTCAGCGGGCCATCCATCAGCGGATCGCCGGCGCGTAGCCGCTCGCCTTCCTGCACGTTTACGTGAATACCGCGCTGCACCGAGTATTCCTTCTCGTCGCCGTTGTCCGCGGTCACGTAGATTTTGCGCTGCCCCTTGCTCACTTCACCGAAGCGAACCACGCCGTCGATCTCTGAGATGATGGCCGTCTCACGCGGTTTGCGCGCTTCAAACAGCTCCACCACGCGCGGCAGACCGCCGGTGATGTCCTTGGTGCGCGTGCTTTCCTTGGGAATCTTGGCAAGCACATCGCCGGGACCCACTTCGTCGCCGTCCTGGATCATCAAGTGAGCGCCGCGAGGTAGCAGGTAGCGCTTGTTCAGCTTGGCGTTCTTTACCATAAACGCGGGCTGGCGTTTTTCATCCGGTGAGTCGGCAACAACCCAGCGCGAGAGGCCGGTAACTTCATCGACTTCCTCGTTGAGCGTAATGCCTTCCTGCAGATCCTTGAACTGCACCGCGCCGCCGATCTCGGTAAGAATGGCGTAGGTGTAGGGATCCCACTCGGCCAGCAACTGACCGAGCTTCACCTGCTCGCCGTCCTTCACGCGAAGGCGCGCGCCGTACACAACCTGATAGCGCTCCTTCTCGCGGCCACGATCGTCCACTATCGCGACCGAACCGGAGCGGTTCATCGCCACCAGCGTTCCATCCTTGCTCTCAACGTAGTTGAGATTGATGAAGCGCACGTAGCCGTTGTTCTTCGCATCCAGGCGCGACTTGTCTTGCACGCGGCTGGCTGTGCCGCCCACGTGGAAGGTACGCATGGTGAGCTGCGTTCCAGGCTCGCCGATGGATTGCGCGGCGATAACGCCGACCGTCTCGCCCAGTTCCACCATGCGGCCTGAGCCCAGGTTTCGCCCGTAGCATAGTCCGCAAACGCCGCGCCGCGATTCGCAGGTAAGCACCGAGCGGATCTTGACCCGCTCAACGCCCGCGCCTTGAATGGCCGAGGCAATATCTTCGTCGATCTGCTGGTTGATGTCGACAACAACGTTGCCGTCGTAGTCCTTGATCCGCTCCAGTGACACGCGGCCGATGATGCGGTCGCGCAGCTCTTCGATAATCTCGCCCGATTCGACGATCGATCCTACGTAAATGCCTTCCATTGTGCCGCAATCGAACTCGGTCACAATCACGTCCTGCGCCACGTCGACCAGACGCCGCGTCAGGTAGCCCGAGTCGGCCGTCTTAAGCGCCGTATCGGCCAGGCCCTTACGCGCGCCGTGCGTCGAAATAAAGTATTCGAGCACCGTGAGGCCTTCGCGGAAGTTTGCCGTGATGGGCGTCTCAATGACTTCGCCCGAGGGCTTGGCCATTAGTCCGCGCATGCCGGAAAGCTGACGAATCTGCTGCTTTGAACCACGAGCGCCGGAGTCGGCCATGATGTAAATCGGGTTCATGGCGCCTTCTTCGTCGGCGCGCTTCATGTTTCCGAACATCTCGTCGGCCACCTTGTCGGTGACGGCGGACCACATCTGGATAACCTTGTTCGAGCGCTCGCCGTTGGTGATTGCGCCGTCCATATATTGCTTCTGGACTTCAATCACCTTCTTGTCGGCTTCGTCGACAACAGTGTACTTGCTGGCCGGAATCACCATGTCGTCCAGGCCCACCGAAAGTCCGGAGCGGGTTGCGTACTGGAAGCCGAGCGACTTGATGCGGTCGAGCATTGCCACCGTAACCTCGAGCCCGAGGTTCTGGTTGCAATAGTTCACCAACTGGCCAATGCCCTTCTTCTTGAGCAGGCCGTTCACAAACGGCATGCCGCCCGGCAGGGCGTCGTTCAGAATGGCGCGGCCGACCGTGGTGTTCAAGTACTCCTTGTTGAACTCCACCGCTTCGGTGTGCGTCAGGTCCTGATCGTCGTAGGCAGTGGTCATGTCAAGAACCTTGCCCGTGTAGCGCAGACGAATGGGCGAAAGCGTCTCAAGTTCAGCCGCTTCGAGCGCCATCAGAATCTCTTCGGTGTTGGCGAAGACGCGTCCTTCGCCCTTGGCGCCCTTCTTGGCCTTGGTCAGGTAGTAAAGGCCGAGCACCATGTCCTGCGTGGGCACGGTAATCGGATGACCGGAGGCCGGCGACAGAATGTTGTGCGAAGCCAGCATCAGCACTGAGGCTTCAATCTGCGCCTCGGGCGACAGCGGAATGTGCACCGCCATCTGGTCGCCGTCGAAGTCTGCGTTGAAGGCCGTGCAAACCAGCGGGTGAATCTTGATGGCCTTGCCTTCAACCAGCACCGGCT
>Ga0302319_10005037_pt1 | contig 26793 bp, 22 predicted proteins | sample Bog_T0_2_FD_203319 | JGI IMG/M metagenome (GOLD analysis project Ga0302319, IMG submission 203319) | Peat permafrost microbial communities from Stordalen Mire near Abisko, Sweden - Bog_T0_2 | ecosystem: Environmental > Terrestrial > Soil > Wetlands > Peat | place: Sweden: Abisko, Stordalen Mire... | reverse complement strand
GACGGGCATTTGCGGGCTTACTCGACCATCGACGGCAAGATTCAATGGGACTTCGATACGGCCAAGGAGTTTCAAACCAAGAACGGCGTCAAGGCCAGCGGCGGACCTCTCGACAACGGTGGCGCGACGATCGTCAACGGTACGCTCTACGTCAACTCGGGCAACACACTGCTGGCATTCTCGGTCGACGGAAAATAAGGACTCGAACCATCACCATGATATTTCTCAAACGGCTCAACTTGGCGGGGCTGTGTTTGCTCGGCGGATTGACCGCGGCCATACCGGCGCAAGCCGCCACCGCTCGCAGCGCGGAGCCGCAACCTGCACCCGCGATTGAAAACTCGGTGGTGAAAATCTTTGCCACCATGCGCTATCCCGATCCCTTCAAGCCGTGGACCAAACAGGCACCGAGCGAGGCCACTGCCTCGGGCGTGGTGATCGAAGGCAAGCGCATCCTCACCAATGCCCACGTGGTGCTGTACGCAAGCCAGGTTCAGATTCAGGCGAGCGCGGCCGGCGACAAGCTGCCGGCCACCGTGGTGGCGGTCGCTCCCGGCATCGATCTCGCGGTACTGCAACTCGATGATCCCAGCTTCTTCGATACGCATCCGCCGCTGGCGCGCGCCAGCAAGCTGCCGCAGATCAAGGATCCGGTGCTGGCATACGGATTCCCTACCGGCGGCAATTCGCTGTCCATCACCAAGGGAATCGTTTCGCGCATCGAATTCGTCGCCTACACCTATCCGGTCTCCGGTCTGCGCATTCAAGTCGACGCCGCGATCAATCCGGGCAACAGCGGCGGCCCGGCAATCGCCGGCGACAAGATGATCGGTCTCGCGTTCTCCAAACTCGGCGGTGACACGCAAAATATTGCCTACATCATCCCCAACGAAGAAGTCGAATTGTTCTTGAAGGACATTGCCGACGGCCACTACGACGGCAAGCCGGCCATGTACGACGAGGTGCAGACGCTGGAAAATCCCGCATTGCGCGAGTACCTGAAGCTCGACAAAGGGGTGGAAGGAATGGTGGTGCACCGTCCCGACAAGACCGATCCCGGCTATCCGCTCAAGGAATGGGATGTCCTGACACGCATCGGCAACACGCCGATCGACAATCAAGGAATGGTCAAACTGGAGGGCAGCTTGCGGGTTAGTTTCGCCTACATGATTCAGCGCCTGGCCGATAACGGCACCGTGCCGATGACCTTGATCAGAGCCGGTAAGACCCTGCAGATTCAATTGCCGGTGTCGGCGCAGCACCCCACCCTGGTGACGGATTTGCGCGGCAGCTACCCCTCGTATTTCATCTACGGTCCGATGGTGTTCTCGACGGCCACCTGGCAACTGGTGTCGGGCTTCGAAAACAATGTTGGCCTGTTGCGCGCGTTGGGGGCGGTCAAGAGCCCCTTGGTGACCCGTGCCCTCGATCCGCCGGATGCGGACAACGAAGAGCTGGTGGTCGTCTCCTCGCCGTTCTTCCCGCACAAGCTCGCCAATGGCTACTCGAATCCCGCGGGCTCGGTGCTACGCACGCTCAACGGCACCCACGTGAAGAGCCTCAAACATCTGGTCGCGCTGCTGCGCGATCTGAAGGATCCCTTCGTCACCATAGAATTCGACCAGAAGGGCAACGAGGCGGTGGTGTTTTCGCGCACCGCCATGCTCGCCGCCACCGACGACATCCTCACCGACAACGGCGTGCGCGCGCAGGGCTCGCCCGACATGATGGCGGTGTGGCAAGACAAAGCGCACTCACCCTGACGGTAGCGGTTGCCTAGTACCGGTAGATGGCGGTGACCCCGATGGTGCGGGGCCGTACTCCGCGCCCGAAGTAGAGCGTGTCGGTGGTCGGACCGGTTCCCCCTCCCGAGCCCGGTCCGAGCGAATACGGCGCGATGTCGCGCGACTCGAACAGCAGCGGATGGGCGTTGGTCAGATTGTCCGCGTACAGGGATAGATCGACTCCTTGGAATCGCAGTCCGGCCCGCGCCGAGAGATTGTTGACGATCGGCAGCCCCGGGATGGTGGTGTCGAACAGCGCATTGTTGTCGTCCTGACCGGGCAGCTTGGATTTCTGCGCCGTGGAGTGCGTGAAGTCGAGACGCGCATACGGCTGGCGGTCGGCCCACTCGGGGAAGTGATATTCGGACGACGCCGTGAACGACCAGGGGGCGCCGAGCAGCGCGTCGCCGCTGGTGGCGATCGGGCTCACCGGGGCCACGCCGGGACCGTTGCAGGCGCCGTCGGTGTAGCTCAGCGTGCCGGCGCACGAGGTCTTGGTCAGGCGCGCATCGGTGTAAGCCGCCGTCAGGTCGAAGGTCAGGGCCTCGATCGGCCGGTACAGCACTTCGATGTCGCCGCCCTCGCTCTTCGCCTTGCCGAGATTCGCCGTGAATTGCTCACCGCAGGCCGGCAGATAAACGTTCTGCTGGATGTTGTTCCAATTGATGTAGAACACGCTGGCGTTGATTTGCAGCCGATGCTCGAGGAAGGTGTTCTTGCTGCCGATCTCATAACTCCACAGGCTGTCCGAGGAGTATTGCGGCGGCACCTGGCTCAGCCCGAGCGAGGTGAGGTTCGAGCTGCAGATGCTGCCGACACCCACGTTGGGACCGCCCGGGCGGAATCCCTTCGAGCCGCTGACGTAAACCAAATCGTCCTTGTCGGGCTGCCATGACAGGACCAGCTTCGGCGTCACCGGCTTTTCGGTGGCGCTCGACGAGGTGATGATCGTAGTCCCCAAGAACGGGCCGGTTTCATTGTTCGAGCCGGTGTAATCGAGCTTCGAGACCCGCAGCCCGGCCGTGGCTTTGAAGGTGTCGGTGAACTTGAAAGTGAGCTCGCCGAACGCGGCGATCTGCTTGTCGACCACCTTGTCGATGGGGCCGGTGAAAATCTGCCCATTCGGACAGGGCAGCGTCGGCGGCGAGCACACCGGTACCGGCTGCACCGCGTCGGGCCCGTAATAGGCGGTGACCTCGGAATTGAGCGTCGGGTCGATGATGTTTTCCGGCACGTTCTCGCTCAGGTGCGAGAAAAAGAGCCCGGCACTCCACACGATGCGCGAGTTAAGATCGGTCGAGGCCAGCCGAAATTCCTGATAGAAATTGCGCTGGTCATCCTCGAATTGCGCGTAGCCGTTGTCGCCCGCCGACGGGAACACGTTCAAGAGCTCGCCGAACGAATTCCACGTAGCCCGCAAGTACTGCGTGTAATCCGAGGTCGCGCGCTGATTGCGGTCGTAGAACGAGGTATTGGAGAAAAATGACGCGAAGCCCAAGTCCCACTTGACCTTGATGGCGCTCAAGCTGAACGGATCGCTGCTCGGGTTGGTGCCGGCATTGCCATTGTAATACTGGTTCTGCGCGGGATTGGACAATGAGACCCAATACGCCGCGGTGTCGTTGATCTGCAGGCGCTGGTAATAAATCGACGGCGTGATTTCGAGTGTGTCGCTCACTTTCCATTTGACGGCGAGACGCGCGGTGGTGGTGTCCCAAAAGTTCGCGTTCGGCTGGGTCACGTTGCTGAAGACCGGCGTCGGCAGCGCCACCGTGTCGCTGGGCGACAGCGTGTAGGCGGCGCGGTCCACCCAGCCGCCATCGCGCCGGAACGAGACACTGGCGCGAAACGCGAGTACGTCATCGATGATGGGCGCTCCGAAGGCGACGCCGCCCTCGTAACTCGGCGAACCGCCGTCGGTGGCGGCGATGTCGGCCCGGGCGTAGGCCGCCGGCTTGTTGAGATCGGGTTCCGGCGTGATGAAACGCACCACACCGCCCTCGGCGCCGGCGCCGAACAGAGTGCCTTGCGGACCGCGCAGGACCTCGACGCGGTCCAGATCGAAAATCGCCGGGAAGGCGTTGATCGAGCCGAAGCCGATGTGCCGCGTCTGAATCGGCGAGTCGTCGATATAAATACCGGTGGTCGAGGTGCCGGCGGTGGAATCGACGCCGCGAATGTTGATGTCCGACCCTTCGTCGTTGTAGTTGCCTGCCGAACTCATGCCGTTGCGCTGAAAGTTGAGGCCGGGCGAGAGCCGCGATAGATCGTCGATGTTTTTCAGGCCTTGCGAATCGAGCTTCTCCTGATTGAAGGCGATGACGCTCACCGGCACATCCTGCAGCCGCTCGCTGCGCCGGGTCGCCGTGACGACGATCTCCTCGAGCCCCGAGCTCGATGTATCCGCATTGGCATCCGCGGGTGCCGCGCGGGACACGCCAGGCCCCGCCAGGAACAGCACTGCGGCCAACGGCCACCCCAATCGATTGCTAGAAGGCATCGCCCACCCCTTCAACTGTTGCCTTTTCCCCACACTCGATTCACGCGCTTTTTTGGTTTTTTTGGGCGTCCGTTGCGCCGATAAAGCTCGTGCAGAGCTTAATACTTAAGTTAACAAGCATTCAAGAAAATTAACTGTTGATAAAGCGCCTCGAGCGTTAGGCCGGCCCCACCAGTTCCGAGACCTCGCGCGCGTCCGCGCGCTTCATGGGACGGCCGTCGACCGGCGAGTAGGGCGACTGGCGGATGCCGTCGATGGGGAATACCGTGGCATCGACGGTGCGGCCATTGGCCTCGAACCGCAGTGCCGGGTAGTTGACGCTGCGCTCCGCGTCCATCTTCACGCGGCGCTCGTAAAATTCGTGCGGCACGCCGATTTCGAGCAGGCGGATCGCCACCGATTCGGAGGCATCGGCGAACAAGTGCAGGTTGATGTCGCTGTAGTTGGTGGCGGTGCCGGTGAGCACCGAGCCCACCAATCGCGGCTGGAACTCATGCAGCATGCGCATGGTATCCAAGGCGATGCGGCGCTGCTCCTTCAAGGTATGGTCGTGCGAATCGCGCCCGAACAGGCGCTGGTGTTCGCGCAGCGCCGCTTCGATTTCGACGTTTTTCGGCAAAACCGCCACGTCGTTGACCCCGAGGCGATCCGCGGCCTTGCGCTTCGCCTGCAGGAAATCCTCGATGCCGTGTTCGGCCATGATGCGCGCCGCTTCCAGGGCGAGCGCGCGGCGCAAATCCTCTGCACGCTGCGAAAACTTCTTGGCCATGGTCTTAGAATAGCGGTTTATCGCCGTCGTTCATCGGGTTCGCGTTGTTGGGCCCTTCGTAGCTTTCCGACTTGGGCAGATTGCCCTCGATGAACTTCTCCATGATGCCGTTCGGATTGTCGGCGCTCGCGAGCAGGCCCGTTTCCGGCGAAATGCGCACCGTGACGATGCCATCGGGCACCGGTACCCCGTGCCGCGGCACCCCGGCCAGCGCCTCGTGCATGTAGTAGGTCCAGGCGGGCACTGCCGTGCGGCCGCCCTGCTCGCCCTCGCCGAGCGAGCGGTCCTGGTCGAACCCGATCCAGACGCTGGTCACGAGATCGCCGTTGAAGCCATTGAACCAGGCGTCGTGGGCATCGTTGGTGGTCCCGGTCTTGCCGGCGATATCGTCGCGGTTCAAAGTCCGCGCCCGCACCCCGGTGCCGCGCCGAATGACGTCCTTCATCATGTCGGCGAGCAGGTAGGCAATCTGCGGCGTTATGATTTGCGGTGCCAAATTCTTCCCTGAAATCAACGTTTTGCCATCATGAGGCGCCTCGTCCAACTGGCTTCGCGCGGCCGCCGCCGAGGCGGCGCGCGAGGTTCCGGGATCATTCACCCGGTTGCATTCGAAGCAGGCCACGGCGGGCGTTGCTTGGCTCAAGACCTTGCCGCTCGCATCTTCGATCCGGTCGACGGTGTAGGAACTCACCTTGTAGCCGCCGTTGGCGAAGGTCGAGTAGCCGATCGCCAACTGCAGCGGACTCAACTCCGCGGTACCGAGCGCGAGGGTCAGATCATTCGGCAGCTGCGACTTGTCGAATCCGAACCGCGTGACGTAGTTGCGCACGTAGTCCCCGCCGATGGCGCGCATCAGCCGCACCGAGACGAGGTTGCGCGAGTAGGTCAATGCCTCGCGCAGCCGTATCGGACCGTAGAATTTGTTCTCGTCCTCTTTCGGCCGCCACGCCTGTTCGGTGCCCGCTTCGTCGATGACGATGGGCGCGTCCAAGATCACGCTCGCCGGGGTATAACCCTTGTCGAAAGCGGCCGCATACACGAACGGTTTGAATCCGGATCCCGGCTGGCGGCGCGCCTGCGTCACGCGGTTGTACTTGCTCTGGAAATAGTCGAATCCGCCCACCAACGCCACCACCGCGCCGTCGCGGGGATCGACGGAAACCAGGGCGCTTTGCGCTTCGGGAATCTGTACGAACATCAGCGCATCGGCGCTGCGCCCCACCGTGTAGATGACATCGCCGCGCGCCAGAATCTCGGAGGCCTGGGTGGGCCAGTGATCGGTTTTTTCGTCGGGAAGCTCGCGTCGCGCCCAATTGAGCTTCTCCCACGGCAGGGTCACCTCGCCCAAGTCTTTGACGTAAATCTTCGCGCTCTTGGCGTCGACTCGCAGGACCACGGCCGGCCGCAGGCCGCCGATCACCGGGAATTCCTCGAGTTCGCCGTCCATGTCCTTGGGCGAGCCGAGCTTGGACGGATCGATCTTGGCGGTCGCGCCGCGAAAGCCATGGTGGCGATCGTATTCGAGGAGGCCGGTGCGCAGCGCCATGGTGGCCGCCGCCTGCAGGCGCGAGTCGATGGTGGTGTAGACCTTGTAGCCGGCGGTGTATACGGCATCGCCGAACTTGGCCTGCATTTCGTTGCGCACCATTTCGGCCACGTAGGGGGCGTCCGCTTCGATCGACGAGCCGTGCAACCGCGACTCCACCGGGCTTGCCTTGGCCTCGTCGTATTCAGCCTGGGTGATGTAATTGAGCTCGAGCATTCGGCCGAGCACGTGGCTGCGGCGCACCCGGGCGGCCTCGGCGCTGGCGACGGGATTGACCACCGACGGCGCGGTGGGTATGCCGGCCAAGGTCGCCATTTCCGCGACGCTCAATTGATCCAGGGTCTTGCCGTAGTACACCTCGGCGGCGGCGCCTACCCCATAGGCACGCTGGCCGAGAAAGATCTTATTGACGTACAGCGAAAAGATTTCTTCCTTGGTGAACTCCGATTCCATGAGCAGCGAGATGTAGATTTCGCTCATTTTGCGTTTCATGTCGCGCCGCGGCGTAAGGAACATGTCGCGCGCCACCTGCATGGTGATGGTGCTCGCTCCCTGGCGAATGCCGCCCGCCTTGAGGTTGGCCACCGCGGCGCGCAAAATCCCTTGCCAATCAACGCCATGATGGCGGAAAAAACGGTCGTCCTCGGTGGCGAGGAAGGCTTCGACGAGCTTCTTCGGCAGTTGATCGTAGCGCACCGGGATGCGGCGCTGTTCGCCGATCGCCGCCAGCAATTTGCCGTCGCGCGTGTAAACCCTGAGCGGAACCTGCAATTGCACGTCCCGCAGGCTGTCGACGTCCGGCAGCGCCGGCCTCAAGTAGACATAAGCGCAGACGTTGGCGAACGCAATTAGCGCTATCGCTGCAACGAGGCACACGCAAATGCGCGAGATGAGAACTGGATAACGTTTGGCCACAGAAAACCGCTCTAACTTATTGCACCGGCATTATTGCGCATGCATATTACCGCTGGTCAGAGAGGCATACTCATCGAAAGGTGAGGACGCAAAGCCACCGGTCCTACGGGTCTAACCCCGAGGACAGCGGGGTTGCCAGACCAAATTAATTAAATCGCCCAAAAGTTGAGGGCGCAGAGGTCTGAACGGATGATTCGACGCCTATCGCACTTTGCACGGCCGCTGCCGGCCGGCGGTGATTACCGTGAGTAGCTTCACGTTCTATTTAACAGTTTCTTGCTAAGTTGATCTGGCATGGCTAATCTCATGCACCAGTTTCGACCTCCAAGGTACTGAGCGAAAAAGGAAAAATAGCAAGTGTGGTCGTTCGGCAAAAGATATCGTCCGCTTTTGGGACTTGACATAACCACTTCATCGGTGAAGCTCATCGAGCTTACGATGTCGGGCGGCCAGTATCGCGTTGAATCGTATGCAGCGGAGCCAACGCCGCATAACGCCATCAACGAGAAGGCGATCGTCGATGCGGAAGCGGTGGGCGAAGCGATTCGCCGCGCGGTAAAGCGCTCCGGCGCAAAGAGCCGCCTCGCGGCCATCGCGATCTCTGGGGATGCTGCGATCACCAAAGTCATTCAAATGCCGAAGAGCTTGGGCGAAGGTGAACTCGAAGGCCAGGTCGAGATGCAGGCCGACCAGTACATCCCGTTCCCGATGGAAGAAGTGAGCTACGACTACCAGGTCGTCGGCCCGTCGGAAAAAGACCCGGACATGCTCGACGTGCTGTTGGTCGCAACGCGTACCGAAAACGTCGAACAGCGGCAGGCCGCGGTGCAAGCCTCGGGTCTGACCGCGCATCTGGTCGACGTCGAAGCCTTTGCGCTCGAAAATGCCTGCGCCTTGATGCGCCATCAGATGCCGGACGGCGGTCTTGACCGCACGGTCGCGGTGGTGGACTTCGGCGCCAGCAGCACCACGTTCAGCGTGCTGCGCGATCTGCGCGTGATTTATACGCGCGACTTTGCATTCGGCGGCCAGCAGCTCACCGAAGAAATCATGCGTACCTATGGTTTGTCGATGGAGGAGGCAGGGCGCGCCAAGAAGGAGGGCGGCTTGCCGAGCAATTACCAGCCGGAAGTGCTCGATCCGTTCATCGACGACATGACTCAGCAAGTCAGCCGTTCGCTGCAGTTCTATCTCGCCTCCGGCAGCGGCCGCTCGCAGCCCGATCAAATATTGATTTGCGGCGGCTGCGCCAACATACCGGGGGTGGCCGAGGTCATTTCGAGCCGCGTCGGCGTGCCCGCGGACAAGGGCGATCCGCTCGGCAACATGAAAGTCTCATCGAAAGCCAAAGCCCAAGCGGTCAGCCGCGATGCGACCGCATTACTCACAGCCTGCGGCCTCGCGCTGCGAAGCTTCGACTAAAGAGCAGCCATGCCGCGTATCAACCTACTTCCCTGGCGCGAACAAGAACGCAAAGTTCGACGTCGCGAATTCCTGATCGCCGCGGGTGCCGCGGTGTTCGCCGCGATTATTTTCACCGGCTGCGGCAAGCTCCTGTACTCGAGCTGGACCGATGCGCAGAATGAGAAAAATAATCTGCTGAAGAAAGAGATCGTCAAGCTCGATGCGCAGATCGCAGACATTCAGGATCTCGAGAATCGCAAGCAGCGCCTGGTGGCGCGCATGGAGATCATCGAGAAGCTGCAGCGCAAGCGGCCCGAGATCGTGCATCTGTTCGATGAAATCGTGAAGACGGTGCCGGAGGGCATTTATCTCACGGCGATCAAGCAAACCGGCAACAAGCTCGAGATTCGCGGCGTGGCGCAGTCGAGCACGCGGGTGTCGACCTTCATGCGCAACATCGATGGCTCGACCTGGATGGATAATCCGGTGCTGCAAGTGGTCGAATCGTCGCGCGACTCTCCGACCGGCGGTTCGAATTTCACGCTGACCAGCGATGTGGTGGGCGTGGACCTGGAAAACGGTGGCGAAACTACGGTCAAGAAGGTTGCGGCGAAATGAACTTTTTCGATCAACTTCGTACGCTCGATCCACGCGATGTCGGCCGCTGGCCGCTGCCGGTGCGCGGTTTCTTCATCGCAATCATTTTTGCTCTGAGCGCGGGATTCCTCTGGTACATGTTCGTTTGGAACGACGATCGCCCGGTGCTGCAGAAGGCCGAGGCGGACGAGTTGGATCTGCGCGCGCAGTTCGAAAGCAAGCAGCAACGCGCCGCCAACCTCGATGCCTACAAGGCGCAGCTGCAGGAAATGGAGCGCAGCTTCGGTGCCATGCTCAGACAATTGCCCGGCAAGACCGAAGTGCCGAACCTGTTGGTGGATATCTCGCAAACCGGCCTCGCCGCGGGACTGCAGGAGAAGTTGTTCCAGCCGGGCGCCGAGAAGAGCAACGGCTTCTATGCAGAATTGCCGATCAAGATCAAATTGGTGGGCTCGTATCACGACTTCGGGAATTTCGTCAGCGGCATTGCGGCGTTACCGCGCATCGTGACGCTGCACGATATCCAGATCACGCCGGTGGATACCAAAAGCTACGATAATTTGACCATGGACGTGACCGCCAAGACTTATCGTTACATAGAGGATGAAGGCGGCGCGCACCCGGCGAAGAAAAAGGCTGGAGGCGCGACGTGAGCAATATTCGCAACGCGGGCGTCATCGGCGCGGTGCTCGCCGGCTTAGTCGCGGCCGGCTGTTCCAGCGGCCAATCGGATTTGCAAAAGTGGATCGCCGAGACCAAGAAGAAGCCCGGCGGCCGCATTCAGGCGCTGCCGGAAGTAAAGCCGTACGAGACTTATGCGTATGCGGCCGGCAAGCTGCGCTCGCCCTTCCAGCCGCAGGGTGCGGGTGGCATCGGTCAGGCGTCGCTGCGCCCGAGCACGCGGCGCAACCGCGAATTCCTCGAAGGCTTCTCGCTCGATACCTTGAAAATGGTGGGTACCTTCAAGGTCGGCGGCAGCTTCTACGGCCTGGTGCAATCCAAAGACGGCCTGGTACACAAGGTTCAGCCCGGCAACTACCTCGGGCAGAACGACGGTAAGGTGACCGAAATTACCGGTGGAAAGATTAGTCTCGTCGAGATCGTACCGGACGGTCTCGGCGGCTATATAGAGCGACCGGCTTCATTGGCATTGTCCGATTGAGGCCACAGGGAGAACGAAAGCATGTTTAGTTTAAAGATACGAACGGCGATCAGCGGCGCGATGGCGCTCTTCGCGCTCTGCACATTCAGCTTCTCGGCGTTTGCCCAGGATCCGAATCAGCTGCAATCGATCGACGTTCAAACCCTGTCGGGCCAGCAAGTGCAGCTGAAACTGCATATGAGCGGTCCCGCGCCGGAACCGCTGCCGTTTACCATCGACAAGCCGGCGCGCATTGCGTTCGACCTGCCGAACACGACGCTGTCGCTGGCATCGCGCCGCATCGACGTGCGTTCCGGCGGCGTCGACACCGTGCTCGCGGCCGAGGCCAACGGCCGCACCCGCCTGGTCGTCAACGTCGACGCGTTGATGCCGTACACCACCAAGGTCGACGGCAACACCATCATCGTCACGCTCGGCAACCAGCCGGGAGACACGCCCAAGATGGCCGCGCAGACGCGCGCCGGCTCGGGCACTGCCGCCGCGGGCGGCGATCGCGCCATCCGCACCATCGACTTTCGCCGCGGCTCCGACGGCACCGGCCGGGTGATCGTGCAATTGTCCGACCCGCGCACGCCCGTCAACGTGCGCCAGGAAGGCAACCAAGTGGTGGTGGATTTCGCCGGCACCTTGATGCCGAAGAATTTGATGCGTCGTTACGACGTCATGGACTTCGCAACGCCGGTGCAGACCGTCGATGCGCTGCGCGTCGAGGGCAGCTCGCGCTTGGTGATCAGCGCGCAAGGCGACTTCGAACAGCTCGCTTATCAATCCGACAATCAGTACACCATCGAAATCAAGCCGTCGCTGAAGCACGCCGCGGCCGACGAGAAGAAGGAATACACCGGCGAGCGCTTGACGCTCAACTTCCAAGACATCGATGTGCGTTCGGTATTGCAGCTGCTGGCCGACACCAGCGGCCAGAATATCGTGGTCAGCGATTCGGTCACCGGCAACCTCACCCTGCGCCTGCAGAACGTCCCCTGGGATCAGGCGCTCGACATCGTGTTGCGCACCAAGGGTCTGGACAAGCGCCGCCAGGATAACGTCATCATCATCGGTCCGACCGACGAACTCGCCTCGCGCGAGAAGGCGGAGCTCGCCGCGCACAAAGAAGTGCAGGAGCTGTCGCCGACGCATACCGAATTCATGCAGGTCAACTACGCCAAGGTGTCCGATCTTGCGAAACTGATCAAGACGGCGAACACCAAGGACTCGATGCTCTCGCCGCGCGGCACATTGTCCATCGACGAGCGTACCAACACCTTGTTGGTGCAGGACACGACCGATAAGCTCGCCGACATCCGGCGGCTGGTGCAGACGCTCGACGTGCCGGTGAAGCAGGTATTGATCGAAGCCCGCATCGTGGTCGTGACCGACACCTTCGAGCGCGACTTGGGTGCCCGCTTCGGCGTCACCAGCGCGCAGAAGAACGGCAACAACGGGTTGCTGTCGATCACCGGCAACGGCACCGGTGCCGACACCATGACGCAATCCGCCCTGACGAATTTGCAGAACACGGGCAAGGTCAGTCCGGTGGCGACGCCGATCCTCGACAACCGCTATCAGGTCAACCTGCCGGCGGCCAACACCAACGGCAGCATCGGCATTTCGCTGCTGGGCGGCAGCTACATCGTCGACCTGGAACTGTCGGCGGCGCAGAACGAGGGCAAGAGCGAGACCATTTCCTCGCCGCGCGTCATCACCGCCAACCAGAAGCAGGCGACCATCCTGCAGGGTACCGAGATTCCGTACCAGGAATCGGCGTCGAGCGGCGCCACCACCACCCAGTTCAAGAACGCCGTGTTGTCGCTGAAGGTGACTCCGCTGATCACGCCCGATAACCGCGTGATTCTCGACCTCGACGTGGCCGACGATACGGTCGGTGCGCAGGTGACCAGCGCCACCGGCGGCTCGGTTCCCTCGATCGACACGCGTGAAATCATCACCCAGGTGCTGGTCAACGACGGTCAGACCGTGGTGCTCGGCGGTATTCTCGATACCACGAAGTCGAAGTCTGCGGACAAAGTGCCGTTCCTGGCAGATATCCCGGTCTTGGGCAATCTTTTCAAGAGCACCATCAACATCAACAACAAGACGGAGCTCCTGATCTTCATCACGCCGAAGATCCTGCGTGAGGGATCGAATCTGTATTGAGGCACGCGCCCAGCGCCTCGAAAAAACCGCCTTTCCGGCGGTTTTTTCTTTTGTGGGCGGCGAACTGACGAGAATTCGCTGCTTTCCGCACGCCAAACCGTACAAAATGGGCGCATGTTCGGAAAGGGAAATATCTTTCTAATCGGTCCCATGGGCTCCGGAAAAACCGCGGTCGGCCGTCACCTGGCGCGCATGCTGCGCTTTACCTTTCATGACAGCGATGCGGACATCGAGGCCAGAACCGGCGTTGATATCGCGTTCATCTTCGAGAAAGAGGGCGAAACGGGTTTTAGGCTGCGCGAAAAGGAGTCGATCGCGCGTCTTACGCACCTGGAGGCCATCGTGCTCGCGACCGGAGGCGGCGCCGTGATCGAGGAGGAGAACCGCCGTGCGCTCGCCGAGCGCGGCGTGGTGGTCTATCTCGCGACCTCGATCGATCAACAACTCGAGCGCACCCGCCACGCGCGGCACCGTCCCTTGCTGAACGACACGGATCCGGAACACAAGCTGCAGGAATTGATGCAGCGCCGGGCGCGGCTGTACACCGAAATAGCCGATTTTACGGTGTCCACCGACGGCCGGCGGGTGCAGCTCGTGGCCGAGGAGATTTTTCACGAGCTCAAACGCGCGCCCGTGAGCTAGAGGTTCGTATAATCAACGCTGTGCAAACTCTTGAAGTCAATGTCGGTCATGCTCGCTATCCGATCCTGATCGGCGCGGGCCTGTTGGGCAATCGCGCGCTTCTGGCGAGCCACGTCAGCGGGCGCGATTTGCTGGTCGTGACCAATACCACCGTCGGCAGCCTGTACCTCGCCAAGCTCACGGCCGGCCTCGACTCGCGCAGAATCGCCCTCTGCGCCCTGCCCGACGGCGAGCGGCACAAGACCTTGAGTACCGCGGCCATGGTGTTCGACGCGCTGGTGTCGAAAAAAATGAACCGCGACGCCACCGTGCTCGCCCTCGGCGGCGGCGTGATCGGCGATATCGCGGGCTTTGCGGCCGCCTGCTATCAGCGGGGCATCGGTTACGTGCAGATTCCAACCACGCTGCTCGCCCAAGTCGACTCGTCGGTCGGCGGCAAGACCGGCGTCAATCACCCGGGCGGAAAGAATCTCATCGGCGCGTTCTATCAGCCTGCCAGCGTCATCGCGGACATCGATACGCTGGCGACGTTGCCCGACCGGGAACTGCGCGCCGGGCTTGCCGAGGTGATCAAATACGGATGCGTGTGGGATCCGCTGTTGTTCGATTGGCTGGACAACAACATGCCGGCATTATTGGCGCGCGATGCCGAGTCACTCACCTACGCCATCGGCAGGTCTTGCGAAATCAAGGCGACGGTGGTCGCCAAGGACGAACGCGAACATAATTTGCGCGCCATCTTGAATTTCGGCCACACTTTTGGCCACGCGATCGAAGCGGCCACGGGCTATGAAACCTACCTGCACGGCGAGGCCGTTGGCCTGGGGATGCTGATCGCATGCAGCCTGTCGCGCCGCCTCGGGCTCATCGACGCAGCCACTGAAGGGCGCGTCAACGCCCTCCTGGGGAAGGCCGGCCTGCCCACGGAGGCGCCCCGCGTCGGCGCCGCCAAGGCGTTTGAGCTCATGCAAATGGACAAAAAAGTGCTGGCCGGGACCCTTCGCCTGGTGCTGATCGAGAAGCTGGGACGCGCCATCGTCACCGGCGATTATCCGCAAGCCGTGCTCGATGCCACGCTCAAGGACTATTTCGCATGAGCGATCTTGCCCCCTATGCCGCACTCGACGAGCACTCGCGCGGGCGCCGCTACCCGGAGCCGAAGCCCGCCTACCGCTCGGAATATCAACGCGACCGCGATCGCATCGTGCATTCGACCGCGTTTCGCCGGCTGGTCTACAAAACCCAGGTGTTCGTCAATCACGAAGGCGACTTGTATCGGACCCGCCTGACCCATTCGCTGGAGGTGGCACAGATCGCGCGCACCATCGCGCGTGCGCTCAAGGTCAACGAAGTGCTGGCCGAGGCGATCTGCCTCGCGCACGATTTGGGGCATACGCCCTTCGGGCACGCCGGACAGGACGCCTTGAACGAGTGCATGCTGGATTTCGGCGGCTTCGAGCACAATCTGCAGTCGCTGCGGGTGGTCGATGAGCTCGAGGAACACTATGCGGAGTTCGACGGCTTGAATTTGAGCTTCGAAACCCGCGAAGGAATTCTCAAGCACTGTTCGCACAACAATGCCTTGAAGCTCGGCGAATTGGGCCGACGCTTCATCGAGCGCCAGCAACCCGGGCTCGAGGCGCAGCTCGCGAACTTTGCCGACGAGATCGCCTACAACAATCACGATGTGGAGGACGGCATTCGCGCCGGTCTCGTCAGCGTCGATCAAATGCTCACCGTGCCGCTGTTCCGTGAATACCATGCCGAGGTGCTTGCCAAGTACCCGGCGCTCGCGGGGCGCCGCCAGGTGTACGAAATTCTGCGGCGCATGATCAACCATCTGGTCACGGATTTGATCGACTCCTCCCAGTCGCGGCTCGCCGCGGCCGGCGTGCGCTCGATCGCCGAGGTGCGCTCGCATCCCAAGCCTCTGATCGGCTTCAGCGACCGGACACGCGAACTCAATCACGCCTTGAAGACCTTCTTGCGCGAGCACGTCTACCGGCATTACAAAGTGCGGCGCATGACCGCCAAGGCGCACCGTGTGATACGCCAGCTGTTTGATGCATTCTTCGGCGATCCCGCGCTGATGCCGGACGAGCACAAGGCGACCGGCGCGCGGCTGGAAGCGGCGCAAGGACCGGCCGGCCGAGCCCGCGCGGTGGCGGACTATATCGCGGGGATGACCGATCGCTACGCAATTCTGGAGCATCGGCGATTGTTCGATCCGGGAGAACGCACATGACAGGCGAGCCGCTCAAGAACGACTTGTTGATTCGCGCGTTGCTGCGCGAGCCGACGCCGCGACGGCCGATCTGGCTGATGCGTCAGGCGGGACGCTATCTGCCGGAGTACCGAGCGACGCGCACGCGCGCCGGTGGCTTTCTCGAGATGTGCACCAACCCCGAGATCGCCTGCGAAATCACGTTGCAGCCGGTGAATCGATATCCCTTGGACGCCGCCATCTTGTTCTCCGACATCCTGACCATTCCGCACGCGATGAATCTCGGATTGGAATTCGAAGCCGGCGAAGGCCCCAAGTTCGAGCGCCCGGTGCGCAGCGCCGCCGACATCGCGAAACTCGGCGTGCCCGATCCTGGCACGGAGCTCAAATACGTGACCGATGCCGTGGCGTTGATACGCCGCGAGCTCAACGGCCGCATTCCGCTCATCGGATTCGCAGGCAGCCCGTGGACGGTGGCGACCTACATGGTCGAGGGCGGCGGCAGCAAGACCTTCGGCCAGATCAAACGCATGATGTACGAAGCGCCCCGTGACCTGCATCGGTTGCTCGCGTTGCTGGCCAAGGCGACGATCCTGTACTTGAATGCGCAAATCGCGGCGGGCGCGCAAACCGTCATGCTGTTCGACACCTGGGGCGGCGTGCTGACTCCTGCGCAGTACGAGGAATTCTCGCTGCGCTACATGGCCGAGGTGGTGGATGCGCTGACGCGCAAGGTCGATGCGCACCGGGTGCCGTGCATCGTGTTCACCAAAGGTGGCGGCGCATGGCTCAACAAGATCGCCGCGATTGGCTGCGATGCGGTCGGCGTCGATTGGACCACGGACCTTGCGACGGCGCGCCGCTCGGTCGACGGCCGCGTGGCCCTGCAGGGTAATCTCGATCCGGCGGCGCTTTTTTCCACCCCGGAGGTGTTGCGCGCCGAAACCTTGAAAGTGCTCGCGAGCTACGGATCCGGCCCCGGGCATGTCTTCAACTTAGGTCATGGCATCACACCGGACGTCGACCCCGAACGGGTGGCGGTGCTCATCGACACGGTGCAGAGCTACGCCGCGGTTTGAGGCAGCGCCGCGGCCGCGCGGCGCAACTCATCGCGCAGCTCGCGCCGCAAAATCTTGCCGACGTTGGATTTGGGCAGCTCGGTGCGAAAGTACACATGTCGCGGCACCTTGTAGCCCGTCAGTTCCTTGCGGCAGAACGCGATCAGCGCCTCGGCGGTGAGACTCTGATCCTTCTTGACCACGAATAGCGCGACCACTTCGCCCGAATTATCGTCCGGCTGCGCCACCGCCGCGACCTCGAGTACGCCCGGGTTGGTGGCGGCGACGTCTTCGATTTCATTCGGATACACGTTGAAGCCGGATACCAGGATCATGTCCTTTTTCCGATCTTCGATGAACACGAAACCCGCTGGGTTCATGCGGCCGATATCGCCGGTGCGCAGCCAATCGCCGAACATGACCTTGTCGGTTTCGTCGGGCCGATTCCAGTAACCGCGCATGACCTGCGGTCCGAACACGCAAATCTCGCCGACGCCGTCCAGCGGCAGTTCCGCGCCGGCGTCGTCGCGGATCGAAATATCGGTCGACGAGATCGGCAGGCCGATGGATCCGTTGAAATCGAGCCCGATCGGATTCGCGGTGGCGATCGGCGAGGTTTCCGTCAGGCCCCAGCCTTGCGTGACCACACAACCCGTCACCTCCTTCCAGCGCTGTGCGACCACGGCCTGCAAGGCCATGCCGCCGGCAAAAGTCACGCGCAACGCCCCAAAGTCCACGTTCTCGAATCCCGGCGTGTGCAGCAGCGCATTGAACAGCGTATTCACGCCGCTGATGAAGTTGAACTTGCGTTTCCTGATCTCCTTCACGAAGGACTTGAAGTCGCGCGGATTGGTGATCAACACGTTGTTGGCGCCCAATGCCAGGAACGCGAGGCAATTGGTGGTGAGCGCAAAGATGTGATACAGCGGCAGCGCGGTGACGATCACCCGCGCTTCGCCGCCGGGCAACGACGGATGGATCCACGCCGAGGCCTGCAATACATTCGCGACCATGTTGCGATGAGTGAGAATCGCAGCCTTGGCGACGCCGGTGGTGCCGCCGGTATATTGCAGGAAAGCGATGTCCTCACCCGTGAGCGGCACGGCGTCGAGTTTCAATCCGAGGCCGCCGCCCAGCGCGCTCTTGAACGGCATGGCGCCCGGCATTTTCCATTCCGGGATTTGCTTGCGCAGGTACTTCAGCGCGAGATTCACGATCGTTCCGCGCGGCACTCCCAAAAAATCGCCGATGCGGGTGACCAGCACGTTCTTCAACTCGGTACGCGGCAGCACTTGCTGCAGCACATGCATGAAGTTCTCGACGATGACGATGGCTTTGGCGCCGGAATCGACCAGCTGATGCTCGAGTTCGCGCGCGGTGTACAGGGGATTGGTGTTGACGACCACCATGCCGGCGCGCAGCACGCCGAACAGCGCGATCGGATATTGCAGAATATTCGGCATCATCAGCGCGACCCGGTCGCCGCGGTTGAGGCCCGACTTCTTCTGCAGCCACGACGCAAAGGCGCGGCTCAAGGCATCGAGCTGCGCGAAGCTCAACGTTGCGCCCATATTGCTGAACGCCGGCGCGTGCCCGTGCGCCGTGCATGCCTGCTCGAAAATATCCCGCAGCGACGCGTAACTATCGGGGTCTATATCCGTCGGCACCCCCGGCGGGTACTGCGCCAGCCAATTTCGCTCCACTCCGGACCTCCTGGATTTTGTTCCGCGTGTATAGCATCCGAGATCGATGCCGTAAACTTAACTCTATGAAGGTGCCGCCTGATCCTCGCGAACAGCAAATACTGCGCTCGTGGAACGTCAACGCACAGCCCTGGGCCCGGGCGGTTCGCTCCGGGAGCATCGAGAGCCGCAAGCGCGTGACCGATCGCGCCATTTTGGAGGCGGTGCTCGCGCTCAACCCAAGCCGTGTCTTCGACGTGGGTTGCGGCGAAGGTTGGTTGGCGCGTGCCTTGGCGGCCTCAGGCATCAAGACCACCGGTATCGACGTCGTGCCGGAATTGATCGCGGAGGCCGCGCGCTTGGGCGGCGGTGAATTCTTGGTGCGCGAGTATCGCGCGATGGCGCAAGCCGTGTGGCCGCTCAAGTTCGATGCCGCGGTCTGCAATTTCTCGTTGCTGGGCAAGGAGTCGGTGGAAGAGCTGTTGGCCTCGATGCCGCGCTGCCTGGCCGCGAGCGGATACCTCATCGTGCAGACTCTGCATCCGCTCGCGGCGTGCGGCGATCATCCCTATGAAGACGGCTGGCGCGCCGGCAGCTGGCTCGGATTCGGTGCGGAATTTTCCGCGCCCGCGCCTTGGTATTTTCGCACGCTCGAGTCCTGGCATCGCCTGGTTAGAAGCTCGGGATTCGAAGTGCTCGAGTGCCGCGAACCCACCGCCGCCGGCGCAAGGGCGCCGGCTTCGGTCATTTTCATATGCAAGGCGGTGATCCCGGGTGCAGACTGATTGCGGAGGGCACAGATGAGATTATTGCGGTTCAAGATCGGGCGATGGGCATTGGCCGGCGTACTCCTCAACGCATCCGGTTGCGTCATCGGCTACGGACCCTGCCTGTTGCTGCAGCCGGTGAAAAATAACCTGACCGGGCGGGTGCATTTCCGCGACTTTCCGAGCAGCGAGGGAATGGATAACGTCCCGGTGTTGGCGCTCGATCGAACCGCCTATGTGTACGCTCCGGCGCAGAGCGTCCATTGCCTGCCGGCGAACGACGTGCAGTTGGTCGGGATCGCGGAATTTCCGCAGGACATCATCGAAAATTCGCATGTCAGCGTCGACGGCAAGTTGTTTCAGGCGGGCTCGGGCCGCCAGCACACGCCATTCTTGATGAACGTGACCACGATACTGCCCATCGCTGGCGCCCATTGAGTCCTGGCGATTACAATCCACCCGCAAATTCGAATTACACCAGGGAGTTGAATCATATGAAGAATGCAAATCTCGCCGCCCTGCTGGCGGCGCCGTTGATGATTGTCGCCTTGTCGTTGCCCGCGCTTGCGGACTCCGGCACCCCCACCAATTGCAAGGACGGCACGACCTCCACCGCCACCGGCAAGGGCGCCTGCAGCGGCCATGGCGGCGTGCAAAAAACCCCGGCGGCCGCGCCAGCGGCGCCTGCGGCGTCCACCCCAGCCGCCGCCGCACCCGCGGCCTCAGGGACTTCCACCACGTGCAAGGACGGCACGACCTCCACCGCCACGGGCAAAGGTGCCTGCAGCGGCCATGGCGGTGTGCAGAAGGCGAAGCCGGCAGCGGATACGGCCGCGGCTCCGGCGAGCGCCGCAGCCCCGGCAGCGGCTACTGCGATGACGGCGGCTCCCGCCAAGACCCCGGCGAGCGCTGCGAGCACGGATCCGACCGGCGCGACTGCCAAGTGCAAGGACGGCACTTACTCGAAGTCGACTCACAAAGCCGGCACCTGCTCGAATCACGGCGGAGTCGCCCAATGGCTGACGGCCGCGCAGTAAGGGACTGACGCACTGGCCGGGCGGCGGCGCCCGGCCAGCTCCGAGCGGCGCGTCACCCGTCAGTGGCGCAACAACGGCAGCAGCGACGGCCAGACATTGGCCACGAGTTTGGGCTGTCCGAGCTCGTTCGGATGGATTCCATCGGCTTGCATGAGAGCGGGCGAGAGTGCGATGTCGTTCAGCAGGAATGGCAGCAAGGGCACCTTCTGGTCGCGCGCCACCTCGCTATACACCTGCCGAAATTGTTCCGTGTAGTCCGGGCCGTAGTTCGGCGGCATGCGCATTCCGAGCAATAACACCTTGGCGCCCGCTGCCGTCGCGAGTTCCACCATGCGCACCAAATTAGCGCGCATTTGCGGTATCGGCAGGGCCCGTAGGCCATCGTTACCGCCCAGTTCGAGCACGACGATGGCCGGTGTGTGCAGGCTCAGGGCCCGCGGCAGGCGCGCCAAGCCCCCGGCCGTGGTCTCGCCGCTAACGCTGGCGTTGATCACTTGGTAACCGTACTCTTGTTCCTTGAGCCTCGTCTGCAGCAACGCCACCCAGCCCGAATCTACGCGCGCCAGCCCGTAGCCGGCACTGATGCTATCGCCGAACACGAGAATCACCGGTGTTTCGGCCTGGGCCGGGACGGACGCAGCAATCAACACCAACAGGATCAAAAGCCGCTTCACGGGCGCTCCTCAATGCAAGATCAAATCGTTCTCGAAGCGAAGAATGTGTCCAAGACTGTCGCCAGCCCCGAGGGTCAGCTCACCATTCTCGCCGATGTGAGCCTCAGTGTGCGAACCGGCGAGACGCTCGCCATCGTCGGCGCCTCGGGCGCCGGCAAGTCGACGCTGCTGGCGCTGCTCGCAGGTCTCGACTCGCCGAGCACGGGCAGCGTATCGATCGCCGGCGTCGACTTGACCCAACTCGATGAAGACGGCCGGGCCGCCATTCGCGGCAAGCACGTGGGCTTCGTATTTCAGTCGTTTCATTTGATTCCTTCGCTGACCGCGGTCGAAAACGTCATGCTGCCGCTGGAGCTCGGGGGGCGCCGCGACGCGCGCCAAGTGGCGGTCGGCGCACTCGCACAGGTCGGACTGACGCCGCGGCTCGCGCACTATCCGAAGCAGTTGTCGGGCGGCGAACAGCAGCGCGTCGCCATCGCACGCGCCTTCGTCACGCACCCGGCGGTCTTGTTTGCCGATGAGCCGACGGGCAACTTGGACACGGCCACCGGACAACGCATCACCGATCTCTTGTTCGAACTCAATCGCAGCACCGGCTCAACGCTGGTGCTGGTCACCCACGACCGGGGCCTCGCGGCCCGCTGCAGCCGGGTTTTGGAACTCGACGCCGGCCACACGGTGAATTGAATGCAAGTGCTGCGCTTTGCATTGCGCAACCTGTGGCGCGATCTCAAGTCCGGCGAGTTGTCGGTGCTGCTGCTGGCGCTCACCGTCGCGGTGCTGTCGCTGACCGCGGTGGGTTTTTTCACCAGCAGGATTTCGCAGGGGGTGCGTGCGCAAGCGGCCGAGGTGCTCGCCGCGGATCTGCGCCTCGAATCTCCGAGCCCGATCGCGCCGCGCTATTTTGCGGAGGCCGAGCGCCGCGGTTTGCGCAGCGCCAGCATGCTGTCCTTTCCGACCGCGATCTTCAGCGGTGAAGCGAGCCAGTTGGCGGCGCTCAATGCGGTGTCCACGGGCTACCCGTTGCGCGGCCGCGTGCGCATCGCGGATGCGCCGTTCGGCGTCGCACGCGCCACCGACCGCATCCCGAACCGCGGCGAGGCCTGGGTGGATGCGCGCATCATCGCGCAGTTGAAGATCGAGCTCGGCGCGCCGCTCAAGATCGGTACGGCGTCGTTTCGCGTGACCCAAGTGCTCGATTACCGGCCCGATCAGGGCACGGGATTCGTCAATCTCGCGCCTGCGGTGCTGCTCAATCTCGGCGATGTGGCATCCACCCAGCTGATCCAGCCGGGCAGCCGGGTGACCTACGCGGCGCTGTTCGCCGGGCCACCCGCTGCAGTCGGCGAGTTCCATGATTATCTGGTATCGACCAAGGCGCCGGGCGAGCGCTTGCGCGAGATCGACGAATCCAGCCGGCAATTGAATTCCGCCATCGATCGGGCGAGCCGCTTCCTCAATTTGGCGAGTCTCGCCTCGGTGCTGCTCGCCGCGGTCGCCGTCGCCATGGGCGCGAGACGCTACGCCGCGCGGCATATCGACACCGTGGCCCTGATGAAGTGCATGGGCGCCTCGCAGAGTTTCGTGCTGGCGATCTCGATCATCGAATTGAGTCTGTTGGCGGTGTTCGCGGTGGCGCTCGGCGCACTGCTCGGATACCTCGGGCAATCGGGCCTCACGTGGCTGCTCAAGGATCTGATCCGCACCGAACTGCCGCCGGCCTCGTTGGCGCCGCTGCCGATCGCATTGGTCACGGTGTTGGCGATGCTGATCGGTTTCGCGTTGCCGCCGCTGCTGCAGTTGAAAAGCACGCCGCCGGCGCGCGTGCTGCGCAAGACCGTGAGCGCGCCGCCGCTGCGCTACGGCCTGAGTTATCTGCTCGCCCTGGCGGCCTTGACCGCCATTCTGTGGAGCTTGGTACGCGACACCGAATTGGTGCTGTCGGTGCTCGCCGGCGTGGTGGGCGTCGGCGTGGTACTGAGCGTGGCAGGTTTCGGCCTGGTGCGGCTCACGGGGCGGCTGCGCGGCGGAGTGGGCGTCGCGTGGCGCTATGGTCTCGCCAATGTGTCGCGGCGCGGCGGCGGCAGCGTGGTGCAAATCGTCGCCTTCGGTTTGGGTTTGATGGTGCTGCTGCTGCTCGCGGTGGTGCGCAACGATTTGTTGGCCGATTGGCGCCGCAGCCTGCCTGCCAACGTGCCGAATAACTTCCTCATCAACATACGCCCCGAGGAGCGCGAGCCCCTGCAACAATTTTTGCAGGCGCACGGCATGGGACAGCCGGCGATGTTTCCCATGGTGCGGGCACGCATCACCGCCATCGGGGCGCGGCCCGCCGATAAGATCAAACCGCGCGACAGCGACCGCGGCTTTCTCGAGCGCGAGCAGAATCTCACCTGGTCGGCGGGATTGATGGAGGACAATCAGCTGATCGCGGGGCGCTGGTGGACCCCCGCCGACGCCGGCCAACCGTTGGTGTCGATCTCGACCGAATACCAGGAATCTTTGGGGTTGAAGCTCGGCGATTCGCTCACCTTCGACGTCGCCGGCGAACCGTTGACCGTGACCGTTGCCAGCATCCGCAAGATTCGCTGGGACAGCTTCCGGCCGAACTTCTTCCTGGTGTTTCCGCCCGGACTGCTCGACGGTGCCGCGGGAACCTACATGACCAGCGTGTTTTTGACCGCGGCGCAGCGGCCTGCCCTTGCGGACCTGGTGCGACAGTTCCCGACCATTTCGGTATTTGATGTCGATGCCATTCTCAAACAGATCCGCGACATCATGGATCGCGCATCGCTCGCCGTGCAGTACGTGTTTTTGTTCACGCTCGCGGCGGGTGTCGTGGTGCTGCTCGCGGCCGTGCAGTCGACCCGCGACGAGCGCCGCTACGAGAGTGCGATGCTGCGCACCTTGGGCGCGAGCCGCGGCACGGTGCTGCAGGGCGTGGCCGCCGAATTCTCGGCCTTGGGTTTTCTGTCGGGAACGCTCGCGGCCTTCGGCGCCACGGGCATCGGCTGGGTCCTGGCACGACGGCTGTTCTCGCTGCAGTTCCAACTGGATCCCTGGGTGTGGGTCGTGGGACTGGTCTGCGGCACGCTGCTGGTCGGCGTGAGCGGCACGCTGGCGACCCGCCGGGTCGTCAATACGCCGCCCATCGTCACCTTGCGCGACGACTGATTCGCGTCAACGAACCTCGAGGATCAGCCAGCCGACCGGCAGCGGATCGCCGCGAAACGGCAATGCTTCTATACGCACGTTGTAGATGCCCGCGGCAAGCCCGGTGGAATTCAAGGTGATGCGCAGTTCGCCGTTCGAATCCTTGAGCAGATTGTTCAGCACCAGCGCGCGTCCCTGATCCTGCTTGTCCACGAACAGGCGAAATTGCGTCTGTTTGGCGGTGTAGCCGAGATCGACGTGCACATCCATGAGCTGCGGCGCGGCGCGGTTCACCACGATGCGCGCATGTTGCATGCCCGCGGCGTGATCCGGGTTCACCCGCAATTCGGTTTTGCTCGCAGGCTGCACCAGTGACCCATGATTCACGAGCGCGCGGCTGTCTTCGAGTTCGCTGCGCACGAACAGGTACTTTGCGAGCACCGCCCAAAAGGCGAGCAGGCTCAACGCGGCGACCGTGCCCAAGCCGATGAGTACGTAGACGTTCTTCCACCAAGGCGGCTTCGGCTCCGTCAGGTCGAGCGGCCGGCCGCTGGCTTCGAGCAGTTTCAAGCTCGTCTGGGCGCGCTCGGACAGCTTCAATTCGTCCAAGAATTCGGGATTCGCGCGGCACCAATTCTCGAGATCGCGCGCGCCCTTGAACGGCAGCTTGTTCTCGAGATAGCGCTCGACGAGCTGATGGTCCTCGATGAACTTGCGGTCGAAGCGCGGCGCTGCGGCCGGCGGGTTTTCCCGTGAGATGGAGCTGGCATTCATGCTTGAACATTCCTTAAATTACATCATGCCGCCTGCGCGGCGCAGAATATGTGAAATGATCGGCAAATGGCCGGGAGAGCCTCGGTCTCGGGGAGGAGGGCGAGACGGGCGTCACGTTTTAAGTCAGGCGATCGGATGCCGTGCCGCGGGCAGCAATCGCCCGCTGTCCAATTCCGCGAATACCGCTTCGCGCTGCGCCGGCGTCAAGTGCAGCCAGTCGATCTTGTGCTTGCCTGCCTCGCGCAGCTTGGCATCGGAGATGCGTCGCCTGACGCCCGGCCTCGCTCGCCAGCGATGCGGCAGCGCGGCCGTGCGTCCGCGGTGCACTAAATCGATGATGGCCTGAATCACGCGCGGGTTGGTGGCGAGATCGGCGTGCGCTTCGTCCACGAACAGACACTTGAGCTTGGGCAGCCGCGCGGATTTGAGCGGCACCGTGCCGTCGCCGTTTCTGTCCATGACGTATTCGAATCCTGAGGCGGTGCGGCGCAGGTCGACCACGGTCTCCTGATTGACGCCGATGATGTGCACCATGCGCGAATCCGCCGGCGCCCAGGCCCGCGCCGCAGTCTCGGCCGCGCTGAGCAGCTGCGAATCCGGCACCGGGCCGTCGGCCGGCCACGAGCGGGCGTCGTACAGATCGAGGCCCTTGATCCGCTGCCGCGGCAGCATGTGATACAGCCCCGGGAAAGTGCAAAACACCTGCTGCGCCAGATGTTCCGCAGAGTGCTTGCGGTCGAGCGTCGACAGGTTGCGCACGAACGGGTAGGTGCCGCGCAACGCCTGCACGGGCGCGAACGAGCCCTGATTCGGCGCTCCCAGCATGATGAGTTTGCGCAGCAGCGGCTTCGGCAAGAGTCGGGCGGCGGCGCGCGCGACCAAACCGCCCATGCTGTGGGCGATGAGCACCAGCGGCCGTCCGTGTGCGCTGATCCGTGCCGCGAGCTGCGCGCCGAGCTCGTCGATGCCGAGGCGCCAATCGTAGCAATGAAAACTCGCATCGCACCCCGCGAGCTCGAGCTGCAACTTGAGCTTGGCATAGGAGAACAGCAATACCCCCTGCGGCTCAAGCGGCTGGTTTGACGGCAAGCGCATTGCGGTCAAGCGGCCGGCCGCGATCTCCAAGGGATCGATCCAGAGCACCGAAGAGCGGCGGCTGACGCCGCGCCGGTTCGTGAGCGGCATCCGGCCGCCCAGCCTCGATCCCATGATGCCCGGCAATATCAGCACACTCGGACCGCGGCGCTTGTGCGCTTTCTTTTTCGCAGCGGCGAGCGAACACAACTCCGCGTACGCGGGCGCGCCGAAGTATTCGCGCAGACTCGCCACGCGGCGGCCGCTGGCGAGCGCCGCGAACACCGCTGCGTCGCTCGCATGAAATGCCCAGTCGGCGTTGCGCACGGAACGCGCCTTGGCCGCGGAGCGTGTGGCACGCGATTGCGCCATGCTCAAGTCTTGCCGGCCTTCATGACCCGATCCACGACGTCGCACAGCGCCGCGATCACCGAGACACGCGTGCTCGACTTGCGCCACACCGCGCCGACGCTGCGCGAGGGTGCGGGCTTCGCGAAGCGGCGTACTGCGAGCCCGCGCTGCGAGCCGAAGGGTGCCTCGACGGCGAATTCCGGCAGCAGCGTGATGCCGAGACCCGCGACCACCATTTGTCGCAATGTTTCCAAGCTGGTCGCGCGAAAATCCTCGGCTTCCCGGACGTCGACCCGGCTGCAGACCTCGAGCGCCTGATCGCGCAGGCAGTGACCATCCTCCAACAGCAGCAATGTGTGCCCCTTCAAGTCGGGCACTTTGATGGTCGATTTCGCGGCCAGCGGGTGGCCGTTCGGCAAGGCAACCGTGAATTCCTCTGCATAGAGTTCGCGCGATTCGATGCCGTCCTGCGCGGCGGGAAGCGCCATGATGCCGACGTCGAGTTCACCGTCGCGCAGGCGCTTGA
>Ga0302319_10005036_pt1 | contig 26796 bp, 25 predicted proteins | sample Bog_T0_2_FD_203319 | JGI IMG/M metagenome (GOLD analysis project Ga0302319, IMG submission 203319) | Peat permafrost microbial communities from Stordalen Mire near Abisko, Sweden - Bog_T0_2 | ecosystem: Environmental > Terrestrial > Soil > Wetlands > Peat | place: Sweden: Abisko, Stordalen Mire... | reverse complement strand
TCTTCTGTTTGTTTTGATGATGGGGTGCTGGGCGCCAAGGCCAGGTATTTTTCAATCGCTTTGTTAAAACGTTCTTTACTAAAGGGCTTCAACAAATAATCAACGGCATGGGTTTCAAAAGCCTTTATTGCATATTCATCAAATGCAGTAGTGAATATTACAGCAGGTGGCTGCTCTACCAATTCCAGCATTTCGAAGCCATTAATTTTGGGCATTTGAACATCCAAAAATACAAGGTCAGGCTGGTATTGCTGAATAGCCTTAAGTCCTTCAAAGCCATCGTTGCACTCCTGCACAACTTCAATCTGTTTAAAGTTTTGCAAATATTCTTTTACAACCATGCGGGCCAATGGCTCGTCGTCAATAATTAAGGCACGTTTCATATTTATAACTGCGGTACTTTAATAATAGTTGTAAATATATTATCATTTGCATGAGTTTCCATTAAATCATTACGTGCAAAAATTAAATAAAGCCTGCGTTGTACGCCTCTTAACCCAAATCCCGTTCCTTTCTTGGGCCTGGAGGTTTGAGGGTCATAGGGGTTTTGCACCATTATCACCAAATAATTTCCTTCCATTTCGGCCCTTATACTTACCACTACATCACCGGTAGTATCATAAAGGCCAAATTTGATTGCATTTTCAACAATAGGCTGTAAAAGCATGGAAGGCAATAAAGCCGAGCCGCATTTTTCGTCACAACTTATTTCAGTTTGCAGGCGATGTCCGAATCGAACCTTTTCAATTTCGAGATACAAATTTAAATGCTGTAATTCCTCGTTAAGCGGTACCTGCAACTGATCGTCTTTTTTCAATGTACCCCGTAAAAAATCAGAAAGCTGATGGATCATTTTACGTGCCTCGTCGGGCTTAAAGCCAATTAATGCATTGATAGAGTTGAGGCTGTTGAATAAAAAATGTGGCTGCAACTGCTGTCTTAAATTATAGAGTTCTGCATCGCGGGCTAACTTTTCGGCCTCATTTTTTCTTTTTTCATTTTCTTTCTGATCAATTTGGGAATACCATATCATGCTGATCATCGCCATCCAGCCAACGGCCAGGAAATAGATAAAAAAACGAATGGCTAACGACTGCGACAGGAAATCATAATACGCTTGTCCGCTACATAGGAGTGGAAGTATCCAACGGCATCCAAAGGTACAAATTCCCGCCAATGCCCCGCACCATATAAGGATATTAATATAGCTCCCTTTGCCCGGCTGGTAATACCGCAGGTTATTATTTATAAGCCAGCAGGCACATGCCAGCAAAATCGCGCAAACGAATCCATCCATTAAAGCGATATACCAAATAAACCCAAAACTATGTACGATATAAGTCTGCAAGTTTGCCCACAACAAACCGCAAAAAATAAATGCGCCATATAATTTTGAAGATGTTAGTGTTGATGCCATTGTTTGGTTAGATTAGTTGATTGAGTGAGTGGTTGATTGGGTGACTAGTTGATTTTGAAACGTGTAGATTGATTCAATTCTTATGATTAAACCACCGCCAAATCATCCACTCACCCAATCAACTTAATCAACTATTCACTAATTTAATAACTGCGAATATCTACTCCGGCAAAAATCGATACCCCTTTGAGGACTAAAATTTTATCCGTATTTGGGGTAGCGGTGTTCTTTATTCGTTTATCATCCACACCGGCAAAAACAGCCGCCAAATCTGAAACCACCTGCCAGTGCGGGGGCACTATTATTTTTGTACCTCCAAATATTTGTGTGATATCGATAATCACGCGGCCGGTTATATCAGCCTGCGTAAAATCAATCTCGGCCCCGCCGAATATGTTAACTATTTCACCACCCTTAAAATCCTTAGAAAGAATTATTTTCTTGACACCACCGAAAACCGATACCGCGTCGAGATAGTCATCACCCATATAAGAATTTTTCGAAGCGCCAATCGGCGGGATTGCTGATGAAGTTGAACCGCTCACCGGCTCATCAGGGTTTTGCCTTACATTGTTGCGCCAATCCCACTTATAGGCATAGCGCTTTTCCCAATAGGCATTATCAAAACGACTATGCCGCCTTAAAATCATCCATAATCCAAAGGCAATAATAGCCAAAGGCCAAATAATCTCACTGGCGCCGCTAAAGTTTTCATTAACAAGGAAAACAACACCTAAAAGGATCAGTATAAAAGATGATGATTTATGAAAATTGCTTCTCGCGCCTATAAAGAGGCCCCAGCCAATTAACCACATAGGCCATGTAAAAAGCCAGTGAGGTATAAAAAAGAAATCGAACTGCCGGACAAGCAGTATGGCGCCAACCGCCAATAAGATTACCCCTGCCAAAGCCTTACCGTTGCGGGGATTGTTTGTATATCCTATATCGTCGCTCATTATTTTTCTATTTTAATATTATCCAAAACTAAGGTAACATAATATGTATGCCAAACAAAAACTGGCAGTTTATTTAAAGAAGTCGGTAAGATGTAACAATATGTCGGTGAAAATGAACAGGCCAAATCAATTTATCCTTAATTGGTTATTTTTATTTTACGGAAACTTCAACACTCCAGTCGCTGCCGCTTGCTATATGATTAATTTTAGCAAAATCTCCCTGGTTTAAAGCAAAGGAAAATTGCAGCAGGCTGTTGATGTACGCAAGTGGTTTGCCTTCAGGCACCTCACCAAATGTTTGGCTATAGGGCATATCCCCATTGTAAACGGGTTTGTGCTTATAGAAAACGGAAACATGCACCGTTTTACCAAAATGCGGGTTTAAGCGATTAAATAAAGTATCAGGAATGTTTGTCCAAACGTTTCCATATTGTATATCTAAAACCGGGATATTGCCTTTTATGGTTTTACCTTTTAACACAGCTTCCTGATAAGGAAGTCTCACAACCTGTTGAGGTAAAAGCGGGCCAACCTGTTCAAAACTAATTACCCCCGAAGCAAGACGGGCAGCTGTGTAGGCGTAAACGTCACGACCATGAAAAGTGTACGATTTCTGTGAATCCTTGCGCCGGTTTACAGCCTCATCAATCTCCCTTACCTCCGCAATCCCTAATGATTGTGCGACCAACGTAAGCGTCCCGTTATCGGGCGTCACAATAAAATGGCCCGATTTCGTTTTTAAAACTACTGATTTTCTGGTGGTACCCACACCCGGATCAACTACCGAAACAAATACGGTTCCGGCAGGCCAGTAACGCGCTGATTGTTCAAGGCGGTAGGCTGCTTCCCAAATGTTATAGGCCGGGATCTCATGGGTAAGATCAAACAATTTTAAATCTGTTGAAACGCCCATGGCCACGCCCTTCATTTCAGATACGGCGCCATCCTTTAAGCCAAAGTCTGTTTGAAAAACTACTATTTTGTTTTGGGCAAAGGAAATGTTTGCAACTAATAAAAGTATAACCACACAGGTAATTGATCTTAATGTTTTCTTCATGATGTTTTAAAGTTGCAAAATAAGAGATTTAATATATATTTTTATAGGGTCACAATTATTTATGATGGAAGTAGAATATACCATATCCACCGGAAAACAAATAGCTTACGGCATTTTCTCCGCTTTTTTAGTCGTAATCGCTGTTATTTTTTTATCATTAAGCTTCAGCAACCCGGGCGACTTACCAATAGTTTCACCAATAATCGTCGGCTTTATATTGCTGGCTGTTCTGGTAGGTGGCCAGGTCAGGAAAAAAGTAATTATATCTGCCGAAAGGGTTGTTGCGACGAACGTATTGCAAACCAAGGAGTTGGCTACCGCTGATATAAAAGGTTGCCGGTTAGGACCCAAAACCATTGTCATTGAATCCCTGTCGCCATCAGGGCCAAAAATAATCATCAATAATTATTCGGATTTTATTGACGGCGAAGATTTAAAAAAGTGGCTGCAAGATAACTTTAAAGACATTGATGCTACCGACCTTGCGGAGGAACAGGATCAGCTTCTAAGTGATGGTAAGCTTGGCGCAACAAAAGAAGAACGCGAAGCTAAGATCACCCAGTCCAAATGGATAGGCTGGAGTTACATGGCGATAGGCATGTTTTTAGGATTTGCATGCATCCCGTTTGATAAAAAACCGGCGGTTGTTATCATTTTAATATTGTACCCTTTAACAGGCATATTGATTATGGCGCTTAGCAATGGATTGATAAAATTCATTTCCAACACCCGGAGGAGCGTTTACTCGTTTACCTTGCTGGGCATCTTTATGCCAGGGTTTGTATTGTGCCTTACAGGTGCGCTGGGCTATAATGTGTACGGGTACCACAATGCTTTTTTACCATCAATTGTGGTATGTTTTGTAACGTTCGCCCTAATTTACATTACAGGTTTTAATAAAGATATGCCTTCTGTTGCCGGGCAGGTAACCGGCATGCTTGTTGTTTCGGCTGTTTACGCTTTTGGCTGCACTATTCAAATCAATTGCCAGTTTGACCATTCGGTGCCGCAGACAGTACATACATCCATTTACAATAAATATAAGAACTATAATAAAAGGGAACACTACTACCTCAACTTGAACCCATTTTCTCCGGGCCAGGATCAAAAAGAAATTGAAGTATCGCCAAGCACATATGCTAAGTACAATTTGGGAGATAATATTGAAGTTGAACTAAAAAAAGGTCTTATTGGCATCCCCTGGTATTACCTGCCCGTTGAATATTAAAAAAACCAGGCAGGTTAATCCCGCCCGGCTTTCAATCAACCAACAAACTAATTATATAATTATAGCTCCTTAAAGCTGCTCTCTTTATATTCCTGATCACGCACTCTCTTTTGATGTTTTAACACCATCCATAAACCGGTACCCATAATGGCTACCGGCCATACAACCCTTTCGGCGTTGTCAACATTTTCTGTCAATAAAAAGGCCGTACCCACAACGATCATTATAGCCCATATTGGTTTTCTGAAATTGTACTTAGCCCCCATATAAACGCCATAAGCTATAATCCACATTGGCCAGCTAAAAAGCCAACCGGGTATAAAAAATAAGTTTAACTGATTAATAAGCAGCATGCCGCCAATTATTATGATAATAACCCCGGCCATTGTACGGCCGTTATGAGGTTTATTTTGGTTTTCTATAATAGTTTCCATTGTTTTGAATTTTAAATCTTACCCAAAACTACAGCTCCATTAAAGAAATGCCCAATGAAAACTGGCAGGACATTTAAAGAAATCGGTGAGGAATAATAAGTTGTCGGTGAAAGATTGCGTGAAAACTTGCGAAGTTTTCAAACTTCGCAAGTTTGGTATGCTTACACGTCCGGCTCCTGCTGGCTTAAACAATGAAAACTGCCCAGGCCCCATATAATATCGGTCGAATCTATTCCAACTATTTTGCGGTCGGGGAAGCATTGTTGTAAAACCGCTAAAGCCTTATCGTCATTTCTTGACCTGTAAGTCGGCACTATCACTGCCGAATTAGCAATATAGAAATTGGCATAGGATGCAGGCAAACGCTGATCTTCGTAGTAAACGGGATCAGGCATTGGCAGTTCTGCAATATTTAATTGCTTTCCGTTTAACAGGCGCTTTTTTTTTAAGGTTTCAAGGTTTTCTTGCAGAATGTGGTAATTCTCATCGTTCTTATCCTCTTCAATAACGGTAATAACGGTATCTTCGTTTACAAACCGCGTAATATCATCAATGTGCCCATCTGTATCATCACCGACAATGCCATCGCCAAGCCATAACACCTGTTCAATTCCATAATAGTTTCGCAGATAACCTTCAATCTGTTGCTGGTTTAGATGCGGGTTGCGGTTTTTATTAAGTAAACACGCGGTTGTGGTCAAAACAGTCCCTTTACCATTAAAGTCGACAGATCCTCCTTCCATAACAATACCCGGGTGAAAAACAGGCAACCCAAATAGGTCAGCTATTTTGCTTGGGATAACATCATCCAAATCGTATGGCGGATATTTATCCCCCCAGGCATTATAGCCCCAGTCTACAATTACTTTTTGTTTTGTTTCCGGGTTAATTAAAAAAGCAGGGCCGTGGTCACGGCACCAGGCATCGTTGGTTTCAAACTCGAAAAATTCAATCCGCGTAAGATCTGCGTTTACCATTGATAGTTGACTTTTTGCAAAATCAGCCATTTGTTCATCCTTCACATTTATGCGGACTAACTCACCCTCAGTTAGTACCTTAATAAATTCTGAATATTTTGGATAAATCAAATCAATTTTACCGGGCCAGGAATCATTTTTATGCGGCCAGCTTAACCATGTTGCCGTATGTTTGTGCCATTCGGCGGGGAAGTGGAAGCCGGTTTGTTTAGGGAGTTGTTCTTTTTTGTCCATAGTCCATAGTCCATGGTCCATAGTCCATGGTAAATCGATTAATTATAATGTATTTCTTAAGGCGGTAATCATTTTCGTTAACGACTGATATTCGTTGTACAATATTTGAAATTCGTCTTCGGCAATGAACTTTCTTTTTTTGGCTATAAACCAACAAGAAACTACTTCAATGGCTGATCGTAACGAATAATTGAGAAAATTTTTGAAAACTGCATTACTTTGGCCCGTGCACCCTTCCGCAATGTTAAGCACTACAGAATCCGCCGCTCGTTTTATTTGCGATGTTAATATGAATAATTCATCCTTCGGAAAATTGCCTTTTGTTAATATATTTATATCATCGGATAAATCCAGCGCTTTTTGCCATATCTGCAGATTCTCAAATTTAAATGCCATTTTTTTATGATTTAATACGGTTTAATATTGACTTCAAGACCGTTAACTATGTCTTTTATGGAATATCTTCTGGAATATCGCCTTGGCTATGGTCTATCGTCTATGGACTATGGACTGAATCACTCTTCGTCAATAAATCGTTTCGTAATCGGCGAATACGAGTCAATCCTTCTGTCCCTCATAAACGGCCAATGGCTGCGGTAATAGTCTGATTTATCCAGATCAAGTTCCTGTACGATAACTTCTTCATTAATGTGGGAAGCCTGATAAAGTACCGTGCCAAAGGGATTTGATACAAATGAACCGCCCCAAAATTTTAATCCGGCTTCTTCACCAGCGCGGTTCACGCTCACAACGTGAACACCATTTGCTACGGCGTGCGACCGCTGGATGGTTTGCCATGCATTATATTGTTCTGTGTTGGTGGCTTCATCCTGTGTGGTTGCCCAGCCGATGGCTGTTGGATAAAAAAGAATTTCGGCACCCATTAAAGAAGTGATGCGTGCCGCCTCAGGGTACCATTGGTCCCAGCAAATAAGTATGCCTACCGCTGCGTATTTAGTTTTGAAAACCTTATAACCAAGGTCCCCGGGGGTAAAATAGAATTTCTCATAAAAACCAGGATCATCCGGTATATGCATTTTGCGATATTTACCCAGGTAAGTGCCATCGGCATCTAAAACGGCGGTGGTATTATGATAAAGGCCTTGCGCACGCTTTTCAAAAAGTGATGCAATAATTACAATATTTAGCTCAGCGGCAATAATTGAAAGTGCTTCCGTTGACTGGCCGGGTACCGTTTCAGCGAGTTTAAAATTATCGTAATCTTCAACATCGCAAAAGTAAAGAGAGGTAAAAAGCTCCTGTAAACAAACAATTTGGGCCCCGTCATTTGCTGCTTCCCTGATTTTTAATATTGCCTTATTTAAATTTTCCTGTTTGTTTGCAGAACATGTCATTTGTATAAGGCCAACACTTACTTTGCTCATTACGTTAAAAAATTTGCGCAAAAATAGCTTTTTTTAGTGATTCAGGTTTGAGATAAAACAATAGTATTTGAGGTCAGATTTCCACTATAAAAAAAGGGATGCAAAATGGCATCCCTTTTTAAAAAAAATATCGATAACGTGTTATTTGATATGTGCAACATGGTGTTTTACACCATCTCGGCGGGCTTCACGAATATCTTTCTTTAAATCTTTTTTATCAGCTTTTAAATCTTTCTGATCAGCTTGCGCAGCAGCTAAATCACCGCTTTTCACAGCTTTTTGCTCGGCAGTTTTATCAGTTTTAATATCTTTGACGTCGGCTTTAATATCTTTTTCGTCAATTTTTTTCACTTCTTTGTCTGCTAATTTAACCGGATGGGCAACACCTTCGCTTTTTAATACTTTTGCATCGGCTTTTATATCCTGTTTATCTGCTTTCGCAGCAGCAAGGTCAGTTTTTGCAGCTGCCAGGTTACCCTTATTGATTGCTTGTTTTGCATCGGCCTTCTTATTGTCATAGGCCCTTACATCCTGACGTAAATCTTTCATTTGAGATTTTACAACTGGTGTCGTGTTTATTGCAGGTGGTGTGGTAGTTGGAGTTGTTGTTGTTTGCGCATGACCTGCTGCTGCAAACAAAATAATCACAATAATTAAGCTTAAATTTCTCATGTTTTTAGTTTATATTAATAGTGTTTAATTTAATTTAGTATGTTGACTGTTATTGTAATAAATAGTTTAATCCAAAAATAGTTAATTTTATATATTTTTATACGGAAAAATAATCCGTTTGTTTAGTCATTTGTGTGTTTTCAATTTATATGATCATATCTTTTTATAAGCCGCTGTTTGCTATCTTCCTTATATTTTCTATTTTTAGCGTCTTTGGCCAAACAGGAACAATGCCAGGCCCGAATGACAAAGTAAAACCCGACGACAAAACCAGTGACGGCTCTTCTTCCTTTAAATTTGGTATAAACTACGTCAGTAATAATGTATTTATGGGCCGTTCTGACACTGTAAGGACACCTGTTGTTATGCCGGAAATAAAATACACAACAAAATGGGGTGTATACTTTTCGGGTAGCCTGGATTTTCTGCCCAATAAAAAGAAAAAGAAACTGGACGGAGGCGATCTTTCGGCCGGTTACGATTTTGACTTAACGGACGACCTTTCTGGAAGCGCATCCTATTCCAAATTATTCTATAGTTCAACCAGTACCCAGATAGCCTCATCCATCAGCAGTACTTTCAATGCCAATTTTACTTATGATATCGGAGACATCATCAGCCCGTCCATTGGGTCTGATTATAATATCAACAAACAAGGGATCAACAATGATGAATTCGTGAACGCGGCGTTAACCCATGATTTTATTTGGAAAGGAATATTTGGTGACGAAGATATATTACTGATCTCGCCCACCGCAACAGTAAATGCAGGATCTCAAAATTTTTATGATGCCTATTTAACAAAAAAGAAGGTTAAAACTGCAAAAAAAACAGCTGCCCAAAACGCTTTATTGACTAAATATGTTAATCAGCTTGGACAATTTCAGTTGTTGGACTACGAATTTTCAGTACCGCTTGAGTACAAGGCCGGTCATTTTATTTTTCAATTCATCCCAACCTATGCAATTGTCAAAAACCAACTACCAAAAGAAGTCGCCGCAAAAATCTCAAACCAACCATCAATTTTCTATTTTCAAATCGGTGTTTCATTAAAATTTTAGGAAAGTATCCGAAAGATTTTCCATATTTATTTGACTTTTTAATAAATACGTCAATCTTTGCGGTAAGGAATTCGGTGCGTCACCGATTTAAACTTTTTAATTTATTCAATTTTAATCCAGTTAAAGGGGTATATATTATTATTTTTGTTAAAATTTGTTAACCAACCCTGTTTTTAGAAAACTCGTCATAAAATTCCTGATATTTACCCTGCGATAAAACCATTAATTACCATCCATGCAATACAATAAAATAAATAATCTTTTAGGCTGGCTATGCTTTGCGATAGCATCATTTACTTACATTTTAACCTTAGAACCCTCCGTTAGCTTCTGGGATTGCGGTGAATTTATCTCCTGTGCTTATAGGCTGCAGGTAGCCCACCAACCAGGATATCCGCTATTTGCAATGCTTGGTAAGGCATTTTCACTATTGTCGCTTGGTGACCATACCAAAGTTCCTTATTTTACAAATATGGGCTCTGCCCTGGCCAGCGGCTCAACTATTATGTTCTTGTTTTGGACAATTACAGCACTTGCCAAAAAACTGGTTTCCAAAGCAGGTGAGGCTATTGAACAGTCCCAGTTAATTTTAATTATGGGGGCTGGTTTAGTAGGTGCGCTGGCATTCACTTATACCGATACTTTTTGGTTTTCGGCTGTGGAAACTATTGTATTTGCCTGGTCATCGCTTTGCACAGCTGTAGTTTTTTGGGGGATATTAAAATGGGACGCACATGCCGACGAACCGGGTGCCGACCGCTGGATTGTGTTCATCGCCTATATTATTGGCCTTTCAATAGGCATACACTTGCTCAACTTACTCAGTATTCCTGCAATTGCAATGGTTTACTATTTCCGCAGGGGCAAAATTGTAAATACCCGCGGCGCTGTAATAACCTTTTTGGCCGGAGTGATTATATTAATATTAGTACAATACGGCATACGTGGTTATACCGTTGCAATAGCTGCTTACTTCGATCTTTTCTTTGTAAATACACTAGGGATGGGTTTTTGGAGTGGTGCGTTCTTTTTCTTTTTAATTCTTGCCGGAATATTGGTTGCCGGAATCTGGCTCACTATAAAATATAAATGGCCTGTGTTAAACCTTGCTTTTTTATGTGTTGTATTTATTTACTTTGGGTATAGCTCTTTTGCCTATATCCCAATCAGGGCCAGCGCTAACCCCGATTTGGACAACTCGCATCCGGACAACGCCTTTACCCTTTATGGTTACTTAAACCGCATTCAGTACGGAGAAAATCCATTATTGTTTGGACAGTATTTCGACGCTAAAGTTATCGACCAAACGGAAGGAAATACAATTTACCGTAAGGGTAAAACAAAATATGAAAGTGCCGGTAAAAAGGTAAATTATGTTTACGACCATACTACCTTTTTGCCACGCATGTACAGCAATGATGGCCAGGACCCGCAATTTTACAGGGAATGGTTGCAAATGAGCCAGGACCAGGTACCTAATTTCAGCGACAATATGAGATGGATGTTCAGCTGGCAAATTTATCAAATGTATGGGAGGTACTTTTTGTGGAATTTTGTCGGCCGATACAACGATCAGGACGGGCAACAGAGTACAGCGGCCTATGACGGAAACTGGACAAGCGGCTTTTTTGACGGAGGTAAGCATTTGCCAAAATCTGTAACGGAGAGGAAACCAGGATCTATCGATGGCACTACCTACACTCCGTTATTTGCATTGCCGCTACTCATCGGATTATTTGGCGCCGCATATCATTTTCAGCGTAAAAAAAGGGATGCACTTATTGTACTCCTGCTATTTTTCTTTACAGGGATTGCAATTGTAATATATGTTAACCAGCCAAGTATTCAGCCGCGCGAGCGGGATTATTCCTACGTTGGCTCATTTTATGCTTTCGCAATTTGGATAGGTTTGGGGGTAATCGCGCTCGCCGAACTCATCAGGATTAAACTTAGTCCCAAAGTTGCTGCTTTTGGAGCTACTGCTATTTGTCTGCTGGCAGCACCTGTATTACTGGCAAAAGAAGAATGGAAAGCACATGACCGTTCAACTAAGTGGACACCGCATGACATGGCCCAAAATTACCTGGTGTCGTGCCCGCCTAACGCCATTTTGTTTACCTATGGCGATAATGATACCTATTCGTTATGGTACGACCAGGAAGTAGAAGGAATAAGGCCCGATGTGCGCATTGTTAACCTTAGCTTGTTTACAGGCGACTGGTATATCCGCCAGATGCAGGAAAAAATGAATCAGTCGGCACCGCTGCCGATCACCATGCCTTACGAAAAATATGAAGAAGGCGTGCGTGACGTTATCTATTTCGATGATAAAAAAATCCCTGGTTTCGTTGATGTTAAAGATATATTCGATTTCATTACTTCTGATGATAAGCGCACCCAGGTTCAGTATCAAAACGGGGAATACGGGAACTACTTGCCTACAAAAAGCTTTAAAATCACCGTTAACCCTGATACGATACTGAAATACGGCGTTATAACCCCCGATCAAAAGAACAAACTGGACACCATTTTAAAATGGAAGTATACTTCGAACTATATAACCAAGGAAAACCTGGCAATGATTGACATATTGGCACACAACAATTGGAAAAGGCCAATTTGCTTTACTACAACCATAGGCCAGGAAAATCTTATTGGTTTGCAACCGTACTTATATAAAGAAGGTTTTACCTACCATTTAATTCCTTTTAAACCCGACAGTACAAATAAAGACCAGTTGGCAAAAATTAATAGTTTGGTCATGTATAATAACCTGATGACCAAGTTTAAATATGGAAACATGAAGAATGCCCGTTATTTGGACCATGAGTCAACAACCATGTTTTATCCGGTACTTATAACCACCTTCTTTGATTGTGCTCAAGGGCTCATAAAGGACGGGCACCCTGACCTGGCCCTCAAGATATTACATAAATACGACCAGGTGATGCCAGATTTTAATCCGGGTTTAGAAGTGGTTGACCGTAAAATATTCCTGTCCCAAACAGCTTATCAGCTTCATGATATTGTTTTAGGGAATAAATTTGTAAATAGCGCAGTCAGTTATATAACAGACCAGCTCGATTATAACTATAGTTTATTACAAAACAATTCAGGAGAATTGAGCTCGCGCGATGTTCAATATAACATATCGTTCATAAACGCCCTCGTGGGAATCACAGAGGAAAATCATCTAACTGCTTTAAATAATTCTCTTAAAGCTCAATTAAAGGGTTATGAAAGTAAGTTTGCTTCAATTCTGCAAAGACCTCAACAGTAAGGAAATCACTTTGTTGATACGATATAAAGGCGGCCCGATGTTGGGCCGCCTTTTTTTTTATTTACCTGCTTAAAGTTATTTTTTTCCAAAAAATGCCGCCAGGAGTTGGTAACATCGGTGATTCTATAATCAAATTGTGAATTGTAAAAGTTTTGATGTTGCTTGTGATGCCATTTTCAAAAGAGTTTATAACAATTTGCGAACTTGAAATTAGCCTGTAGGCCGAGGTGTCTAAAACTGCGGCCTCATTAATGTAAACAAAGCCATCAGAATTGAAATCATAATAATCTCCTGGGTGTCCGGCATAGTCAAACGGTACGTTAGAAAGACCTGCGCCAACGTAGGTTGAATCGCTAACAATGTTCCATTTTCCGATAATTGTGGGTTGGCCACTATCCTTTTTGCAGCTACACAAAATGAGCGTAAAGCCACAGATTATTATTAATGCCCAGGATTTTTTTATTTTTATCTCCTAAATTTCATTTAATAAACATTACGCAATAAAATAAAGCAACGCTGCAAATGAACAAAATACACGCCGTCAAACAATTACCTTGCCTTAAACTCCTGGTTGGTAAATGGTGGTGTTTCAGGGATTTTTATTACATTAAATTGGTGGTGAGTGCTTTGGTGGCAGCTATTACAGCTATTTGTAAAAAGGACAAAACTTGCTTCGAAACGCGTTAAGTTTTTGGCTTTAATGGCATTATTTACACTATCTAAAGCTGGATATAATATCGGAAGCGATTTTATTTCGGGCCGGTCAGTACAATATTTTTTTACGTCTTCAAGTGTTTCTTTTATTTCGCCAACTTCAAAATTTGCCAGTTCCCAATTTTTATTTTTACCTGCAAACCATATTTTAGCGTGATGTACCTGTATACCCATCATAAACTCACCTAATCCGGGTTTATAGGTTTGAGCTAATTGAACGTTAAGGCTGTCAATTTTCGCTTCCAACACAGAATTACCGGTTTGATTTCCGCATGCTGTTAACATCAAAAACAGCACAACTATAGGTAAGTTACCTAAACTTTTCTTTGAAACGGTAGATATGGGATTTTTCATAATCTAAAGTTAAATAATTCTAAATCATATTAAAAAAAATTTAGTCTGCCAAGAAATATGAATAAACAACACATAAAAAAGGCGGACTCATCACCCGCCTTTTTTCGCTTACCATTACTTAAATGTAAAGCAGAAATCGTGAAAATGTAAAAAATACGCTTACTCCTCCCCTTCCAGTTTCTTTTTACTACTTTCCAAATGTTTCAAAACCTTGGCCTCTACGTAAAAAATTATCTCCTCGGCAATGTTTTTTGAATGATCGCCAACGCGTTCTAGTTTTCGGAAAATAGAAAGCATAAAAAGCGCTTCATGTATAATATTTGGTTCTTCCTTAATCAGGGCTGCAATAGCCACAGGTGCATTTTCATTAATATCATCCAAAACCTCGTCGCGTTTAAACATACTTCTGGCAAGTACAGTATCTTCTTTTTCAAAAGCTGTCCTGGTATCAGTTACAATATTAACCGCTTCGTCATACATGCGTAAAAGTGAAGTACTTTCTAAGGCAGCAACATCAAAATTAACTGATGAATCAACAACGTATGCCGCAATGCTGGCAGCGATATCGCCTATACGTTCCAAATTCGTATTAATCTTCAGCGCAGCCAATAAAAACCTTAAATCAACTGCTACCGGGCAATGCAGCGCCAGTACGTCCTCACAATCCCTGTCGATTTTCAGTTCAAAGGCATTGACCCTTTTTTCCTTAATTAAAACCTCGCGTGCCAGGTCTTTGTCAAACCGGACCATAGCCTCTTTGGACTTGTTCAATTGTGATTGGACCAAAATCCACATATTGATCACTTCTTTTTTTAGCGCGGTTATTTCGATTTCTATTGGTGTCATTTCTTATTAGTTTAAAATGTTTAAAATGTTGTAAAAGTTGTAAGGGTTGTAATGCTCTTTTAACTTTTACAACCTTTTCAACCTAACCCTAACTAAACCTGCCTGTAATATAATTTTGTGTGCGTGTATCCTTTGGCGAAGTAAACATGGTTTTGGTATCGTCAAATTCAACCAGTTCTCCGACATAAAAAAATGCTGTTTTATCGCTGACACGTGCGGCTTGCTGCATATTATGGGTCACAATAATCAGCGTATATTTTGCTTTAAGTTCATGAAACAACGCTTCAACACTGGAAGTAGAAATTGGGTCAAGCGCTGAAGTCGGTTCGTCGAAAAGTATTACTTCCGGCTCCATCGCGATAGCCCTTGCAATGCACAGGCGCTGTTGCTGACCGCCTGACAAAAATGTGCCTTTTTTATGTAATGAGTCTTTTACCTCGTTCCATAGCGCAGCGCTGGTAAGGGACTTTTCAACAATAAAGTCCTTATCACTTTTTGATATTTTGATACCGTTTAACAGGTAGCCGGCTATAACGTTTTCATAAATACTAAGGTTGGGGAACGGATTAGGCCTTTGAAAAACCATCCCTATTTTATACCTCACATATATAACATTCATTTTATAAACATCCTCGCCGTCAAGCTTCATTACACCCTCGGCCCTTGCATTGGGAATGAGTTCATGCATACGGTTAATACATCGTAAGAAAGTTGTTTTACCGCAGCCGGAAGGGCCCATCATCGCGATAACTTCATTTCTGTTTATTTTGATGTTGACATCTTTTATAGCATGGTTATCGCCATAATAAGCATTAATATGTTCAGCACTTACAACTGTATTTTCCATTTTCTTGTTAGCAGCTTTGTAAATATGTTTAAAATTAAAACAAACAATAATAATATGAATGAAGCCCCCCAGGCCAGGTTATGCCAATCATCGTACGGACTGGTGGCGTAGGTAAATATTACGTGAGGCAAAGTCTCCATCGGTTTAGAAAGCGATGTTGACAAGTAAGGGTTTCCAAATGCGGTAAACAATAAAGGCGCTGTTTCACCGATAATACGGGCTATGGATAACGTAATACCCGACAAAATACCCGCAAAACCACAAGGGACAACTACCTTTAAGATCACTCTGTGATAAGGCACCCCCAAAGATAGCGCTGCTTCTTTTAGAGAGGGGGGCAATAACAACAACGTTTGTTCAGTTGCCCGTATCACGATAGGCAGCATCATGATAGCCAAGGCGATACTACCGGATATTGCAGAAAATGTGCCCATGGGCTTTACAAGCCAGAAATATACAACTATACCTATTACTATTGACGGCACCCCCTGTAAAACATCCACACATAAACCAGCGTAATATGCCAGCCTGGTCCGTCCATTTTCGCTCAAATAAATACCTGCCAGCATACCAATAGGTATAGCTATTACCGATGCTGCCGCCACAATAATAAAACTGCCTAAAAGGGCATTTGCAATACCGCCGCCTGCTTCACCAACCGGCGCCGGTATTTTGGTTAAAAAGTGCCAGTTAACTTGCGTTACTCCTTGTTTTATAATGTACAGTAATACAATAATCAAAGGTATCGTGATAACAAAAGCTAAAAATATAATCAGTGATTTAAATAAAATACTCTTGGTATTTCTTAGTCCGATTCTTGCTTCCATATAGTTAGTTGTTAGTATAACCTGAAATTATTCTTTTGCCAATAACATTGATAATTACTGTAACCAAGAATAATACTAAGCCAAGTTCAATAAGGGCAGACAAATAGACAGTATGATCAGCTTCAGTAAATTCGTTTGCAATAACGCTGGCCATTGTGTTTCCCGGACCGAAAAAAATATTTTTAAAGGAATTGGCTAATTGGCTCGTATTTCCTATCAGCAGGGTTACTGCCATCGTTTCACCTAATGCGCGGCCCAGTGATAAGAGTATACCGGCAAATAGTCCTGAACGGGTATATGGTAAAACTACACTTCGTATCACTTCAAAACGGGTCGCGCCTAAAGCATAAGCTCCTTCTTTTAAAGGCGAAGGTACCATCCGTATCAACGACGTACCCAGGGAGGCCGCATAGGGGATGATCATTACAGCTAATACCAGCGATGATGTAAAAATCCCCACTCCGTATGGGGCTACCCCAATTTTTGCTTCGAATGACCGGATAATTGGAACAAGTACAAACAGGCCCCAAAAGCCATAAATAATTGATGGTACAGCCGCTATAAGTTCGATCGTGTTTTTTAATAGTTCTGACAACCAGCCTTTTGAATTGTACTCGCCCAAATAAATGGAGACTGCATACGAAAAAGGTATTGAAATGATAAGTGCGGTAAAGGAAGTAAGCAAAGTACCTATTAAAAAAGGATAAGCGCCGTATATATTATTAACCGGGTCCCAAACTTTGCCCCATAAAAAGCCTAAACCCAGGGATTTAATAGATGGCATTGATTGCATAATCAGTGTAATCAAAATGCCGCCTACCAATATTAGCAAAATCACACTCATTACAATTAGTATCCGCCTAAAAATAGTTTCCCATTTCATTTGGCTGTGTGAGAGGTCTAATCTTTTATTTTTCATTTGCAGTGTAACTTTTGCTTTTTTTGCAAACGAATTAATATCATCTTTTTTCTCCATCGTTTTTATTGCGGCTGATCCGTTTAGTCCCGACTATTACGGGAATTTAAATGGGTCGTTTTATAGATTTATGGCAGTATTAAACAAAACAATTACCAGCCCCCCTCTCAGGGTACTGGTAATAGGTAAGAGTCGGTCACCAAAGTTAATGGTATTTTTTTTCTCGTGAAATTTGTTTCCTGACTCTTGATGAGCGTACTCTTCAACTGTGCCTATAAAATTGGCTTGCCGTTGTATGTAGCTGATTTCAAATTTTTCTCCCCAACTTTTACAGCTGCTTTTGAAAGCGGTGCATAGTATAAAGCTTCGGAAAACTTTTGGCCGTCATGAATGACATAAGACAAAAGAGTCAATACTTCTTTTGCTTTTGCCGCAGAACGTCCGTTATAGTTTTGTTCTTTATAAATAAGCGCCCATGTAAAGCTTGATATTGGGTATCCCTTTGGGTTATCCGTATTTGTTACAGAAACTTTTGCATCCTCAGGCAACTCAACATTACATGCTAAAGTAGTTGAAGCAAGTGATGCGGTGATAAATTTACCAGACTTATTCTGAACATTAGCAAAACTCATTTTGTTTTGCAGCGCATAAATCAACTCATTGTACCCTATAGCGCCAGGTGTTTGTTTAACCAAACCGGCAACACCTTCGTTTCCTTTACCGCCTAAACCGGCAGGCCAGTTCACTGCTGTTGCTTTACCTACTTTTTTCGACCAATCTTCGTTTACTTTTGTTAAATAGTCTGTAAAGATGTATGATGTACCACTACCATCTGAACGGTGAATAACAACAATCGGCATATCAGGTAAGTTAACCTTTGGATTAGTGGCCTTAATTTCAGGGCTGTTCCATTTGGTTATTTTACCAAGATAAATATCAGCAATGTCTTTACCGGTAAGGTTTAAAGCACCAGTAAAACCAGGAATATTATAAGTAATTACAACAGCCCCCGCAGCAACAGGTACATGCAAAACAGGAACACCTAATTTAGCCGTTTGATCAGCATTTAAAGGCGCGTCAGATTCACCGAAATCAACAGTTTTGTTGGTTAATTGCAATATACCACCTCCGGATCCGATTGACTGGTAATTAACCTTTACATCGTGTGTTTGACCATATTCAGAGAATATTTTCGAAAACAACGGGTACACAAATGTACCGCCGGCGCCTAACAAGGTATTGTCCTGCGCCGAAGCTGATAGCGTTATACAAATGCCCGCAATCGCGACAATTGCTAACTGTAAACTTTTAACTACTTTCATGGGTTTGTTTTTATGGTTTGTTTTTTGTTGTTAAGCTATATAAAAGCCCCAACCCTCCGTTTGCACGGAGGGCTGGGTTTATTCTTATTTACCGAAAGTATAGAAGAAAGTCAATCTGTAAACCAGGGTATGGTTATTTGGCACATAGCCAGTTAAAGTTGTACTGGTTTGGTCAACATATTGGATAAACCAAACATTTGGCATAAAATGCACGTTTTTAGTCGGGTTATAATCTAAACCAAATGTAGTAAAGTGCGATTTAGTAGTAGGGTCATACGAGCTATAATTGGTATTAACCGTATACGAATCGGTAGAAACAAAGTTGGTAAGCGGATTATAGTTATCGTATTTAGCAAAATAATTCCAATATCCCCCTATTGCACCCCTTACCCAAATAGAAACGCCGGTTGCAGTTGCATTTTCAACTGTAGCGGTTGTTTTATTGGTAACACCGTTAACAAAAGTTTGCGTATATGCTTCAACACCTAAATTAAATGGTTTGGAAAGGAAAGCCACAAACACTTTATACATTTGGTTGCTCTGTCCGCCGATAGCGGCAGTCGCAGGGGCTGTCCTTGCGGTGTGGAAATACAAATCCGCGTAGATATGGTTATTGGCAAATTTACCCCAAATATCAGTATAAAATATTTTGTAGAAGCCGGTATTTGCGTTTGCGGCGCTTAGTAAACTTGCTGCGCTGTTGTTTGACATCATTATTATGTAGCCGAAGTTTTTGGTTGCCGGGTCAAAAGTACCCTGCAAGGCGGCGCCTACGTCGTATGAGTTGTTTTTGTGAAAGTCAGTGATAGTTCTCTCAACTGAACGGTAATTCCACGTTGTTTCCGAAAGGCTGGTTGGAGCGTTAGTTCCTGGCTCGTTCAACGCGAAACCTGGGGTGCTTAACTCGCCGATAACGAAGTCTGTACCAGTCCACAAGTCCCTTGTGCGGATGTTAAAGTTTTTTATCCAGAAAGCCATTTTGTTGTCGACAAGGTTATCGCCATTTTGGATAGAGGTGGTGCCGTTAACACCAGTACTGGCAGTTGGCTCAGAAGCTAACAAAACTTCTGCTTTAAATTTTTTGCTGATCTCGTAATCATAGCCTAAATAAAGACGGCGAAACAGGAAAGCATTTCTGTAAGTTGGTACCTGGTAAAAGCTGTTTTCTTTACCCTGGGTTGATGTAATTGCAGGCGAATGCGCATCATAGTAATAATCGCCGAATGTGTAACCCCACACCCTTCTTTGAGGTTTCCAGGCAGTGTCAGGCGCCGCAGCTTTGGTTTCAACTTTAGTTTCAGTTTTCATCCAGTCATTTGACTTAGGTTTTGCATCTGGCTTGGCCCCGGCAGTTGCAGTACTGGTTGAATCAACAGTTGCAACTTTAGCAGCAGGAGCTACAGCTAATGTTGTCTGCGCCTTTACAGCAAAACCAAAAGCAACTATAGCTATCAATAATGCCGTACTAAATAGTTTGGTAAACAGTTTTTTCATATCAATAAGAATTTAATTAAATTTTTTCCAAAGGTGAGGACATGGAGTTATTTTAATGTTAACAAATTATTACCCTTTGGTAACATTATTCCAATATTAACTTTGTATTTATTATATATTTTTTTAATTAAGTTCGTATTTCTAAACAAAAAAAATTAATTAATTGCAAAATATATGAATCTAATATTCGCTTTTTAATGATCCTTTTTAAATTTTCACTTAATATAAGTTTCTCCCTATTTAATAATTTATTAACATGAATATATTAATTTTATCCGTCTAACTTGCGGCAATGGGCAATATATTTTTTAATTTTTTCTCGAACAGGTCCCTGTTATTTGAGTTATTTGATCATGCGTCAAAAAATGTAGTTGATATGGCAACTAAATTAGTAGCTGTTGTAAACCTCGAGACTGAGGACGAACGTGAGCAGATTTTCAAACAAATTGATAAATTGGAAAATACCGGGGACGATATTACTCACAAAATATATTTATTGCTTGATAAATTAACCTTCGCACCGCTGAACCGCAATGATATTCATAGGCTTGGATCAACATTGGATGATATAGCGGATACTATACAGGAAGCAAGCGGGCGTATGTATTTATACAATATTATTGAATTTGTCCAGCCGATTAAGGACATCTCTTCGATTATATTATCAGCAAGTCTCGAAATAGAAAAAGCTATAAACTTATTAAGATCACCAAAAAAGAGCGACAATATACTTACGATTTGCCGCAAAATAAAAACCTATGAACGGCAATCGGACCAAATTTATTATCATGCCGTAGCCGAACTATTTTCTGAAGAAAAAGAGCCAATCAGGCTACTTAAATACTGTGAAATCTTTTTTTCTCTTGAAACGTCCGTCAATAAATGTAAAAACGTTACTGATACACTGAACATGATTATTTTAAACAGACAATGAGTTTATGCAATATTAGTGTTACATCAATACTTATGCCCAAATTCTTTCAAACTTTGCTAAAGTTATATTGTTGTCCTTTTACGATATAATTAATTATATCTAGTCCGTAAATTTAATTAATTTTGTACGGTACCTGTTTGGTAAAAAAATGCGTTCACTCAAATCAGCTAAAATATATTTGTGTTTTGCGGTACTACTGTTAGTAGCAAAGCCCTTTTTAGGGTTTAGCATGTTTAACCGGGCCCACCCACCGGCCTCAGAGAGTATTTTTGTAAAAGCATTTACTAAACGTAAACAGGAATATACTGAAAACAGCAAGTTCGATATTATTGCGATTCAGAAAAAATTAGCGCAACCAGTCAATCATTTATTTTTACTTTACTCTTTCCTTTTAAGCATTATTTTCCCTCAAATTTTTGTGGTTGGGAATAATTATGCAACAAACCATCTCCTACTAAAGATAAAATTCAATTTATCTTCTTTCGGGCCGGCCTACCTGCTTAACAGTCAATTCATCATTTGATTTTTTAGGCGTTAATCTCTGTCCAGGGTTAGTCTAATCTCTTAACAGGATTTCAAAACGCTTTTTCTCAAACTACATGTTTGTTTAACTATTTCGTGCCGTAAATAATTGATTCCTCAAAGGTGAATTATTAAAAGAAAGCGGCTGAAATTAACTGATAAAATCAAAAAAATGAAAAATCTAAAAGCATATAAAGCACTAATCATCATCGCGATGGTATTTTGCTCCAACAATATTTTTGCCCAATCAAACAAAGATGAAGTCCCAAGTGTAGTACTTGCAGCCTTTACAACAAAATATCCGAAAGCGGAAATAAAAAAATGGGCTACAAATAATAATGAATATACTGCAAAGGGTATAGAAGGCCGTCATAAGTTTTATGCAGCTTTTGGTAAAAATAGCGTGTGGATAAAAACAACCTCAAAAATTAATTGGTCATGGAACCTTCCATCTGAAATAAGAGCTTCAATGAAGGAAAACGGATACGCAAGCTGGCGCATCGATAAATTAGAAAAAGTTGAAACTCCCACCGGGGATTTTTACCAGGTGATGGTTGATAATCTTTTCAAACAGATTGACTCGGACCATGCTGGTTTCGCAGAAAATTTAGTGCTAAAGTTCAAACCAAACGGTGAGCTTTTTGATAAAAAGAGTTTAAACACAACTGTTTTGTTATAATATTGTTTTTGAATTCATTATAAACATCCTGGATGGCCTGGTAAAACCCGGCCGCATATAAAATCTCCTTGTCTTTTTTCAACCTTTGTGATAAAAGTTGCACCGTTAAGTGCAATTAAAGATACTTAATCAGATTCAATGCGGGAAAAACCAGAATTGTTTAAAACAAATATTGTCAAAAAACGTTACGTCGTCAACAAATAACAAGATGAAAATAGTTGGATATTTCCTGGTTTTAATAATGCTGTCAGGCTTGAATTCATGCATTGTACACAATAGCAAGTATTCTGTCGCACATTCTAAAAACAATGCTGATAACAGAGGTTGGGCGATTAGCGGCTATTCATCAACACATCCTCGCCCGCCCATCAATTAATTATTTGGCTTAAAGCATCGGGCAATAGTTAAATTGAACATTTTCATTTATTTGCAACAATAACGTTACCATATCTATTATTAACAAATTATTGTGAGCTTTGTATGGTTATTGCGGCTACTCAATATCTGGTTTTAAAACATGCGTAAACTCGCCTCAGCTAAAATATATTTCTGTTTTGCGGTACTATTTTTGGTTGCGAAACCATTTTTAGGCTTTGGGTTGTTTAGTCGGCTTCATCCCCCCACCGAAGACAGTATTTTTGTAAAAGCGTTTACCAAGCGTAAGCAAGAATATACCGAAGACAGTATTTATGACATAATTGCAATCCAGAAAAAATTAGCGGATCCGGTAAAACAATTACTTCTTCATTTTTCCATCCTTTTAAGGTTCCTTTTCCCCGCTCTTTTTAATGCAAGGATAAATGTTTCCAACAGTTTTTTAAGGGTTTTACATTTAAGGCTTGCCCCAATCAGGCACACCTATTTACTTAACGGTAAACTCATCATTTAATATTATTGGATTAACCGCAGCGTGCGGTAATTTGTAAAAGGAAACTGAATAAAATATTCAACTATTTTCCTGTTTTCCTGTTGTTTTAATAAATAATCCCAAAAATCAATGTTGAGTTTAAAAAGATACCTCGGTATATCATTATTTCTCATAACGGCTGCCGCTGCAAATGCACAGCAAACACCTCCCCCTGTTACCTTAAAAGAGTTATTGAGCAGGGTAAATGAAAAAGCCCCTCAATTGCTTACAGATTCAGCAGCAATCCTTATCAGAAAGGCACAAGCTATGGAAACGCATAACAACTGGCTACCAAACCTGAAGCTAAATTACCAGGCCGATATTGGTACAAGTAATAATGTCGTCGGGCCCTATTTTACTTTTGGAATGGTACCCTCAAGTACGAGCGGGGTGCATAATACCAATGTTACTACTGCGGCTTCTACAAACCTGGGGATTGCGGCTCTTGACTGGGAAATATACAACTTCGGAAAATACGGAGCGGAAAACAAGGTCGCCAATTCTGATATAACTGTTGAGCAAAACCAATATGCCGAATCAAAATATGATTTGCAGTCTTATACCATAGGTAATTATCTACAATTACTTCGGTTACAGGATTTTCTGGGGATACAATACAGGGATATTGAGCGTACCCGGGAGATCCTGCGTTCTATCCGTTCCCTTGCCACCAGCGGGGTAAAAGCCGGCGTTGATACCAGTATTGCCGAAGCTGAACTATCAAAAGCCCGGTTAAATTATATAGAAGTAAACGATCAGTTAAAACAGGTCCAATTGCAGCTTTCTGCGGTTACCGGCATTCCTTACCAATCCATTATTCCGGATACCTCTGTTGAACTGGCCCTGATCAACCAGCCGACAGCTTATTTATTTCCGGCAGATACAGCCAGCCACCCATTAATTAACTTTTACAGGTCTGTTTATCAAAACAGCCTGCAAAGGGAAGATTTAGTGAAAAAACAATACAACCCTAAAATATTGCTTGAAGCGGCAACCTGGGGGCGGGGATCAAGTATTACCCCAAACGATCAGTATAACAGTCTTTCTACAGGTTATGGCTTCCAGAGGGGCGATTATCTGGTCGGCATAGGGGTCTCGTACAACCTGTTTGACTTGCGCAGAATGCAATTGAAATTACGGACGCAAAAGGCAAATACTGATTACAGCATTAAAAAACTTCAGGAGCAGCAGCAACTGCTTTCCATTGGCGCCAGTCAGGCCGATGTGGAAATGCAAACCGCTTTAGATCGCTTAAGGGAAATACCTAACCAGTTAAACGCCGCGAATGCAAGCTACCGGCGGCAATTGTCTTTATACAGAAACGGGTTAACGGATATTATAGCGCTAGACGCCTCGCTCAACATTCTCTACCGTGCCGAGACTGATTATATGCAAGCTAAATACGATTACGCGAGCGCGCTGTTCCAGAAGGCTATTACTGATAACCAGGTAAATACGATTTTAAACTTATTAAAGTAATCAACTATGTCAATGGTCACATCCGCGCTGAAAAGGCCTATCACTGTAATAGTGGTTACCATGAGCCTTTTAATATTTGCAGTGCTCAGTGCAATAACTATACCTATCGATATTTTCCCGAAGTTAAACCTGCCAACTATTTATGTTATCGAATCCTATGGCGGCATGTCGCCGCAGCAAATGGAAGGCTTTTTTGCTACACGTTTACAAGACCAGTTCCTGTATGTCGACGGAATAAAAAATATCAGCAGTAAAAGCATACAAGGGCTAACTATTGTAAAAATATCCTTTTACGAATCTACCAATATGGCCGAAGCTTCTGCCGAAGTTGCCCTGCAGGTAAACCGGGCGCAGGCTTTTTTCCCGCCCGGCGCATTACCGCCGCAGGTAATAAGATATGACGCATCATCATTACCGGTTGGAGAGTTGGTATTGGACAGTAAAACCGAAAGCCTTAAAGACATTTATGACCTGGCAGCCACCCGCATCCGGCCTATGTTTGCAACCATACCGGGCGCTTCGGCCCCGCCGCCTTTTGGTTCAAATGCAAGATCTATTATTTTCAGTATCGACCCTGATAAATTGCGCAGCTTTGACCTTACCCCCGACGAAGTGGTAGACGCCCTGGCAAAATATAATGTAATGTCGCCATCGGGTAACCTCAGGGTTGGTAATACTATGTATTTAACAACCATGAATTCGCTGATCAATAACTCTGCTAATTTTGGAGATATCCCGGTAATTACCAAAAATGGCGTCCCTATTTATGTTAAAGATATCGCAAGGGTTACAGATGCGGCAGATATTACAGTGGATTATGCCCTTATCAACGGCAAACGATCTGTTTATATCCCGGTGGTTAAAACGGCTTCCGCTTCAACCTGGACAGTAGTACAGGATTTGAAAAACAAACTGCCGGAAATGCAGAACTTACTGCCGAATGATGTAAAGATCTCTTATGAGTTTGACCAGTCTGTTTTCGTTGTAAATGCCGTAAAAAGTTTAATGACCGAAGGCGGGCTTGGCGCATTATTAACAGGCTTAATGGTTTTGCTGTTCCTGCGTGACTGGCGGAGCAGTTTGATCGTGGTGATCACCATCCCGGTTTCTATATTAATAGGTGTACTGCTGCTCAGTTTGTTCGGGCAAACGATCAACATCATGACTTTAAGCGGGCTGGCGCTGGCAATAGGCATCCTCGTGGACCAGGCTACGGTCACGATTGAAAATATACACCAGCACCTGGAGATGGGCAAATCCAAACGGCTGGCCATTTTTGACGCCTGCGAGGAAATAGCGTTTCCTTTATTACTTATATTATTATGTATCCTCGCGGTATTTGCCCCGTCATTCCTGATGAACGGCGTGCCTAAGGCAATGTTTTTGCCTTTATCCATGTCTATTGGATTAACAATGATCGTTTCTTATGTCCTGGCGCTTACACTGGTACCCATATTGGGAAACTGGATGATAAAGGCCGAACAGTATCAGACCTATCATCATGATAAAATACATGCCCATGCGGGTGAATCTATGGACAGGAATGAAGAACTACAGGTAAATAAGCACTTGGAAGAAGAAATTGCCCATCCCGAACAAAATAACTTTTTTGAAAAAGTAAAATGCCGGTTTATCAATATTATCACCGGTTTAATGCCACGCAAAAAACTGCTCGTTTTAACCTACCTGGTAGTTGTGGTCATTCTTGCGGGTGTTGGCTTTATTATCATCGGTAAAGATATGATGCCAAAACTGAATAACGGCCAGTTCCAGGTGCGGATGAAAGAACCTGAAGGTACCCGGCTGGAGCGCACGGAAGACAAGTTTAAACAAGTACTGCACATTATTGACGAAACGGTTAATCACCACATAAAAATTACATCGGGTTACATAGGATTAGTGCCAAGCAGTTTCGGCAGCAGTAACCTTTATGTATTTAATACTGGTACACATGAGGCTGTTTTACAGGTTGACCTGGATGAAAATTACAAAGTAAATATGGATGAACTAAAAGATGCTTTGCGCAAAAATATAGCCCAGGCCCTGCCAGAAATGACTATTAGTTTTGAACCCATTGACATGACGGAAAAGATCATGAGCGAGGGCGCCAATACCCCGATAGAGGTGCAGGTTGCAGGGAAGGATATGCAACAAATAGAAACTTATGCAAATAAAGTTTTAACAAAACTGAAACAAATACCATACCTAAGGGACGTACAAATAAACCAGCCCTTAAACTATCCCGTAATCGCTA
>Ga0302319_10005035_pt1 | contig 26799 bp, 16 predicted proteins | sample Bog_T0_2_FD_203319 | JGI IMG/M metagenome (GOLD analysis project Ga0302319, IMG submission 203319) | Peat permafrost microbial communities from Stordalen Mire near Abisko, Sweden - Bog_T0_2 | ecosystem: Environmental > Terrestrial > Soil > Wetlands > Peat | place: Sweden: Abisko, Stordalen Mire... | reverse complement strand
AGCCGCGACCTCAGCAGAACTGCGCCGCCGCCGAACGATAGGAGAAGAAATCACTGACTGGTTCATGCCTCCAGTCAATCACCTTCAAGCCGCCAGGAAAAGGATGGCTTTGCCCGGAGCGATACGACAGTCTCACCCGTGCTGGTCCGTCGGTGCCCCGGTTTACGGCGAGTGCCAACCAAAGAGTTAGTTCCGGCTTCGCGACAACACACCCGGAACAGCGCAAGCGTCATCCACGGAACGGTCAGCCGTCACCCAGACAGGAAGGCAGATTCAACTTTACGGAAATTGCTGGCCTTCAGGCTACGCGAAGCGCAAGGTCCAATATCGCGTTCTGAGGAGACGAGCTTCGGGCCAGCCAGCTTGATTGTTGAAGCCACGCGGCTGCCGCCCGTCGCACGTCGCAGGATGCAGATGGATGAAGCGCATCAGGCGTGGCACATCCACCACCGTCACGATCGCCAAGCCGCCGCTGGTAACGTAGATTCGCGACTTGTCCGGGGCAATCGCCACGTCGAACGGCAGCGAAACGTAGCGCTCCAACTCATCCAGCGGCGCCTCCGCAGTATTTCCCACGTCCGCGCCAAATACCGTGATGGTATCTTCGAATGCTCCGCCGTGTTCCAGGTGCGCCAGCGGCACAAGGTTCTTGGGGTGGTACTCGGCCACCACGCCCAAGCGCCCATCTGCAATCAAAAGAGCCGCGAGGGACACAGGCGCTCCAGCGGCGTTCTTCATGGCTTGACGCTACCCTGCGCAAGCTCCAGATCGAGCCCGGCCCGCTCCCCGTTGATAAGAACGATTCCGTCGTTAATGAGTTGTTGCCCGGTGCAATCGTACGATTGATAGCGGCGAAGACCTTCCAGAGAAAAGAAGAATTCAACAGATAGAGCTTTCGCCGCGGGCGCGCCCGGTTTTGTGCGGGGACGAACCGTGGTGCTGAAGCTGATGCCGTCAAAGTTCTGGTCCCCTGGGAAGTAAGTGAGTACGCGGCGGATGAGGGGCGAGATGTGCTCGTCAAAGGCCAAAGCCGCGAGCTTGTAGCGCGAGGTTTCCGTTGGTTCGGCCAGGACCGTGGTCATGGAGAGTTCAAGATAAACCTGATGATGAAATGGAATGAATGCAGGCGGGGCGTAGGTCACGAAGTGCGCATCGGGTTCCAGTTCTTTCAGCATGTGGTTGCTGGAGCTCTGTATCGATGACTGCAGCTCGGCCAAAGCCTGCGGAGAGGAGTCTCTCGCGGGCGGTGGGGGCGGCAGAGGCGCTGGTGCAGGTTTGATGTCGGGCTGACTTGGGGCATCGGTTTCCGCGTGCGATCGTTTGGCGCTGGCTGCATTCGCCGGGGGCGAGATGGCGACGGGCGCGGTTGTCCTGGCCACCTCCGCAGGAGTCAGCTCGGACTCCTGCGGAGGCTCCTGCTCTTCGTCCGTCATCCATATATTGAGTTGCTTCGCATTGAGCATCACATCGGCATCAAGCAAAGCGCCTTGCATTGCAAGGTTGTTTTCCGCCGCCACGAGCTTTACTGCGGCAGCCTGCGGAAAGTAGACCATGAGATTCTCAGGTCGCTCAATCGGCATGCCCATTGTCTTGCCAATTACATGGTGCGACACCTCTACAGCGTATCCTTGCACGGCGGCGTTGCGCTGGAATGTGGGAACCACGGCCTTCAGAATGGGCACGACAACATCCTGAAAGGTCTGACGAGCGCGCTGCTCGTCGTTGAATTTGTCGGCCGCGTACGCACCATAGTAGTTTCCGGAGATGGCGATCACTGTTGCGCCGTTGTAGTGTTCAAACCGGATGGAGTGCTGGTCAGTTCGCTTCTGAATCTTTTCGTCGATATCTAACCTGCGGCTGAGATAAAAGGGAAAACTGAATTGATGTCCGGCAATGTTCTGACCAACCGTCTTGAGATCGGCAAAGGACTTCTCCTGGAGTGCGCGCAGCGTAGGGTCAGTCATTTCGACCGAAGCCACAACCTGCGCGGGGACAAGCCGAGCGCCGATCAGCAACATAACGAGGAATGCAAGTTTACTTGCGCGCATAGACCGTCCCTGCCGGCTCGTACGGAGGATCCGCCACGGCGCGAATGTAAGAGATAAGAGCCCGCACGTCCGCTGGGCTCAGTGTACTTCCGTAGGGAGGCATGAGCGCCGAGCGATTCAGCGCCGGGCCGCCGTGCTGGATGATTGAGGTGAGGTCGGTATCGCTCATCTTGTTCAGAGTGGCGCCGTCGGTGAATGCATGCGGCTTTACCTCAAGATTGTCGTAGTTGGAGACGCGCTCGGAAGAAGACTCCGAATCGTGGCAGCGGCTGCAGTACTTATCCGCAAGAATGGACCCTACTCGCTGTTGGTAGCCAAGCGCTGTTTCGACTATGTCGAGGCTCACGGGCTTCGACTTGCCAGTCGTTACTGCGCTGAGCCGGTATCTTCCCGCGATGGTTCCCAAAGTGACCGACGTGGTTGCCTGCCCGCTGGAATCGGTCAGCATCGCTGCTGGGTCAAAGCTGACGCCCGCGGAGCCATGAAATTCAACCAGCGCGCCGGGAACCGCAGTTCCCTGATCGTCATTGATCTGCACAACAACCGGATCTTTTAACGCCGTGCCGGTAACGCCTACCTGGTGCCCGCCACTCGACTCAACGATTGCTGTTCCAGCAGCCGTGGCTTTCAATCCAGCGGCGGGTGGACCGGAGCGCTTGCAGCCTGCCATGACAACAAGAACAAGAAGCGCCCACCTTGCGGATATTCGGAGTGCCCTGCGTGCAGTGCTTCGCCTCATCATCGCTTCGCCCCCCGCCCGGATGGGCCTTTCAACGACAGCAGGAATGCTGTCAGAGCGCGGGCGTCGTCATCGCTCAGGTTCTGGTTCGGCTCTGTCGTGCCGGGCCGCAGCGCCAGTGGATTCCTGAGCCACGAGTAGACCCAGGCGGAAGTCAACCGCGAGCCAACCTGAGTGAGTGTCGGTCCAACATACCCCTTGTCAGTTTTGGAATCGACGATATGGCACGACTGGCAAGCATACTTTGAATAAAACAATTGCCGCCCGTGCTCTACGGTGGCCGGTAGATTCGGGGCCGCCGGCGCAAGGTCCGCGTCGATCGACGGTGACTGATAAACAGCAAGGATGTAGTCTGTCAGTTCCTTGTTGTCGCTGTCGCTGAGATTGAATCGCGGCATGCGCCGAATGAGCGATGGGCGAAGCGTGTTGGGGTTATGGAGGAAGTCAATGAGCCATTGCCGCTGCACTGCACTTCCCTCCCATGTAAGGTCGGGCGCCATATCGCCGCCCCTGCCGTTGATCCGGTGACAACTGGTACAGACGAGTTCAGTCATCAGCTTGCCCGCGTGTCCGGCTGGTTGGTAATTCGTCTCCTCAATTGCCGCCACGCGCAGATTGTCGGGCATGGAACGGCCGCGATTTGTAAGCGCAAGCAGAGCGGTGGTCAAAGCGTCAGTCTGCGAGGCGGTCAGAGCGAACTGGGGCATTTTGACACTGGCGCCGAAAGCTCGCGGCTGACGGATCTTGGCTGCAATGTAACTCGGCAGAGAGTGTTCCATGCCTGGCAGGAAGACGATCTGCGCCAGCGGCTTGCTTCCAATGGCACTGAGCTCGGGGGCGAAGTTCTCAGGCTTCTGGACGCCGTTGATATCGTGGCATGCCGAACATCCCAGCTCGACGATGAGCTTCCGCCCATGTGCGATCTGCTTTGCATTCGCCGCATCCAGATGGACGCCCGAGCCGAAGTCTGAATCCGCTTTGCCGTGCAAATACTCGGTCAGAGTAGCGATTTGTTGCGCCGTGAACCGGTAGTGAGGCATGGGGGTCGTTGCATCGTAAACACGAGGGTTCTGGAGCCACGCCGTCAGCCACTCGGGCTTCACCTTGTTGCCAAGGCGAGTGAGTTCGGGACCCACATCGCCGCCCACCAGGTTACCCGCGGCATTCTGGACGGCGTGGCATGAGGAGCAGAAAGATTCGCCATAGAGACTCGGTCCTGCGGATGGATCTGCTTTTGCTGCCGGTTGTACGGTGGCCGCAGCCGTATCGCCCGCCTGCTGCGTGCTGGTGCTTACCAGGTAAGCCGAAATGTCGCTCGCGTCCACATCGCTGAGCTTGTAATTGGGCATTGTCGTCGATGCCGCGTAGGCCTGTGGATCTTTGAGCCAGCTATAAATCCATTCGCGTGTCGTCTTATCGGCGATATGGACGAGCGACGGAGGATGATCTGTAGCCGCTACTTTGGTGCCGTCTGGCCGCGTGATGGCGTGGCAGTGGACGCACCCGTAGCGTGTCAGCATGGTTCTGCCCAGGTTGAGCTGCGGAGTTCCGGGCAATGCATTCTGGTGACATTGGCCACAGCCGGATTCAATGTAGCGCGCTGGCAGGATAGGCTCTTCGCCGGCTCGTTCGCTGTGGTGTGCCTCAGCTACCGTCGTGGCTGGGCCCTGACCACCGTGACAAATGACACAGCCGAATCCGTCCAACGAGTGCGGAATTACAGGATGCTTGCGGAAGGGTTGCTGACCTACGTCGCCCAGACTGGCCTCATTCAATCCCAGGTGGCAAGTTGTGCAGCGATCAACCACGCCCAGTTCCGGCAGCCAGATCTGATGAATGCCCGGCCGGAATCGACGGCGCAGGCTCACCGCATCTCCACGATCATGGATGAGCGCCAGGTAGTGCCGCTGATAGCTATGCCACTGGCTGAAGTGTTCCTTGGCTGGCGCAATCGCGAGCGCCAACAGCAAACCAAGACTGACAACGCCGAATGCCCGCACCGGGTCGCCGAACAGCGCCTGCCACACAGAGGAAAGGACCTTTCTCATGAGTTGCACTTAATTCCTCCAGGGCCATACCCAGGACCAGCCCGGGCCGCGGAACCATGTACCTACAGCGGTGAGCACAATCAATTCAAAGAGAAACCAGGTCATGATCCAGTAAGCCAACGGCTTCCGGGCCAGATAGCGACGGAGCCGTGAAGGCGAATCGGGCGTGCTGTGAGCGGCGACAATCATCGCCAGAGCCACGATCACGGTGGGCGCAACGGCGACGTAGACATGGAACACTAAAAGAAAGACCAGCATCCCGAGAGCTGCCAGATAGAACAAGCGCAATCGCTTTGTCCGATCTTTCAGAAAGAGGCCGTTGGCTTCGATGTTGATGTTGAAATACGGAATGACCACCAGAGCGATGATGAGCAGCGTAGGTACCAACACTCCCGCCACAACAGGCGGAAAGTAATGCAGCAGCTCCTGCAGACCGAGAAAGTACCACGGCGCTTTAGCAGGGTTCGGCGTGTGCGTGGGATCCGCGATACCCTCAAGCGGGGCGTTGAAGAACAGCGAAACGAGGACCAATGCGATGGCAAGCAGTTCGATGGCCAGGGCTGCGCGGAACAACACCTCAGGATAGGTCTGCACCTGGTCTTCTTGCGTGACCTTGACCTGCGCCGAGGTGCGGCGCGTGACGAACACAACGCGCGTGGGTGAGCGCCGCTGGTCTGAGTCGATGCCTGCGACGAAGTCTTTCGGATCGCTCATCTCGCCTCCTTCGCGGCGGGTTCGTTCTCAGCGGCTGCTTGCGCTTTCGGGTCAGACTGCTGCACGTAGAGGCCACCGTCCTTGCGAATACGCCAGAAATGGATTGCGATGAAGAGAATGGCCGCGAGCGGCAGTATCACGCAATGCAACACGTAAAAACGCAGCAGCGCATTCGCGTTGACCTGGTTGCCACCCAGAAGCAGGAAGTGGATCTTGCTGCCTATCAGTGGAACGGCAGACGAAAGATTGGAGCCGACGGTAATCGCCCAATAGGCGAGTTGATCCCACGGAAGCAGGTAGCCTGTGTAGCTGAGCAGGAGCGTAATGAGCAACAGTATGATTCCGATGACCCAGTTGAATTCGCGTGGAGTGCGATACGCGCCACGATAGAAGACCTTGAACATGTGGGCAAAGACCAGGAAGACCATGAGCTGCGCCGACCAGCGGTGCAGATTCCTCAGAAATAGTCCCGACGATACGACGAATTGCAGGTCCTTCATATCCGCGTAGGCCTGGGGCACCGACGGATGGTAATACAGCATGAGCAAAACCCCGGTAATGACCAGGATCAGGAATGTTCCCAACGTCAGCGTGCCCAAGTACCACGTGGCGCTGAAACGCACCATGCGCTTGCGAACTTTAGTCGCGAATAAATGAAGAAATATATTCTGCTGGATTGCCAGCGCGCGGTGCAACGTGCTATTACCCGTGCCGCTGCGGAAGACCGATCGCCACACTCGGCTTGCGCGTACTTGTTCGATGACCTGATCGGCCTTTGTGGGCATGCTCATATCCTCAGATACTGCAGTGGAGGAATGTCGGTGGAGCGGTCGACTGTGAGGTCGCCTTCATCGCTCACCCAGGTCTTGAGCCATGGCAGCGGCTTGGGCGCCGGGCCTTCAATCTTTTCTCCTGTGCGCGTAAATTTGCTGCCGTGGCATGGGCACGCGATAATATCGAGGTCCTGGTTCCATGTGGTCAGGCAGCCAAGGTGCGTACACACCGCATTGAGCGCGAAGTAGCCCTCTTCAGCGTGGACAAGATAGATTCCCGAATTCACGTCCATGGTGACCGAATTCAAGGCGAAGTTATCGGGCTTGCCTACATTGACAATCGCCGAGGGCTCATAGAGGACGTTGGGCGAGAGATATTCGTAGGAGAAGACGATCGTGCCTGCGGCTGCGATGCCCAGCGACCCTAGCCCGATCTTGGTGAAGAAGGCTCTGCGATCGAATTCTGCCGGAGGTGTTTGCCCCGTATTGAGTGCGTTGTCGGACATGTATTACCTCTTCAGCGCGCCTGCAATTGCAGGTTTCGCACGCAATGGACGATCGATGGATTCAACGGAAATCAATCCGGTTGGATCCGCGGAAACAAGGTTGAAAGACTCCATGGTGATGGTGCCTGCTGGACAACGCGCCGCGCACAGTCCGCAACGAATGCAGCGCGACTCATCCTTCAGCATGACCGAGCCGGCGATCACCCCAAGCTCGTCTGCCTTGATGTCGTCCAGTTCCACGCCAAGCAGATCGCGGACCTCTGCGAGTTGGCCGGTTGTTTCCGCGTCGAATGCAATGCGGTCCAGCGAAACAAGCTCCAGGCAGTTTTCTGGGCAAACGTCCACGCATCCCCCGCACAAAATGCAGGAGGTCGCGTCGGCGGCATTGCCTTCAAAGACGGTATTGACCCAGCAGTGCAGGCAGCGCTGAGCTTCGGCTATCGCGGATTCCTCGTCGAATCCGATCTCGACTTCAGTGACTCCGGTGCGGCGATTGAGCGGCAGCATCGGAATCGGTGGTCGTACCAGATCGAGAAGATTCAGCGGCATGCGATGGCGCTCAAGCACCTCCACTTCCACAAACGGGGCAGGGTGTTCTTTTCCGCGCAGAAACTCATCGATTCCCACCGCCGCGCGCTTGCCATCGGCAACGCTGTCAATAATGAGGCGCGGTCCGAAGACGCAGTCGCCGCCGGCGAAGACACCTGCAGCAGAGGTCATCAGTGTTTGTGGGTTCACAGCGATCAGCCCGCGCGGCGAAACTTCCACTCCATCTTCTGCACTAAGGAATTGCAGATTGGGCGCTTGGCCAATGGCCATGATGATGGTGTCGCAATCGAGCCGCGTCTCGCTATTCTCGTAGAAAGTGGGGCTGAACCGCCGGTTGGCATCGAAGACCGATTTGGTTTTGAGCACCTCAAGCGCCACCGCTCTCCCATTTTCACCAATGATCTGCTTCGGGCCAAAGCCGGGATGGATGATGATCCCTTCTTCTTCCGCCTCTTCAATCTCCTCCAGTGCGGCAGGCATCTCCGCGCGGTTTTCTAGGCACACCAAGTGGACCTCTTGCGCGCCAAGCCGCAATGCGGAGAGCGAAACGTCCATCATCTCGCGGGTAGCCACCGCATCCATGCTGCCTTGTGACGGCTCGAAGTTTTCAACGCCACTTGCATGCTGGCGCAGGACCTCGCGGGCCGCGGACCGGGCCACGTCCATGGCCACGTTGCCTCCGCCGATGACGAGAACCTTTTTGCCAATGGTGAACCGGTAGCCCAGATTTACGTTGAGCAGGAAATCGATGCCTTTGTAGACGCCGTCCAGATTCACGCCTGGAATCGTGAGGTCGCGACTGCGATGCGCGCCGACTGCGATCAGAACGGCATCGAAGTCCCGTCGCAGATCGGCGATCGTGAAGTCGCGCCCGGCCCCGCGGTTCAGTTTCAGTGTGATATCCCCGGTAGCGAGAATCTCGCGAACCTGCGCCTCCACTACGTCGCGGGACAGCCGATACTCCGGCAGACCGAGGTAGAGCATGCCGCCTGGTACCTGCGATGCTTCAAATATGGTGACTGCGTATCCCATCAGTGCAAGGTCATGGGCGGAAGAGAGCCCCACCGGCCCAGCGCCCACGACGGCAATTCGAAAAGGAAGTTTGGGCTGTGTGCGCCCTGCGTTCACATCGAGGGGGTGTCGTGACTCCGGACCGTATCGCTCGGTCAGGAATCGCTTGAGCGCCCGGATTGCGATGGGTTTGTCGATCTCTCCACGGCGGCATGCTGTCTCGCAGGGATGCGCGCAGACACGGCCGCAGATGCTGGCCATTGGATTGGGCTCGCGCGCGGCGCGATAAGCCTCATCAAACTCGCCCTCTGCAATCAGTGCAACATAGCGGCCTGCGTTGGTGTGCGCGGGACAGGCCATCATGCAGGGAAAGTTGGTGTTCAGCCAATCCCGGTCAACCTTTTTGTCGACATAGCGTTGCAGCATGCCGGACCTCTCCCATTGGGGGATGGGGAATGCGGGCGGCAAGAGAAGACTCCTCCGCCCTCTGATTTACTTGCTCAGTGTGAAGTCCGCCGTGGTGTCTCCGGCAACTTTCACCGGATTGGATTTGTTCTTTGCGCCTTCGTGCCATGCGGTTACGGTGTAGGCGCCGTCCGGCACGTTGTCAATCTTGAATTGGCCGGACTTGTCCGTCATTGCGAAGTAGGGCGTGGGCGAAACGATTACGTAGGCCGCCATCTCCGGGTGGACATTGCAAAGCAGAGAAACGATGCCGGGGTCGTCGAATTTGAAGGTCTTCCTTTGACCCTGGGGCCATGTTCCCAGGTTGTGCCCAAGCTTCTTGTTGCCGCTGATGGAGGGCCAGAAGACGTTATGCGCCACGCTGTCGCTGTTGAGGAACTCGACCGTCGTGCCCAGCTGGATGGCAGTTATGTGCGGTACAAACATCAGGCCCTTCTGGTCGATGGTGATGTGTTGCGTGGGAGCGGGGAAGGTTTTGCCTGCGACGGCTTCCACATAGACAACGGACTCGCCGCTGACGCCGGAAATCTTGCCGTGAATTGTGCCGGCAAAGGCCGCTGTGCCGAGTGCCGCCATGACGGTGATTGTTACGAGAGCTAGCCTTTTCATGTGTTCTCCTGATTGCGAAGATAAGGGGCTTGAGTGGCGCGCTAGTAGACGAATTCCAGCCCTGTAATCAAGGCGTTGGTCCGGAACGGCCCGGTCAGCGGCAAACCGGTTGCCGGGTTATAGACAATCTGTTGAGGTCGGATCTGGTATTCGACCGAGACTTTGATGTTGGCGTGAATCAGAAACTGCGCACCTGGAGTGAACCGGTTGCGTGTAGCTGAATAAGGCGAGAAGAACGACGACCCCGGAGGCGAGGCGGGATTGTACTCAATGAAGTTAACCCGGTCAGCCAATGACTTCACCTGGTCCCAGCGCATGATGGTCATCATCCAGGGAAGCACAAGATAGTCCGCCTCCAGGAAGCCGCCGCTGAATGTCGCTGGGGCTGAAGCCGCAAAGCCGGTGACTCCCTGCGCACCCGTCGCAGTTACCGGCAAAAGGTTGTGATCGTGGGCGGCCATATACACGCCAAATACGTTCAAGGTGCGGTAGTTGAAGTTGACGTCTCCGCCTATCCGGTAGAACGGCTCCCGCGCGGTAAGTACGGTTGGCGTTACGCCATCGGAAAGCACGCCGCTGACGTTCTGCGCGGTTCGCCCATAGAGGTAGAAGGCACCCAGAGCGAAATACGTGTGATCGCGCGGCCCGGTCGTACCGGCTGCCTGTACATCATTGCGGCTCGCGGGGTCCTTTTCCAGGTTGAAGCGGTAGACGAACCGGCCGTAGAAATCCTTGAAATTGGCATCGGAGTTGAACGAAACAGCGTTTTGCGGTAAGACATTCGGTGGGTTGACGAATACTCCAGTGGTGTTCTGATCGAACACGGCAATGGAGTAGTGGTACCCCTGGTAAGCATGGCCGCCGCTGAATTCGACTCCGTTGGCCGCATCCTCCAACGCGGATCCGTTGTTCACATTCTGCTGCGGTCCAAGTCCGTTCTGCACGCCAATGTTGGCTTCGCTAAAAATGTCCCAGCCGCTCAGGTTCCAGGTGCGCGCCTGGCTGAAGGGAAGATCCAGCTCAAATTGGCCGGCGCGCAGGTTCAGCGAGTCTTTGGGCAGCTTCAGCAGACGGCTGATATTGTTGAATTTCAAGTAGCCGTCGCCCAGAGCACCGTTGGCATTTGCGCCTGCGACACTGATGTCGTCATCCACCCAAAAAGATATATCGGTACCGAAGTTTCCAGCCGTGAAAATGCTGAAATACCCCGGCTGAAAATCGGACTTGGGAATGAAATTGCCAACTGTGCCCGCAGGAAGAGCCAGATTGAAGTTGTTCCGGTTGGCACTCAACTGCTGGTAGTAGGTGTTATAGCGCAATCCCACGGGCAGAGTGCCGGGAATGGTCCCCGGATACACCGTATGCGGCCATAATTCCGCCTGCGCAGGAGCACCCAGCAGAACAGGCGGCGTTTTCAGATACGATTCTTCATCCTTGGGAAACTTGAAGCCCGCATCTTTGAAGGCTTTGCCGAAATCATTGAGCTTGGGAAAATCCGAGTGGCAGGTTGTGCAAGAGGTGCCATAGCGTCGTGAAAATGCGGGAATAGCACTAGCGGAGGGTGGAAGCGATAGAACTACCAACATCGAAGCGACAGCCAACAACGCGGCGAAGAGAAGAGAGAGCCATTTGGGATTCATTGATGGGCCTCAGTGTTCCAAATCACAGCTTGGGAATCAACTCGGAAAATAATTGTGAGCCTGCTCACACAATGACAGATGTGATGGCAATCACTGCACTTTATCTAGCCTTGTATTTCGTGCTTGTTGCGTACACCGTGGGACTCGTCCCGAGACCAATTGGACGCTCGTTTGCCTGTCCGCGTCCGGATCATCGGGCGTGCTTCGGCTATGCCGCAGCGAACCGGCAGGAAGGCAGCTTGGTAGTGGCAGATTTGCGCGCTCTCCAATCGCATCAGTTCGCAAGTGCATCATGCCTGGATCGCCGCCTATCCGGACAATGGGCTTCGTTGAAGCACGCGGGCCGACTTTCTAAGGAGAGATTCAGCGTCGGCCCGCAAACCCGCTCAGGGCCACGCAACCGCCTTTTATACAGGTACTCATCCTCTTTAGCCTAGAATCACTCCCGATAAGTCTTAGTGCTGTATCTGGAGCGCCCCGACGCGCAGCAGAGCACAGTTGCATGCTCTTCTGGAGGGGCGCTTCTGATACAGCGACTTGAAGGAAGCCGCCCCATGGAAGGCTATGTACTTTGAATGGGTCTGCTCTTGAGCGGAGGGTGAAGCAAGTCGCTGGGACGGATATGATCCGCGGCTTTGAGTGCGGGTTTGAGCGTCGAGGGGGCACAAGGAGGCATCGGGCCGGAGGTGAAGTGATAGCCGACCGGGCATCCGGAGTCAGATGAGACAAGGGGTCTGCATGCGCGCCGAAGCGCGGTCAGAGGCCGAAGATGGAAACAGTGGTTCATGCTGCGCACCTGTCGGCTTCAGGCGGAGAGCGGAGCAGGAGTTGCGCGGCGGAGAGCCGTTCGACGACGTGCATGGTTCCACCGCAGACGGGGCAGTTCCAGAGGGAGTGAGTCGCTTGGGCAGAAGGTGATGCTTCCGGAACTGCCCTTTTCTCTGATCCGCCGAGTAGTTCAAAGCACAGCGGCAGTAGTGTGGCGCGTCGCCGGTTGGCAAGGAATCCGAAGTTACGGATGCGCACGAACCCCGGTGGCAGCAGGTGGAGCAGGAAGCGGCGCAGGAACTCCTCGACAGGCAGGGTCATGAGCCTCTTCCTGTTGCTGTGAGCGGAGTCGCGCCAGCGGAACGTGACGTTGCCATCGGCAAGAGCGACCAGCCTGGAGTTCGAGATAGCGGCGCGATGGGTGTAAGCGCCGAGATAGCGCAGTGCATGTTCGGGGCCGCCGAAGGGCCGCTTGGAGTAGACGACCCAGTCCTGCCGGAAGAGCACCCGCCGCCAGGCGGCGAAGGCGCGCGGCTGGGCCAGAGGCAGCAGGTCGCCGTGGAACTTGAGCGCCCCTCGATGGAAGGCGTTGCGAAGCCCGGCGACGAACTTGCCGCGGAAGACGCGGCTGTTCTTCTGCGCAAGACCGGCGCGTTCGGCGGCAATCTGGCAGGCACTCCACAGGACCTTGGTGGTCACGGGATGGCTGGATGTGTGCCAGCGGTTGCCGGGAAAGAGCCACTCCTTCGGCTTGCGGCGGAGACCGCGCCAGTAATCGCGCAGCGCCTCGAGCAGCTTCGGACTGAGCATGACATCGCGGTCCCTGCCGCCCTTGCCTTCCCGGATATGGACCACCATCCGCTGGCTGTCGATGTCGCTGACCTTCAAGTTGGCAGCTTCTGCGCGACGTGCGCCAGTGGCATAGAGGGTCATCAGAAGAACGCGGTGAAACGGGGTGTCCGCGGCGTCAATCAGCCGCGCAACTTCCGCCTGACTGAGTACCCCTGGAAGGTGACGCACCTTCTTCGGGTAGGGTGTCTCGGCAATGCTCCAGTTGCGCTTCAACACGTGAATGTAGAAGAAACGCAGCGACGCCAGCCGCAGGGTTACGGTGTTCGGGCTGTACTTCAACTTGGTGAAGAGCATCGCCTGATACTTGCGAATGTCTTTCGGGCCAAGCTGATCGGGAGGGCGTCGGAAATACCGGCTGAAGTGCGTCACACCGTGCAGGTAGGTGCGGATGGTTGTGGCGGCGAAGTTGCGGCGCTGCAACTCCTCAAGCATGAGCTGACGAAGTTGGTTCACAGAGAGTTCCTCCTCTGCGAACCAAACTACCGGGACAGCTACAAATGTCGGCTCAGGAACACGCGTAAGCGTCCGCCGCCGCAGCGGCTTCGTTCAAGTCGCCTTCCCGAACGTTTTCCTTGGGCGTCCAATCCCGTCGGATCCGCTGAATAGGCACCCAGACTGCCACCACCGCGGCAAACCCGGCTCGCAGGAGCCTTCCTATGGGGATTCTCTCCCCTCCTTGCTCTCGCGCTCCAGCTTCATCCGATTTAACGATGCCCCTGGCCTTGGCACTTCCCAAGCCACCAAGCTGTTAATGTGCACTAAACAAATCCCTCGATCATCTCGTGAACGACGATGAGGACCGCGCATGCCATGGAGACGCAGACGGCGGCAGTGTGTGATCGGTGGCTGAGACCGCGGCTGCCGCATTGATCCCAGCGAAACCGGTTCGTCCGCCCTCTCCACTGTTGCTTCCATCGCCACCGGGGAAGAGAACCCGTTTTCATGCGGATTCTCTCCCGGCAGCAGGCGCCCTCCCGTGGCGCAGCCTGGAATACAGTTTAGGAAGCCAGCGTCCAGGGCTGTTTGACCCAAGCTTCCATCTGTTTGACTTGAGCCGTCTGGTCCGTGGCTTCGCACAGAATCATCATGCTCAGGTTGCGAACTGCATGGATGGGCAACTTCAGCGTGTCTCCATCCTGCTCTGGGTGGAAGCTCTCGTACTGCTTCCAGTGCTCTCCAGCCACCTCGCCCACCAGCACCACAGGTTGATGCCACCGGTTGGCACCGGGAAGGCGCAATTGGCCTTCTCCCATGGGCAACAGAAGCAGAGCGCGCGAACTGGCTAAGGGCTTCTCATTCATGGAGATTGCCATGAAGTGCAGATCGCTGCCAATCAGCAATGCGCGATTGACCTGCACATCGCCCGAGCTTTCCACGGCTTGGACCCGATTATCCTTTCCGGCCACGATGGCGCCGGAGAGGCGCGCGTTCAGCGACAAGGTTACGTCTCCGGCTCGGGAAGATACCACCATGTCGCGGACGGCATCCTTCTCGCTGTGGTTCACCAAGAGTGTGATCTCCCGCCCGTCCTGTGAGGGAACGCGGAAGCAATGGACAGGCGCCTGCGGCGGCTCGACCTTCTCTCCGCTCAGTTGAAGACTCTCACACAGTGCGTGATAGAAGGCATGCGCGTAAGGCTGATAGCGCGGGTCGCCGTGCATCTCGATGGGGTCGGCGCTGAAGATCACGCGTCCCTTGCCGAGCGGGAACTCGGTGACCACGGGCGCACCGTCGCGGCTCTCCACCAATACATGCGCGCCCGCCAGGCGCGTGACGATGCCCGGCGCCGCGACATAGTCTGGCCAGCCAGCCGCCTTGCCGACGACCGGCAGAGCTCCGTTCTGGTAGTCGATATTCGCAAAGCGCTCGGAGACAAACTCCACTCCGCAAAGGTCCTTGAGCCTCTGTGTCTGCGTACGCTGGCGCAATCCGTCGTAACTGATGTCGCCGGAGAGATAGAGCTGCCCGCCCTGCGCTACAAACTCTTCCAGGCGCGCAACCACTTTCTCGTTCGGGCAATAGGAGAGCGGGTAGAAGATTGTCTTCACATTCGTGGGCAGCTCGCCGATGAATTCGTCCGCGAGCGTGGAAAAGGCGACACGTTGATCGATGAGCAGGCGGATGCCGTTGGAAATTCCGACCAGGATGCTCATGCCCTGGCCGCCCTTGCGGTTCTCGCCGGGAATCAGCAGCAGCACGTCGCTGGGCTCATAGCGCGGTCGCAGCGAGCGGAAGAAGAGCCCGCTGTTGCGATAGAAGGCCCGCACATCGCGCGCCACAAGTTCGTTGGGATAGTTGATGCCCCACTCGAACGGCAGGTCCGAAGGGTACTTCCAACACCAGTTCTGAATTTTCGAAGCACCCAGGGCAAAGCCATAATGCGCAATGGCAAGAAAATATGCGTGCTCATACGCCTCGGTGCGGGCGGCGATGTAGTCTTCCGCATCCAGCCACGCCGGGTGTGTTTTGACGCCAAACTCGCCGACGTTGAGCCCCTTGCCGCGCACCCGCTGGTCAAGGAACTTGCAGACCTGCGGGAAGCGGTAATAGTCCTCGTCTGCGGCATTGAAGTAGCCGAAGTTCGCCAGCTCCAATTGTCCGAGCGTGGTGAGCAGGTCGATTCCGGATAGCGGCAGTTGATAGAACTCCGCAGTGACTGGGTGCCGTTTATCGACCTTGCGGATCGAGTCGTAGAGGGCATTCAACCAGCGCCGGACGACCTGGGTGCGAAACTCGAAGTCGTCCATCGTACGCACGTCCCGCCAGTCGTCCTTCCCGGTGCGAATCGTCAGCTTGCCGATGGGAGCTTCCGGCGGCGAGACAGCCCATGCCTTGCGCAGCGCTTCGTCCGATCCGTACTTGTCTTTGAGATAGCGGTTGTACATCTCTTGAATGTCGGGCAGGTTCGGATCGTGCAGTTCCAGATCGCCGTTGAGGTAATACATGATTCCCGCGGCATCCTTGTAGCGCGCCGCGAAGGCCTGCACGTAGTCCTGCTGCTCGGCCAGGTCCTTGTTGCTGACGGCGGTATTGCTGAAGACCAGCATGCCGGGGAAGAATGCGCCGCCCACGCGCTGCACGTTGAGCAGCATGGCGTCAATCCAACGCCACCATGTCTTGGTGGGACGCTGCTGCGGCCCGCGCAAACCCAAAAGGTTTTCGTAAACATCGATGCAGGAATCGCGGCAGCCCTGAGCGTCGTCACTCCACGTGAGCGGGTTCTCGTCCTGATCGATAAAGGTGTGCAGATAATCGTCGGTCCCCTGCAGGAACAGGCTGTGGCCGTCTACCTGGAAATAGTTCTCCTTGAATTCAAAGGCCAGTCCCTTCTGCAGCGTTTCTTTGCTCCACACCACAAAGCCCGTCTCTATCTGGTCGATCACCTGGCGGCCGGCGGACAACTGCACTGTAGCGCGATACTGTTCGGCCGAAAACGAAGCGGGACGCCACTCGGTTTCGATCCGCACGGTCTCGCCCGCGGCTACGGTCACTTTCTGGCTTGTCTCGTATACAGCTTGCTCTGCGCTTGTTGCTGCAATCATCCAGCGTAGTTCCAACTCCGCGCTCTTCCGGCTCAGGTTGGTGGTCAGCACACACAGATGCACGGGCTCGCCCTGTTCATAAGCGGCAAAGTCGGTCTCGCACGCATGCAGGTAACACTTGTTCGCCAGCGCATGGCTCACAGCGCGGAGGGTGTTTTCTCCCAGCGCCGATCCATCGGAAAATATATCCTTGTTCTCCACGCCGAAGAACGCCCAACTGCTGCGGGCATAGGCGCCACGCATGTGATGCACCAGCGCGCCGGCGGCGCCGCGCTTGCGTCCCACACCGTCGTAAGCTTCGAGCAACGGTATCCAGCGCGACTGATTCATGCCGACCACGCAGGTTGCGGCATAGCCTTCAAAAGTTCCGCTGAGTTCCCCGCTGCCGCCGACGATCTTCTGTCCCGCCGCTGGGCGAATGGTGGAAACGCGCTTCAGGCGGAAGTCGGCATCGAACATTCCGATCTGCTCGGGCGCAATCTGCAACTCGTCCTGGGGAAACCCCTGCGCGGTGTTGATGCGCACCTGGGGCGAGCGGTGTTCCAGGCTGAACTGCGCTCCCCAGATGGCTCCGGTGGCGTTTCTCAAGCCAAATCCGACGCGCAGCTTCTTGCAGCCGGGCGCCAGATAAATCAGGCGCTCCACCTTGTGCCATGCGCGTGAATCCTGGATGCGTTCCAACTCGAGACTCGCCGCGTAAATCTGTTCTCCCTTTGTGTCCAGCTGCTCAATGCCTGCGTACGCGTAGCCGTCGGGCGCGGGACGCACGTCTGCCGTGCGAATCCATCCCTGCAGAAAATACTGGTCGCGCTCAACGCTGCCGGGCAGGTCGCAATACCAGGCTGCATTCTGATTCCACAGTCCGGCGGGCACGCTGACCTTGCCGGTGGCTTGCTGCCCCGATTCGGGCAGCTCTGCACTTTCGCCGCTCGCATACTTGGGGGCAAGCGCGACCCATGCGGTGCCTGCGGCGCCAAAGGCCGGCAACAGGTTCTCATTGCGCTCGGCCAAAACCGCCTTGTCGTAGAATTCCCACTTGCCAGCCTTGAAGACCAGAGGCGATTGAAAAGCATAGCCGCCGGTGCTGAGCAGGTCGCCGCCATCGCCAAGAAATTTCTCCACGGTCGCGTGTGCAGGCAGCGGAAAACTTTCACCGTAGGGCAGCACCAGCAGGTCGAAAGCAGCGCGATTCAGCCGCTTCGGATCGGCAAGTTCTTCTGCGGTCAGGAAGACCACATCGTAGGTCTCGCCCAGGACCTTTGCCAGTTGTTGCGGATCTGCGGCGGCACCACGCACAGGGAATGAGTCGCGCAGGATTGCCGCTGCCGGTCTGGTGCGCGCACTGCCTTCGAGCGCATCCTTGTGCGCCCACTCAAGCGCCTGCCAGCACGTGACAGCATCGTCAAAATCTACCGCTGCCGCGCCTTCGACAAAGGTGAGGTCGGTGAACCAGGCAGAGCCGGTTGCGCGATAAATGCCTACCACCACCTCGAACCACGAGGTGCCGGGCAGGCAGGTGAAGCTCTGCGAGAACCGCTGCCAGCCTGCGGTTCCGGTAAAGTTTCCGAAGCGCTTCTCCGGTATCTGCTTGCCGTCCACGGTGTATTCAGTGGGGCGACCCTGAAACTCGAACTGCGACGCGGTGAAGTACGCGCCCGCCGCTTCTTCCTCCTGAACGATACCCTCTGTCTTTACCCAGCCGGTGAGCGTGTAGGTTTTTCCGATCTCCGGCCCCAACACCAGGAAGCGCGCGTAATCGCCCGACTCCGTATGCACAAGCACCGACCCGCGCCCCTGGTGGCGCGAAACCTGCGCCACCTTGGCGTTTTCAGTAAACTGCCAGCCCCAGGCTAAGCCTTGAAATCCGCCATCTTCGAGCAGCGTAATGGTCTTTCCTCTCCTTGTCAGAGACTGGCGAACGCTCTCCGGAAGCGCGAGACTCCAAGCCTGACGGCCAAGGAACGCAAGTCCGGTTGCTCCGGCGACCTGAAGAAAGGCACGGCGCGATTTCGGCCCTATTGCAGAATTCAACTCCGACGCGATTGACATGTTCCAGAGTCCTCCCGGTTCGAGTTCTTCTCGATGTGCGTGCATGGCGTCATCCACGGAGCACGCCAAAAAAATGCGCCGCGGCCAAGCCGTTATTTCGGAGTGGCCGCAGCGCGTTGTATTTACCGCAAGTACATCACCTCAAAACATCCTCTTAGAACATGAGGTGCAAGCCTGCCTGCGATATGCGCGGGAGACCCGTATTGTTGAGATGGCCGAAGGTTGTGCTCCCCGGATAGTAGTTGTTGTCGACCGAATTGAACTCGGTGTGGTTGAGGGCATTGATCGCTTCAATCTTGAATTCCAAATTGAACCGTTCATGCAGTTTGAAGTTTTTGGTGAGGGAGCTGTCTACCTGCGTGTTGCGCGGCAGACGTACGTTGCCCTGGCTGGCGTTTCCAAATGTTGCCTGCGCGGGTACGGAGAATGCACTGGGAGAAATCCAGTCATTGAGGCCCTTGTAGTCCGTTGCCTTTCCGATCTGGTTTGGCCTCTCCGGGCCGTCCGTTTCACCGGCGTTCGCATAGACGCCCAAGCCGACGGTGACGGGTTCTCCGGTCTTGACATTCATGAGGCTGGACCACTGCCATCCGCCCAGGACTGTCCTCATGGCGAAGTTGGAGCCGGAAAGAGCCGGCAACTGCCAGACATAATTGAAGACCAGCATATGCGTTCTGTCGAAGGACGCGGGCCCTTTATCAGCCTTCGGATCCAAGGGATTCTGCACAGAGTTCAAATCGCCGGAAGCGTTGGTGAGGACCTTCGAGTAGGTATAGGCAGCGTTCATCGTGAGTTTGGTGCCCAACTGTTCTCTGACGGAAGCCTGCAGGCCGTTGTAGTTGGAGTAGGCCTCGGGAGTTACCATCTGGATGGTTCCATATCCCTGGTACGGCCTGACCGAATCCACGTTGATCGCGCCCTGTGCAACCTGCAGGTTGGGCGTGTTCTGATTGAGCATGGAATCGTACATCAGGTGAATTCCCCTGGTGCCGATGTAGTCCAGGTTCACCACCGTGTTGCGGTACACTTCCTGCTGGATTCCAAGCGACCACTGCTGGTTATAAGGGAGGGGTTGCTTGGCGGTGAATCCGAAGAGCCCGACGGTCGAATTGATCGGCGCTCCGCCGCTCTGCCCAGGTGTGTCAACCTTGACGCTATGGAGGGTCACCACTGCGTTGAAGGGCGGATTGGCCTTGGCATAGAGCTCATACGGAGCCGTGCGGTCGTAGTACATCCCGTAGCCGCCGCGCACAGCGGTCTTGCCCTTGCCAAAGAGGTCGTAGCTGAACCCGGCGCGAGGCGCGATGTTCAGCTTTCTGATGTTGAAAACAGCTTCTCCCCAGGGAGAGTTTACGCCGGCAGCGATGATTCCGTTGTTCGGCATGTATACGCCGTTGGTCAACTGCGACGGCTGAATATTCGTCAGATTGCCGCTGCTGGGGTCAACGGTAGGAGCAAGTGACGACTCATAAAGCTGCGGCAGGAAGTTGGTGAGCAGATTGTTCTGGTCGATCTCCGGTCCAAAGTAGGTGTAACGAAGACCAAAGGTGAGGCTGAGCCGGTGCGAGATCTGCCATTGATCCTGCCCGTAGACTTCGTCGTCCCAGTAGCGCAGGTGCTGCACCGGATTATTCATGCTTTCGCTGTAGGAGTCGGCGAAGTTGGTGAGCATATCGGACATGTCATTGCCCGTATGGATTCCGTCGTATGCCGTCCCCGAGAAGCTGAATGTGCCGTTGAGGTTATTGGGGGCGTTGTCTTCGTTCTTGCCCTGCTGGGTAACAAGGAGACCAAAGCGCAGGTTGTGGTTGCCCCTGTGCCAGGAGACGTTGTCGGTCCATTTGTGGTAGAAGAAGCCGTTCAGGAAGGGCCAGATGGTTTGGATTCCCGCATAGTGTCCGAAGGACATTGCCGGAATGCGATTCTGCGGATCGACGTGATTCGGGAAATAGTAGGGAATGTCCAGACCGGACGCCAAGTCGCGATTCAACAGAGGCGAAGTCTGGATGCGGATGATGTTGTGATAGATGCCAAACTGCGCCTCGTTGATCAGGTTGGGGCTGAGCGTGCCGACGATGTTGAAGGCAAAGCTCTGCATCGGCTCGAATTCCGTGCTGGACCCGACATGAGGAAGAACATTCTCTCCCCACAGGCCATAGGGAGACGCAATGTGGTTTTGATCCTGAACGTAGTGGGCAAACATCTTCCACTTGTCGCTCAGGTTGTAATCCATTCGGATCAACTCCTCGCGCGTGTTTGTCGTGGTGGAAGCAGACGAACTGAAGTTGGTGCCGTTGCTTGTGTTGTACGTTCCGGCGCTGGGGTAGTAGGTCTTGAGCAGAAGTTGCGCGTTCTTGCTCAGCAATCCGCTTGGAATCGTGTCATTGGGGAACGGTTTTCCGGCCACGCAGCCGACGCAGAGCGGATTGGCTGCCAGTGCCGTGGTTACCAGCGGTTCACTCATGCCAATGCTTGCATAATCAGAAAAATCGCCGTCATTCTTTTCCTGGTCGGTAGGAACTCTTGTCGCTACTGTTCCCACGGGCTGGATGAGCCTGCGGAATTCCTGCGACCAGAAGAAAAAGAGCTTGTCCTTCTTGATCGGCCCGCCGGCCGTGTATCCAAAATTGTTGTAATGCTCCGACGGCCGCGCGCCCCATTCGGATTGGTCCGGACTGATCTTGTTGAAGTAGGTATTGGCATCGAGGTCGGTGTTGCGAAGGAACTCGAAGGCCGATCCGTGCCAGTCGTTTGTGCCGGACTTCAAAATGGCGTTGACAGTGGCGCCAGCGCTGCGTCCCTGCTCGGCGGTGTAGTTGCCGCGATCGACCCTGAACTCGGCCAGGGCGTCTTCATCGGGAATGATGGCGTTGTTGCCGTTGAACACATCCAGATTAGGTACGCCGTCGATGGTCCAGTTGTTGGCGTTGTTGCGTACGCCGTTGACGGAGACGGCCAGGCTGCTGCCCGATCCGAATCCCGGTTCGCTGCCGATGTCGCTCGATACGCCGGGGGCGATTTCAACCAATTCGATGAAGTTGCGTGTGATCAGAGGAAGCGCCTCAATCGCCGTATTGCTTACCACCTCGCCAACATTCGCGGATTCCGTATCCACACTGATGGCGTCGCTGCTGACCTGGACCGTGTCCGTCACGGCGCCCGGCTTAAGAGTAAAGTTTTGCCTTAGTTGATCTCCCGCATTGAGGATGACGGTGTTGATCTGTGCCGTGCTGAATCCCTCTTTTTGCGCGGAGAGGGTGAAAGTGCCGACGGGCAGGTTGGGAAAGATGTAGCTTCCCCCACTGTCAGAGATTGTTTTCCAATGGGCGTTGGTCTGCGCCTGGATCGCGACCACCGTTGCCGTGGGAACCAGGGCGCCGGTACTATCGACAACCTGTCCCGCAATGGACCCGGCACTGGTGACTTGTGCCGGAGCCTTCCCGATACATACCGCGACGAACAAGAGCAATGTGAAACCGTAAAGTCTTTTCCACATAGTGGTGCCTCCATTTTGATCGTGCTGCATCCCCCGGTTCGGGGCATTTGGCGTCTCTGCCATAGAGCGGCTAGAACGCCACTTCGTGTATTCGTATGGATGTATATACTTCAGCCATGCTCGACGTCAAGCGTATAGTCCAGCCCTCCGCCCGTTCCTGATCTCCAATATGCCTCGACGCCCGTCCTGCGCTGTCCTGGTTTGAGTTGCGCGCCACGGCCTGCTCTCCGGGCCGGTCATCGGTGAAAGCGGAAATTTCACATTCCGGTATATAGCCTCGTAATGCAGGAGAAGCAACGCATCGCCAACCGGCTTCCGGGGGAGCAGTCTGGCTGTTAAATACTGCATAACATTGGGGTTTATCGCTAAATATCTATGGCTTCTTTATGCGGATCGTACTTGCGCGATTCGTTTCACTGGGCGCGCCTGCAAGGGCGATTTCACCCGGCAGGAGCAGTCTGAAATCTATTCGATGGCGGTTGCCGGGAGGCGCAGAACCGCCCGGTAGCGGTCGCCGCGATAGACGGAGTGCGCCGTCTCCACAGGCAGCCCGTCCGTGCTCCACAGCGTGCGGGAAATCACCAGCAGGCTCGCCCGCACCTGAACCTCGAGCAACTCCGCCTCCTTGCGCGTTGCCGAGCGTGCTTCCAGGATCTCGTCCGCGCGGCTGACTCGAATTCCATAGCGTTCCCGCAGCGTCTGGTAGAGCGAAAGGCAGGAGAAGTCGATTTCCTCCACTCCAGGGAAGCGATCGTGCGGGACACGGATTTCTTCGATGGCGACGGGCAGCTTGTCGGCTAGCCGCAACCGCCGCAAGCGGAAGATCGGAGCATTCAGGGCGATGCCGAGCTGGGCTGCAACTTCAGCGGACGCCGGAGTAATTGCCGCATGGAGCACCCGCGACGTTGCCTTGATGCCCAGAGCCTGCATCTCTGCCGTAAAACCGCGCAGGTGCGTAACGTCCTTTTCGACGAGGGGCTGGCTCACGAAGCTTCCCTGGCCCTTGTGACGCGAGGCAAAACCCTGGCTCTTCAGGGCCTGGAGCGCCTGTCGCGAAGTCATCCTGCTCACGCCGCAAATCCGGCTCAACTCCTCTTCGCTGGGCAGAGCATCCCCGGCGCGCAACTGTCCCGACTGAATCATCTTTAGCAGTTGCGTCTGGATCTGAAAGTACATCGGCGTGAAACTGCTCTTATCTAAAGGTTCAAAATTCCAGTTTCCGCGGGCGGTAGCTTCTGCCACAGGTGCCGGTTTGAGTTGCTGCTTTTTCGCTTGCATCGATGTTTCCTCGAAAGATATCCGTTCCTGCCAACCGAACAATTGCTCTTTCCACGTCAGGCTGTTCGCTCACCATCGGGAAAGCCCTGCGAAAAACGCGCCCTTGTCGTCGAGTGCGGCATCGCAGCTATACGGACGGAGCGCGGCTTCTTCATGCCCAGAGCGGCCAGAAAACACATAGATCTCTTGCTGCTCGAGTAAATTCCCCTGCCGCGTCCCGGCTATCAGCATAGCTCAGGTTGCAGAGAAATGGCTTCTTCCCAACATGGCCCCAACCCCGTCCTATTGTCGTCTTGCGGCAGGCCAAGCGCTTCAATAGCTTGCCCGGCTCAACAACACAACCGCTACCAGCAAGACCGCGATTCCCGAGTACATCCAGGTCCGCGCACGTGCCGGCGCCTGTCGCCACTCTCCCAGCCCGATCCCGATCACATTCGCCAGCAACAGGCCCACCGCCAGGCTCAGGGGCCATCCGATCGAGGTCCCCAGAGCGCCCAGGCGCGGAGCTGAAGCTCCGTAAACAAAGATGCTTCCTCCCCACAACAACGCCATCAAAGTCGCGAGGCTGTAGAGCCGGGAACCGTGCGGTTGAACAAACTTCTTAATACTGCCGTTTTTGCGGAACAGGAAGAAGCAGAATCCCAGGTTGGCGAGCGAACCGGCGGCCAACATAATCCACCAGATCAGGTTGGTGCTTGAAAACTGGCTCAACCCCACCGCCCGACCGCAGTCCGCGATGGGCTGCGCCAGCGAAAACCCGATATTGAAGACCGCCGACAACACACCCGATCCGGCCGCCATCAGCAGAGCCACTCCGACGGGACGCGCATGGCCCACCATGCCGCCCCTTTCCGCGTTCACGCCGGCGGCCTTCTCGCGCATCCGCCCCGCCCAGCCGCACAGCGCGATGCCGGCAAGTTCCACCGTCACGCCCAGCAATATCTTCTCTCCCGCCGGCTTGAGCAGGTTTTGCGGAGCCATCAGCAGCATGGGCAGCAGCGATCCCAGCGCCGAACTGATGGCCAACACCAGAGTATTGGCCAGGGAAATGCCGATGGCGCTCACGCTCTGGCCGAACAGCAAAGCCCCAAACCCCCACGCAAACCCTGTGAGAATCGCAATCCAAACGGCGTGTGCGGGCGCCTGGGTGATAATAATCCAGCTCTGCGGCGCAATCGCTGTGACAATGGCGGCAGGCATCAGCAGGCATGAAACCACGATGAACAGGCTCCATACGTTTTCCCATTCCCACCGCCCCAGGAACCGCATCGGCAGGGTGAAACTTCCATTCATCAGGCCCGATAAAATCGCCAGGAGTGCGCCGGCAAGAATCATGCTGTTCATCTTCTTATCCCTTTCGCCCCACACCTGGGGCCGGTTGCCTGCCCGGTTCCGTACGCCCAGCTGGTCCGCGGGAGCAAGGAACTGTCCCTCTCGCTCATCTCAGGTGCTTGTTCATCCTAAATTGCTCATCCATCTTGCCACACCATAGTAGGCTATACAATAATACAGGTCGACATTCGGAACGGGACAATCTGCCTTCCGTTTGCCAGGCACCTGAAACAGGGAGATAGAATGTCCGCTATTTTCGAACAATTGAAAGGCAAATTGATCGTTTCCTGCCAAGCCTTTCCCGGCGATCCGCTGGAAGACACGGACGCCATTCGGCGAATTTCACTGGCTGCGGTAGACGGAGGAGCAGCCGGCCTGCGCCTCAACAGTGCGGAACATATAGCGGCAATCCGTCGGCATACAAAGCTTCCCATCGTCGGCATCCAGAAACACTACGGTCCCGCGGGTTTGCGCATCACCGCCGATTTTGCCGCCGCCGCCTCACTGGCCGCTGCCGGAGCCTCCATCATCGCTCTCGATTGTACCGATCGCGTGTGGCCCGACGGCGACCCGTGGCAAGAGCTCATCCAGAGGATTCGTAAGGAGTTGCGCCTGCCTGTCATGGCCGACATCGCCACCCTCGATGAGGCCCTGTCTGCCGAGGCTGCCGGCGCCGATTGTGTAGGCACAACCCTCAATGGCTATACCGCGCGCACTCGCCAGAATCGCGGTTTCGGTTGGTCCCTGCTCAGCCAGATGGCGCAACAACTCCATGTACCCATCATGGCCGAGGGGCATATTTCCACTCCCGAAGAGGCTCGCAGAGCCATCGACGGGGGGGCCTGGTGCGTGATCGTTGGTTCGGCGATCACCCGCCCCGGAGAAATTGCTGCCAAGTTCGTGCACGCCCTTGAGCAATCTACTTCCTCAGTTCCTGCCGTCGGAGTGGACATCGGCGGCACCTCCATCAAGGCCGGCCTGGTCGAGCGCAGTGGAGAAATCTGCTTTCCCGCGCAGGTGCCCACCGACGCTGCCAAAGGGCGCGATGCCATCGCTGCCGGCCTGGTCCAGGCGATCGACCAGGTGCTGGCGGCTGCCCGCGACCAGCACATCGAGCCGGTGGGTCTCGGCATTGCCACGGCTGGCGCCGTCGATCAACACGATGGCAGCATCTTCGCAGCCACTGACAATCTCCCTGGATGGGCCGGCTTCCACCTGCGTGCCTTTGCCGAGGATCGCTTTCATTTGCCCACGTTCGCGGTCAACGACGCGCAGGCAGCGGTGCTCTCGGAGCTGCATTTCGGCCTGGGCCGGGGACTCTCCGATTTCGTAGCCCTCACCATTGGCACCGGCATCGGGGGCGGCATCGTTTCCGGGGGTAAACTCCTGCGCGGCCAGCACGGCTTTGCCGGGTCCATCGGGCACAGTGTCGTCCGCGCCGGCGGCCGGCCCTGCAACTGCGGCCGAAACGGCTGTCTTGAAGCCTACGTCTCCACTGCGGCCCTAATTCGGGAATACCGAGAAAACGGCGGCGCCGTCCCCGAAGGCGCAATGGACGACGCGGCCCTTGCTCTCAGAATCAACCAACTCGCGCGCCAGGGAGATGCCGCCGCGCAGAAGGCCTATTCGGTCCTGCAGGAGTACTTGGCTGAGGGCATTGCCAATCTCTTCAATCTTCTCGATCCCCAGGCCGTGCTCCTCGCAGGCGGTCTAATCGAGAATCTCCCGCAGTTCGTTCCCGACCTGGAAATGCAGGTTACAAAGCTCCTTCACTTCGGAGCCAAGCGTCAACCCCAGTTGCACGCTGCCAAGGCAGGGCGTTTTGCCGGGGTTCAGGGCGCGGCAGCACTGGTGTTTGAGTCCGGCAGCTAGAACGGTTCGTCCGGTTCCGGAGGCGTAGGATGCGAAGGAAGCGCCAGCAATGCTTAACAGCGCTGCTCCTGGGCAGCATAGCGTGGGCTTCGGCCTCAGGGCAACAGCCCGTGGCCCGGCTTGCCCTCATCCCGCCCTCTCCGGTTACCGACAAAATCATGCTCGATATCAGGGGCGCAGTGGAGAACACCGGCAAGCGCAGCCGCCCGTTCACGCTGGCTCTCTATCTGGATGGGGAGTCTCCGTCCGCGCTGGTGAGTTCGCATTCCGAGCGGATTCCCGCCCACTCGAGCGCCGGCATCTCCTATCGCCGCTCCACGGAGGGTTGGACGGGCAGGCACCGTGTTCTTCTGGTTGCCATCTGCCAAGCCCACCAGTTCCGCACTGAAAGCGAAATCCAGGTGCTGCCTTCCGCTGTCCGCTCCACTCGCACCATCGATGGCGCCTGGGTCGGCATCGTGCACTGGAGCGAGGAAGAAGGCCGTCCCTGGAACGCGGAGATCCGCAA
>Ga0302319_10005034_pt1 | contig 26801 bp, 20 predicted proteins | sample Bog_T0_2_FD_203319 | JGI IMG/M metagenome (GOLD analysis project Ga0302319, IMG submission 203319) | Peat permafrost microbial communities from Stordalen Mire near Abisko, Sweden - Bog_T0_2 | ecosystem: Environmental > Terrestrial > Soil > Wetlands > Peat | place: Sweden: Abisko, Stordalen Mire... | reverse complement strand
ATAAGCCGAGTCAGGCTCACGGTCTATTGCTCCTCAAAGCGCATGAGATTTATGCCTTCAGCGTGCATGCTTCCAGTGTCTCGCGCATAACACGACTTCTAAGCTGGAAAAGCGCGCACTATCTAAGACGTGCCCCGTTTCTGAGCGAAGCGAGGCACGTTATTGAAAGGCAGAATCTTCGGGTTGGTTGATACAACCTAGAAGATGATCTTCAAGCTTCCTTGGAAGATTCTGGCGGCTAGTCCGCCGACTCCACCAGTGGTGCCTGTGATTGAGCCAAATGAGGTTGTCGCTGCTCCCGGATTGGGCGGGCCGCTCGAACTCGGGTTGGCGAAGCTCGGATGGTTCAACACATTGAATGCCTCAATGCGAAGATCCAAGGACAGCTTCTCCTTGATCGGGAAGACACGGGAGATCTGGCTATCGAACTGCCAGAACATGGGGCCGTTCAGAGAGTTTCTGCCCGTATTCCCGAAGGTTCCCAAAGCGGAGCATGTCGTAACAGAGGTGGATGTGCAGACGTTCGCGAAGGCGGTCTGGCTGAGGTAGGACTCGTCCGCATATTTTTGGGCGGTCGTTGATCCTGCGGGCGGCTTCACGATCTTTGTGTAGTGGTAGGGGTTGACGCCAGGAATCTGGTTGGGGCGATCGTTGCCAGTGGCGGTGAGAGAGTAGTCACTCCCCGCCGTCACATTGATCGGCGTGCCGCTGGTGATACGGAAGATCGGCGCCAGCTCCCAGTTGTTGGTGAGATACCCAGCGGCGCCGTGGAGCGGGAAAGCGCTCTTGAGGACCAGATTTGAGTTGACCATGTTGCGGATATCGGAGCCGCAGCGGCCGTAATCCTGACGGATGTTGTTGGGGTTCTCGACCTGCGTTGCGCTGATGTCGCCCTCGGCATCAACAATGTCCAGGCATTTCGAGTACGTGTAGTTGATCAAGAAGCTGAAGGTGGTGGATAGCCGGTGCTGCAGGCTGGCGATCATGCCGTTGTAGTTGTCGTAGCCGGTGTTGGACTCCAGGATCGAGCTTGAGGCACCAGTGCCGCCCCCCCCGAACTGATTGCCGCCGCCGTTGGTTCCAGCGCCGCCAGACACCCCCACGGGAGTCCCATTGCCGATAGGATTGGCGATGGTGAGCGCATAACGCGAAAGCGCATTGCCGGTAGTGGAACAATTGGTTCCTGCTGCACCGAACTTGACCGCGGCAGGACCGGTGGTAACAATTCCCGTGCAGCCTGTGCCACCCGCCCCCCATACGCCAGGGATGAAGACGGCGGGATCGAGCGGCAAACCGATGAGGGCGTGACGAACTTTTACCCCGTTGTAGATGATGGACGCTTGCCAGCCGCGCGGGAACTCATGTTGAACGCTAAAGGTCCACTGCAGCGAGTTTTGCGGTTGATACTGCGTTTGCAGCACGATCCACTGGCTCTGAGCTGGAAACAGGGCCGTAGCCGCGGTGGGAACCTGGGCCTGGGGGAAGGGGTCTACTACCGCCCCGCCGGTCTGGTTACAGCCGTAGCCGCTGGTACCGTTGATGAGCCAGGGATTGCTGAAGCAGAGCATTTGGGTGGTAGCGGGATTGGTCGAGGTAGAAAAGGGCGCGTTCTGTTGCGTGCGCTGGCCCACAAACATGTCAGGCTGCTCGTACACCTGCGCGAGGCCTCCGCGGACGACCGTTTTGCCGTCGCCGAAGAGATCGTAGGTGGCGCCGATGTTGGCATCCCACTGCCAGGGAGAATTCAGGGTTCCTGCCCCGTTCACGCCCGGATCGCCATAGAAAGAGATTCCCGGAGGCGCGTTGGGGTAGACGGAACTGATCTTGTTCTCCTGGAATCCGGCCTGACTGAATACGGCTACGCGGTGGAAGTAGTCGTCAGGGTAAAAGAACGGCGACCAGCGAACGCCGCCGAGCAGCGTAAGCCTACTGGATGCGTGGAAGGTGTCGGAGATGTACAGGCTGGGGATGTTCCCGCGATTGGCGTTCTGCTGCGACTTGCTCTGTCCCAGGCTGGTCATGGCTCCCTCAAGGAAGTCAAGCACACCGTTACCCTGTCCGGAAGAGACGGAGCCTCCGCCCGGCCCATTCTCGCTGTATTGCCCGTTGAAGCTGAAGGTGCCGTTTCCATCGTATGCATTGTTGAGATTCAGTTGGGTTCTTACGAACTCCCCGCCGAGGACAAGGAGGTGCTTGCCTCGCACCAGGGTCAGGTCGTCAGAGAAGTCGAAGGCGTTGACGTTGATCACGGCAAGGGCGTTTGAACCGCCGCCCATGCTAAACGCTCCCACGTTTGCGGCTCCCGAAGAAACAGTGAGTTGGAGGCCTGCGGCCACAATCTGCGGGTCGGTGACTCCGAGGGAAGTTGCGTTGATGTCGGCGCTGTTGTACCCGCGATCGTTACGCTCTCTCGTTCCCGAGATGTGGGCCGAGTTGACGGTGTTGGAATTGACGGTCCAATTCTCGCCCATGGTGAAGCTCTGCATGCGTTCGGAGTTTCCAGACGCCGTGGTTACGAGGATTCCGCCGTTGTTAGCGGAGCCGCCCGGATAATAGAAGGCGGGAAACTGATAACCGTCGATGAAGTACCGGGAGTAAAAGCTATTCTTCTGGTTGATAACGTAGTCAACCCTGGTCACAAACTCGTTGGTGAACGTAAAAGCGGGGACTTGATAGACGACCTCCCCTGTGTTTGGGTTAGAAAAAGAACCGCTGGCAGTGGGCAGCGGCAAGTGCGCGAGCAACGCCACCGCTGCCGCGTTTTTAACAAAAGTAGGCCCCCCCGGCGCGCTTCCGTAGATGTTGTTCGGAATGATGGCTCCGGTGAGAGGATCGCACAGTTGCCCAAATTTTCCGCAAGCCGGGACAGTACCGGAGGGCGTGGTGATTGGGTTTGTAGCGGAAAAATCGCCGCCCACATTGCCAGTGCCCGTGGTGCCGCCGACAGTTGTGGGCAGATACTCCGGTGAACTAGTTGTAGACTGCTTCAGATTTTCGTGCTGGTATGCGGCAAAGGCAAAGAGCTTGTCGCGGAGGATCTTTCCGCCGAAGCTACCGCCGTATTGGTTTTCGTGCAAGGTATCTTTCGATGCGGAGAAGAAGCTGGTGGCGTCAAGGTAGTTGTTGCGGACGAACTCGAAGGCCGATCCGTGATAGCTGTTGGTTCCCGATTTGGTAACAATGTTTACCAGGCCGCCGCTGTGCATGCCGCCCACCGCACCCAAGGCGGAGGACTCAACGCTGAATTCGGCGATAGCGTCGGGAAAGGGCACATCGAGGTTGGCGCCGGTCTGATAGTCGTTAGCGTCGCCGCCATCCAGCTTCCACTCGGAGGTATTTCCTCCGGGACCGCCAATCGCGTACACGGTGCCGGCCTGGTCGGGGAATTTGGTCCCCGTGCAATCGCCGCAGGGAGCCGCGGCTGTACCGCCAGCAAGCACCAGCAGGCTTTCCAACTGACGACCGTTGAGGGGCATCTCCGTGACTGCATGTTCGTCGATGGTCTGCTTGAAAGAGACGTCCTCGGTCTGCAGCGCGAGGCCCTCGGCATGGACCTCGACTTTGACGTCGGCCCTGCCGACCTTGAGGCTGGGATTGATGGCGATGCTGCTGCCGACCTCGAGAACGATACCGGTCTGCTCGTAGGTCTCAAAGCCCTTGGCGACAATACCGAGGGTATACGTGGTGATGGGAATGTTGGGGAAGATATAGACGCCGGCTTTGTCGGTCAGGGTGGTGTGCTTCACCTGAGTCGAGGTTTCCGTGAGAGTTACCGAGGCACCGGGGATAACTGCCCCTGATACATCGGTGACGGTGCCTTGAATGTTGCCGGCACCGGCGATCTGGGAGTAAGCCTGAGTGGCGAAGAGAATAACTGCAACGCAGAAGAAGAAAGCTAACCAGTGGTTGGCCCTCCCTGGTTGTCTGAATCGTGCAAATTGCATTGAAGCCTCCAAAGGAAGTTGAACAGTATTCGGCTGCTGTCGCTCGAAACGGCTAAGCGACATCAAACCCCTGATTGATAGGACAGCGAGATCATACCCACGCGCAGCAACGGCGCACAAGGCACGATTGGATAAAATATCGCGCCCCTAATGGGTCAGCATAACTCCGCAAAATAGATGGCCTACAAGTAGTACAAATGGCCTATATGCACCCCTATGCAGCAGCTTCACTTTGCCAGATGTTCGCAGTGAGCGTGTAGACAGTCATCATTTGGCAGGAGTAATATCTACCAGAATCCGATTTCATGAATAGGCGTAAGCAAGCGCCGTGACATTCTTTGATAATGCCTGACTTGTTTTTGACGAATGTGCGCACAGGAGTTTATCGGATGGCTGCATGCCTGCGTCCAGGTCGTCATTGGGACCGACGCTTCAAACATCTCTTGACAGTTTCTGCCTTGATGGTGGCGTGCGCTTCTCACACCTTCCTGTATGCAGTTACCCCAAATTCCGCGCCTGTACTCTATCGTACTGCGGCATCCGTTCTTGCACTCACGCCCGAGCAGGCAAGTCATGGTGATCCCGTGATTCTTCGTGGCGCTGTTCTCCGGTCCACGGAGCGCGGTATAGCGCTTCTGGACCCTACTGCTGGAGTATGGATCAACTCCGCTGAACTATGGAGTAATTCCTCTTATCCAAGAGATCTTGCTTCGGGCGACGAGGTCGAGGTGATTGGGATTGTAGACCCAGGGCAATTCTCCCCGGTCGTGATTGCGCGTTCCATACGCAAACTGGGACATTCTCCGCTGCCCAAGCCGAAGACAGTTACATTCAGACAATTGAGCACTGGAGACCTGGACATCCAATACGTCTCCATCTCCGGGATCGTTCGAACGGCAGGACTCCGTCCAAGTTCCTCGCGTTTACAGAGATTCTGGCTCAAAATCCAAATGGAAGACGGGTTTATTTATGCCTCATTCCCAGAGGAGGATGCCGACGCAGGAAGCAAATTAATTGATGCGCTCGTCCGCATCGACGCTGCTGCGGCATGTACGAAGAACCTCAACAGGCAAATCACGAACCCTACTCTTATGGTGCCTGGCATAAAGAGCGTGACCGTCTTAAGTCCTCCTCCTCGAAACTTGTTTGACATTCCTGTTACTCCGATTGGCAGGTTGATGCAGTATCGGTCTGGAACCGACTATTATCATCGCGTCAGGATTTCAGGAATTGTAACCTATTACAAGTCCGGTGAGAGCCTGATCCTTGAAGATCATGGCAGAGCGTTGATTGTGATGACAGCGCAATCCGCCGACATACAACTGGGAGATAGGGTCGAAGCGCTTGGCTTTCCAGCGCCAAAGGACACAGGTCCTATTCTCGAGGATGCTGTCCTGCGGGAAATAGCTCGAGGAAAGCAATTACAACCTGCTCCCGTCTTGATTACAGACCTCTCCTCTGGCTCCTTTAATTACAATCTGGTCAGCACTGAAGGCCGTTTGTTGCGCCGGGTACAGGAACCATTTCGTCAGGTTTTGCTGTTGCAGGATAAGTCCATTCTCCTGCTGGCTGAATTGGACGAACCTGAAAGCTCCAATGCATTGCAAGACCTGCAGGAGGGAAGCACGATCAGAATATCCGGGATCAGCATGTTGGATATATCGGGTACCTGGAACACCGGGGGGCCAAACGCAAGCACGGTCAGGTACAAAGTACTGCTTCGTTCGCCAAACGATGTTCAAGTCATTCAACCGCCATCATGGTTCACGACGCTGCACGTTATCTACATTGCCGCGATCTTGGCGGTTATCGTGCTTGTCTTCCTCGCACTTATTGTCTACGGACGCATGGAAGGTTGGAGGCTCCAGTCTGTTCTCGAAGAGCGTGAGCGACTGGCACATGAGATTCATGACACGCTTGCTCAGAGTTTCGCTGGAATTGGCTTTCAATTGCAAGCGATCCGCAAGTCCATTCCCAGTGATAATCCAGATCTGCAACAGCAGGTAGATCTAGCTCGCGCGCTGGTGCGACACAGCCACAAAGAAGCGAGACGCAGTGTTGAGCCTCTTAGTCCTGAATCTCCCGAGGAAATTGATCTGATATCTTCGCTTGAAACCTCCGCGCGCACCATGGTGGAAGGTGGCTCCGTCGAGGTAACGACCTTGAGTACTGGCACTCCCCGTGCAATCCCGCCACAGATTGCCGTGACTTTGTTGCGAATTGGTCAGGAGGCTATTGCGAATGCTGTCCGTCATGCGGATCCGGGCCACTTGGAAATTGCAATAGCATATGAGTCGCATTGTGTACGACTCGCCATTAGAGACAATGGCTGCGGCTTTGTGAAGAGTGGCGATCTCCTTGGGTTTGGATTGCGAGGAATGCGCAAACGAGCGGCGGCCATCTCAAGCAAGCTGGATATTGTCAGCCAACTTGGCAAAGGGACCCGCATTGAAGTCGTCGCCCCCCTGCCACCCCGTCTAACGCTTTCTGCTTTTTTCAAGACGATGTGGAAGCATCTGCTGGTGCGCATATTTCGCGTTGGTACGGAAATCAATTAATCAATTATTTACATGAGAGGAAGAATCGGGCCTGAACTGGAGGGAATCAGCCTTCAACCGGCACGTTCCACTATAATCCGTTATCGCTTGCACATTGAGGCCGGCATCGCCTGCAAAATAAATCCCGGCCCGCGAATACGTCCGCGGGCCGGGATGCTTTCCAGAGCCGGCATTCAGTTGGGCCTATGGGGCTATGAAGCTCCACTGCTGCCATGCATTGCCGCCGTAGGTATATTGATCGATCTTCGCACCGACCGTCTTCACTCCACCATCGACGTCGAGCGCCAAGCCGCTGTTGACGCTGGTCAGTTCAAAATTGCCACTACCCACTGAGATGACATTCCACTGCTGGTTTGCGTGGCCGTTTGCAGGCCACTGATCTACGAGCGCGCTGTTCACCTTTGAGGCCCCGGCAACGTCAAGTAACTGCCCGCTCGCTACGTTGGTCAGCGTGATGACATTGCCGCCCAGGTTGTTGACCGTCCATTGCTGGTTGGTTCCATCGTTTACGGTATACTGCTGCATATCTTCGCCGTCCGTCTTGGAGCTGTTCGGATCGTCGATCGCTAGACCGCTGTAGACGCTCTTAATCACGTAGGTGCCGTTCGCGATCAGGTCGGTCCCGCCCGACAACAGCCCGTATACGACCACCTGTCCGGAGTCTGTTCCGACATAGACCTTGCCATTCGCAACGGTCGGCGCAACATACTTGGCATAGTTCCCGTATCCGTCTCGAGAAGGATTCGATGACGTGCTCCACAGCAGGGTGGCGAGGTTAGTGGCGTTGTAGGCGTACATATTGCCACCCACGGTCGTATGATCGGGGTCACCTGTAGGAGCAGTTGCCCAAACAATCTCCGTTCCTGACGTGGTTCCATTCGAGGATACCGACACTGTCCCGCTGGTGCTGTATCCACTCGGAGTCGAATATGCGCTTTGCGATGACGGAGTGGTGGTGAAAAGCGACCCGGTAAAATGATATGCCTTGAGCGGCTCGTTTACGCCCCAGATATAGAGGGTGTCGTTGTAGAAGGCGGGCGAACCAAAAAGACCATTCTCAGCCTGAAACTCCTGCACCACTTGATCTTTCGACGTGTCCAGCTTGCCCATGTTAGCAGTGTTGACAAGATAAAGCACGCCGGCTTTGCCGCCCCCGGCGATATAGGTGGTCCCTGGAATGGCAAAGGCGCCACCGGACCCCAAATCGAGATCGCTTGCATTCAGGCTGTCGTAATCATTCGGCTTGAAGTAATCAGAAACGGTCATAGACGTGCCGCTGCCTGGGACGAGCTTGATAAAACTCTCTCCATAGTCAGCCGTAGCATTCTCCGTGCTCTGCGTGCTGTTGCCAGTGATCACGTATAGATTGTTCGACGAGTCGACGACAGGCCCCTGGCCACCCATCCAAATCGCTCCTTGCCCGCTATCGGGTGTCACGTTGTATACCCGGACTTGCGCCAGGGTACTGGCGCTGTATCCCAATAGCCATCCGTGATAAGGGGTGTAGTCTTCATGAGAGGCAAATGCCAGATAGACAACGCCATTCACAAGCGTGAGAGCCGGCCGCTGGTTTTCCTGCGATGCAACGAATGGAACCTCGCCTCCGCTGCTCTGCATGCCGGTTCCGGCGATGGATGCTGAAATCTGCACTGGCCCGCCGAATTTCTCGGCTCCGGTTTCGATGTTCAGGGCGTGCAGACTGAAGCCTTGAACAGAATTTGTATAGGTTTTGGCAACGACGTAAATCGTGCCGGTGGTAGGGTCGATCACCGGCGTACTGATGACGCCGACCTCAACCAGGATGTTCTGCGTGTTGATGACGGTGCTTGGAACGGGTGTCCCAAGAGATACATGCCAATACTCCGTGCCCGAATCCGCATCGAACGCGTATACGCTGTCATGCGCTGTCGCCACATAGAGAACGTTGTGTGTTCCGCCGGAAATCGAAACGCCTGCGTCATACAAGGGCTGCGCGTAGGTAAAACCGTCGATCGCAATCGAAAACAGCTTGCCGAAGGTACTCTCGGTGACGTTGCTCGTTGTGAGGATCGTCTCCTTCGGGTTCGCGCCGGATCGGCTCAGGTCGTTATGCTGTGTGAGCACACTCTGCGCGTGGCTCACCTCTGTTTGCATGAACGACATGATCAGAAATACAACTGAAAACGCGGAAACCCCACGCGCCAATGCATTGATCTGGAACATACTTGACCTCCTCTTGTCATTCCTGAGATTTCATGGCTTTCAGTGATAAAGCTAGTTGTGAAGATACCCCTTCAAATCGGATTCAACCTGGACACAGGAGCGATCAGAATACTATTCGCACCGTTGAACCAATGTAAATCGCACATTTATATCAAAGAATGATGACCCTAGAGGATGGCTCAGCATCAGACAAATGGATAGCATCTTGATGGCACAAATGGACCATATAACTCTCCCATAAACTGTGGAAGAAATAACTTTTCGTGCTGGCAGATCTATGCGATATGATGTGCGTCATGCTAATTACTCCGCACCGTCGATCCTCCATATTTGCAACAGAGCATCTTCCGTCACGCATCTCGATGATGATTGCTGTTTGCCTGACCTTGGCTCTGGTACCCACCAACTCTGTAAAGGCACAAGTTGCGAGCGATTCCAGTCGGCGGCCCTCCAAGAGATCAAGCACCTACAGAATCGACGACATTGGCGAGTTACCTACCATTGCAGCCGATGTCACAGTATCCCTGAATCGCAATGGCGATGTTGCATATTGGACCAGGACTAACGGTCTTGTGTATGCCGCGGTATGGAGCAACGGTCATTCCACTTTGATCGATAATATGTCGGGCTACCCCAACATGATTGCCCATTCCATCAACGGCAGCGGCGATGTTGGCGGCTGGATGAATACCAGCGGCAATCTCGTGGACAGCCTGTCTACCACGCAAGGCTTTGTCCGGCACGGCGAGCACGTCGAGATTGTTCCTGCATTGGGTGGGCGCGATAGTCGCGTGTTGAGTTTGAATGACAAGGACGTGGCGGTCGGCGCCGCGAATACTGCCAGCGGTGCGCGCCATGCATTTGTGATTTCGAACTCCAGTATGTCTGATCTGGGAACGCTTCCTTCCGGCAAGTCGAGCACCGCCTTCGCCATCAACAATTCCGACGTGATCGTCGGTGCGGCTGATTTTGATGGGAAAACCAATCATGCGGTCTCATGGACGCATCTGAAGATTATGGATCTCGGAACCCTGCCACATGGAGTCGTAAGTAGCGCACGGGCAATCAACGACCTGGGTCAGATTGTTGGCTTCAGTGATACACCTGATGGTGTTCATGCCTTTCTGTATACCAATGGCGCAATGCAGGATATGGGCACACTCGGCAGCGATCCTAGTAAGGCATCCGGGATCAACAACCGCGGCGAAGTGGTCGGCGCATCCAATATCACAGGCACAAAACGTCATGCCTTCCTGTGGCGGGAAGGTCGAATGACAGATCTGAATGCTTTCCTTCCTGCGGGAACACCATGGGTATTACTGGATGCGTTCAGCATAAACGACGGCGGGCAGATTGTTTGTTCCGCCCGGCGGAAGGGAGAGCCTATACACCTTGTTTTATTAACGCCCCAGTAGGTTGCTTGAAAGCATAGTCAGCAGGCCCGTTCCTGCTGCCGGGAGGGGAAATTGAATCCCCATGAAGTCGCCTTCGGCGGGTTTTGAGTCTCCCAAGAATCCCATAAGTCTAGAATAAATATGCGGAATTGAGCGTAATGCTGGATCTCCATGAGTAACACTATATCAATAAAGTAGCTCAGTATTCCCTCAAAAGTGGGTGCCCCACCCGCTTTTATGAGGCGTTACTTACTTGATTCCTTTGGCGTTGAGATATGGCTTGTATTTTTGATCCGAGCCTTGAATGTGATCCGTCAGCCATTTCTGCAGGAACGCCATGGCTTCCAGCGAGAGTTCGAGCGACTGGCCGCTTTCAAAGCGCGCTTGCAGATTGACGGTCCGTCGGATCAGACGTTCGTGCTCGGCTTTGTGCGCAGCCGCTCCCGGATAGCCGGTTTGGGCAAAGAGTTTCTCTTCATGGTCGAAGTGGGTCCGGGTATATCGAAACAATCCATCGATGACGCTTTCGAGAGCTCCCCTGGCACGGCCTGATTCTATTCCGTCATTCAGTTCGTTCAACATCCCGATCAGCAACTTGTGGTCCTCGTCAAGAGTTTTGACGCCAACGCTCATTTCTTCGGTCCAGGTCATGATCGGCATCGACAGTTTCTCCTTACGGGTTCCGTTCCCGCCCGCAAACTTCTGCAAAGGGGCCTTGGCAGTTCGTTGCGCCTGCCGCTTTCTCGCATGCCCGTTCGCCGATAGTGCCCATTGTTTCTCCGGCGTGTCCGGTACTATCGGCATACGGAGTGAAACATTCCAGGGCGAATCATCCCACATAAGTGGGAGAGGGTGGGATGCGACAATGTCTGATACCCGTTTCGGATCGTCGATGTTTGCGCTCCCCACCCTTTCCACGGTGAGACTGTGGAAAGGATGGGGTACCCGGCGCGATGAGCTTGGCGACCTCGGCCGAGGCGACGGCCACCGGCTTGTCGACGACGACGTTCTTGCCGGCTTCGAGAATCTGGCGGGCGACCTGGAAGTGGGTTCCGCTGGGGGTGGCCACCACGAAGAGGTCGAGCGAGCTGTCCGCCAGCATGGCTTCGAGGGAGCGGTAGGTGGTGATGCCGGGATAGCGTTGGGCGGCATTGTCAGAGTTGCGCTCGACGACTGCGGTGAGCTCGAGGCCTTCGGCGGAGGAGATCAGCGGGGCGTGAAAGACGCGCCCCGCCATGCCAAAACCTACCAAACCGACTCGAATTATGTTATCTCCTAAAAGGCGCTCAAGTTGCCCCTGAAATAAGATAAGACGGATATCGATCTTTGTTCCGATTGGCGGGCTTGCGAGGCCGAAAACACCTCCCCAAACCGGAGGAATCCCACATAGCGGCACGGGGCCGAAACGGCCCTTGACAGGATCCCGGCGCAAGATCCTGATTCCGCTTTCGTTATTACCCAACTTCACAAATCGGCAAATGATACGCAGGGCTTCGAAAATATAGGAGGGGGGAGGGGGTATTTATTTTCTGGTTAACAGATGCGGATCGGAGGGCGCCTGGCCGTGGGTTGGATGATTCGCCCCCTGCGACACAGCGGGGCTGGGGCATTTCCCTTCGTCCTCTATGAACCATTATGCGCCGGCGGAGGGTTATTATCGGCAACAGGCGGAATGAACACTACGGGTACGTGTAACCTTGGCGGGTGAGAAATCCCGGGTCTCAGGAGCGAGCCGCCCCCCTTTTACAGGCACAGGGCAGACTCTCCACCTGACTGACGAAGACCCATCTGTGGGGCGCGCGGCGCACGCGAGATTTCTGTAAAACGATGGCCTTCAGGTTGATTTATCGTAAGATCAAGGACGGCCAAAACGACCTTGGTTCTTAGGTGGAGCAAAACATGGAAGTCAAAGGTGCAACCCTTTTGTACACATTGGCTGGCCTGATGATCACGTTCGCGGGGTTCTCGGCGCTCTTGTTCGTCGTCCGACAGGCCGCTGGAGCGAGGTTGTCAGTGCTTGACAGATACCTTGCAAAAACGGTCATGACGCACATTTTCGTATTGACGGCGGGAGCTCTGCTGCCGGTGCTATTTGCGCTCTACGACATTCAGGAAAAGTGGATTTGGCGAGGCTCTGGTGTGCTTTTCGCACTACCGATGCTGTTTCTTCAGGTCACCTATCCGCGCAGACGCCGCAAGGTGGCCGGCAATGGACCGCCGCCCGCAATATTCGCGGTCTTCGTTGTGTTCGGTTCCGCTGTGACAATGGCGATGCTCGGCTACGTTTTAGCAGGCCTGCAATACAGCGCCGCAGCCTACATCACGGCGTTGACCATCGACTTCTTTACCGTCGTTTTCGGCTTCGTGACCGCGCTCGATGTCATTATGCAACAGCCAATCGAAGTGCCGGAGCGGGCCGATCTGATTGACCATCAAGCGGATGAGGGGCTTGGTCCTGCTGATGTCCGGCGGCGGCACGACGAGGTACTGCGTGACGAGATGTTCGGCCTCGACGAGATCGCGAATACGCCAGTCACAGCGCGCTGTGACGGCGGCGACGACCGGATCGCGATAGAGCCCAAGAAATGACATAGCCGTTGATAGCACGCCCGAGCGTTCGTTCTCGCTCTTGTTGAGCAGTTCGCGCTCGGCGCTGGCAACGACGGGATGGACATCGAAGAACTTCTGCCCTGGAACGTTGCCGTCTCACTCCAGACAAACTCTTCCCAAGCTGCTTAACAAATCTCAAATAGGTGTCCGCTTAAAAATAGGTGGACACCTCGTACTAAGAGACACGCCACGGTCAAGTGGGGAGGTTCACACGCTTACGAATCGAACGCAGCCAATGCACACAAAGCAAGGTGACTTCCCGTCAGAAGGACCCTGCCCCAACAACTCCTCGAACCTTTGGCAGGCGGCCCACACACTGATCCTACTATCCATTTGTCCTTCCCAAAAAAGTAAAGCTGTGCCCCATTCATCGCGGCTTTATAAGGCCGCGATGAATGGGGCACAATCCCTGATACTAATGACGAGTGGGCCACCTAGCGGCGGCCTGCTGTCTGGTCAACGCCTCCTCGAAAGTCTTCTGAGCATCAGCGACGAAATCCTTATAGCCTGCAGGGTCGATAAAGACATGAGAGCCATCCTGCGGATAGTGCTCTAGTTTCGCGAGCATATCGAAATACACACCGTGCGCTCCAAGAAATACGTCACAGGGCAAGGCCCGCAACACGGCAAATGTATGTTGGAAGTCCTGAACAATACTGGGATAGCTTACGGGGTGGCTGGGTGTCGCGACAAAGTGGTACTCCGACCAAAAGCCTGTGGCTCCCACGATGACGATATTGCGCAATGTTTCCGCTGGCTCCCCTGGGAGATGAGAGCGCATGGTCCACGTCGTGCATCCGCGCGTGTGGCCCGCAGTCTTATGGGCGGTCAATATCACGTCCCCCAGGCTTACAGTGTCTTCGTCGTGGAGAACTCGATCCACATGCACGGGAGGGTAGGTGGGGATATTGGGTGAGGGCGACAGGAAATCTGTTCGTGCGCCGGTCTCAACCACGCTCACGTCGCCGTCCATCACCATGTTCTTCGCATGTGTCTCGCGAATCACCTCGGCCGCGCCACCCATGTGATCGAAATGCGCCTGACTATTGAGCAGAATCTTGATGTCAGTCCAGCGGAAGCCGAGCTTCTCCACACTCGCGCGTATCTGCGACGGCGAGGTAGAGAGGTTGGCATTGATGAGAATATTCCCCTTCGGCGTGACGACCAGGTAGCTGGCAAGATCCTGACTCCCCACGTAGTAGAGGTTGTCGGCAATTCGGAACGGAGCGATGGGTGTAGTCCACGAAGGGTTCGTCTCCGCATGGATGAGTGTTGAAGTGCAGAACAGGACCAACAACAACCGGGAAAGAAGCACGCGCATACCCTTTATATATAGCATGCACAAATGCGGTTCTGCTTCAAATTCCAGTTCGGTAATCGAAACCGTCGTTAGGAACCGCTCTAATTGGCGCTGACAAGGATAAACTTGCCATCCTTGTCAGTTTTGAATGCTAGATAGGTGCCTCCGTTCTCACAGGAAATAGTTAGAGGAATGTCACCCGACTGCTTAAGTTTCGCGGAAAGGCTTGCGTCTTGCGGACGGATTTCGTAATACGCGTAGTCGGTCTGGTTCAGATGCGAATTCTCAGGAATCTCCGCAGAGCGGAAATGCGCAACCCAGCGGTCGCTTGCCGAGATCATATCGGAGAAGATAAACCCCGGCGGTAGCTGGAGCGGAACTTCGCGCACACTGCCCCCCGGCCCGACATCCAGGACGGGATCGTTGTTGCCCATGCGCCAAACAAGGATGTCCTGCTTGTAAGCGGTAAACATGACTGAGCCGAGGAGCCTGCTTGACGCCATCATCGATTCACTCGATCCGTACGACAAATTACCGCCTGCGAACGATCTAGCTGCCGGAAGGTCGAGGTTGCGAACAACCTGGCCGGACGAGTTGAAGAAAAGCAGCCGGGGCGTTGAGTTGAGCTGGTCGTAGCCCGAGACCAGGAATTCGCCCGATGGGAGGATCGCAAAATGGGAGAGCACATCAGTCATTGGCAACTCGATCGATTCTTTGTAGCTGCCGTTGCGGTCGAATTCTGCGATGTAGTTGTGATATTTGTTCCATGGGATCCCGGCTGGCGATTTTCCGGAGCCGGGCGCGCCAGGCAGTTCCTTTGAAGCGCGGACCAGGAAACCGACGACTGAGTCAGAGGGAAAGAAGCTCAGGACAATGATGTCATGGAGGTCTGAAATCGCCGACGGAGAATAGGTCTGACTCGTTTTCCCGTGAACGGAGAGCACAGTATGCTGGTTGGGGTCAGTCGGCTTCAGCATATCCAGAAACAAGGTTCCATCCGAAGCGCATTGCAGAGGAAGAGTGGTTACAGGAGAGACCGGCAAGCCGGCGTCCGTCTCCTGGATCTTGAACTCCAATGTCTTGGCCGGTATCTCGTCCTGAACTGTCGTGGCGTCAATGGCCGGCTTCTGATCGGCCGGAACACGCGACTCCGGTTTCGGAGCTTGGGCAAGAGCGGACGACGTCAAAAGGAGAAGAAAAAAACAAAAAATCCTGTTCAACGCACACCTCCATCGAACAAAAGGTCAGTTGAGGATATTTCTTGAGCGGGAGCCGAGCGACAACTCCTTGACTTTTGCCGGCGCGCCAGGCTGATGACGAAATGGCTGGTATTCGCCAGTGCAACTCGCGACCAATATCGGCTGCGTCTCCGCAACTTCCCTGATCATTTTCTCGCTCTTCGGATCGTTTAATACTGTTGGTTGGCAGTTGCCACATCAATTATAACTCGTGAGTTGTTGTGAGGCGTTATCCTTCTTGCATCAGCCCATGTCCCCCAAGCCCTCAAGCCGCGCCTCTTCGTCAGCCTCACCGTCCCGAGGATTTGACAAGGAGCTTGCGGAACTGGAAGCGCTCAAGGGCGATGCGCTGAACGCCGCCGCAATCGAGCGTCTGCGCAAGGTGCTTGCCCATCGCAACAACTTCATCGTCTCCAAAGCCGCCAAGCTGGTGGCCGACGGGGAGCTTTTCGCACTGTTGCCGGAGGTGCTGGCGGCCTATGACCGCTTCTTCCTCGATGCAGCCAAGACCGATCCGAAATGCTGGGCGAAGGAAGCGCTGGCCAAGGCGCTGGTCAAGCTGGAGCATCGCGCAAAGGACACCTACTTACGCGGCATGAGGCATCACCAGCTTGAGCCCGTTATGGGTGGCAAGTCGGACTCAGCCGGTGCCTTGCGCGCCACCTGCGCCCACGCGCTGGTCGATTGTCCCGGCATCTCTGACGCCGATTTGCTGACAGCGCTGCTGGAGCCGCTGACAGACACCGACAAGACCGTGCGCATGGAGGCGGCGCGGGCCATTGCGCAGGTGGGCGGCGTGAGCGCGGCGCTCATCCTGCGCCTGCGCGCGCTGCTGGGCAAAGACGAGCCGGAGGTGCTGGGCGCAGTCTACTCCGCGCTGCTCTCTCTGGAGGGCGGGCGCGCCATACCGTTGGTTGCGGCCGCTCTTGAAGACGGCAACGACCTGGCCGCCGAGGCCGCGTTTGCGCTGGCCGACCAGCGCTCGCCCGAAGCGCTGGCCGCGCTCACCGAGCGCCATCGTGCTGGACCCAACGCCCATTTCGATGATTGGTTCGGCTCGGTGCTATTGAGCGCTATCGCGCTCACACGCCTGCCCGAGGCCTTCGACTTTCTGATTGCCATGATTGCGCGGGAAGCGCACCAGGCCTCGGCGGCCATTGAGGCCATCGGCCGCATTGCGCCCTCGGCCGAGTTGCGCGCCCGCGTGGAGCAGGCAGTCGAGCAGGCCGGCAGCCCGCGCCTCACGCAGGCGTTCCGCCAGCATCTGCCCGCGTGCCCCGAATAATTCTCTGATTCAGGTTCCACTTTTGCAGATCATTATTCCCGTTTGTGCAACATTGGAAATAGATCGACTTGAGAGCATGGGTGTCCTCCTCGAACGGCCGGGGTGCAACTGCCAAGCGGCAGCAGCACCCCGGCCGTTCGTTTTTTTGCCGTCTCGCTTTCCATGCGCGTTTGACGCAGGGATTCCCTCAGTGCTCTGATGGTTGCGGTGGGATGGGCTTCGCGCCCGTCCTCCGGAACGGTGGAGATTCCCAATGCGGGCAAGTGCCGCGATGCTGGCAGCGGTTTTTTTGTCGGGCGTTTTCTTATGCGGTTGTGGCTCTGGCACTACCGTCACCCAGTGCTTTGGCTGCGGAGGACTGCCGCCGCTATCGGCGACGCCAAGCATTACCACAGTGGCAGCGCAGAATGGCGCCGTGATCGTGAGCTTGACCTCGAATGCTTCCGGCGCAACCATCCTCTATACGGTGGAAGGTAGTTTACCCGACCAATATTCCTCGAAAACACTTACTTATGAGGCGCCATTTCTGGTGGCCTCGAATCTGACAGTCAAGGCCGTTGCCATTGCCCCGGGCGATGCGGCCAGCGACGCTACCAGCCAGAGCTTCACACCCAACATCTCATCGGGAACACTGGTGTGGTCCGATGAGTTCTCGAACTCCGGCGTCACAAATACTCAGCCCAACCCTGCTACGTGGACCTACGATACGGGCAACAGCGGCTTTGGCAACAGCGAGCTTGAGAACTACTGCTCCTGGGGCTCAACGGCTTCTCCTTGCAACCCCGCAAACCCGAATGCATATGTGGGAACCGACGGTGCTCTACATATTCTGGCCGAGCAGCCCTCAGCCGGTATTTACACCTCGGCAAGGTTGAAGTCGCAAGGGCTGTTCAGCTTCCAATATGGCCGCATTGAGGCGCGCATGATGCTGCCGGAGTCGCAGGGCATGTGGCCCGCCTTCTGGCTGCTGGGCGACAGCATCGTCACCCTCAACTGGCCGGCCTGCGGAGAACTGGACGTGATGGAGCACATCAACGGGAGCAATCCGGCCAATGAGGGCTATGACTGGGTGCAGGGATCGGTTCATGGGACGAACCTCAATGGCGGCATTCAGTACCATCCGGCGGGCTTTTCCGCCACGGCCTGGCATACCTACGGCATGATCTGGACTTCAGGGCAGATTCAGTACTATGTTGACAGTCCAACCAACGTGTACGCCACTTTCACGCCGACCACACAGACGGGCACATGGCCTTTCGATTCCGGCCCGGAGTTTATTCTGCTGAACCTCGCCGTCGGCGGCAGCTGGCCGGGCTCTCCAAACGCGACGACCGTATTTCCCTCGCAGATGATGGTGGACTACGTGCGAATTTACACGAACTAGGTCTGTTGCGGGCGGCTGTTCGTAGCAGGGCGTCCGTCAAGTTACATCGTCCACGAGGGTTCTTCCTGCGGGAAGAGCCTGTTATGTTACTGCCAGGTAAACGACTGAAGAAAGTATTCGCACTGTATTCGCACGTGTTTGACCGTATCTTGACAGTTCCGGGCGCACACTACACCCGTGATCTCGTACGAGCGTCAAAAAGTACCCTTGGATAGGTCTCTTGATTCCACCTCTCTGGTGGAACTCTCTCTCCCCACATTGGTCCCATCCGTGCCCGTGGCCCCATCCACGCCGCGCATTCGCGCGGAGGTGGGCCGCTACCGGCTGCGGCTTGCAGAAACCATGGAAGATCGCGACGCCGCATGCCGTTTGCGCTTCAAAGTCTTCAACATCGAGTTGGGCGAGGGGCTGGTGAGCTCCTACCGGACCGGCCTCGATACCGACTGCTTCGATCCCTGCTGCGAGCATCTTCTGGTGGAAGACAAGCTGGAGGACAATCCCGCCCGGCGCATTGTGGGCACCTACCGGATGCAGTCTGGAACCTCTGCCGCGCGCAACCTGGGTTACTACTCTGAGCAGGAGTTCAGCTTTGCCGTCTATGAGCCGCTCAGGCCGGGCATTCTCGAGCTGGGCCGCGCCTCCATCGACCGCGAACACCGCACCCCGGAAGTATTAACGCTGCTGTGGAGGGGGATTGCGCAGTATGCTACTAACATGGGACTGCGTTACTTGATCGGTTGTTCCTCGTTGAACTCGCAAGATCCGGCTGAGGGCTGGCAGATGTATCGCCAGCTTGAGCACTACCGGGTTTCGCCGGAGTTTGAAACCCTGCCAACCGCCGCCTACGCCTGTCCCATCGAGCCAGAGGGCGCGCACGCACAGCCGTCGCCCTGCAATGTGGAGCCGAATTTGGCGGAATCGCCGCTTCCGGCCCAGGCCAAGGTACCCAAGCTGCTGAAGACCTATTTGGCCATCGGCGCGCGCATCGCCGGTCCACCGGCCTGGGACCGGGAATTCGGCACCATCGACTTCCTGACCTTGCTCGATCTCAAGTTGGTTTCGCCCTCGGCGCGCCACCGCTTTCTGGCTCCGCTGGTCCAATGAGACTACGCCGGTTCCGGCGCGCTGTGACGCTGGGATTGATTTTGGCCCTCTGCGTTCTCCGTTTCTGGCTGCTTCGGCTCAAAGGCCCGCGCACGCTTGAGCGTCGCGCCCTTTGGGGCCAGGCCACGGGCCGGCAATTGATGGCCGCTCTCGGCATCCGCTACAAGGTCACGGGGCCTCTGCCAAAGCGTGGCTTGCTGGTTTCAAACCATCTCAGCTATCTCGACATTCTGATCTATGGCACGGTTGTGCCCTGCTTCTTTGTCTCCAAGGCCGAGATTCGCCGCTGGCCCTTCTTCGGATGGATGTCCAATGCCGGCGGAACGCTCTATGTTGACCGCTCCAGCCGCGCCAGCGCCGAGCTGGTGACCGATCAAATCGCTGAACGGCTCAAAGGCACGGTACCCGTGCTGTTTTTCCCCGAAGGCACCAGTTCAGACGGCAGCCAGTTGCTGCGCTTTCATTCCCGGTTCTTCACTCCCGCAGTAGCTGCGCGCGTGCCGGTAACTGCCGCCGCTGTTCGCTATGTCTCAGAAGATGGTTCGCCTGAGCGGGAGCTGTGCTGGTTTGGCGACGCGCCGTTTCTGCCCCATCTATGGAAAGCGCTGGGTGCTCCCGGCTTCACTGCTGAGGTTCACTTCGGAGAGTCACGCGTCTACCCCGACCGGCGGACGGCAGCCGATGAGACCTACGCGGAAATCGAGGCCATGCGCAGCGGCGGCGTTCTGGCTTTGCAGTGAGCCATGCGTGCATTGGCGGTGTGTCTCTTCATTGTTGAGGCGAAAAAGACATACTCTATCTGAATCGATGGGCGATATTGCCTCCGTCAAATTCCTGTCTATGCCGCCCGAACTTTCTTTCGCGCGCCTTTGTCCTCATCTCCACAACAGCCCTCCGGCGCGGTCGTGTATCTTGACCGAGAGAGTCATTCCATTCCTCGGAGAGCAACGCAAAAAACTATGCCTACTTTTGTCGCTATCGACATCGGTTCAAACTCATGCAGGTTGAAGATTGCGAAGGTTGTGGCGCACCAGTTGCGGACGCTGGCCGAAGATCGTGAGGTGACGCGGCTGGGAGCCAGCGTCTTTGAGTCGGGGCTGGTTTCGCCGGAGGCGATGGCGGCGACGCTCAGGGCATTGAAGCGGTTTCAGCGCGCGGTGCAGTTGCATGGGGTGGATCAGATTCGCGTTGTGGCCACGGCGGCGGTGCGGGATGCGCGCAACGCGGCGGCGTTTCAGGCGTGGGTCAAGGCGGAGACGGGCTGGACGCTGGAGATCATTTCGGGGCTGGAGGAAGGCCGGCTGATTCATCTGGGCGTGATGGCGGGCGGAGCGATGGGTCCTGAGCCGGGCGTGGGGGGCAAGGTCTTGCTGGTGGATCTGGGCGGGGGAAGCTGCGAGATCACGCTGTCAGAGCACAAGCGGATCAAGGAGACGATCAGCGTGCCGCTGGGAGCGGTGCGGCTCACTGAGGAGTTCTTGCAGTCCGATCCGGCGCCGGCGGAGGGTTTGGCGCGGATGCGGCAGTGGATCGGCCGCGAGTTGAGGCGGGCGCACAAGAAGATTGAGCCGGCTGGGGTGTCTCTGGCGATCGCTACTTCGGGGACTGCCGCGGCGCTGAGCGAGGCGTGCGCGGGCGGAGGGAAGTCCGCGAATGGCAAAGCGGGCAAAGGCTCGGGAAAGCTCGCCGGAAAATCTGCGGGAAAAGTGGTTGGCAGGCTGAATCAGGCGCAGATGGCTGAGTTGGGCCGGGCTGGCGCGGGGATGGCGCCAACGCGCGAGGTGCGCAAGCTGGCGGCAAAGCTCTCCAGGATGACGCTGCCGGAGCGCGAAGCAGTGCCCGGGATTGGACCGCGGCGGGCGGAGATCATTGTGGCCGGGGCTGAGGTCTTTTCCGAGCTGTTGTCGAGCTTCGGATTGGAGGGATTTCACTATTCACCGCTGGGGTTGCGGGACGGGATTTTGGCCCAGATGCTGGCCGAGCAGGACGCGCGAGCCACGGCACATCGGGAGTTCGAGCAGGAGCGGTGGGAGAGTGTGCAGGCGACGGCGCGGCGTTACGGGGTCGATCCTCGGCGGGCCGAACCGGTGCGCGCCCACGCTCTACAGTTATTCAGGGAGTTGAAAGCGCTGCACGAACTACCGGCCGAGTACGAGATCTGGCTGGCGGCGGCGGCCATGCTGCGTGAAACCGGCAAGTTCATCAATCACCAGGGGCACCACCGGCATACGCAATACATTATTTCCAGCTCAGAGATCTATGGGTATACGCAACTGCAGCGAACCATGGTCTCGGCGATTGCGCGCTATCTGGGCAAGAGCCGTCCCCAGCCGGGAGACAGGGCGCTGCGCAATATTCCCGCCGAGGAGCACAAGCACGTGCATCGCGCCGTGGTGCTGTTGCGGCTTGCGGAAGCGCTCAATCAGGATCGCGCCTCCGACGTGCTGCGGGTGGGGGTCAAGCTCTATCCGAAGCGGGTTTACCTGGAAGTGGAGCAGGGGCGGACGGGCGCGGAACTGGAGCTTTGGAGCCTGCGCAAGGAAGCCAATTACTTCCGTGAGGTCTTTGGGCGGGAGCTCTTCGCAACGCTCAAGTAGATAGAGCGGGCCATGCGCGGATCGATCAACCACTGCAAGAGGGGTGGATGCCGGTCTAGATCGACGCGGGCCACTGAGCCCTTCCTCATGCGGATCGCGGCACCGCCGTTGGCGGTGATCAGCCGGCCGAGAAACTGGAAGACGTTGGGGTTGTGGCCCACCATCAGTACACCCTCGCGGTCAGCATACTTGGCCAGCAAATCCTGGAAGTCGGCGTATTCGGCATCGGGCGCCAGAGCCTTGCTGATTTCGACTTTGGCATCGTAGCCCAGCTCCGTACCGACAAACTGCGCGGTTTGGAGCGCGCGCTTGAGGGGGCTGGAGACGACCACATCCACCTGCACCTTGAGGGTGCTCAAGATGCGGCCCATCAACATGCACTGCTCCTTGCCCTCTTTGATGAGAGCCCGCTTGGCGTCGAGAACAGGGTTCTCGCGAGCGAGTCCGGCATTGGCATGGCGCATGAGGTAGAGGTTCATAGAGATTCGTCTGTCGGGAAGGTGATTATGAGGGTCTTTCCGCTTCTGAAGATCAATATTAACACAACGTTAACAATTCAATAGAGATCAAACGATTATTCGGCCACGGCGGAGGGGCAAGAGGGGGCGTCTGTTGTCCAAAGTTCGCTGACGAGCAGGCCGCCGAGCCAGTTGCGGCGTTCTTTCAGGGTGAAGCCAGCCGCGAATAGGGCGGATCGATGATCCGGCAGTGTGCGGACGTCGAGTCCGGTGAGCCAGCCGAAAGCTAGATAAAGGCATGCGACCAGGGGGCGCGCAAACAGGCGGCCAAACCGCGTTGGCGGAATAGAGAATTCCGAGACTACCCATAAGGCATCGGCGGTAGAAATGTTGCGGAGGCTCGATGCGAGAGAGTGCACCTCACCGGTGGTCAGGCAGTCCAGGAAGAAATGCGTGACGATCAGGTCGTAGGGCTGATTCTGGGAAAGGGCCGCGAGGTGAAGCTGGCGGGCGTCTGACCCGTGGGTGCGAACGCGTCCGGCATGGGGGCCGGCGCGGCGGACGAGGGCGCAGAGCATCGCCGGGCTGGCATCGACCGCGTCAATCTGGACTGTCGGATTCGCGGCGAGCAGACGCGCGGTAAAGCGGCCGTCGCCATCGCCGAGCAGGAGGGCGCGGCGGCAGGAGGCGATTTCGCCGAGAAATGCGCAGCGGCACCGACCAAGCCAGGGGCCAAAGCTGACCGTCTCCATCCAGCGATAAAGTGCGGCGAGGCGGTTGAAGTTGGGCGGCGGGTTCATCGGAGCAGCGGGGCGAGTGGGATCAGCAAGACTGGAGTGAGCAGGACCAGATCGGCAGCCGCGCGCAGCGCAAGAGGCGTGAGCCGGTTGCGGCGCCCGTCAAGCAGGGCTAGCAGCAGGGCGCTGGCAGCTCCGGCAGCAACCAGCGCGGCGGGGCGCAGTTGAATGGGAAACAGGATAGCCGCCAGCAAGAAGCCGAGAAGGGCGAGCAGGCTGCCGAGGTGAAAGACCCGCAGCCTGCCAGAAGATACCGAGGCAGACTCCCATAGCTCGATGGCGTGGCAATTGAGCCAGGCCAACAAGGCGAAAAAGGCCCCCGTTGCAAAAAGCGGCCAGGGGGCTGAGGAGGCATGGGATCTTGACCACGCGGGGAGAACGCAGGCAGCGGTGAAGAGAAGGCCGACCAGCAGCTCTTTCAATGGAAACGCGCAAGGGGAAAGAGTTGAAGGCTGAAAAACCGGCCTGCTGCGCGAATGGACGCGGGTGAAGTAGGCCAGGGCTGCGGCGGCCAGCACCGAGTTGCGTTCGCGCGTGGCTGCCGGCATCAGGGCGATTACGATCCAGGCGGCGGCAATCACGGCGGCAACGGCCAGGGGGATGAGAATCCGGCGATGGCGCCAATGGAAGTGGTGGCGCAGGCGCAGGCGATGGGTTTCGCCAGTCCGCAGACTGAAGTGGACGTCGAGAAGCCGGTCTGCGATATATGCGGCCCACGCAGCCAGCGCCAGCAGGACAGGAATCCACACCGGCAGGCGAACGTCTGCCGCCCAGGCGAACCCCAGCGCCCATACCACGGCAACGGTGGGGGCATCGAAGCTGGCAAGGTGCCAAAGGCGCAGCGGGGCAGGCGCGTCCCATGGCTTCTTCGCGGTGTCTTTCCGGATGGTGGCGCGCTCACGGGGCAGCGAATTGGCCAGAGTCTGCGGCACTGATCCGATTGTAGGAGACGGGAGGCCAGCTGGAATTTCTTAGCCCGCGAACTTGGTCAGGTAAAAGCCGAACAACACGAGGATGATCGCAACCATGGCGATAGCTATGCGCAGGCGCTCCTGGAAGACGGACCGGGGTGAGCCAAAGCGGGGCACAAGCGGAGCGGCGAAGAGCAACCCGCAACTGAAGCCGCCGAGATGGGCCATGTTGTCGATGCTGATCCCGTAATGCGCCACCATCGTGCCAATGCTGATGGAGAGGCCGAGTACCAGATTGAGGGCGGCAAAGTAAATCACCGACCTGCGCAGCTTTTTCAGCTCCATGGGCGGCACTGGTAGCCGATTCGACCTGAGCAGGACAATCAGCGCTCCGGCGATGCCGAAGACTGCTCCCGAGGCGCCCGCACCGGCAGGAAACACAATAGTAGGGTCAAATATCTCCCCCGGCGCGTGGTGGGCGGCCCACTCGGCGGGGTATTTTACCCAGTCGGAGTTATACCACCACCAGTTGACCCCGGTCGACAAAAGGTTGCCGGCCGCGCCCGTGAGGATGTAAACCGCCAGAACCCCCGCCGAACCCAGCAGCGGCTCAGCCAGCAGGCCCAGATTCCACAGGCACCACATGTTCGTTACCAGGTGCAGGATGCCGACATGCACAAACATGGCGGTCACAATCCGCCACCACTCTCCCTGAGCCAGCACCGAGCCGGCGTTATCTGCGCCCCAATGCCTTAGTTGGTCGGTGGTGGGCGTACCCAGGCCGACACCATGCGTCGCCATGGCCAAAAAGACTGCGCAGTTAATGCCCAGCAGCAAATACGTGGCCGGAGCCGACGCCCAGGGGGGCCGCCTGCGGCGAACGGGTTGCGGGGCTGGGAGATAACCGGCGCCGGGAGGAAGAATCTCCGGGTCGATAGGAGGAGGGTAACTTCCCATGACTTAACTTTAAAGCATTTTCAGAGACTCCGTAGGTCAGGGATGAAGCTAAACCGCGTACAACTCCGTTTTGTAACAGGGCACGACTTCAGTCGTGCCGAAACGACCCACAAAATAGAGGGCTTTAGCCCTAGGGCCGTTCGTTCCTAGAGCCAAATGGGCAATATGAGATGGAGAGGCAAGACTACGATGTAGTCTGGAATTTGGTGTTTGTTCATTACCTTGTAGCCGGAGGGCTGAACACAAATGTCAGGGACTTGAAAAGGAGCAAAACTGTGAGTGTGGAAAAGCGGATTCGGCGGGCGTTGCTGAGCGTTACAGACAAGACCGGCCTGGTGGAGTTTGCCCAGGCGCTGGCCGGCTATGGGGTGGAACTGATCTCCACCGGCGGAACCGCGCGTGCGCTGCGCGAGGCCGGCCTTGCCGTCAAGGACATCAGCGACCTGACCGGCTTTCCTGAGATGCTCGACGGCCGCGTCAAAACGCTACATCCGCGCGTCCACGGCGGGCTGCTCTACATTCGCGGCAATAAGCAGCACGAGGCCGCCGTGGCCGCCCACGGCATTGAGCCCATCGACATGGTGGTGGTGAACCTCTACGCCTTTGAGAAGACCGCTGCCCAGCCCGGCGTGGCCTTCGGACACCTGATCGAGAACATCGACATCGGCGGCCCGTCGATGGTCCGTTCCGCGGCCAAGAACTTTGAAGACGTGGCCATCGTGACCAGCGTCGCCGACTATCCCGCCCTCATCGAAGAATTTAAAAGCGCCAACGGCGCCGCACTGAGCCGGGAGACCCGCTGGCGCCTCGCTCGCCAGGCCTTCGCCACCACCGCCGCCTACGATACGGCCATCGCCAACACCCTCGACCAGATTGCCGAAGCTCCCGAGCCTTTAGCGTCTGCCGCACCGCAGGTGCCCAGCCTGCCCACAACCCTCCGCATCAACTTCCCGCTGGCGCAGTCGCTGCGCTACGGCGAAAACCCGCATCAGAGGGCCGCGCTTTATTCGGACGGCACCGGCCTCGGCATCGCCGGCGCAACCCAGCTCCAGGGCAAGGAACTCAGCTTCAACAACCTCGTCGATCTCGACGCCTGCTGGGAGCTGGCGCAGGAATTCGACCAACCAGCCGTCATCATCGTCAAGCACACCAACCCCTGCGGCGCGGCCACCGGCGCAACCATTCTGGAGGCCTACCAGAAAGCCCTCGCCAGCGACCCCGTCTCGGCCTTCGGCGGAGTCATCGGCATCAACCGCCCCGTCGACGCCGAAGCCACCGCCGAGATCGCCAAGCTCTTCGTCGAGGCCATCGCCGCCCCGGCCTTCACCCCCGAAGCCCGCGAGCGCTTCGCCGCCAAAAAGAATCTCCGTCTCGTCCAGGTCCACTCCGCCCCGCCGCGCCCGGTCGTCAAGCACGTCTCCGGCGGCCTGCTCTTGCAGGATGCGGACACCGCCCGCGTCAACGAAAGCGAGTTGAAGGTCGTCACCTGGCGTCCGCCCACGGCTGAGGAGCTGCGCAGCCTGCTCTTCGCCTGGCGCGTCTGCAAACACGTCAAGTCCAACGCCATCGTCTACGCCAAAGACGGCCAGACCATCGGCGTCGGCGCAGGCCAAATGAGCCGCGTCGATGCCGCCCGCTTCGGAGCCATGAAGGCCGCGCTGCCGCTTGCGGGCTGCGTCGCCGCCTCCGACGCCTTCTTCCCGTTCCCCGACGGGCTTGAAGCCGTAGCCGCCGCCGGAGCCACCGCCGTCATCCAGCCCGGAGGCTCCGTGAAAGACCAGGAAGTCATCGCCGCCGCCGACAAGCTCGGCATGGCCATGGTCTTCACCGGCATCCGCCACTTCCGCCATTGAACCTAAAAACAGCAGTTCAATGCCTTCGGAAGCGTCATGGTTTAGGTTTGGGAATCTCCGAAAGTCTGTGCTTTGTATCCGAGCACGACTTCACAGCCTGCGGAAAAACTCTATTCGGGAGGCGTTTTGTGTCAGGGCATGACTTCAGTCGTGCCGAAACGACCCACAAAATAGAGGGCTAAAGTGTCTGCGTGAGAACTCGCCGAGGC
>Ga0302319_10005030_pt1 | contig 26810 bp, 18 predicted proteins | sample Bog_T0_2_FD_203319 | JGI IMG/M metagenome (GOLD analysis project Ga0302319, IMG submission 203319) | Peat permafrost microbial communities from Stordalen Mire near Abisko, Sweden - Bog_T0_2 | ecosystem: Environmental > Terrestrial > Soil > Wetlands > Peat | place: Sweden: Abisko, Stordalen Mire... | reverse complement strand
AGTGTTAAAATCAACCAGTGCCGGGTCCTACGCGACGTAATCCCGCCAATCCCGCCAGGTCCGGAAGGAAGCAACGGTAACGGGCTAGTACGGGCGCAGTAGGTCACCCGGTACTTTTTTGGTCTCGGCAGGCTCGGCTGAACCGGGATTCAAAAGCTGAACCTCAGGGGCTAAACAGGCTGCGGAAAAACTCTGTTCTGGAAACGTTTTGTATCAGGGCACGACTTCAGTCGTGCCGAAGAGACAACAAGAAGGGGTCGGGCTTTAGCCCCTGAGGTATTTGTTTTCATCTATTTGCAATTCCGCAGCGGCTAAAGCCGGAATCTAATGTGGCCACTTACGGCACGACTGAAGTCGTGCCCTGATACAAAGCTAGGTCGAATTCGAGTTTTTCCGCAGCCAGTAAAGCCCTGATGACTGATTTGAGGACTTGATGGCAGGACTGAAGTCCTGCCCTACCAGCCCGTACCCTTCAAGGAGAGATGCATTGAGCCTTACTGTTCGCCCAATCGTGGGCCGGCGCGCGAAGATTACGGCGCTAGGAACCTACGTTCCCCCCGATGTAATCACCAACAAAGACCTGGAAAAGATCGTCGATACCAACGACGAGTGGATTCTGTCCCGCACCGGCATCCGCGAGCGGCACGTGCTGGCCAAGGGGCTGGGCGTGAGCGACATGTGTACCGAGGCCGCGAAGCGGTGCCTTGCGGCGCGCGGGATTGCGGCCAGTGAGGTTGAGGTCATTATCGTGGGCACGGTGACGCCGGACATGATGTTTCCGGCCACGGCCTGCCTGGTGCAGAACAAGATCGGGGCCAAAGGGGCGTGGGGCTTCGACGTTTCGGCGGGCTGCTCTGGGTTTGTGTTCGCATTGCAGGCGGGTGTGAAGCTGGTGGAGAGCGGTGCGCACAAGAAGGTCATGGTTATCGGGTCGGATGCCAACACGCGCATGACCGACTATACCGACCGGACCACCTGCGTGCTGTTTGGCGACGGGGCTGGAGCGGTGTTGATTGAGCCGGCGGAAGAGGGCGAGATCGGGTTTATCGACTTTGTGCATGAGATCGACGGTTCGGGGGCGGCGGCGTTGAATCTGAAGGGCGGCGGGAGCCTGAATCCGTCGAGCCACGAGACTGTGGACAAGAAGATGCACTACATCTATCAGGACGGCCCGGCGGTTTACAAATTTGCCGTGCGCAAGATGGCCGAGGCGACGACGAAGGTTCTGGAGCGCAACGGCGTGACTGGCGCGGACCTGGGCTGCTTTATTCCCCACCAGGCCAACAAGCGGATCATTACCGCGACGGCAGACAGGCTGGGGATGGACCCGGAGCGGGTGATTATCAATATTGAAAAGTATGGAAACACGTCGGCTGGGACGATTCCGCTGGCCATGGAAACGGCCATTGAAGACGGCAAGCTGAAAAAGGGCGATCTGGTGCTGCTGGCCGCGGTAGGCGCTGGATTCACGGTGGGGGCGGCGCTGCTGCGGTGGGAGATCTAGCTCCGCTAACAGTGTGTGGTGAAAGTATGGTTTTGAAAGGGCACGACTTCAGTCGTGCTGCAAATGGCTGAAAAGAAACGCTGGGCTTTATCCCGTGAGGGATTTGTTTTCAGCTATTTGGAATTAGAAAACGGATTTGCGGATTATTTCGGCCGTCCCCACGGGACGGAGGGTCTTTTGTTCAACGCCACCCAGGACTGCGCTGCGCTTGTCCAGGGCTATTCTCGGTTCTCCCTCCGGGAGAATGGACGCTGGCTGTTTCATTCCGCGCAGGTTGGCGAAGCCGGTGGACGACTGTTACAAGGCGCCATTCCGCAGAGTTTCCGAGAGCCCGCCAACCCTGCTTTTTCCCACTCCCCCCTAAAACGTGTACTCGGGCAAGACGCCGAGTTCCGCGGCCATGCGGAAGAAGCCTCTCATGCCTGCGAGGCATTCTTCGTCGAGGACGTAGTGGATGTTGGTGGTGAGGTATGCGCGAATGGTCTCTTCGGGAATGGGGAGCTTCGCGGTCCACTCGGCAACCAGCGCATCGACGTTTTCAAGGCCATGGTTGCGGGATTGGATGAAGTCGGACTTAATGGAATCCCATGTCTCAGAATCGAGACCTGGGGCACCCGCGGAGTTGCGAGGCGCAGCACCCCAGACGGCGGAGACGAAGGGAAGGCCGGTGAGGGTGCGCCACTCTTCGGCGAGATCGTGGTAGACAAGCTCTTCGCCGGTTCGTTCGAAACGGTTGGCGCATTCTTCCAACGCGAGAAGGGCTGGGTCGCCGATGAGAATGGCGGCGTCCGCATGGTCTAGCATCGCGTCGAGATCGGCGGCCGCGGGCAGGAACGGGACGGCCGGATTGCCCCACTTGTGGAAGAGGATGCGGGCGTAGGCCAGGGTGGTGCGGCTGGCGCTGTCGGCGGCTACTGAGCGCAGCGCCGCAAGCGGCTGGGCGGCACGGCGGACCAGCAGCAATGAGCGCACGCGTCCTTTTGATGCGATAGTGCAGCCGGGCAGGATGCGCAGGTCGGGTGTGGTGGCGAGCGCGGCGATGGGGATGAGGCCGATGTCGGCAGCCCCGGAGGCCAGGCGGGCGGCGCACTCGGAGGGCGACATGCGATCGATCTGGTAGCGCTGGGCAAGCGAGTCGCACAGGGGCGCGTGCTCGAAGTCCCACATCAGCGGAGCGGGATTGAGGAAGTTGATGGCGGCAACGCGCAGGCGGGAATTTGGGGCGGGGTTCACTGCTTCTTAGACTAACAAGCCCTGACGAAAGATTCCGGCGGCGCGTTGCGCTGAATGTCCAGCTTGACAGGAACCTGCCGCAAAGGTAACTTGGGCGAAATCACTTTTCAGCCCGATTCTGGTTTCCTGTGGGGAAATCTTCATGCGCAAATCTCCTAAGCGAGCTCACTGGCAATGACGACGATCTCACAAAAGCCGGTCAGTTTTGCAGCTCATGATCTGGATGAGGATCGGCTGGCGTGGCTGGCGCTGGCGCTTTCGCCGGGGCTGGGGCCAAAGCGGATTCTGGATGCGATGAGACAGTTGGACACGCCCAGCCAACTGTTCGCCTTGTCGCTTACGTCGCTGGAAGGGCTGAGGTTTCCGGCGGAGGCTGCGCAGTTCATCTTTGACGGCAAGGCGCGCCAGGCGGCTAAGGAAGAGTGGGCGCGAGTCACGGCTCAAGGCGCCACGCTGGTGAGTTTCAGCTGCACCGAGTATCCCGAGCGGCTTAAGGAGATCTACGATCCGCCGCCGGTGCTTTGGGTGCGTGGGGCGGTGAACCTGCTCAGCCGGCCGGCGATTGCGGTGGTGGGCACGCGGCATCCGTCTCCGTATGGGTCAGGCGTGGCGGAGATGCTGGCGCGGGACCTGGCCGTGCGCAGGCTGCTGATTGTCAGCGGGATGGCGCGGGGCATCGACAGTTGCGCGCACCGGGGGGCCCTGGCGGCGCGCATGCCCACCGTAGCGGTGTGGGGCACGGGCATCGATGTGGTCTATCCCAAAGAGAACAAGAAACTGGCTGAGGAGATTCTGGCTGCCGGCGGAGCGATTGTCAGCGAGTTGCCGATGGGGACGTTTCCCGCGCCGCAGAACTTTCCTCGCCGCAACCGGATTTTGAGCGGGCTGAGCATTGCGGTGCTGGTAGTGGAGGCGGCGGAGAACTCAGGGACGCGGGTGACAGCGCGCTGTGCGGCGGAGCAGAATCGCGACCTGTTTGCAGTGCCCGGCAACGTGACCAGCAAGGGCTCATGGACCCCCAACACGCTGATTAAGCAGGGCGCGAAGCTGGTGGCTACCTGGGAGGACGTGTGGGAGGATTTGTCTTCCGATGTGCGGCTGGAACTGGAGTCCGAGGCGCCGGCTGAATCCAAATCGGAGACTACAGCATCTCTTCTGCCAGACCCGGTTCTGCGGCCCCAGGAGTCCATGGTGCTTGAGGTACTCCGCTCGGACGAGAGCCTTCAGATCGACGAGATTCTGGAGTTGCTTGAGACGCAACTGACATCTTCCGAGGTGTTTACGGCGCTTTTCGAGCTGGAGATTACGGGGCGGGTGCGGTGTATGCCGGGAAAGAATTACGTGCGCACACTTTAACCCGGTCTGATGTCATTCACCCTCGCGCCAAGAGAATACAAGACACAGGGCACAAGGCACTGGGCCAACCGGCAGCAGACAAAAGGCTTGGTGCGCCAAAGGCAGCCGGGCGGTAATATTTGTACCGAGCGGGCGGGGGGAAGCGGCAACATCGCCGAAGGGAATGATGCGGACCATTTACTTGATTACGACGGGCGGGACGATCGAAAAGGCGTACTCGGAACAATCGGGTATGGTGCTGAACAGCGCCAGCAAGATCGGCCAGTATTTGAAGCTGCTGCGCCTGCCGGATTGTGAAGTGCGCGTGGTCCCCTTGATGAACAAGGACAGCCTGGAGATGACGGCGGACGACCGCGCCGGCCTTGTCTCCGTGATGGGCCCGCTGCTGCCTGAAGGCCATCCGATTGTCATTACGCATGGGACAGACACCATGGTTGAAACCGGAATCTGTATCCAGAGAGCATTTCCGCGCCTGAACGTGCCTGTGATCCTCACCGGAGCGATGACGCCTTTGGGATTTGAGGGCAGCGACGGGCAGCAGAACCTGGCGGAGAGTCTGCTCGCCGCGCGGTTGCTGGGGCCTGGAGTTTTTGTGGTCCTGCATGGGCAGGTGTTCCCGGCGGATCAGGCGCGCAAGGATCGAGAGCTGGCTACATTTGTCTGGAAGGAACGACAGTAGGCCGCGGAGGCAATCGCGCGCCCAATTCGGGGACCGGATGCCTCGTGTGCGCAGTTTCGCTGTGGTTCCGTCGCGCTTGCCGTCTTGCATTTCCTCGATAAGTTTTTCTCGAGCCGTGCCGCTCTCTGGCAGATTTTCACGCGCGGATCGACTTCAGTCAAACGGTGAAATTGCTTCGACTTCGAGCCGCGCAAGGTAGTGGAAATTGGCGTGGAAGCGAACCTAAAATCGGAGGAAAAACTTTCGGAGAGTGGAAACCCGATGGTGTTCCGTGGTAGTGTGCAACCTTTGTAGGTGGTTTTTCGCAGACTGGGCGAGCGGCTACCGGGGCGGCTTGGTTTCTGGCCGGCTGGGTATGAATCCGAATTGCCCGGCGGTGAGTCAAACAAGCCGTGCAAGGCTGAACAAGGTAGAGTGGTCTAGGTAATCAAGGATGGCAATGAGCAAATCACTGGTAATCGTCGAATCCCCCGCCAAGGCGAAGACGATCGAAAAGTATCTTGGCAAAGGCTTCGACGTGCGGGCATCGGTTGGGCACATCATGGACCTGCCCAAGAACGATATTGGCGTGGAGCTGAAGAAGCGGACCTTTGTGCCCGAGCTGGTTGTGTCTCCGGGGAAAGAAAAGATTGTTGAGCAACTGAAGAAGCTGGCCGCGCAAGCAGACGAGATCTTTCTGGCGCCTGACCCGGACCGCGAGGGCGAGGCGATTGCGTACCATCTCGCGTTGCAACTGGGAACCACGGCGAAGGAGCGCAAGAAGATCCGCCGCGTGACGTTTAACGAGATCACGAAGAAGGCGGTGCAGGAGGCTTTCAAGCACGCTCGCGACGTGGATCAGAATCTTGTGGACGCGCAGCAGACGCGCCGCGTTCTGGACCGGCTGGTGGGGTACCAGATATCGCCGCTGCTGTGGGACAAAGTGCGGAGGGGACTGTCGGCGGGCCGAGTGCAGACAGTGGCCGTGCGCCTGATCGTCGAGCGTGAGCGGGAGATTGGCGCGTTTGGACCCACCGAGTACTGGACGCTGGACGCGCAACTGCATCCCGAGAAGCAGGCAGCAAAGAGCTTCAAGGCGCGCTTTGTGGGCATCGAAGGCGAGCCTGCGCGAGTGTCGAGCGGCAAAGACAAAGAAGGGAAAGATCAGTTCATCGCCAATGCGCTTGCGGATGAAAAATCGATGAAGCAGGTGGTTGCCGCGCTAGACAAAGCGCAGTGGTCGCTGGCTTCGGTTCAGTCCACTGAGAAGCAGAGAAGGCCGCTGGCGCCTTTTATCACGAGCCAGTTGCAGCGGGACGCATCGAGCAAATTGGGCTTCAACGTGCGGCGGACGATGGGCGTGGCGCAGCGGCTCTATGAAGGCGTGGATGTGGGCGCGGAGGGCACGGTCGGTCTCATCACCTACATGCGTACCGACTCGCCGCGTGTGGCGCCGGAGGCGATTGCCGGAGCGCGGGAGTGGATCGGCAAGCAGTTAGGGCCGCGATACCTGCCGGTGGAACCGAATGTCTACAAGGGCAAGAAGGCCGCGCAGGATGCGCACGAGGCGATTCGCCCGACGGATGCGTCGCGGACGCCCGAGTCCATCGCGCGCTATTTGACGGAAGAACAGCTCAAGCTGTACCGGTTGATCTGGCAGCGCTTTGTGGCCTCGCAGATGACGCCTGCGGTCTTCGATGTAACCACGGCAAAGATAGCTGCCGTTTCCGCGAAGACCGGAAAGACCTACGATTTCCGCGTCAGCGGCTCCGTGGTGCGGTTCGATGGATTCCTGAAAGTCTACGAAGTTATGGAAGACAAGAAAGATGAAGATGACGAGTCATCCAACAAGCTGCCCGATCTTGACAATGTGAAGCGGCTGGAACTGGAAAAGCTGGAGAACGAGCAACACTTTACGCAGCCACCGCCGCGTTTCAATGAAGCTTCGCTGGTGAAGGTGCTTGAAGAAAAGGGCATCGGCCGGCCGTCGACTTACGCTTCGATCATCAACACCATTCAGGACCGCGAGTACGTGACCAAGATAAGCGGTCGTTTCTATCCGACCGAGATCGGGATGGTGGTCTGCGACCTGCTGGTGAAGAATTTCCCCTACATTTTCGATGTTGCCTATACGGCGAAGCTCGAAGAGGAGCTTGACGAAATCGAAGAGGGCAACGAGAAGTGGACGGACTTGCTCAAGGGCTTCTACGGCTACTTTGAAGATGAACTCAAAGATGCCGCTGTGAACATGGAAAGCATCAAGAGGATGGAGCAGGCGACGGGCGAAACCTGCGACGTTTGCGGATCGCCGCTGCTGCTGAAGTGGGGCAAGTTTGGCACATTCTTTGCATGTTCGGCCTATGACAAGAAAGACAAATCGAGCTGCGGATTCACTAAAGAAAATACCGCGGGCAAGCCGGATTTGAATACGCAAGAGGGCCAGGACGCGAGCGAGACGGAAGAGTATTGCGATAACTGCGGACGCGTGATGGTGCTGCGGCGCGGGCTGTTTGGGCCGTACATGGCTTGCCCTGGATACAGTGACGATCCGCCCTGCAAGACCGTCCGCAAGCTGAGCCAGAAACAGCAGCAGAAGCAGAATGCGCCAGTGCCGACAGGAGAGGATTGCCCGCAGTGCGGCAAGCCGCTGGTGTTGCGCCAGGGAGCTTTTGGGGAGTTTGTCTCGTGCTCAGGCTATCCGAAGTGCAAATACGTGAAGCAGAACCTGATTGAAGGAATGAAATGCCCCAAGTGCGGGATCGGCGACATTGCCGAGCGCAAGGCGCGCAGAGGAAATCTCTTCTGGGGCTGCACCAATTATCCCAAGTGCGACTTCACCTCGAACAACAAGCCGGTGGCGAAGAAGTGCCCCATGTGCAAGAGCCCGTATCTGGTGGAGAAAACCCTCAAGTCGGGTGTTTATCTCGAATGCCCTAACAAGAAGAAGGGCGCCGAAGAGGTGATCGACCTAACCAAGCGCGCCAGGAAGGGCGCTGTTGCTGCGGAGCCCGCTGTAGCCTGCACCTATTCAAAGCGGATTGGGGATGCGCCGCCTCCGCCGACTGTCGAGACTCATGGTCCGGTGGTGGAGAAGGAAACAGCGAAGAAGGGCGGGAAGAAGGCGTTGCAGCCGGCGTAACCCTGAAGCTAATCCATGCGAACCGGCTGAGTTGGCTGGTTTTGCCGGGCGCGATTGAACTTGCCGCATGGGAGTGAAGCGCGGGATCAATGCCTTGGCAGGATCATTGGCTCCCACGGGAAATGAATGAGGCGAAGGCTGAGGTCGCGATCGACGGCCTTACGGCACCGTGACCGGAGGGCGATTCTCAAAGCGTTAATGGCAGGATTTTCCGCGATGCCTCAGCACATCATTGAAATCGGAATCGGGCCGCGCCTTTGCCTCTTTCACAGTGCAGGCTTGCTTGAACCCTGGTACAGCTTTGCAGATTCAAGCGGATGTTTGAGCTCGTTCTCTGAGTGTGGTTTCTGAAGATCAGGCGTTGCGCGGCTGAATCCGTTAGTATGGGGGAGCGGAGAAACCCTGATGGAACGAATGCTTGCAACACCTGCCGATGCCGAAATTATTCTCAAGCTTTATCAATTGCGCACCGAAGCGGAGATGCGCAAGGCTCGCGCGTGGATGACCGGCGAGTTCTGGCCGGCCACTGCCGAGGAGTTTTTTGAGGTAGCCGAGAACCCTGTAGACCCGCACAATGCGTGGCTGCGCCAGGTGCTCACCTACTGGGAGATGGCGGCGGCAATGGTGCTGCACGGGGCGGTCTCGGCAGAGCTGTTTGTGGATTGCAATGCAGAGGGGTTCTTTTTGCTCGCCAAGTTTTCGCCGATTCTGGAAGGGATCAGGGAGAAGAATCCTGGCTTTCTGAGCAAGACCGCGGAGATGGTGGGGCGGTTTTCCTCCGCGTCCCAGCGCTACGAGGCGGTGCTGAAGAATGTGGAAGCACGGCGGAACAGCATGCCGGCCAGACAGGAATCGCACGGGCAGTATGCCTATCCCGTGAAGCCCTAAGTGCTGAACTCATTGAGGGCAAACGCATTTCAGATTGCGGGATGATTCTGTCTTGAAAGGGCTCGGCTTCAGCCGTGCCAATTGCGTTCCTGACGATTTTCCCTGGCCTTTAGGCCCTGAGGGATGGGTTTTCGTCCAAAAAACATCCCCCAGCGGCTAAAGCCGTTCCGTTTTTCGCGCCCTGTTTCGGCACGGCTCAAGCCGTGCCCTTTCAAAACTGCTTCTACCGGCGACTCGAAATCCAAATGCGTTTACCCTGGAACTCATTGAGTCATGGCGAGGGAAAGGCGAAAACTGTGGTACACTTACGTTAGCGCTCAGTGATTTGGCCGTGAGCGGCGGTTTGCCTTCAGTGGCAAGTTTGCCTGGCACAGATTTCCCCCAAGCCCCTACAGCGTTTACCCATGAGTCTCCTGCCCGGTGGCTCTGCCTTGGATCGTACATTGGTCGAGGCAATCGTTAGAGCGCCTTAATGTCCTTGAATTGGATCGGCGCGAACGGAACCGGGAAATGCAATCAACTGTTGATTGTTTGGGAGCGGGTAGCCGGCCGGCAATGAGCCGCCTGGCAGACAAGTAGCGTGTGGCAGCTCCGGGCCTCGGGCGTTCTCCCCTTGAATGCTTTCAGGCCAGTCCCAGGGACGTGGTTGGTTCTCCCTTACGCATATCGATAAGCAGGTTCGCGCGAGAAGTGCATTCGTGTGCGCGCCTTATGTCCGGTTCCGATTGCAGGCCCCAGTGAAGACTGACGGCTCGCGGAGCCTCTAGGAAATTTGACAATTTTGACGACTCAGTTCTCTCAGTTTTCTCTTTCAGTCCCGCTGATGGCGCGGCTTGACGCAAACAAATTCGAAATCCCCACTCCAGTGCAGATCGGCTGCATTCCCCCGGCTCTTGAAGGCCGCGACGTGCTGGCTACCGCGCAGACCGGGACCGGCAAGACGCTCGGCTTCCTGATTCCCATTGTTGAAATGCTTCAGAAGAGCGAGGTCAAGGGCGCGCAAGCATTGATTTTATTGCCGACGCGCGAATTGGCGATGCAGGTGGAAAAAGCATTTCGCACGATTCGCACCAGTTCATCGCAGACTGTGGCTTTGGTCGTTGGCGGACTGGCCGAAGGCTCGCAGCTTGAGGCCATTCGCCGCGGCGCGCGCTTGATTGTGGCCACCCCCGGAAGGCTTGAGGATTACATCAAGCGCAGGCTGGTGCGGCTGGACACAGTAAAGATCCTGGTGCTGGACGAAGTGGACCGGATGCTCGACATGGGCTTCCAGCCGGCGATTGCGCGGATTGCGGCCACACTGCCTGAGGCTCGGCAGACGCTGTGCTACTCGGCCACGCTTGAAGGGCCGGTGAAGGAAGTGGCGCGCAAGTATCTCAACAATCCGGCGCGCATCGAGATCGGCTCAGTGCTCAAGCCAGCGGAGAATGTGGAACTTCGGACATTTGAAGTGGAGCCGGACAAGAAGCAGGAGTTGCTCGAGCACCTGCTGGGTGCGGAGACGGGCAGCTTTCTGGTCTTTGTCCGTACCAAGCATGGCGCGGACCGCGTGGCTCGGCGGCTTGCTCGCTCGGGCCACTCGGCGACGCAGATTCACGGTGACCGCTCGCAGGCTCAGCGGAATGCTGCGCTGCGCAGCTTCTCCGAGGGGCATCACAGGGTGCTGGTGGCCACCGACGTGGCTGCGCGCGGCATCGACGTGGCCAATGTGGCGCATGTGATCAACTTCGATATGCCCAAGCAGGCGGAGGACTTTGTTCACCGGGTTGGGCGGACGGGCCGGGCTTCGGCGCATGGCGTGGCTTCAACCTTTGCCGGACCGGCGGAGCGCGGCGACCTGCGCAAGATCGAGCGGACGCTTTCGATTTCGATGAAGCGCTTCCGGGTGCGGTCGGCTACAGACGTTAAAGCAGCCTGAATACGGGTGCATGGGGCGGCGATAGCCGCCCCATATTTTAAACTCGCTTCAAAATATTCCTGGTTTGTCCGCGAACTGGTCAAGCAGGCCCAAAAAGTTCGATTTCCGCACCCACCTGCATCCGAATGGCGGATCGTTCTTTTCTGGCGGAATTGCACGAACCTCTTTGGGGAGCACAATGTAATCTGTGCAGACTCTCACTCCGTAATCGCATCCCGCATCAGCGTCCTTTTCGTGAAACACGCACGCGTATGAGGTTTCCATTTCGCTGTAGCCTTCATTGAAGACCTCCATGTATTTGACGGTGCCGTAGGCTGCGGTTGGAGTTGTCGTTGGCACGGCGGGCTCTTTTGCAATGCGCAGGAAGACGACGTACTCCGAACCCATTTTTCCTCCGTCATACGGACCAAAGTAAATCGTTTGTCCACTAGCCGTTCTTTTGAAGCTGGTGACAACGACTGCTTTGTACATGGTCGTCTTGTAGTTCTCCGTATCGCCGGAGACAATGCGCACAACCGCAACAAAGTCGGACATCTTGAAGAGTTGCGCCAGATCGATCCTTCCCGGTTCGACGGTGGTGAAGGATACCGTTGGTGGTTCAGCCTTCACCGTCACTGTCTGCCCGTTGGCCGATTCCCGCGGAAGCACGCCGGCAAAAAGAAGTCCCGCGCAAATGAGTACGTCTTTCATTGCCGCAACTTTACTCGCAGATAGAGGAATCTTCAAGCCCGCATCTTTTGGCAACGAAACTGGCTGCGGAGGAATTCGGGATTTCCGATGAGAATGACATGGAAAGCTCTTCCGGGGCTGAGGCCCTCGTTGACTCGGTTGGCGATATGCGGGGGTTGAAACCCCCGCATATCGCCGGATTGCAAATTCCCGCAACTGCTAAGCCGTGCCCTTTCAAATCCGGACCCGCGTATGCGGGTTTCAAATCGATAGCAGGGATTGAAAAGCCTTTCCGCCGGAAGAAAGCTACTTCGATTCCCCTGTCGTTCCCAGCGCGGCATGGGGCCAGCCTCCGTCCCAAGTCAGCGTGGAGATTTGCAGCGCCGGTTTGCCGGTGATGGCGTCGTATGCGTGAAAGACAATGATGTCGCCCTCGGGCCGCTGCAAGACCGACTCTCCGCCGGGGCCGATCCAGCGGCTATTGGGCAGGAGCAACTGCGTGCCTCCGCCCTGTAGCATCGGCTTGCCGTCTTCGTCCACATAAGGGCCTGTCACATTGCGGGAGCGGCCGACCATGGTCCGGTAGCTGCTGTTGGTGCCGCGGCAGCAGAGATCCCAGGAAACAAAGAGATAGTAATAGTCGCCGTGGTGGACGGCGAACGGGGCCTCGACCGCCTGCCAATCCGGCGGCAAGCCGGGCTTGGCAGGTTCCGGATGTTCAGGCTTGGCGCGGGTGGCCAGCGAGTAGATGTTTGGATCGGCGGTTGATGGTTTGCCGGTGGCCGGGTCGATGCGGCGCATCTTGATTCCGCTCCAGAAGCTGCCGAAGCTTAGCCAGGGCTTACCGTGCTCGTCGAGCACAATGTTTGGATCGATGGCGTTGAAATCGTCCGCCAAGGTGGACTTGAGAACCAGGCCCTCATCGTTCCAGTGGTATTTCGGGCTTTTGGGGTCGAGTGTAGTGTTGGTGAGCAGGGCGATGCCCGAGGTATTTACGCCAAAGGCAGAATAGGCGTAGTAGAGGTGATATTTGCCCTGAAAGAATGAGATGTCGGGCGCCCAGAGTTCTTTGGTCGTGGGGCTGGCCTCGTGAATCCAGGCCGGAATCTTGTCGAAGATGTGGCCGCATAGCTTCCACGCCAGCAAATCGTTGGAGCAGCGAATGGGGAACTGGCCCTCATCGGCGTTCATGGTGGTGGCGTAGACGTAGTAGGAGTTGCCTTCGCGGCCAATGGAGGGGTCGTGAGTGGTGGCGTAATCCCCTGTCAATTGCATCGCTTGTGGGGTCTGGACCTGGCCTTGGGCCGACGGAAGCCAGAGTGAGAAGGGAAGCAGAGCCGCAGTGAGCAGAAGAGAGGCGCGAAGATTGCGGGACATGAGGGACTCCAGTCGGATTTGTATAGAGCGATTGGTAGGGCGGCACAAGGCAAGCCGGAGTATAGATCTTCGCCGCAGAGGCCTGTCAAGCGGGAATACGATTGCTGAAACGGGTTCGGCCGTATCTGGCAGGGCGGAATCAATCAAGAAGCCACAGCATCTTGCCAACACTGCTTGCACGCGGCGAAAGTGATAAAGTAATCGTTTACGTGAGTCTTGACAGAGGTCAACCTGCGAAGACTATACTTCGTCGCGCGGTGCTTTCTTAAGAATCGGGTTTGCTCTAAGCAACGAGCCCGACAGGAGAGAACAAAGTTCAGGGGCGCGGGTAAACGATTCCTTGCCTCGGAGGGCCCTAGCCTGCCTGTGCGATCGGTTTCAAGAACCCTCGCGCCGAACTGAACCAGAGGCGCAGGTTATGTTGCTTTTCCGCGAGATTCGACAGCGTCCGAACTCTAGCTCCAGGCGGGCCGCAATTGGAAGGGAAAAGGATAAACGGATGAGTTTAACGCGCAAAACGCTTTATATCGGCTTCGCGGCCCTTCTGGCTTTCGCACTCCTCCTCTGCATTCAACCGACGGCGGCTGCACAGGGTGGAGCGGCGTCCGCGGCCACTCCGCCGATGGGCTGGAATAGCTGGGACTCCTATGGAACCACTGTGAATGAAGCGCAGGTGAAGGCCAACGCCGACTGGATGGCGAAAAACCTGAAGGCCTTTGGCTGGCAATACATCGTGGTGGACATGGAGTGGTTCGTCACCAATCCGATTCCCGAGGGCAACTCCAAGGACTTTAAATACAGCCTGGATGCGAATGGCCGTTACACGCCGCCTGTGAACCGTTTCCCCTCCGCCGGGGATGCGGGCTTCAAGCCGCTGGCCGACTATGTGCATTCGCTGGGACTGAAGTTTGGCATTCACATTTTGCAGGGCATTCCCAAAGAGGCAGTCAAGGCGAACGATCCCATTGATGGTTCCGCATTTCATTCCGCCGATGCGGCCAATACCGCTGGAACATGCCTATGGAATTACGACAACTACGACGTGAAAGACACGCCGGCGGGCCAGGCCTACTACGACTCGATCGCGCGGCTCTACGCCCGCTGGGGCGTGGATCTCATCAAGGTGGATTGCATTGCGATGCCGTACAAGGGCTCCGAGATTCGCATGTTGAGCACCGCGCTGGGCAAGACAGGCCGTTCCATCGTGCTGAGCCTTTCCCCGGGTCCGGCCCCGCTTGAAAAGCAGTTGGAGATGCAACAGTATGCCACGCAGTGGCGCATATCAAACGATATTTGGGACATCTGGCACAGCACGGAGTTCTATCCGCAAGGGCTCAACGATCAGTTCATAAAGGTTGCTGCGTGGGCCGGCGATGACCGCAAGGGTCGCTACCCAGACGCCGATATGCTGCCGCTTGGCTACCTGGGGCCGGCTGCCGGATGGGGAACCCCGCGGCAGACGCGGCTTACGCACGACGAGCAGCGGACCTTTCTAACACTGTGGGGCATCTTCCGCTCGCCCTTGATGATGGGCGGCGACCTGCCGCACAACGACGATTGGACTACAGCTCTGCTCACCAATCGCGAGTTCCTCGACGTGGATCAGCACGCCCGCGACACGAAGGTAGCCATCACCTCTGACAAGGATGTTGTTTGGACCTCGAAGCCAGAGGACGGCGCGGGGCACTACGTTGCCATCTTCAATCGCGCCGAGGAGCCGCAGACCCTGCACTACACGTGGACCCAGCTCGGCATCCACGAGGGCAGCTACCGGCTGCGCGATCTATGGGAACACAAGGACCTGGGCCCGGCAACAGGGATTACAGTGACCCTGGCTCCGCACGCAAGCGTGCTCTATAGCGCGCGGCCATAGCAGCCAAGAGCGTTTGACGACAACGGAAGTGGCCTCTCGCCAAGGGAACCGCGCTTCGATTTGAAGAAGAGGGACTATGCCGATCCGGGTAACACGCCGAAGTTTTATACGCACTCTCACCGCGCTCGCGGGCAGCGTACCGTTTTTATCAAGGAACAGAGCAGCAGCGCTGGAAGGCTGTGCGATTGGCGACACGCAGCCAATGTCTCTGTGGTATCGCGAGCCGGCCGGCAGGTGGACCGATGCGCTGCCCGTGGGCAATGGCCGGCTGGGAGCCATGGTCTTCGGCGGCGTAACGTCCGAGCGCATTGCACTCAACGAAGATACGCTGTGGTCTGGCGCGCCGCGCGACTGGAACAATCCATTGGCCAAGGATCACTTGAGCGTGGTGCGCAACCTGGTTATCGGCAAGCAGGATTACCAGTCTGCCGACCAGGAATGCCGCAAGATGCAGGGGCCATATAACCAGGCCTACGAGCCGCTGGGCGACTTGCTCATCGATTTCGCTTCTGCCGCTGACAATCTCCCTCCTGACACTTCCGCGCCGTCCGGTTACCGTCGGTCTCTCGATCTGGATAGCGCCATCGCCGCAGTAGCTTATGCCGCAGGGGACAACGCGGTCATGCGCGAGACGTTTGCCTCGGCGCCCGATCAAGTGATTGCAGTGCGAATTACCGGGTGCAAGACCGGGGCGCTGAATTGTACGATCCGGTTGAAGAGCCTGCTGCAATCCGGCACGGAGGCAAAGGGGAGCGGCATCGTACTTTCAGGCAAGGCTCCGTCTAACTCGGCTCCTAACTATCTGCGCGTCGATAATCCGGTTCCTTATAGCAACGAGCCGGGCAAGGGCATGAACTTCGCGGCTGTGCTGACGGCAAAGGCGACCGGAGGCAAAGTCGTGCCGCAGGCGGATGGGTCACTCCTGGTTGCCGGCGCGACGGAATTGGTTTTGCTTGTCGGCGCGGCGACAGGTTTCAGCGGGTTCAAAGAAGCGCCCATCATGCCGCTGGCTGAGGTGATCGCCAGAGCCAGGAAGCCGGTGGACGCCGCTGCACTCAGGCCGTACCAATTTCTGAAAGAGCGTCATCTCGAAGCGCATCGCAAGCTATTCCGCCGGGTAGAACTCGATCTGGGAGGGCACGAGGCGGACGCACTGCCGACCAATGAACGCGTCGATGGATTCGAGCAAAACAATGATCGAGCATTACTCGCTCTTTATTTCCAATACGGGCGCTACCTGCTGCTTGCGAGTTCGCGCGCCGGCTCGCAGCCGGCTAACTTGCAGGGCATCTGGAACGCGGAGCTGCGGCCCCCGTGGAGCTCTAACTGGACCTCTAACATCAACGTCCAGATGAACTACTGGCCGGCGGAAACATGCAATCTCTCCGAGTGCCACGAACCACTGATCGACATGGTTCGCGACCTGAGCGAAAACGGCCGCGTGACCGCAAAGGTCAACTACGGCATAGACGGCTGGTGCTCGCACCACAACGTGGATCTGTGGCGTCAGTCCGCTCCCGTGGGAGAGGGTACGCAGTTTGCCGACCCGGCCTGGGCAAACTTTGCCATGAGCAGCCCGTGGTTTTGCCAGCACCTGTGGGAGCATTACCGGTTTACCGCGGACAAAGAGTACTTGAAGACAACCGCATACCCGGTGATGAAAGGCGCAGCGGAGTTTTGCCTCAACTGGCTCACCGCTGACGGCCATGGCGGCCTTACAACATGCCCGTCGGTCTCGACGGAAAACACCTTTCTGGCTCCCAACGGAAAAGTTGCTTCAGTGAGCGCAGGCTGCACCATGGATATCGCCCTGGTGCATGAGATATTCGATAACTGCACGAAGGCAGGAGAGATTCTAGGCATCGACAGCGAGTTTGCCGCCAAACTGGCGGAAGCGCGCAACCGGCTGCCCTATTATCAGGTTGGCAAGTACGGGCAGTTACAAGAATGGTCGGTCGATTTCGACGAGAATCAGCCGGGGCAGCGGCATATGTCTCACCTTTATCCTGTGTTTCCCGGCGGCGAGATCACGCCGCGTTCCATGCCGTCTCTGGCGGCGGCTGCGCGCAAGTCGCTCGAGCGGCGGCTGGCATACGGCGGAGCTTATACAGGATGGAGCAGGGCATGGGCAATCGGCCTGTGGGCGCGGCTTGGCGACGGCGACCGGGCGCTCGAGTCGTTGAAGATGCTGATGCTGCACAGCACGGGAATCAATCTCTTTGACCAGCATCCTTCTGGGCCATCGATGGCGAAGGCCATGCAGAATAGCACAGGCGCCAAGGCGCGCGTACCGGAGAAGAAGGAACGGCCGTTCACAATCTTCCAGATTGACGGGAATTTCGGGGCGACTGCAGCGATTGCCGAGATGCTGTTGCAGAGCCACGACGAAGAGATCGCGCTGCTGCCCGCCTGGCCTGCCGAATGGAAGACGGGCTACGTGCGAGGCTTGCGCGCGCGCGGCGGGGTCGAGGTCGATCTAGCATGGAAGGATGCGCAGGCAGTTACCGCGACCGTTCATGCAATGCGCTCAGGGGATTGTCAATTCCGTCCGCCGGCGAACTTTCGCTTCGATGCTGTTACGGGCGCACAGCCAGGGATGGATGGCGCGATCAAGCTCCGTGTCGAACAGGGCAAGAGTTACCGGCTGCAAGCCACGCCGGCATAATCATGGATCCATCCGAGGGGGAACCGCCGCGGTGAGAAAGACGATTGGTTTCTTGAGAGTAACGTTGTTGTCTTCGGTGCTGTTCTTCGCGCTGCGCTCGAATGCCGCATCTGAATCCGATCTAACCGGTTATTGGAAGTACAGCGTAAAGGATGGCGGGACCAATTACCTTGAATTCAAGCAAGCTGGCGAGCAGATATGTGTAGGTGGCCGCAACGGAATGCCTCAAGTGCCATATGGAACGCTTAGCGGCGATAAGTTGCACTTGGAAATCCCATCTCCGTTCGGATCGCCGGATGCAAAGCGATTCACTGCGGAACCGGAGCGCATGCATACCGGCATCGTGGCCTTTCACGAGGCCCTGGTGAAGTCCGGCATCGACGTCAAGTTCTACGAATCTCCCGGAACCGCGCATGAATGGCAGACCTGGCGCAGAGACCTGAACCTGTTTGCTCGATTGCTCTTTCAGCAGGGCGCAAAATGAACGCTCTTCTCATACGTATCGCCGCGGTTGCGACGATAGCGATCGCTTTGCTTGGTGGGGCTGCCATCGCACAGCCCCCTCCCATGGCTGTCGTTTCGCCGGATGTGCATCCAGATCGAACTGTAACCTTTCGCATTCCCGCGCCGAATGCAAAGCAAGTTACTGTCAGTGGGGAGTTCGATCGTCAATCGCCGCCAATGACCAAAGACGATGCCGGAGTTTGGCCGGTCACAGTGGGCCCATTGAAGCCCAATGTTTATGGCTATGGGTTTGCGGTGGATGGCTTCAACACTCCGGACCCATCCAACACCTTTGTGCGCGTTGGCAGTTTGGCCTATCAAAGCCAGGTGGAAGTCACTGGGGAAGAGGAAGCTTATCAAGCCATCCGCAACGTTCCTCACGGCACTCTGCACGTGCACTGGCATCACTCAAGGGAGTTGGACGCAGAGAGGCGCGTGCTGGTCTATACACCGCCTGGTTACGAGAGCGGAGCTATCAAGGAATATCCCGTTCTATACCTGCTCCACGGAATGGGCGACGACGAAGGGTTCTGGACATCCGTAGGCCGCGCGAAATTCATCATGGACAACCTTCTGGCGGAGAACAAGGCCAAGCCGGCTCTCATCGTAATGCCCTTTGGGCACGCGTCGAGAAACATTATGGACTTTCGCCGCCCGGGAAGCGCAGCTTCGGGCGCGTCCGGACGGCCTGAGGATTCACCTTCGATCGACTCAATCTTTGGCGTGCTGATGCTGGAGACCGACTTGAAAGAAGACATTATCCCGTTGGTGGAGCGCGAATATCGCGTGGGCAAGAATCGCGACCAGAGGGCGATTGCGGGACTCTCCATGGGCGGTTACCAGTCTCTCGCAATAGGCCTGAACAATCCCCGGCTATTTGCCTGCGTTGCAGGGTTCAGCTCCGCATTGGTGGGGCCGAAGTTTGAGACGATCGTCGAACCCTTCTTATCCGATCCAGTGAAGGCGAACAAGGATCTCAAGTTACTTTGGCTCAGTTGCGGCGGCGACGATGGCCTTCTTGCTACGAATCGGGCGTTCGAGCAAACGCTCACAGCAAAGGGAATTCGGCATGAGTGGCGGGTGACGCCGGGATACGCGCACTGTTGGACTCTCTGGCGTGTCAATCTGCGCGATCTGATGCCGCGGCAGTTCAACAATTGACGAAACCTTACCGGGATTCACGATTGGGCAGCGCCTCAACATCCGTGTTGACAATCGTGAATTGGAAGGAGACTTATGATTCGCAGGCGAGCATTCCTGAAAGGCAGCGCGGCTGCGCTCTTATACGGGTCGGGACACAAGGGCTTTGCGCAGGCGATCGCTTCAACGCCAGGCAAGTCGGTCACGTTCGATGAGCGCTCGGTGATGGTGGACGGACGCAGGATTCTGCTCACCTGCGGAGAGATACACTACCCGCGATCGACCCGAGCCATGTGGCCCAAGCTGCTTGAGCGCAGCAAGTCTCTGGGACTGAACACAATCACTTCGTATGTCTTCTGGAATTTTCATGAGACGAGCCGGGGTGTCTACGACTTCACCGGCGAGCGCGATCTGGGCCACTACCTCGACTTGTGCCAGCAGACTGGACTCGCAGTCTTCCTTCGCATCGGTCCATACATCTGCGCAGAGTGGAACTTCGGCGGCTTTCCGCCTTACCTTCGCGATGAGCCGGGAATCGTGATCCGCACCATGGACAAGGCTTACACGGCGCGCGTGGAAGCATGGTTCGAGCGTCTGGCCGAGGTCGTAAAGCCTCGCCTGGCGTCGAATGGGGGGCCGGTGATTCTGGTGCAGGTTGAGAACGAGTACACCAACGTCTCGAAGCGATATGGCGAAGAGGGTCAGGAGTACCTTCGCTGGATCGTCGATCTTGCAAGGCGAGTTGGACTATCGAGCGTTCCCTCGACGATGTGTGAAGGCGGCGCGCAAGGAGCTATCGAAACTTCCAATGGATTTCTGATTCCGCCGGATCGCATTGCCACCGTGCGCAAGGCGCATCCGGGAACGCCGCTGCTGTGGACGGAGATATATCCAGCCTGGTACCGGGTTTGGGGCGGCGGAGCAATTCCTGCCGGAGACGGTAGGTTCATGGCCGGGGGCATTCTGGACTTCATCAGTCGCGGCGGGTCGGGCATCAACTATTATCCATGGCATGGCGGGACTAACTTCGGGCGCAATTCCATGTATCTGCAAACCACTTCGTATGATTTTTCAGCGCCGCTCGATGAGTTCGGAAGCGTAACCTCATCGGGGATGTACCTGGGTCGGCTTCATACGGTGTTTCAGGAACATAGCTCTTTGCTGCTCGAAGGGGAACGGACTGAAACAATTGAAGCAGCGAAGCGAACCGTCACCTGGCGCAAGGGCAATGAGGAACTGCAACTGGTGCAGGATATTTCCGCGGATCAGCCTGGCCAATGGGGGCCTGCCAGGAAGCCCAAGAGCGCGCAGCTAGTGGACGCAAAGGGCAAGGTTCTGTTCGATGTGGACGCGACGCGCGATACCGTTACGCGGAGCTTTGTTGCGTCTGAGTGGAAGAGAGTTACTCAAGAGAACGATCGGCCCCTCGACTGGCAGGCGTGGGACGAACCGCTGCCGGCCCTTCGCGAGGGCAAATCTGTTGTCTCGGTTGAGCCGGTCGAACAGCTTTCTCTGACCAAAGACAGCACGGATTACTGCTGGTACAGCAGCAGCCTGCAAGTAACTCAGGCAGGTCCGCAGAATATTGTCATCCCTTATGGCGGCGACTTCTTCTACCTCTATGTGGATGGGGAACTGGCAGGTAACTCGCAGTTGCCGTTGAGCGAAGATCGCGGCGCTATTACGCCCGACGATCCGGCGCATCCGCGTATAGTGGCGAACGTGAGCGAAAACGGCCACGAGCATGGATTTCAGCATATCTTCACCCTGCCGAAATTGACGGTGGGAATGCATCGCATCGATCTGCTGGCGACGGCGCTTGGCATGATCAAGGGAGATTGGCAGATTGCCAGCCCCATGAACTTCGAGCGCAAGGGCATTTGGGAGGGCGTGCTTTGGAATGGCAAGCCGCTACAGAACTGGGCGACGCGGCCAGGACTTGAGGGCGAGGAGAGAAAGTTGCCCACTTATCGAGACACGGATTCCTGGCGTCCTGCGGCAGATTCAAGGCCGCTGCGGTGGTACCGGACCCGCATCGGCGTTCCGGCAAGCCTGCGCGGCGGCGCAGCAGTCTTCCGCATAGATGCTGCCGGTTTGGGCAAGGGAATGATCTGGGTTAACGGCAAGTCGATCGGCCGTCACTGGCTTATTGAGGCGCGCAATCGACCTTGGCCCGGCGCGGCCAATGCCACTCCCTCGGCTCCCGCATTGTCGCAGCAGTATTACCATGTCCCCGCCGACTGGCTGCAAGAGTCGAATGAAATTGTCATTCTTGAGGAGCAGGCCGCATCGCCCGCATCTGTGCAGTTGCAATCGCGAGTTTGAAAGCGCCACGGCAATTGCCGGTCTGCCGGGAATTGGCAGGATACCGGGTCAACGGATTGCGGAAACCACGCCCCGATGCGTTAGGCTATTGGGCAGCATGAAAGACATCTATATCGCCGATTTGGCCGCTTTTGAAGAAGGCAAGCTCTTTGACGGCTTCTTTCTGGTTTTGCTCAAACAGCAGCGAACCACGAAGACCAACAAGCCCTACCTGAACCTCATCCTGGGTGACAAGACCGGCCAGCTTGAGGCCCGCATTTGGGAGCCTGGCGATCCCCGGATCGCCAGGGACTTCGATAGAGGCGACATCGTGAAGGCACGCGGCAGCGCCTCGCGATTTGACGACCGTTTGCAGATGAAGATCGACCAACTGCGCAAGGCAGCGGCCAGCGAGGTAGACAAGAGCGACCTGCTACCCTCAACCACTTACGATGTTGCAGCCCTCTGGAGCCAGCTTCTTGGCTTTGTCGAGAGCCTGACCAACCCAGATCTCAAGCTGCTGCTTTCCACTCTCCTGGCCGATCCGGTCCTCGCGCAGGCCTATCGCGAGGCCCCCGCCGCCAAGCAACTGCACCACGCCTGGCTGGGCGGCTTGCTTGAGCATGTTGTCAGCTTGCTCACACTTGCCGACCGCGTCGCACCCCATTACCCGCTCCTGGACCGCGACCTGCTGCTTACCGGCGTCATCCTCCACGACATCGGCAAGGTGCGTGAATTGTCCTGGGAGATCGGATTCGAGTACACAGTTGAGGGCAGCTTGCTGGGCCACATCCAGATGGGCGTGGCGCTTGCCGAGCGAACCATGGACAGCATCCCCGGCTTTCCTTCGCGGCTCAAGACGCTGGTTCTGCACATGATCTTGTCGCATCATGGCAAGCTCGAATTCGGCTCCCCCAAGCTTCCCATGATTCCCGAAGCCCTGGTCCTGAACTTTCTCGATGACCTCGATGCCAAGATGCAGGCCGTCACTGGCGAATTCGATAAATCGATCCGGGAAGGCAAAGGGCCGGACGAGCTGACTGGGAAGGTTTGGGCCCTGGATCAGCGGCAGTTGCTGAATACGCGGCGCTGGCTGGCCGAGGGCAGGGAATAGCTCCGCCACCAAGGGATGTTGGTGTGTTACATTTGCGCCATGGTGTTCAGGTATTTGGTTCTATTTGCGTTGGCATTTGCCAACATGCTGGCGTGCGTGCCGGCCTCCGGGCAGACGATCGATCCTTCCGGGGTCAATCTGCCGGCTCCCCCGGTTGCGGCCCCAGCCAGCCCCGCTTCGCAAACCGTGGGCAGCCCAACCGCCAAGACCGATTGCAATGGCGGTCCGTGCGAGGATCAGCGGCCGGGTTTTCAGGTCAACCTTCCGCCTCCCGCCCCCGTAGCCTGGTCCTGGCATGATAAGGCGCTGTGGGTATCCTGCATGGTGCTTGCGATCGTGGGATATGCCGGAATGATGATGGCTCTGTCTGCCTTGAAAAAGATTGAACGCCAGACCATTGCCGCGGAAACCTCTGCGAGTGCCGCTGCGGTTGCCGCCCAGGCCGCATTGCTTAATGCTCAGGCAATCATCGATTCGGAAAGGCCCTGGCTGCTGATCACAGTGGAACCGTCAACGAGAATTGAAAACAGTTTTGCCGTAATCGCCACAAACCGCGGCCGCACCCCCGCCATGATCCTAACAACCGAGGAGGGGGTCAAGTTCGCAATCGATGAAACCCACCTGCCGTCTAATCCGGAGTATGGGGACGCAAGCGCCCCCCGTGTTCCCATGATTCTGCTTCCAGGCGAATCCACGGGTATCAAAGCCTTCAGCCGGGATGAGGGAAGAAGGATCTGCGAATCCGAGGAAAGATTCAAGCGGGTGGCAAACTGGGAGGAAAAGGCCTTTATCTATGGAAAGGTGGTTTACAAGGATTTAATAGCGCCTAAAGACAAGCAGCTTCATGAAACGACCTGGTGCTGCTGGTACATTCACGGACGGCAAAAGAGTGGCCTGGTACTCGCCGGACCGCCCGAATACAACATGCACACATAGCGGGGATTTATCCCGTTCGAGGCGCCATAAGAAGCGGTTCTCAGGCGGTAATCTGCTCGCGGAGATCCTGATCGAAGATTGGGTCGGGCTCGGCAAGCCGGATCAAGCGATGCAAGTATGCCCTGGATATGCACAGCTTGCGGGCAGCCAGCGTCTTATTCCCGTTGTTCTCGCGCACTGCCCCGACGGCCAGTTTGATCTTGTAGTCGCGAAGCTGGCGTTCAAAAGATCCGGCAGGATGAAAATCGCCAATATCGACTACGTCGTCGATGTCGCCGCCGTCGTCCTCCTGGGCGCTCAGGCTCAAATCTTCCAGGCGAACGGTCTGTCCCGTGGCCAGGATGATGGCCCTCTGCATCACGTTTTCCAGTTCGCGCACATTGCCGGGCCAGGGGTAGCTCTGCAACAGCGCCATCGCATCCGGCTCAATATCCGCCATCGGCTTTTGAAACACCTGCCCATACTGCATGAGGAAATGCCGTGCAATCCGAGGAATGTCTTCAGGATGCTCCTGTAGCGGCGGCGATTCGATCCGCATGACATTGATGCGGTAATAAAGATCCTGACGAAATTTACCTTCGGCCACCAATTTGGCCAGATCGCGGTGTGTTGCGAAGATCAGCCGCGCACGCAATGGGATCAGCTTGTTGCTTCCCAGGCGATTAAATTCCATCTGCTGCAAAACGCGCAGCAGCTTGACCTGGGTAAACAGGCTCAAATCCCCGATCTCGTCCAAAAAAAGCGTGCCGTCGCCCGCCTGCTCGAAGTAGCCCTCGCGCGCCCCCACAGTGCCGGTGAAAGCACCTTTTTCATGCCCGAACAACTCGGCCTCAATCAGAGGCTCGGGGATAGCCCCGCAAGATACAGCCACAAAGGGGCGGCTGGACCGGGAGCCGAGATTGTGGATGGCGCGAGCGACCAGCTCTTTACCCGTTCCACTTTCGCCCGTGACCAGCACCGCCGCATTGAGATTGGTGACCCGGCGAACGAGTTGATATACCCGCTGCATCTGCGGGCTCGACCCGATAAGCCGATCGCAACTGCCGGGCTCTTCCATGCGCTGCTGCACGGTCTGCAACTGCTGCTTCAGCGCCGAGTTCTCGTAGGCCCTGCTGAGCATCGTTTTGAGATCGCGAATCGAGGGCGGCCTGCGGCAATATCCAAAGGCTCCTGTCCGAACGAGCTCGAAAGCCGTCGATCGAAGCCCGTCGTCGGCCATCACGACTGAGGGAATATTCGATGCGATCAACAGCCGCGAGAATCCAATGCGCTCCTGCAATGAATCGTGATTCGAATTCAAATCCAGAATCAAGACATCGCAGTCCCCCGCCGAAACCAGGCTGCTCATCCCCTCTTGATCTGACTCCAGCAGAACCTGAAATTCCTTCCCCATCGCCGAAGAAAGCAGCGGGTGAAGTGTCCGGTCTTCCGAATAGAGTCCGATCTTGATCATGAAAAGATGTTCCCTCTCAATATGCAGCGCCGCCGCTTGAAGTGAAGAAGCGGCAACACGCCGTCATCATCCTGCATTGACTGCGTCCATGCCAATGGCCGTTTTGTGCCAGCCCTCATACAACGTTGGTAACAACTCCCGCATTGAGTGAAGTGGCACCTTGCGGCAAACCGTGGACCATAAAGCACAAAGGCCAATGGCGCACAACGGGCGCCGAGAAGCCTTCGCCCGGAAAAAGCCCCCAAAATGGTGCAAAAGCCGCAGGGTTCACACCACGATTTCTGACGAATTCCACGGGAGAAGCCAGTTTAGTAGCGGATATAGGGTGTGTCAACGCTTTTCTACGGTCCTGAGGATCGGAAGTTGTCGAGATGCCGAGAGTCGCAGAGGGTGCAATCGCCCGGGAATATAAAAAAAGGCAGAGGGAGGCCGGACGGACCCATGAGAAGAGGATTCTTTCAAGAAAAGGCATAACTATTTCAATACAAATAAGATATGTTGAAAGCCAATTGGCCGGTCTAGCCCATGGGGCACCATCGGGAAATGCGAAAAAACATCGCGAAATGCCTGTCGGAAGCCGAGGACTGTACTAGTATGCTAATAACGCTTTGGAGCTGTTCCAATGGTGTCCGAGTGTGTACTCAGCGATTCACTCAAGGTTGCTGCAAGTAAACATCCGTGTACACCTGCCCGATTCGTTCTCCGGTAACTCATTCATTGTAAGACCTTTATGCGTTGCCGTGTTTGGCTTGGCAATTGCAGTGGCAGAAGTACTCGCCGGAATCCGGAGAGAAAAGGAGTTTGAGGTATGCGTTCGTTCGCCTGGTGGCCGACCGTTATAGTGATTGCGGTGGCAACTTTCACGGACTTGCGTGGCCGCCGCATTCCGAACTGGCTGGTGTTTCCTTTCCTGCTGACTGGGTTCGCGGTCTCCCCTTGGCGTCAAAACTGGCCCGGTGTCGGTCGTGTCATGGGCTGGCACGGAGTCGGCCAAAGCTTTGCCGGTTTCGGATTCGGTCTTCTGGTTTGCGGCTTTTTTTTCTGGATGGGGGGCATGGGCGCTGGCGATGTGAAGTTGATTGCCGCCATCGGGGCCTGGATTGGCCCAGCCCAGTTGCTCGTTGCTTTGGTGGTGACCGGCTTGGCCGGGGGAGTTATGGTATTGGTTTGGGCTGTGACGGGAGGATTTCTCAGGGACTTGTTTGCGGGCGCGGGAGATCTCGTTTTTGGTTGGAAGCAGCGTGGAATGCATCGCGATCCGGAGATGGTTCTCTCGAATCCGCTGAAGCGCAAAATGCCTTACGCTCCAGCAATCGCGGTCGGGACATTGTTTTCCTTCTTTGCCCAGTGAGGATCTGAATTCGTCATGCGTGAATCGCAGAAGAACTATCAGTTTGAGGTTGACACCAAGGGAAGTTCCAAAGCGCCAGGGAGCGGCAATTCCGTGAATACAAACTCGTCCTCGTATATCGACCCTCAGTATCCAGACTCCTTCGGCGCCGATCCCTTGTCGATCGCGCTGATCGGTCCGGACGAGCAGCGCCGCAGAGCGGCTGCTTATGCTCTTGCCGGATGCCAGGGGAGCGAAGTCCGGGAGTTTACTTCCTATCCTCCCGGCCTCGACGATGTGCCGCGGTTGCTTGAGCAGCGTTACGATGTCATCGTAATCGACCTGGACAGCAATCCTGAATACGCTCTTGAGCTGGTGGAGAGCATCGGCGCCAATGGCATGGCGACCGTGATGGTCTATTCAGCCAAGGCCGACCCGGACCTTCTCGTGCGCTGCATGCGGGCCGGAGCTCGCGAGTTTCTCACTCTGCCCTTCGCCCCAAATACCATGGCCGAGGCCATGGTTCGCGCCTCGGCTCGTCGTCCGGCCAATCGTCCGAAAAAGGCAGGCGGCAAATTGCTGGTGTTTTTCGGAGCCAAGGGCGGCGCCGGCGTCACCACTCTGGCCTGCAATTTTGCAGTTGCCCTGGCCCAGGATCCTTCTCAAAGCACCCTCCTGATCGATCTCGACCTTCCGCTGGGAGACGCGGCGCTCAACCTTGGGCTGGTTGCGGAATACTCGACCATCAA
>Ga0302319_10005029_pt1 | contig 26811 bp, 23 predicted proteins | sample Bog_T0_2_FD_203319 | JGI IMG/M metagenome (GOLD analysis project Ga0302319, IMG submission 203319) | Peat permafrost microbial communities from Stordalen Mire near Abisko, Sweden - Bog_T0_2 | ecosystem: Environmental > Terrestrial > Soil > Wetlands > Peat | place: Sweden: Abisko, Stordalen Mire... | reverse complement strand
GCACAGGCGCTCGTTTTCGCGCTCCAGTTGCCGCGAGTCCGACTGCGCCGGTTTCACAGCCTGCAAGCGGCGATGTTGGCGGTGCGATGCCCTCAAACATCTACATTGCCAGGTTTTTCATTCAACTAAGATCCAGGTCCAAATTGCAGATTCTTAAAGATTTCCGTGACGCGACTTTTACAGGGCCTGAACTGTTACCTTTGAGAGAACCCAGGCAAAGATTGAGCCTGTAAGACAGAGGAGCGCATATTGAAGACCTGACTCAACGCTCACTTTGACGGTTTGTCGGCATTCCTGAGAAGTGCCGCGACACGATCTCCCGTCTCCGGGACCGCGGCGGCGGCGGTCGGCACGCCGGTCAAGCCCGACGTACAACAGGTAACAGCATAGTCAATTCGGGCTTACTCTGTCTCGAAAAGCGCTCTCGTGAGTTCCGACTGTCGAACGATGCTTGCCAGGGTGCCGCGTCTGAGCGAACTGTGAAGAGGTACGGGAACCGTGATCGTAGTTGTCTCCAACTGCTTTTGCATGATCCGATGACTGTTCCCCGCTGGCGGACACTCACGAATCCGTTTTGTTCGAGAATCCGGCACATTTCCGAGCCCGAAAGAACCCGGAGTTTACCCAACGGGTACCTCGACCTGGGTTACGAAGACATCGTAGTGAGCCCGCCGGGCGATTTCCGATGGCGATGCCGTTTCAAAAAACAGCGTTAATGCTTCGATCAGGTTCGCCCGCGACTCTTCAATCGATCCACCCTCGCTGGCGATATCAAGTTCCGGGCACAACGCAACGTATCCGTCTTCTTCGCGCTCAATAATTGCGGTTAACCGTTGCGGTGAGTTCATGATCCGAGTGTACATCGATCCAGTTTGACGCCTGGTCGGCAACTCGTGGATTGAGATCTCGGAGCGGGGGACTCAAGGATATATGCCTTGGGGGTTAGTTGGCGGAGACTTTGTGGTCGCCCTGGGGGAGCAGGATGGCGCAGTCGCTGCCTTCGATGCAGGTGAGGGGGGCGGCGGCTCCGTCGATTTCGATTTGTTGGGGGTGGCGGTCGAAGCGGACGATGGCTCGGCTGTCGCTGGAGTATTCGAACGTCAGGCGTTTGCCTTCGGCGGAGGCGGTGCGGAGGCGGGCGTTGAGGTCTTCGATGGCGAGCGCCTCCCGTTTGGCGGCGGGTTCGATGGTGTGCGGGCCGGGGGGCAGGCGCACGGCGGTTTTCGAGAGCATCGGCCAGGGTTTTCCATCGACAAGCGCGCCTTCGTTGTTCCAGAGAAGCTCGACGCCGCGGGCGGAGTCGAGTGTGATTCGCTTCTTGTCCTTTGCGTAGCTGGTGACGTCGGAGGAAGCGGAGGCGAGGAGCGCGAGGTCGGGCGCGAGGATGCTGTTTTCGAAGTAGAGCGCGACTCGGGGGAAGGCGGTTGAGGCGAGGTGGACGAGTTCGAAGAGCTCGGTGCCGGTCTGTTGTTTGGTGGGATAGACGTCCTGATAGCGGTCGACGATGTTGATATCGATGGCGAGCTTTGAAGGATGGGTCGTGAGGGGCTGGTAGCGTTTGGCGATTTCGGGATAGCGCTGCGGGCCGAGGTTCCAGACGGTGGCCGGGTCTTCGATCAGGAATGAGAAGGAGTGTTTGTCGAGGAGGGGAAGCACGCGGGAGGCGTCGGCTCCGATGGCGTCTTTCATGCCGGTATCGAAGCGGTCGTCAACGTGAGTGAGGACGATGTCGAGGCCGGGCCGGAATGATTCGGCGGCGTTGAGCCATTCTTCCTGCATGCGGCGGGCGAGGTTGGCGCGGTAGTCGAGGAAATCGCGGAGGGATTTGGCGTCGTTGTGCTTGCCCCAGATTTCGATGGGGTCCCAACCGGCCTGGGCGCGGAATTCGGCGCGCACGTCGTCATTCATGGGGGTGAAGCGGGCGGGGTTGGAGGCGCCTTCGAGGGATTCGAAGTAGAGTTCGGCGAGGTTGACGCCATCCCAGTCGAAGCGCTGCATCATGGAGGCGAGACCGGCGCGGGCGGCGGCGGCGCAGTCGCGATTCTGCAGGTTCATGAGCTTGCGCCAGTCGAGCTGGGCGTCCTGGAGGACGGCGGTTTTTTCGCGCCATTGAGGATGGTCGTTCCAGAATTTTTCGCTGACGTGGGGCATCTCGACCCAGGCGTAGACGAGGATTCCGTGGCGATGGCAGGCGGCGATGAGGAGCCGCAGGTACTCGTCGTGATCTTTATCGGGATCGAAGAAGTGCCATGAGGCGACGTGGAGGGCGGAGATGCCGGCTTTGCGCCAGCGGGCGGCGAGGTAATCGGGATCGGCGCGGGTGCGGTAGGAATAGTCGAAAAAGGCCCAGAGGCCGGAGGCGCGAAAGGAGGGTTCGAAGCCGAGGTCGGCGAGCGATTGCATAAGGTAGGGGAAGCGTTCGTAGCCGGAGGCGCCGGGAGGTGCGGCGACCCAGAGGACCGCTCCTGCGCCCGATTTGAAGCCGGCGACGAGGGGTTGGTTGGTCCAGCGATCTTTGGCGAAGACGCGGGCGGCGGCGGGGATTTCGGTCTTTGGGATTTCGAGGGATTTGCTCCAGATGACGGGGAGCGCGGGGTTGTGGACATCGATCAGGTGGATGACGGGGATGGTGTCGGCGCCGGGTTTGAAGCCGAAGGAGGCGGCGAGGGGAGAGGGGCCTTCGAGGATGAGGGCGGTGCCGGATTTGACGCGGGCCTGCCAGTCGGCGGAGGCGGGGGTGTTGGCGGGGGCGACGACTATGTCGGCAGTCGTGGCGGGGCCCTGGATGTGGCCGACGGAGGAGAGGATGGCGGGCCAGGAGGTGGTTTTGGCGCCTATGATGGCGAAGGTTGCGGCGGGGACTTGCGTCACTATAGCCAGCAACAAAAGGGCAACTCTACTTTGTGAATGCATACCAGACTCCGGCGCGGAAATCGTTGAAGTTGGGGCCTCGGGGATTGCCCTCGTTAACCAGGTAGAAGCCGCGGACCGCATTCAGGGTGATCGACATGGAAGGCGGCATGAAGGGCAGGCGGAAGCGCGCGCCGGGGCCGGTTTCGCCGAAGTTCGCCCAATACTGGCGCTTCACGTCGACGGTGAGGTTGGCGGTCCAGAAGGCCTGGAGTTTCACGCCGCCGAGGACTTTGGTGTAGCCGAATTTGTTCTGCGTGTAGTTGATTTCGTCGTTGGCGAAGTGGCTGATGAAGACGGCGTCGCCGTTGGTTTCGAAGAAGAGGCCGGAGTGTTCGGCGGCGATGGATTTTCCGAGGGTTTTGGAATACGAGACGCCGCCTCGGTAGTCGCGCCAGCGCAAGCCGTTGAGGTAGCCGAAGGCTTCGCCGCCTTCGAACCATCCCATGGCTCCGTGGAACTGACGCGTTGCCACGCCCACTCCGAGGATGAAGGCGCTTTCTGAAAGGCTTTGGGGCGAGACGCCTCCAGTGGTGCGGCGCGCGTCGCCAACGAAGCGGAGGCTTACGTAAGGCCGGAAGGGGAGCTTCTTCACGCGCATTTCCGTTTTCGCCTGGCCGTAGCCGAACAGGTCGCTCCAGCGCGAGGAATAGAGCGGGTACATCCAGACGGTGGTGCGGAAGCGCGCGAGGCCGGGGCGGAGGTTTTTCCAGGCGCGGCTGGCCTCGGAGGATACGGAAGGGTCGGCACTGCGGCGGGCGATGTCGAACCAGTGGAGGGCGGTGGCGTCGTCGTGAAGCAGGTTGTTGGTCCAGCCGAGCTTGAGTGCGACGGCGGAATCGACGGGGTCTGCTTCGTGGGCGAGAGTGAAGTAATGGAGGGCGTCCTTCATGAAGCCGGCGTTGTAACTGCGTTCGCCAAGGGTGCGGGGATCGAGAGCGGTTTCCGATGATTTGCGGTCTTCGAGCACGAGGGGCATGTGGAGGGCCATGCGGGCTCGGTTGGCGGTGGCGGGGTCGGCATGCGCGAGGACGGTTTTGAGCAGCGGCATGGCCAGGTCTTCGTTGTGGTCTTCGAGATAGAGCAGGCCGAGCTGGGCGACGGCGAGGTAATCGTCAGGGGTTGAGTTTACGACGGACTGGAATTCCTTTTCGGCATCGCCGCGGCTGGCGCCGTTCTTCTCGGACATTTGGAGGAGGAGCCAGGCGAGTTCGCGATGCAGGGCGTCGTTTTTCGGGTCGAGTTCGAGGGCTTTGCGGAATTCGTAGACGAAGGGGTAGCGATCCGGGAGGCGTTCTTTGGCGAGTTCGGCGGCGCGGGGTTCTCCTCCGCGGGAGGCGGCGATGAGGGCTGCGGTTGCGCCTTCGGGATTGTTGCGGGCCGCTTCGACGCGGGCGAGTTCGAGGAGGACGGATTTGTTATCGGGCTGGATGCCGAAGGCGGCGCGATAGCTGTTGGCGGCGAGGTCGAGTTCGTCGCGGGCTTCGGCGAGTTCGGCGAGTTCATGCATGGCGCTGAAGGTGGGTTTAGCTTCAGCGAGGACTTTCTGCCAGCGAGCGATTCCGTCGGCGAGAGGTTTGTCGATGTTGTTGAAAGCTTGTTCGGCGGTGGCTTCGAGAGAGGCGTCGGTTGCAGTGTCGCGGACGCGGGCAAAGATGCGGCGGGCTTCGGCTTTGCGGGCGGGGGCTTCGTCCCGAGATTCAAAGCAGAGGAAGGCGTATTCGAGGGCGACGTGAAGGTCGGCGGGATCGAGGCGGAAGGCTTCGCCGAACTGTAGGCGGGCGCTTTCGCTGTCACCAGTTTTGAGGAGGGTGTAGGCGAGGTTTTTGCGGATATCGGTGCGGTTGGGCGAGAGATCGGCAGCTTGTTTGAAGAAGGTTATGGCGGTGTCGTAGTCTTTGAGGCGGAGGGCGTCGAAGGCTTTGGTGAGGGGTTGGTAGGAAGCGTCCGGGGGTTGGGCGAACGCGTAGAGGGCGAGGAGAGAGCAGGCTAAGAGCCTGCTCCACAGGGGGACGCGCATATTGCTTATTTGTTTAGTGGGGTAGGCGGGGAAAATTCTCACCTGGAGTTGAACTGATCTCGAAATCTATTGCGATCTGCCGCCGTTTCAATGGAAGAGCCGCGGGTGGCGGGGACCGTGATCGCGGTTCCGCTGGCAGAGTTGGAGTAACCCGGTTACCGTAAAGGTTTGTTTATTGTAAAGCCTTGTGAAGGTGGGTTCGGGCCCGTAACTACCGCACCTTGCGTTTCGTTAATCCATGCAGAGAGCAACGCGATGCGAATGCAAAACGCGGCGCTCTAAACAGATCAGACAGGAAGGTTCAAAGAAATGAAAAACGCGTTTTCACGCATAGGTTCCACGTGTGCCCTGTTGCTTGCCGCCGGCGCGATGTTTGCGGCCACCATTAATCCGATCACCGTCACGCTGCCTTACGACGTCACCGTGGGCTCGACTACGCTGCCGAGCGGGCAGTATGAGCTGACCAGTTTCGAGATGGGCGGAGAGCAGTTTTTCACCGTTCACGGCGACCACACGCCTTCGATCACTCTGCGCACCGAGCGCCTGGAAGAGGATTGCGATAAGACCGAAGTGATGCTGTCGAAGGACGGCGATAAGTGGCATTTCAACAAACTGACGATCGCCGGCGAAGGTGAGTCGTTTGTGTTCGCGAACGCGAAGTAATTCAAATCTTCAGGAACTTTCAAAAGGAAAAGGACAAAACGACATGAACAGCTTATTTTCACGGATTGCGATCGGCGGGATTCTGGCGGCGGGGGCGATTTTCGCCGCTTCGATGAACGACCTTACGGTGACTTTGCCTCACGCGGTGACGGTGGGCTCGACGACTCTGCCGAGCGGGACTTATACGATCTCGCCGATGGAGATTGGCGATGGCACGGAATACTTTGTGGTGCGCGGCAACAAAATGTCGCCGCTGGTTCTGCCCGCGACGAAGATCGACAGTTCAGTGGCAGCGCCGAAGACGGAAGTGACTCTGACCGAGAGCGGCGATACGTGGCGGCTGGATAAGCTTTCGTTTGAAGGCGAGAAGACGGGCTTCGAATTTCAGAAGTAGTTCGTGTTGTTAAAAAGGCTCTGTCGAAAGAGTTCGCGGCAGGGCCTTTTTTGCGTCTTTCCCCCGGATGCTACCATCCGATTGCACGTGCACCGAACCGCTTTCACGATCCTGATCGCCCTGCTGCCCGTCCTGGCGCACGCTCAGGACAGCCCTCAGCAAATCCTCGACAATCTCGCGCTTTCGATCACCAAAGCGGACGCCAAATCAACTCTCGACCTCTTCGATCCCCAGGCTCCCGGACTGCCCGCAATTAAACAAAATATTGAAGCCCTCGCGGCGCTGCCCGATACCAACTGCGCCATTGCGATAAACAACACAACCGCAGCCGCCGACACGATTCAGTTTGAAACGCAATGGAGCCTGCAAACGTATCCTGTGCAGAACGGTCCGCTGGTTGACCGTCGCGATACGGCTATTGTTAAAGTCCGCCGAACCGCAGGCGTCTGGAAAATCACCGGCATCGACCCGGTAGGCATCCTGGCGCCGCCCGATGGCTCGGCCTTTAACTTAGTCGCGCGCCTTGCAGCCGATCTCAACGACAAGAATGAATCGGGCATCTTAGGTGCTTTCGATTCCAAAATGAAACAGTATGGCGAAATCGATAACGATATCGACGCCTTAGTAACTCAAAACGATATCCTTTGCGCCATAGATATAGTCAGCGATCGCATGACGCAGGGTATTCACACTCTCGATCTCGATTGGTACCTCCAGCTCAAATCGCGAGCCGACGCCGGTGGCGTATTAAAAAGACGCGAACGCGTCAAAGTGGAAATAGTACTTATCCGCAACAAATGGAAGATCGGTAATATCACTTCACTTTCGGTACTATCGCCTGCTATCGATCGGCAGTAACTGCAACGATTCCTTGATCTCCCGCACTCAGTTGGCGTGAGTGCCGCGAACAAGTATTTATCGGAAATCGCAGATTCAGAGCACTTTGACACGCAACTTTTTCCGCATTCTGCCGTTAAACACTATGTGCGCTCGTTGAGGAAAGTTACGGCAGTTCTGCTGCGAAGAAACCTGCTGAGAAACTTTTCTTTATCGGTCTCATTATTAGTGTTGGCAAGTACTGCGTTTGGCCAGAATGTTCTGACCGGCGGTAACGATAATTACCGGACCAACGCCAACCTGAACGAAACTGTCCTCAAGCCTTCCAACGTCAAGACTTCTTCTTTCGGCAGGCTTTTCGCTCTGGCAGTGGATGGCCAGATCTATGCTCAGCCGCTTTACCAGAACAACCTGGTAATGGCAGACGGATCTACCCACAACGTAGTCTTTGTGGCTACCATGCACAATTCGGTGTATGCGTTCGATGCAGATACACCTTCGACTCCGTTGTGGGTAGTTAATCTGGGCCCTTCAGTTCCCACCTCGGGCTACACATCCGTCGACGGCGCATATGCCGATATCGATCCTGAGAATGGTATCCTCGGCACGCCGGTTATCGATGCTAATACCGGGACCCTATACGCCGTGGCCGCCACGCTTGAAGGAACAACTTACGTCTATCGCCTGCATGCTCTCGATACCGGCAGCGGCGCCGAGAAATTCGGCGCGCCCGCAACCATCGCCGCGCAGGTCACGGGCCTGGGCGATAACAGCATGAACGGGTACGTCGCATTCGATGCATCGCAGCACCTGCAGCGCCCCGCGCTCCTGCTTTCGGGCGGCATTGTTTATATCGGCTTCGGCTCGCATGGCGACGCCGCCCCTTATCACGGTTGGGTGTTGTCATACAGCGCCGTCAATGTGCAGACTCAGCTCGCGATCTATAACGCAACGCCCAATGGCAGCGCCGGCGCCATCTGGCAAGCGGGCCGCGGGCCTGCCGCCGACGATTCCGGCAACGTCTATGTCGCAACCAGCAACGGCGACAGCGATTTCACCACTAACTATTCCGACAGCGTTCTTCGCCTGGACCCTTCGCAGTTGACCGTCTCGGACTGGTTCGCCCCGTTCAACTTCCAGTCGCTAAGCGATAACGATAACGATCTCGGCTCCTGCGGCCCTCTGCTGATTCCGGGAACGAATTATCTGATCACCGGCGGCAAGCAGGGGGTCCTTTATCTGCTCGACAAAACGCAGCTCGGCCAGACAATGCCTAACGACAGCCAGGTGATGCAGCGTCTCGATCTCGGAACCTTCGGCGTGTTTAACCTGGCGCTCTGGAATCGTTCCGATGGTCCGCTCCTTTATACGCACGTAGGCGACGGTCCGGTGAAGGAATGGCAGTTCGCCGGCAACCAGTTCGGCACGGCCCCTATCTCGCAATCGATGACCGGTTTCTTAGTGCCTTTTCAGGGCATGGAGCTCTCGGCGAACGGGACGCAGCCTGGCACAGGGATCCTGTGGGTCACGGGCGCGAACTCCTGGCCGCTGCCCGGCCCGGGCATTCTTCACGCCTATAACGCGGACGGCCTTGCCGAAATCTGGAACAGCACGATGAACCCTGCCGACGATATCGGCGGCTTCGTGAAATTCGCGAATCCCACCGTGGCCAACGGAAAAGTCTACGTGCCCACCATGGACGGCCAGTTGCTCGTTTTCGGACTTCAGTACAACACCGCGACGGCGCCCGCGGTTACCGGTGTCGTCAACGCATCGAGCTACGCCAATGGACCCATCGCTCCGGGAGAATTGCTTGCCCTCTATGGCCAGAACATGGGGCCGCAATACCTGACTGTCGCCTCGCTCAACCGCTACGGCAATATCGGAACTCAGCTCTCCGGCACGCGGGTCACCTTCAACGGAATCCCCGCGCCGGTGCTTTATACTTCAAGCGGCGCCGCATCGGTGATCGTTCCTTATGGAATCGCAGGCGCCTCCAGCGTAACCATGCAGGTCACGTATCAGGGCCAGTTGTCTTCTTCGCAAACCCTGCAGGTTACCGCTACCGCTCCCGGTATTTTCACCGCCGATGCTTCGGGGCGCGGACCGGGCGCGATTCTGAATTCCGACTATTCATTGAATACCCCCTCGAACCCCGCGGCCGCCGGCTCGATCGTCATCGTCTACGCAACCGGCGGAGGCCAGACCAGCCCTGCGAGCAACGACGGAACCATTACCGCCGGCGCCATGCCGCTGGCTTCCGATTCTTCCGTCATGGTAGGAGGCCTGGACGCGCAAGTCCTGTATGCCGGCAACGCAGGCGGCGAAGTCGCGGGCGTGACCCAGTTCAACATTCAGTTGCCCCAGGGTGTCTCCGGAACTGTGCCCATCGTGATCCGTGTGGGGAGCGCCTTCAGTTCCGTCAACGTAACTGTTTCGATCAGGTAGATGGGCTGGAAGCCGCAACAACCGAGGCTACGCGGTGTTAGTCAAAGCAGATGGCTCGAATCGGTTATCTTTCCCTGTTGTTGCTCACTTTGGCAAGCAGCGCTGCCGGCCAAAACGTTCTCACGGGAAGCAACGATAATTACCGCACCGGAGCCAACCTCGCCGAAACCATCCTCAATCCTCTAACAGTGAAGCCCGGCGCCTTCGGCCGCATCTTCAGCCTCTCGGTCGATGGCCAGATTTACGCCCAGCCGCTCTACCAGCAAGGCGTTGCGATCGCCAACAACGGCGGAACCCATAACGTAGTCTTCGTCGCCACCATGCATAACTCCGTTTATGCCTTCGACGCCGACGCCCCTGCCACGCCGCTCTGGACCGTCAATCTGGGCCTATCCGTCGCCACCAGCAAATATAAATCGATCCAGGGCCCTTACACCGATATTACGGTCGAGAACGGCATCCTCGGTACCCCTGTAATCGACCCTGCAACCGGCACTCTCTATGTGGTTGCGGCCACGCTGACCGGTTCTACCTATGCCTATAAACTTCACGCCCTCGATACCGGCAGCGGCGCCGAAAAATTCGGGGCGCCCGTAACCATCTCTCCCAAAGTTCCCGGCCTGGGAGACAACAGCAGCAACGGCGTCGTCGCCTTCACCGCCTCGCAACAACTACAGCGCCCCGCGCTCCTGCTCTCGAAGGGCATCGTCTACGCCGCCTTCGGATCGCATGGCGACGAAGCCCCTTATCACGGCTGGATCGTCGCTTACAGTTCCGTTAACCTCGCTTCGCCCCTCGCCGTCTTCAACACCTCCCCGAACGGCACTGCCGGAGCCATCTGGCAGGCCGGTCGCGGCCTTCCCGCCGACCCCGCGGGCAACGTCTACGCCGTCACCGGCAATGGCGATTCCGATTTCTCTTCGAGCTTCGGCGACAGCGTCGTCAAACTGAATTCCACTACCCTCTCCGTGGCCGACTGGTTCGCGCCCTTCAACTTCGCCATCCTCGACGCCAGTGACGAAGACCTCGGCTCCTGCGGCCCGATCCTGATTCCCGGAACCAATTACATGGTCGCCGGCGGAAAGCAAGGTATGCTTTACCTGCTCAACACCGCCAACATGGGCCACACCGCGCCCAACGATACCGAGATCGTGCAAAGCCTCAACACCCAGGGCAACAGCATCTTCAACATGGCGCTCTGGAACCGCACCGATGGCCCGCTGCTTTATCTCCACCTCGCCAATTCTCCGGTCACTGGCTGGAAGCTCACCGGCAGCCAGTTCTCGACCACCCCGGCCGCGCAAAGCATGAACGGGTTCGACGTTGCCTTCCAGGGCATGGCTCTCTCTGCCAACGGCACGCAGCCGGGCAGCGGAATCCTCTGGGTAACCGGCGCCACCACGTGGCCACTGCCCGCGCCCGGCGTTCTCCACGCGACGGCCTGGCCGAGATCTGGAACAGCGCCATGAACGGCGCCGACAGCGTCGGAACGTTCATGAAATTCGCCAACCCCACGGTGGCTAACGGCAAGGTCTACGTCCCCACCATGGACAGCCAGCTCATCGTTTACGGCCTCCTTTCCGGCACGCCTCCCGTTCCCGCCGTCACCGGTCTGGTGAACGCCGCCAGTTACGCGGCCGGTGCGGTGGCGCCTGGCGAAATGATCGCGCTCTTCGGCCAGAACGTCGGACCGCAGCGTCTCGTCACCGAAGCCCTGAACAACTCCGGCCGATTCTCCAGCCAGCTCGACGGAACCGTAGTCACCTTCAACGGCATCCCCGCCCCGCTTGTTTACACCTCCAGCGGCACCGCTGCTGCCATCGTGCCGTACGCCATCGCAAGCGCTTCGAAGGTCACCATGCAGGTGACTTACAATGGCCGCGCTTCAACTTCGCAATTCTTCACGGTCGCACCGACGGCCCCGGGCATCTTCACCGCCAACGCATCCGGCAGCGGAGGCGGCGCGATCCTCAACGCTGACTACACCCTCAACACCTCAACCAACCCCGCTGCTGCGGGCTCCATCGTCATCGTCTATGGCACCGGAGGAGGCCAGACCACGCCCGCCAGCGTCGATGGAGCCATCACCACCGCCGCCATGCCACTCAACGCGCCGGTATCCGTAACGGCAGGCGGCCAGCCCGCTCAGGTCCTCTATGCCGGCAATGCCGGAGGCGAAGTGGCGGGGGTCACGCAGTTCAACCTCAGGCTTCCCGCCGGAGTTACGGGAACGGTGCCCATCGTCATTAAAATCGGAGCCGCGACCGCCCCCGCCACAGTCACCATCTCGATCCACTGAGTGCGCCCTGGGACACGCGGCGACAGCACCGCGCAGCGCGCGGTTTCGAGACAGCCACTCCATTCCGAAGGCGCGGCGAAGGCCAGTAACGCAGATCGAGACCAACATCGACTCACTGTGCCGCCGCTATGCACCGCAGAGTGTCCCGCGCAATCAGCAATTCCTCCTGCGTCGGAACCACCCAAACCGCCACCGGCCCCGAGCCGACCTGGCGCGGCTCGCGCAGCGCGCTCTGGTTGGCGGTGCCCTCAATCGATACGCCCAGATTCGTGAGCCCCTCGCAGATGCGCATCCGAATCCCCGCCGAATTTTCCCCAATTCCGCCGGTAAAAATCACCGCATCCGCCCCGTTCATCGCCGCCAGATAAGCCCCAATATATTTCCGAACCCGATAGCAAAACGTCTCGACCGCAAGCTCCGACCGCTCATCTCCTTCGCTCGCCCGCTTCAGCACATCCCGCATGTCGTTTGAAACACCCGAAAGCCCCTTCAGCCCGCTTTCTTTATTGAGCACCTGCAATACCGCGTCCGGCGCCATCTTCTCATGCATGATCAGGTGCAAAATCGCTCCGGCATCCACATCCCCGCTGCGCGTCCCCATCATCAAACCTTCCAGCGGAGTGAAGCCCATCGACGTATCCACCGACCGCCCATGCTCCACCGCGCAGACCGAACACCCATTGCCCAGATGACACGTGATCAGCTTGTAATGGGCGGTGGTCTTCCCGTGTATCTGCGCGAATCGCCAGGACACATAACGATGCGAAATCCCATGGAAGCCGTAGCGCCGGATCTTCTTCGTCTTCAGATAATCGTAAGGCAGAGCATATGCGTAAGCATAAGGCGGCAAAGTGTAATGGAACGCGGTATCGAATACCGCGACATGCGGGACGTCCGGCAGCTTCGCCCGCGCCGCGCGAATTCCTTCGAGGTTATGCGGGTTATGCAAAGGCGCCAGCACGGAAAGCTCTTCAATCTGCTTCTCCACCGCATCGGTCACGATCACCGACGCATGAAACAGATCCCCGCCATGCACCACCCGATGCCCCACCGCGTCGATATGGGTATCGCCTAATTGCGCAAATACGGCCTGGAACGCCTCCTCCATACTGGCCACCCGCTCAGCTTCCCCCTGCATCAGCTGCCGATCGGTCTGGGCCGAGATCGCCTCCAGCGACGTCTCCCACACATCGAACTTGAGCGAAGAGCTTCCGGCATTCAGCACGAGGATCTTCATGCCGCCGGCCATTTCCATTCCTGAACTTCAGGCATGTCCTCGCCGTGCTTGTGGACGTACTCGCGATGGTCCATCAGCTTATTGCGCAGCTGCTGGCGTAAATGCGCCGAGACCGCGGCCACCTTCGGCACCCGATCGATCACGTCGATCGCCAGATGAAATCGGTCGATTTCGTTCAGCACGCACATATCGAACGGAGTCGTGGTGGTTCCCTCTTCCTTGTAGCCTCGCACGTGCAAGTGCTGATTCGTTCTTCGATACGTCAGCCGATGAATCAGCCACGGATACCCATGGAAGTTGAAAATGATTGGCTGGCCTTCGGTAAACAGCGAATCGTACTCATGGTCCGGAATGCCGTGCGGATGCTCGCTCGGAGGCTGCAGCGTCATCAGATCGACGACATTCACCACGCGAATCTTCAGCTCCGGAATGTTCTTCCACAGATAATCCACCGCCGCCAGAGTCTCGAGCGTAGGCACGTCTCCGCAACACGCCATCACCACATCCGGCTCCGCCCCGCCATCGTTGCTGGCGAACTCGAAGATCCCCAGCCCCAGACTGCAGTGCCGCTTCGCTTCCTCGATGGTGAGCCACTGCGGCTCCATGTTCTTGCCCGCTACAATCACGTTCACGTAGTTGCGGCTGCGCAAACAATGGTCCGTCACCGAAAGCAAGGTGTTCGCGTCCGGCGGCAGATACACCCGCACCACCTCGGCCTTCTTGTTGATCACATGATCGATAAAGCCCGGATCCTGATGGCTGAACCCGTTATGATCCTGCCGCCACACGTGCGACGTCAGCAGATAATTCAGCGAAGCGATGGGCCTCCGCCACGGAATTGTCCGGCACACCTTCAGCCACTTGGCATGCTGATTGAACATGGAATCGATGATGTGAACGAACGCTTCGTAGCACGAAAAGAACCCATGCCGGCCCGTGAGCAGATAGCCCTCCAGCCACCCTTCGCACATGTGCTCGCTGAGAACTTCCATCACGCGCCCGTCCGCCGCCAAATGGTCGTCAATCGCAATAATCTCCGCCGTCGATTCGCGATTCGTCACCTCGAATAAAGCATTCCAGCGATTCGAATTCGTCTCGTCCGGAGACACCACCCGGAAGTTCTTCGTCTCCCGATTCATCTTCATCACATCGCGCAGATACGAACCCATCACGCGGGTATCCTCGGCGGCCACACATCCCGGCTTTGGCACGTCTACCGCGTACTTCGCAAAATCCGGCAGCGCCAGATCCTTTAACAGCAACCCTCCGTTGGCATGCGGATTCGCGCCCATCCGAGCTTCGCCCTTCGGCGCCAGCGCCTTGTACTCCGCGCGCAACGTGCCCGCTTCGTCGAACAACTCTTCGGGCTTGTAACTCCGCATCCACTCTTCCAGCATGCGAAGTTCATCCGGCCGCTCCCGTACGGCATCGAGGGGCACCTGATGCGACCGGAACGTCCCCTCCAGCTGCTTGCCGTCGAGCATCTTCGGACCCGTCCACCCTTTCGGCGAACGCAAAATAATCATCGGCCAGTCCGCCCGCCGCGTGAACCCGCTCGACCGCGCTTCGCGCTGAATCAGCTTGATCTCTTCAATAGCCGCATCCATCGTCGAAGCCATCTGCTGGTGCATCGGAGCCGGGTCATGCCCTTCGACGAAATAGACCTTATACCCATATCCCTGAAAAAGCGATTCCAGCTCCGCATGCGGAATCCGCGCCAGCACGGTAGGCCCGGCAATCTTGTACCCGTTCAGATGCAGTATCGGCAGCACCGCCCCGTCCCGCGCCGGATTCAGAAATTTATTCGAATGCCAGCTGGTAGCCGCCGGCCCCGTCTCGGCCTCGCCATCGCCCACCACACAGCAGGCGAGAAGATCGGGATTATCGAACACCGCGCCATAGGCATGCAGCAGCGAATAGCCCAGCTCACCGCCTTCGTGAATCGACCCCGGAGTCTCCGGCGCGGCATGCGACGGAATTCCGCCGGGAAACGAAAACTGCGTGAACAGCCGTTTCATGCCTTCGGCGTTTTCCGGAATATTCGGATAAAACTCCGAGTATGTCCCCTCCAGATAAGTGTTCGCCACCATGCCCGGACCGCCATGCCCCGGCCCGCAAATATAGATCGCGTTCAGCCCGTGCAGGCAAATCGCGCGATTCATGTGCGCATAGATAAAATTCAAACCCGGAGTCGTGCCCCAGTGCCCCAGCAGGCGGGGTTTGATGTGCTCCCTGAGCAAAGGCCCGCGCAGCAGCGGGTTATCCATCAGATAGATCTGGCCGACGGACAGATAGTTAGCCGCCCGCCAGTAAGCATCGATCTTCTGCAGTTCTTCAGTCGTCAGCGGCCCGGCGGATTGACGATGCATAATCGGTCTCGCTTTCTGAGCCGATTGTTGCACGGGCGTGTAAATAAAGCGTTAATCGATCTTCTTCTTCTCAATCGTCCACTTCGGGTCCTCACACAAACCGCACTCCGACCCCACAAACATCTTCGCGGCCTCTTTATCGCCCTTCAGCTGCCACTTCAGCCACGCCTCGGCGGCCTTCGCAAACGCCCCGCCATTCGGTTCGCGGTACGTCGCCGGATAATGTCCCACCTGCTGCCAGGCATGAACCGCAGGGACCTGATCGATCGCCGCGAAATTCTGCGTCGCACTGGGATGCCCATGATCCGAATCCCCGCCTGTGATAAAAATCACGGGCGCATGAATCTTCGCAAGCACCTCAGCCGCGTTCGGCCTTCCCCCGCGCCCTGCGCCCGAATCGTCGGGCGACCGCACCAGCAAAGGAGCAAACGGAGCATACCGCTGATCGGTCGCGCCGCCGCGTCCCGCACCCGCGCGTCCCGGCGCCGCATTGGGAGCCGCACCTGCCGGAGGCACAGCAGGCGGTCCCATATTCAACCCCTGGCTCAACGCCACCGTAGTGGTCACCCGCGGATCGCCCGATACCTGAAGCGCCTGCTGCGACCCGCAAGACTGTCCCGTGACGGCAATCTTCGTCACGTCGAGCTTGCCGAAATAAGGGCTGCCCTGCCGCGAATTCTCGGCCACGGCCCAGGTCACGCCGTCCAGTAATTGCGAAGCCACCGTCTCATTCTGCCGAGCCTCGCCGCCCATCACCAAAGCATTTCCGGCCGGCCCGATCGCCACCACCAGAAACCCCTGCGAAGCGATTTCCGAAAGAAAATTTCGGAACTCGCCCGAACTGTTCCTGCAGCCTCCATTGCCGAACGCGACGATCGGCAATAGATTCTGACCGCCAAAAGGCCGCAGATCCCTGGGTCGGTAGATCGCATGCGTCGGCAAGGTGGGTTCCCCCCAAAGAATCGCTTTATAAGGGCCGCTGCCGCCATCGCCCACCGTAACCGCCAGCCGCTCGATGCGCCCGCTTTTCGAAGCGACGTTGAACGCGACAGTGCCCGTAATCTCGGGTGGGTCATCCTGAGCCACAATCAACAACGGGGTCGCAAGGACCGCCAGTAGACCGATTCGTCTCGGAGTAATCATGCCTGAGATTCTATAACCAATCCGCCCTTCGTGGCGCACTCTTTCCTCCCGCTCTCGGGGCGCTGGCGCTCAACCGCGGAAGGTGACATTATATTCGGGATGCTTTCAGCCAGTCGCCGTGTCGCGCCCTGTGCCGTCCTGACATACCTTCTGTTCTGCTCGGGAGGCGGCGCGCAGACGCCGCCCGCAAAACCCTCTTCCGCCGATCCCGTAATCAGCAGCACTTCCCAGGAAGTTCTCCTCGACGTCGTGGTTCGCGATAAACGCGGCCGGCCGATCAAAGACCTTAAGGTCTCCGATTTCTCCATAACCGACGATGGGGCCGCTCAGACCATTCGCTCGTTCCGCCTCCAGTCCGGTCCGGAGACCGTGACCGAGACCGCGACTGCGCCCGCCGTCTCCGCCCCCACAGCCGCCGGAGCGCCGCCGCGCCCCACCATCGACCCGCTGCGTCAGATCCGCCTCGTGACCCTGGCCTTCGAGCGGCTGGGCCCGGAGGCTCGCGTCAATGCCGGAAAGGCCGTGGAGGAACTCCTGAAGTCCGACGATTCGCCCAACCTCATCTTCGCCGTCTTCTCCATCGATCAGCGGCTCAGCGTCCTCCAGCAATACACCAATGACCGCGACAGGATCCGCAAAGCCATGGGGAAGATCACCAGCTCATCGTCTTCCCTGTACAAGAACGAATCGGACCTGATCGAAGAGGAGCTCAAAGTCGAATCCACCCAGGCAGCCGCCGGCGCCGCGGTTCCCACCAATTCAAACGGAGCCCCCGATGGCGGGGCCGCCGCCGCGGGCGCCATGGCCCAGATGACGCTCGACATGCTCCAGTTCAACCAGACGCTCGATCAGCAGCAAAGGGGACGCAGCACCATCTTCGCGCTCAAGTCTCTGATCGAAGAGCAGTATCGCCTTCCCGGTCGCAAAACGGTTCTCTATTTCACCGAGGGAATTACCGTTCCTCCCGAATACACCGACGAGTTCGAGCGCATTATCGGGGCGGCGAACCGCTTCAACGTCAGCGTCTACGGAATCGATTCACGGGGCCTCACCACCTATTCCCAGAACGCCGGCGCGAGCTCGCTGCTCAGGCAGTCGGCAAACTCGACGCAGAGCCAGCAACTCAGCCAGCGGGTCGGGCCGGTAACGCGCGATCAGGCCACCGCCGGGGACCGCAGCGAGGAATCCATCCGCGCCAACACGCAGAATTCGCTCTCCGATCTCAGCGAAAAGACCGGCGGTTTCCTCATCGCTAACAGCAACGATCTCAAGGGCCAGCTGCGTCGCGTGACCGAGGACATCGATACCCATTACGAGATCTCTTACTCGCCGGCAATCGAGAAATTCGACGGGCACTTCCGCAAAATCACTGTAAAGCTGGACCGCGCCGACGCCCGCGTTCAGACGCGAAGCGGCTATTTCGCGCTGCCGTTTACCCAGGGCCACATCGCCGCCACGTGGGAACTGAGCATGCTGAATGCCCTCACCGTGAATCCGCTGCCGCGCGCCATTCCGTTCCGCGCCGGCGCCCTGCGCTTTCAGAATTCCGCCGGCGGGGTCGATGGCGGCGTCGTGATCGATCTGCCCCTCGAAGGAATCCAGTTCGACCGCGACGAAGCCGCCAAAGCTTACCGCGTCCACTTTTCCGTGATGGCGGTAATCCGCAATTCCGGCGGCGCCATCGAACGCAAGCTCAGCCAGGACGTTCCGCGGCAGGGACCCATCGATAAAATCGACGCCTTCCGGGCCGGCCATTTCATTTACTCTCAGCACGTGCCGTTGGCGCCGGGCCGATATACCCTCGAAGCCGTTGTCTCCGACAGCAATTCCGGCCGGACCAGCGTGAAGAAGCAGGCCCTCGTGGTTCCCCAGCCGCCGAAGGGCCCCGGCATCAGCAGTATCGCCCTCGTGCGCAGCGTGGCGCAGACGGCCAGTCTCATGGGCGAGACTGCTTCCACCGATCCCTTTGAATTCTCCGGCGGCAAGGTGACTCCCTCGCTCAACGACACGCTGAAGCGCGAAGACGGAGGAACCGTGTCTTTCTATCTGACCGTTTACCCGCAGGCCGCCGTGAAAACGCCCCCGGTTCTGACGCTCGAGTTCCTGCTGGATGGCAAGGTGGTGGGCCGCGCGGAACCACCGCTACCGCCTGTGGACCAAACGGGCCGTATCCCTTACATTGCCTCTTCGCCGCTCGAGGCCTTCAAACCCGGTACCTACGAGGTCCGCGCCACCGTGCGCCAGGAAGGACTGCCTCCGGCCACGGAGCGCACCCTGATCACCATCGAATAACCCGCCGGCCGACTTGTGGCGCACACTCTCAGTGTGCCGCGTCGACTCTCAGTCGACGCTTGTCTTCCTGTTACCCGACGGCCGCGCCCAAAAAAAAGCGCACGCTGTTTTGCCCCTACTTCCCCGACCGCTCCCGCTCTTTCTTCTTCTGAGCCTCCGCATGCAGCCGAGCCCGCTCCGCACGCCACTGCTCGTAGGCCACCTGCTGCTTCGCATTCAACAGCGCATTAATCGATTCGATCTGGTCCTGCTGAATCGCATCGTGCAGCGGCTTCTCTTTCTTCGTGAGTTCGTCGAATTTCCGCTTGGTATCGTCCAGAATCCGGTTAACCGAGGCAACCTGTTGGTCGTCCACCCCAACTCTCGCCCGCATGTCCGCCAGATACTTCTTCCGAACCTCGTCCATAGACCGCGGCTGCTGCACCGTCGCGCTCACCGAACTGGTGACGTACAAACGATGCGAAACCACCCCTACCAGGATTCCACTCGCGAATACCAGCACCAGGTACAGCAGCGCCGAATAGCGATTTCGAGCCATCGCGCCTTACTGCTGCTCCATTTCCGAAACCCGGTCCAGATTCAGAGGCTCAAGGGTGGAAACCCGGTCCGCTCTTAACGCCTCCACATAGGTGCCGTTAAAGGACGACTCGCTGTAGCCCACCGCCGAGACGATCAAACCCAGGATCACCGAAGCGGCCAGCGCCGCCGTCACCAGTGCCTTGGCCATCCGACCGAACAGATTGGTCGAAACCTCCCGCGCTTCAATCCGAGCCCAAAGCTTCGGCGTGAAATTCACGCTCGGTTCCGGGTCCGGGTACGCCTCGCGGTAAGCGAGAAATAATTCGTCGAGTCGAGCTTCGGCCTGCCGGATCGGTTCGTGGATCTCGTTGTCGTTTCTCATGTCCCTGTTTGACATCATAATACCGATTACTCTTCCTCGCCTGATTTGGCGCTGCCAGTGCGAGGCGGGGTTACTCCCTTCATGTTTTTTAATACTCGCTGCCGCGCCCGGAAAAGCCGCACCTTGAGCGCATTCTCATTGACGCCGTAGATTTTTTCCAGTTCCTTCAACGAAAGTCCCTCTACTTCCTTCATTGTCAGCAGTATCCGATCCTCCTCGGAAACCGATGCAAGTAAACCGGTTACCGTGTCCCGAACACGCCGCTTCTCGGTATCCTCGCTCTGCGCTTTCGATCCCGCGGCCGCATCCGCCATCATCACCTGCTGCTCCGACAAATCCGCCATCCGCGATTCCAGCCGGCGCTTGCTCTTCCGAAGATAGTCATAACAGGCGTTTACCGTCAACCGGTACAGCCACGGCTCGAAGACCTCCGGCGTCCGTAACTGCTCCAAAGAGAAGTACAGACGCATAAAAACCTCCTGAGCCACGTCCTCCACGTCCTCCGGCCGCCCGATCAGCCGCGAAATCGTGCCCAGAATTCGCCGCCGGTACGCCGACACCACTCCATTGAATGCCGCCGCATCGCCCTTCTGCGCCTTCTGAATGAGCTCGAACTCTACCAGCATCGGCGCCTGTCTCTTGTTCCCAACTCCTCAGGTTACAAAGGTTTCGCGGCTCTTGTCAGATCATTTACCTGTTTTTGCAACCCTCCCCAAACTTCCCCCTCTCCGTAACGAGGCTATAGATTTATCGTCAGTGATGTTGCATACTTTGGTAGCCGTACCGTAGTACTACCGATGCCCGCTCGCGCCCACAAACCGGCCACATACCGTCAGTCGGCGCACTTCGGCTCCCCCGTCCTCGGTTACAGTCTCGCCCTTGCCCTCTCCGTTCTCTGCGCCGCCCTTCGGCTTTCCTTCGGTACGGACAACCCACCGACCGCCCCGTTTCTGTTCTTCTACTTCGGCGTTGCGATTGCTGCGTTTGCCGGGGGCATCGGCCCCGGGGTTTCCGTCATCTTCGCCGCCGCACTCTTCGGAGCCTTCATCCTCCACGTAAGCGCGGGCTCGGCCAGCTGGCTGGCCCTCGCTCTGGTCGGCGGCGCCACCGCCTATGGCTTCGCCCGCCTCCGCGCCCTCCGCGACCGCACCGCCGCCGTCGCCGAGGAATCCGAAAAACTCCGCTTCGTCATGGAGCGCGTCAGCGACTGGCTTTTCCTCACCGACGACGCCGGCATCGTCCGCTACGTCAACCAGTCCGCCTGCACCCAACTCCTCTATACCCCCGAAGAGCTCCTTGATCGCCCCGTCGCAGACCTCGAAGCCGAAACCCCGGGCGGCACTCTCCCCGCCCTGGTCGCCCAATCCTGCGAACACACCGTTGCCCCCGCCGAAATCGCCCTCAAACGCCGCGACGGCTCCCGCGTCATCGCCGAAGTCAGCTGCACCGCCATCCGCACTGTCGGATCCCTCGTCGTCCATGTCGCCGCCCGCGATATCACCGAGCGCAAACAGCTCGATCAAAACCTCCGCGAAGCCCTCCAGTGGGAAAGCCTGGGCGCTCTCACCGGCGGCCTCGCCCACGATTTCAATAACCTCCTCACCGCCATCATGGGAAACGCCTCGCTCGCCCGCGAAATGCTCTCCGCAAACGACCCCGCCGTCTCCCTGCTGGGAGCCATAGAAAGCGCCGGCGAGCGCTGCGCCGAACTCATCCGCCTCATGCTCGCCACTTCCGGCTATCGCCCGCGCAACCTGTCAACGCTCAGGGTCGATCGAATGGCCCGCGAAGCCGCCGCTTCGCGCCCCCTCCCGCCTGGCATCCAAATCGACGTGCAGGCCGAAGACTGTGAACTGCTCAGCGACCACGCCACCATCGACACGCTACTCATCGCCCTGATCGTGAACGCTACCGAATCCTATGGCGCCAGCCCCGGCGCCGTGACCGTAACCGTCAGCTCCGGCTGCGCTCCTCAACTCGGCGAAGCCAGTTTCCGCGAAGGGGAATTCCACCCCGGAGACTACCTCGGCATCGTCGTCGAAGACCATGGCTGCGGCATGTCCGCCAACGTCGTCGCTCGCGCCTTCAACCCCTTCTACACTACGAAATTTACCGGCCGCGGTCTCGGCCTGCCCGCCGTCCGAGGCATCGTTCGCGCTCACGCCGGCGTCCTCTGGCTGCGCACCGAACCCGGCGAAGGCACCCGCGTCGAAGTCTGGCTGCCCTGCTCGGGTTACCATCAACCCGTATGACCAGACTCCGTTTCGTCTCCCTCGTTCTCCTGCTCGCGCTCGCCGCCTGCTCGAACCACAAAGTCACCTCTACCGCCGTCCGCCGCTACCCCATCGAAGGCGACATCATCAAAATCAATCTTGCCGACCAGACCGCCACCATCAAGCACCAGGAAATCAAAGGCTACATGGGCGCCATGACCATGGATTACCCCATCCCCAGCCATACCGACATGGCCAAACTCCACCCCGGCGACCACATCAAGGGAACCGTCTTCGTCCAGGACGAAGAATTCTGGGTCGGAGACATCCAGGACCCACCCCCCACCAAACCCTGAAGCCGCTCAGGCCCGCAAAGCCACAATCAACCCCGCCGCCCCCAAAAACGACGCAAACGGCAGCTGAAACGTCCCGGCGTCCAGCTTCCGCGCCTTAATATAAACAAACCCCAAAATAGACCCCGCCAAAGACCCTACAATTACCGTCAACAAAGCCCCCTGAATCCCCAAAAACGCCCCAATCATCGCAATCATCTTCACATCCCCAAACCCCAGCCCCTCTTTATGCCGCAGCTTCTCGAACAACCACCCCAATAACCAAAGAGTCCCCGCCGGCAACGCTGCCCCAAACGCCGACTCCAGAACCGAAGCCGTCATCGGACTCAACCGATACCCCAAAATCTCTGCCAACAACGTAAACGTCTGGTCATGCACGAACGCAAACGGAGAAAACGCCAGCCCCAAAATCGTCCCCCCGATCGTGAACTCATCCGGCAGCAACAGCGTCTCCAGATCGCTGAAAATCAACCCAATCTGAATCGCCCCAAACACGCAGTACTTCGCCGCATCCACGCTCAACCCATGCCGCCGGACGAACCACGCAAAACAAAGCCCCGTCAGCAACTCCACCACCGGATACCGCCAGCCGATCGCAGCGCCGCAATGCCGGCACCGGCCTTTCAAAACCGCATAACTCACCAGCGGAGCATTGTCATACCACGCAATCCCGTGCCCGCAAGCCACGCAAGCCGAGCGCGGACGAACCACCGACAAATCCCGCGGCCAACGATGAATACATACATTCAGAAAGCTCCCGATCAGAAGCCCGAACAGCCCCGCCAACAACACAAAAATCAGCACGCTTCGTAAGCCTCCACCGTAGCCGTCACCATCCGCTTTTCACTAAACCTCTGGATCGCGATCGCCCGAGCCGCCTGCCCCAGCCGCGCCTCGATCCGCCCAAACGCCGCCGCCACCGCATCCAACTCGTTCTCCACCAGAATCCCGTTCACTCCGTCTTCAATTAATTCCGGAATCCCCCCCACACGGCTCGCAATCACCGTCACCCCATGAGCCATCCCCAGCAAAATCCCCGACCCCAGCCCTTCCGAGCGCGACAAATAAACCAGCGCCCGAGCCCGCGGCAAATCCGCCTCCAGATCCGCTGAATGATGAAGCGCCACCCCTGCCTTCACCGCCGCCGCCTCCGCCAGTTCCATCCCCTTCGCCGGATCGAGCGTATACGGAGCCAAAATCGCATCCCCCCGCGCTGCCTCCTCCGGAATTGGGACCCCGTCGGAAACCACCGAGATCCGCTCCTCTCGAACCCCCGCCCGCTTCAACTCCGTCGCCACAAACCGCGACACCGCCAGAAACTTCGCCGCCCGCCCATACTTCCACCGCGACAAAACCGAATCCTTCACGGGAAACGCCACCCGCCGCGACACCACCAAAGGCGCCCGCGCAAACAACGCCCCTAACGTATGGCTGCGAGCATCATGCGCATGCACAATATCGAAGCCGCGCGACATCTGCCCCAGCCGCAAAGGCCGCAGCGTCTCGCACCCCGCCATCGCCAACAAAGGCGATCCTTCCCGCGCCAGCAGTACCGACTCATGCCCCAGCCCCAGCAATCCCCGATGCAGCCGCAGCGCCTGCCACTGCCCCCCGCGCATTTCCCGCCCGCTATCGAGGTGCAGAATCCGCATCCAACGCTTCCTTCGCCTTGGCGTATTTCAGATACGTGTAGAACCCCGCCATCCACGCGATCGCGATCCCCTGCGGCCCATCCAGAAATCCCCGCCGCAAAACGTAGGTTCGGAAGATTGTCCAGGCCGGATCCACCGTTAGCCGCCGCCACGAAACCCGCTCCCCGCGCGCCGCCAGTTCCTGAGCCGCCAAAGTCGTGTACTTGTCCACCGTCCGCACATGCTCACTCAGAGACCCGCACGTGAAATGCAGCAAATGCCCGTTCAACTCGCCGGCCTGTCCCTGAGCCACCACACTCTCATGGACGTACGAACCCCGCCATTCGCCGAACCCGCGATGATAGAGCCGAATTTTCCTGTCCGGATACCATCCCCCATGCTTAATCCACCGCCCGCAATACTGAGCCAAACGAGGCATCGAATAAGCCTTGAACTCAGGCTCGGACAACTTCAAAGCCAGAACCTCGCCCTCCAGTTCCTCGTTCACCGCCTCATCGGCATCGATCGAAAGAATCCAGTCATACGCCGCGCAGGACGCCGCGAAATTCTTCTGCCCCGCATAACCGCGCCACGGCTCCTCTATCACCCGAGCCCCCAGCCCCGCTGCAATCTCCCGAGTCCGGTCCCCCGACCCGCTGTCAACTACGACCACCTCATCGCAGCACCGCAAACTCTCAATTGCGCGAGCAATATTCCGCTCCTCGTTGAAAGCCACCAAAACCCCGCTAACCTTCATCTAATCCTGCAGCGCGAGCTCACTCATTAATCGGAACCAAAGAAAAGCAAAGAACAAAAATAACCAAAGCCACCAAGCCCAGCTTCACCCGAGATTCCCCCACCGGAGTCGTGTCGTAAACCGGCGGATGCTTCCGGGCAAAAAAGAAAATAATCGCCCCCCACATCCACCAAACCCACCAATACTGCCCCATCGGCACCAGCGCAATCAAAAACAAATTCGTCACCCAGGTCTGCCGCCGGTCAAGCAAAGCATAAACCACATGCCCGCCATCCAGCTGCCCCGCCGGCAACAAATTCATCGCCGTCGCGAACATCCCCACCCATGCCGCCCGAGCCACCGGATGCAGATAAATATCCCCGGGCGAAACCCCCGGAAAAATCAACCGCTCCGCCAGCCACTGCAGCGCCGGCACGCTCATATGGATGGACCCCTGGCTGTTAATCCCCGGCAACACCTTCGAAAACGCCAGCCCCACCCCCAGCGCCGGCAGCAAAAACACAAACCCCGCCAAAGGCCCCGCAATCCCGATATCGAAAAGAATCTTCTTCTCGCGGATCGCCGACCGGATCCGGATAAACGCCCCAAACGTCCCGGTCACCGGCACCGGCGAAGGCAGAAAATACGGCAGCGTCGCATCCACCCCGTAATACACGCACGCCAGATAATGCCCCAGCTCGTGCGCCATCAGAATTGTCAGCAGCGTTAACGAAAACGGCAGCCCCGTCGCAAACACCGCGGGACTCCCCAGCCCCATCTCGAACACCCCCGTCAGCCGCTCGATATCGAAAAAGGGAAGGTTATGGCTGAAGTTGTACTGCATGTGCGCGCCCACCAAAGTCGTCGTGCACAACGTAGCCAGCAGCAGTAGAAAATGCAGCCAGAGCCGCTGCCGGGGCCGCCGGTACACAATCCGCTCCGGCGCCACAAAGCGCCATGGCGCAGCTAGCCCCTCAACCGCGCCCTGAGTCTGATTGTGTTCGTGCGGATACAAGGGTGGAGGGCGAAGCCCGGGCCTTTTGTTGCTGCTATTGCAGCGTCTGCAGTTCCTTGCCCGGCTTAAAGCGAACCGCTTTTCCGGGAGGAATCGATACTTCGGCGCCCGTGCGCGGATTGCGCCCGATGCCGGTCTTGCGCGGCTTGACGGTAAACACCCCAAACCCCCGCAATTCGATGCGATCTCCGTGTTCGAGAGCGCGCTTCATCTTTTCGAAAACCGTCTCGACCGCCATTTCCGCTTTGGTCTTGGTAATCCCGGTTTTGTTGACAACTTCGTTAATGATGTCGAGCTTGATCAAGCGGCCCTCCTGGAAATCGCACCCACAAACTGATGATAGAGTTAGGGTTATCGCGATGTCAAGCCGCAGCGTAACAGCCGACCTTTATCGCCGCACCTGTTCGCTGTTCGCCACCGGCATCACCGTCATCACTACCGTCGACGCCAATAACCACCCACATGGTCTGACGGTGAACTCCTTCTCCTCGGTTTCCCTCGATCCGCCCCTTGTTCTCGTCTGCATCGACCTCAAAAACGCCCTCCTCGGCCACTTCCTCACCACCGCATCCTTCGCCGTCAACATCCTCGCCGACAACCAGGAAGCCATCTCACGCCGCTTCTCCACCGCCGCCCAAAACCGCTTCCACGGTATCGACTGGACCCGCGGCGACTCCGGCTCCCCCCTCCTCGCCGGAGTCCTCGCCGAAATGGAATGCGCCGTCACCAAAACACTGGAAGCCGGAGACCACGCCGTCCTGATCGGAGAAGTCCGCCGCGCCGCCTGGCGCGAAGGCAAACCCCTCCTCTACTTCAACAGCGCGTATCAAACCCTGCCGTGAGCAACCAACTCATAGAAAATGATTGCGGGGCAGGCAAGAGTCTCGCTGGAGATCCCGCTTAACTTCCCTCTTCGCGATCTTCACGTTGCTTCCTCCTCAGCCGCGTCAGAATGACGTCCGTGGGAACCGATCTGATCATGAACCTTGCCTGAGGGTCTCGATCCAGGTCCTTGCGCACCCGATGCTCGAGAACCTTCTTGACGACAAGTTGTGACAACAGTCGCTTTGCAGAAGGCCACGACCGCTTTGTCAGGCGCTGAACATCGCTTACGCTGACCTCCCCATATTCAGCCGCAAAGTTGATCGCACGTTTTTCATCTTCGCTGAGCGACTTCATCACAGACTCGCCCACGACCAAAGTTACATCCGCGTCAACCCACACCCGGCGCTGCCGAACATCGTTCCTCAGCACGACTCTTACAAGCGGAGTAGTGGCCGCGTCAACCTGCCGAAATTCCGGCGCCGGCAGTTTGGCTTCCTGCATCGTATCCCGCATTCGCCGTGTTCC
>Ga0302319_10005026_pt1 | contig 26840 bp, 22 predicted proteins | sample Bog_T0_2_FD_203319 | JGI IMG/M metagenome (GOLD analysis project Ga0302319, IMG submission 203319) | Peat permafrost microbial communities from Stordalen Mire near Abisko, Sweden - Bog_T0_2 | ecosystem: Environmental > Terrestrial > Soil > Wetlands > Peat | place: Sweden: Abisko, Stordalen Mire... | reverse complement strand
AACTGGGGCCGCTGACCAGCAAAGGTTCTGGCGTCATCACCATCGGCAATGTGGGCGGGGCTGTGATTCCGCCGCTCTTCGGCGCGTTGGCCGTCGCCATTGGCTATCAGCACGCCTTCATTCTGCCGATCATCTGCTATGTCTACGTTGCCTACTATGGCTTGTCGGGATACAAACCCACGCGCGCGGTCAAAGCATAGGCGAGGAGTTTCCGCTGGTATTTGGGCCCATGCGGTTAAGAGAGGCCCCGTAAGCCCCAGAGTACGTTTGTTTTCTTCGGAGTACAGCGGATAATTTCGCCAAATTTGGAGCCCTTTCGGCATCCTTTTTGGCGAAGGATTTGGTGAAGCTACAGGTATGCGGCTAAGCCGAATAGTGGTAGACGAAACGCACAAGTGTCGGTGTATGTTTGGCGAAAACTCGCCAAACTGCTTACAAGCATTCGGCCAGTTACCGAAAGGTTAACCTGGCCCCAGCCGTTTCTGGAAACCTGGTCGTGGACAGAACGCTGGTCGCGGTCACAGAATAGCCTGACGAGCTGCTTTTGGCTCGCCGAGTCATTTTTCTTGCTCTGCCTCCCGTTTTCATCTAAATTTTAGATGAGGCGGCGATATCCAGACGATTCAACTCAAACTTCGAGAAGCGAGCGCAGTTCTGGGTGTGACGCCCAAGGATCTCCAGAATTTGGTCCAGTTCGGCGTATTGCAGCCGCAACGGAAGGACCGGTTCTTTGTTTTTGACGCTGGGCTTTTGCTGGAAGCCAAGGTCGCGTTCTACCTCAAGGAATCGCTAGGAACATCGGTGCCCCTGCTGGCAAGATTCACCAGGGAGATTTTCAAGGACGCGGAAAGATCGAAGGCAGGGCTGTTTTCCAATGTCTCGATTCTTTCGCGGCCGGTTCGGGGAAAAGAAGTGGTCAAAATCGAAGTACCGCTCCAGGCGCTAGCCAGAGAACTCGAAGCCCAGCTTCCGGCGACGGCATCGCGCGGCGATGGAGCGAACGGAAGAAAGCGGAAGGGCTGGAAGGAAGAGATCACCAGCGCCTTCGAGCAAGCCTCCGGCGACCTGAAGGGCGCAACGGACCGCGAAATCCTGGATGAAATCAAGCTGTATCGGGCGCAACGAAGGAAGTCACCGGAGATCAGCGTCATTGCCCTACCCCAGAAAAAAACGGCCTAGAGGCGCAGTCGATACGTCCGTGCGGGTTGCTGGAATCGCAGCTCTCAAGCAGCAAGGCGCTCAGTCGCCAGTGCCCAGCGCCAAATTTTTGCGGGACTAGATAGAATATGATACCTTCGTCTGGTTGATCAGCGAAGAGATCATCGATGAGTACAAGGAGATTTTCGCACACCGCAGTGTCCGTCCCCACCTCATCGGCGCAGTCATCAACCTGATCCGCTCCCAAGCGGAAGAAGTTCCAGAAACAGCCGGCAATGAAATTTCACCGGACCCGAATGACAACCGTTTTGCACCTGTGCAGAAGCAGGCAAGGCCGATTTTATCGTCACTCTGAATCCCGCCGACTTTCCTCAACAGCGATTGAGAGCGCATGTGATTCTTCCTGGCGAACCGATTCCGACCACGGCGCGCGTACGGCCACGCTAATTGCAAGTGCGTTTGCAGAAGGCTAATTCAGTTTGCCTTTCTGTATGCTTTCAGCGTGCGCGCTTAACCGGCCAAGCTCAGGATCAATACTGCTTCCCGCTCTAAATGTACTTGCTTACAACCCTTCGGACGGATTCCCAACTCCATGTGGGCGTAATTCACCGATCTATGAAGTGACGGAAGAAAACAAAGATATTAACTAAAGAATCTTGGTGACCATCATGCCTACTCGATAATTGAATTCGGCGAAGTTTGGCGAAGTTCGATAAATATCGAAACATTACCCTCTTCAAAGGCATAAATATACTTGACTGACCGAGTTAACTTATGTATTATTGCACCTATGGAACACATACCCATTCCGAAGACACTCCTAGACGCTGTAAAGTTCTATAGCGATCCAGCCCATTGCCGTGAGCACATGATTGCCGTTCGCTGGCCCGATGGTGTAATTAAATGCCCCACTTGCGGCTCTGAGAAGGTCACGTTTCTGGAGACTGCGAATCTATTCAAGTGCTACGGTCGGCATGATCGCGCCAAGTTCTCACTAAAGGTGGGAACCGTGTTTGAGGATTCTCCCATCGGGCTAGACAAATGGCTTCCCGTTGTGTGGCTCCTCGCCAACGCAAAGAACGGGATCAGCAGCTACGAAGTTGCGCGGTCTATTGGCGTGACTCAAAAGAGCGCATGGTTCATGCTGCACAGGATTCGTAAAGCGATGGCAGCGCGTTCATTCGTGAAGCTAGGAGGCTCTGAGGGTGGTCCTGTTGAGGTAGATGAGACCTACATAGGCCCAAAGCCTCAGAAGATGCACCGTGAGCGCCGGTTGAAGATGCAGACAGGACTCTCAGGAGGTCTCAACGCCAAGACTGCGGTGATGGGAATGTTGGACCGTGGGAGCCGTAAGGTGCGGGCCGGAGTGGTTCCCAATGTGAAGCGTGAAACCTTGCAAGCTGCGATCCTCAATGAGATTGAGAATGGATCGATCGTCTATACCGATGGTGCCACTGTGTACGACAATTTGGCGGCGCGGGACTACGTTCACGAGACCGTAAACCACTTGGAAGAATATGTGCGGGGTGAGGTTCACACTCAGGGAATCGACAACTTCTGGAGTCTGTTGAAGCGGGGCCTGACAGGAACCTACATCGCAGTTGAGCCGTTTCACATGGATCGCTACGTGACTGAGCAGGTGTTCCGCTACAACAATCGCGCAACCAAAGATAATCCCCTACAGGACTCGGATCGGTTTATGCTTGCTCTATCGCAGATTGCTGGGAAGCGGCTCACATACGCAGAGCTTACCGGCACGGTGGAGGAAACGAGATTCTAAGCTGGCTTCTTCGAAGAAGCGCCAGAGACGCGGGAAGCGGAACGGCTCTTAGCCTTTCGCTTCGCCGCTTTCTCGGCATCCAGTTGGGCTTTGATTTCGGAATGGGGAACAGATACTAATCGGCGCAGGAAATCGGTAAAGCGGTCGAATTCTCCCGTGTCATTCTTGGCGGAAGTCGTCGGGAGATCGGCCATAGTGCATCCTCGCTAGAAACGAGGATAGCATAATGGCTTCTGTGTGTAATGACAAGAGTCCTGCGTCGCGAGTACGACTTCTCATGTGCGGGTACGCGCCGGCCGTTAGACGGAGAAGGGTGTTGCTTATGCTCAAGTGCTACGCAGACGACAGCGGAAGCCACCGTGGGGAAGACTCCAATCTGTTTATACTCGCGGGCTACTTGCTGGAAGAAGAGCGTTGGGAGCCGTTTTCTGAAGATTGGGATACTCAGCTTAAGCGGGATTTTCCGGTCGAGTTCTTTCACATGACGGATGCTGAATCCGGCGATGGGAAATTTGAGGGAATAGCTTCCGAGTTCCGAAGGCGAAAACTCAAAGATTTAGCGCTTTTGATTGCTGGCTATCAACCTATCCCCATTGCCGTTTCTCTCGACAAGCGCGATTACAATTTGATCGTTAAGGGCATTGCTCCGCAAGAACGTGACAATCCCTATGCACTTTTGCTCTTCCAACTTATGCGCGGCATCGCAGAGTTCCAGAAGCGACGAAAACAAATCTCAGGATGTGAATGTGAGCCTGTTGAATTTATCTTCGACAATCAAGGGCCTGAAGAGCTGGTGACCCTAAGTTGGTACGCAGGACTCGTGGATGCAGTGCCAGAGCCATTCAAAACCATCATGGCGAACACTCCGGTATTCAGGAGCGACCGGGATCTTTTGCCTCTGCAAGCAGCCGACATGCTTGCGTGGCACGTCCGGCGCGACTATGAACGTCCTGCCGAAAAGAGAGAGACGTTAGGCCTGATTACTAGTGGCGCTCAGGGTCAATGGAAAGGACACTTGGATGCTTCAGTGCTTCGCGAGTGGGCGCAAGGATCTCTATGACCACTTCTAAGCGCCAGGGTATGTGCGTGTGGTTAGCCTTTATCGTGGTCTTTGGGTTAGCTTTGTTCCCACCATGGGTGCAGACCAATACCTCCTATAGCGCGTGGCCGACTCAGCGTTGGAAACTCGGCCATGCACCTTTCTCTCCCAGCCCTGCACCGCCCGATAGACGGTCGTTTATCGAAGTGGATTATCCACGAATGCTCACAGAGATTGGTGTGGCCGAATGCTTCGTACTGGCGCTGTATCTGACTTGGGGCAGGACACTACCAAAGCGCATTTCATCTCCACCTCCGGCACCTGAATCGAAAGAGCAAATTCAAGAAGATGTGGATGGCCTTATAGCCGCGTTGCGCCAGAATCTCCGAATTAAAGTAGGTTGGGATGAATCGAAGATTGACCGGCTTATCGAGTACGAGCGCGAGAGATTGGGAAATGTGCCGCTACAAACCTTGATGGGAGCGGCCATTGAGAGATGGGAACGGGACAACCGATGAGGAGAATGAATCTATGAAAACCAGTTTCGAGTCGGCAAAAGCTCACTTCGCCGCTAACACGACCGACGCATATAGGAAGGCTGACCCAGCAGGATACAACCTTAGCGAAGGTTTGTGGTGTCTTGCGAGTGGTCTTCAGAAGCTAGAAGAGAGGATTGAGGATCTTGAGCAGCGGCTTGATAGTGTTGGCGGAGCCCAGCCGCATCAAAAATAGGGAATGCTAAACTCGCAGGCAGCGCCGCTTCTCGCACTGCGGTTTCCAACCCTTCAACATCAACAAGTAGCGCTTTTCTCATGCCATAAGTGTAGCAAACCCTTAGTTTTACAGTGTTATAGAACGGTCAGGCAAGTATGTTGTTGCCTCTTCAAAGCATTGATAATGAATGACTTGGTGGACGCGGTAGGAATCGAACCTACAACCTGTCGGTTAAGAGCCGAATGCTCTGCCAGTTGAGCTACGCGTCCATGCCACCAAAAAAACCGTGCGGCGGCAAGCCCTGCACACGGCTTGAGCAGGCAGGAATCCTTGCCTCTCTTTGAAAAATATAGCACAGTGCCGGGGCTGTTTCAAAACGCGGAGAACCAGGGCTCGTGTACTAGAAGTTGAAGGCCAGCCCAGCGCTGACGCCGCGCTGGTCCTGCGCGAAGATCAGCAGCGAACCATCGCTCAGCAGATACGGGCGATAGCCTTGCGCCAGCAGGTTGCGCACATCCACCAGCGCGTAGAAATGGCCCGAGCTGTCGTGGCTCAAATGAATCGGCTGGCGAAGGCTCAGGTTCAGGTAAGGCTCGGCGGCGTCTGCCGTGAAGGGAGCAACCTGCGTGACGGTATCTTCAGGCTGCCATCGGTAGCTGGCCCGCCATCGAATTTGCGTGCCTTCCAGAGTGCCTGAAAGCGAGAGTGAGTAGCTCTGCGCGGCGCGAGGATGGGCGCCGGCAAGCAACCGCTCCAGGGTTGCGGGCTGCGCCGAGGAAGGCATCACCAGCGCATTGCCGTATGCAAACTCCACGCGGGCCTGGTTGCCGCCGGGCAAGCGGTGCTCGAAGTTGGCCGTCACTCCGGTACTTGAAAACTCCGGGCCAACAGCGCGGACCAAGCCGCTCACGGGGTCGGAGAGCACTTCGGATGCGGTGGAATTGCCTGCGGCGAAGTGGCTCATAGCCTCGACGACCGGATCATCGATCCGATCACCAAAGACCAGCACACCGAACCCGGAGACATCGGTATTTCGCGCCCAGCCGAGTTCCTGGTGCAGCCCGTGTTCGATAGCCAAGCTCCCGTTGCGGGCAGTGATGCCGGGCAGCCACGACCGGGCCTGCGAGTCTTCGGCACCCACTCCATTTTGCACGCCGGGCAGAAAAGTGGTCATCCTGTAGCGAATCGCGGAGTCGGTTCCCCGCCAGGCCGCGGAGGCAAAGGGCAGCACGGTGGCCACGGTGTCAGGAGAAGCCGATGAGAGCCGCGCCAGCACCTGCGTAGAGCCTGCCTCAACCTCGAACTCGTCTCCCAGATGAATTGTTTCCCAACTGCGAACTGCGGCCTCGTCCACACCCGCGCCGTCCGCGGCGGACATCTCCGGGTGGAGAGCCACGGCGGCCACCGATTGCACCGAACCGGCAAAGCCCAGATCCTGGCGGAAACCTAGCATGGACTCCATATCGCCGTTGGAACCGGGGTCGAACTCCACGCGCGCCAGCAGTTCGCGGCTGTCGGAAGGCGTGTCTTCAATTGCCGCGGCAATGCGTTCTCCGCTCTCGCCGAACGTGCCCTCCTGACCGCTGGCCATCAGGCGGGCTTTCAGCCGTGGGTGCGCGCCTGCCCCATCCGAGACCACCACCAGCGGACCATCCTCAAGCCAGCGCAGCAGGGGCCGGTTGGCAGCCGAGCGGAGGGTCCACTTCCAATCGTCCTTCTGTGCGTTGCCCGAGCGCGGCTCAGCCGGCAGCCACTGCATCGCCTCATAGAGCGTGTTCATCGTGAGATTGACCACGGTGTTGGAGCGGACGCGAATATTCTCGCGCATTGAAGGCAGAAACCAGGGGCCGATGGCCTTGAATGCATAGCGGCCGGGGAGCACCGAGGGAATTGCAAAGCGGCCATTCGAATCGGTGTAGACGGTGGCGATGACCATCAGATCAGCGCCCAGCATCTGCACCTCGGCGCCGATTTGCGGCACTCCGGCCGAATCGCGCACCGTGCCGGAGACCGACCCTGGAGCGGCTGCATGGAGCGAGGCGCTGCCCAAGGTAATCAGCACGGCGAAAGCAACGAGATGGACCGTCTTGGTCATCGGTATCGTTGGTGACCTGGCGCGTCCTGGCAAATATACTGCAATTCAAGGCCTGCGGCGGGCTTCCGGATCTTGGGCCCGGTAGCCCGTTTCCGCTGGATCAGTACTATTCCACGACAAAAGGGGCCGATTGCGCAATCTCTTGTTTCGAGATTCCGTCATTTACCTTGATCGTAACCTTGTATTTCCCTGGTTCGAGCCCTGCCATGGGCAATGTCTTTTGCACCGTCATCTGGTCGCTATGAGAGCCCAAATCCTTTGAATCCAGTTGCTTCTCAAATACCACAGTGTCGTTGGCAGGGGTGGTGGCCGTGGCGGCAACGGTCTTAGCTATCTGATAGGTGACCGTAGCCTGGCTGCTCTTGGTGGCCTCGTCAATGCCGAGGTTGTAGACCTGCATCCAGAAGCTGAGCTGCTGGTCGCGCCTGAATTTGACCGGGGGGTTGGGGTTGGACGGCGTAGGACTGCTCACGCGGGGCCGGATGAAGGTGTTTCCGATGACAAAATTGCCGGTGCCGATGGAGTGGGAACTCACGGGAGTCATCTGGTCGGCCAGAATCAAAGTCGAAGTGCCCAGCTTCTCATCGCGGTAGATCGGTACATTCAGGGCGCGCCCGTAAATGCCGATGTGGTCTTTGTTGTTCACGTCCTTGATGACAATGTCCAGCCGGTAAAGGCCGGGCATCAGGGGCAGCGCCTTCCAATAGACCGATTGGTGGTCAAGAGACTTCTCGAGCAACTCGGACGGCTGCTCCACCTCGACCGTATCCTCAAAGGTCTGCACCGTCTTGCCCGTAATGGTGGTGACCTTGCCCAGAATGTTCACCACGCCCGTGGCCACACCGTCTTTGGTGACAAACGTGATATCGCGATTCTTCATCTGCAGGGTGATTGGAACCAGATCCGTGCTTTCGGTCACCTTCATGAAGTCCGTGCGGACGTCAAAGGGGAAAACCGGGCCAGTCAGCAGTTTGTGCTCCGTCATGAAAGCGTCCAAATCCTTGAACTTGATCGGCGGAGGAGCAAAGATCTTGGCTGCCAGCTCAATACGGTCAAATTGTTTTGATTCCTGCCCCTGGGACATCGGACCCGTGCCCAGGGATTCCAGGCCGCCCTTGAAGCGGTCGGCCTTTTTGGCCTGGCCCATCTCCTCATATTGAGTGGCGCCGGCGCCGGGGACGTGCAACAGCGCGTCCTTCTCGCTGCGGTCGATGGTGAAGTGATAATCGCCGCACTGGCAGCTATCCACAAACTCCAGGTCGACGTTCTCGCCGATGCCTTCAAGATACCGATAGTGCCAAACCTCGAAGGGGAACGTCGAGGTTGAGCCGCCGCCTTCTTCCATGGGCCGCTGGTAGCTGCCGCCTGAGGGGTGGGAATCGATGGAGTCCGCCGCGCCAAACGATATATAGATGTGACCGCGGTCCGTCTTCCAGCCCGGCTTGCCCGCCGCGTAGTGTTCGTTGGCGTAAGCGATGCGCCGGTAGTGCTCTTCGCGGAACTCGTTCTCCGGCGAATCCGGATTGGGATTGCGCCGCAGCCAGAAGTTCTCGATGAAGGCATCGCGCTCCTCGTCGTTCGAGAGAGTTTTGAAGGCCTTGCGCTCCTCGTCGGAGATGATGTAGGACACGTCCTGATCCAACCAGGTTTTATAGGCGCCCTTCAACTCTTGCCGGACGGCCTTCTGAGCCGCAAACTTCTCCTTGTCGGAGCGCTCGCGCTTGAGCGGATCAACTTCCTGATTCTGGCCATTTGCGGGTTGTGCCTGTGCCTGCGGGTTGTCCGTTTGCTGGGCTGAAAGCCTGGCAGATGGTGCGAAAACCAGACAGCAACCCAATGCGATAAAAAGAAGACGATAGCTTTTGAGCGTCATTTGCCTTGAAAACTCCTGCGTTTCCTTATTCTACGGGTCCGTACAGGGCTGGGCAAGATTCCGTAGAAGGTGGCTCCCTCATTGGACGCGGAAATATCGCCGGGGTGAGCGGAAAAGCGCCCCCTTGGAGGGGTTAAACTGTTTGTGCAAGAGGCCTTGAGGCCAAATGGACCGCTCCCCCGTCCAGATATCAAGCGCACTCGTTCCATTTGTTCGTTTGTCCTAATTGTCCTGTTCGGCCCCGCCGCGCGGTTCTGCACACGCCGGCAGCCGGCGCAATCCATGAAAAGACAGCCTTTGCGCTGCTTTCGTGAACTATTCCCGCACTGATTGCGTACACTAGTTGGAGAGACCCGGAGCACGTACCTCGCATGAAAAAGATAATTTTGCTGATTCTTGCCGGAGTGGCCGTTGTTGGGCTCGTGGCCCTGTTCATTTACAGGCAGCAGGCCGGCTACACCAAGGTTCTCACCGCCAAAGTCGCGCGCCAGGATCTGGTCACGGTGGTCAGTGGCACCGGCCAGATCAAGCCCAAAACCTTTGCCAATTTGGGCGCAACTTCCTTCGGCCGCGTCACCCACCTCTATGTAAAAGAGGGAGACATGGTGAAGGCGGGCCAGACCGTGGCCAGCATCGAGCACGTGCAGCAGGAAGCCACTGTCTCCGGCCAGAAGGCCAACATCGCCGCCTTCAAAACCGACATTGACGCCGATATTGCCGCGGAAAAAACCGCCGAGGCCAATGTCGCCAAGGCCAAGGCCGATCTGGAGCAGAAGCGGCTCGATTGGGAACGCGAGCAGCCCCTTTACAAGGCCGGCATCGTGGCCAAGTCGGATTTCGACGCCAAAAAAGCGGCCTACGACACCGCCGTCGCCTCGCTGGACCAGACTGTGGCGGCGCTGAATCAAGCCAAGGCGAACACCGCCTCGGCGCGCGGGCACCTCGAAACCCAGGTGGCTACCCTGCGTTCCAACCAGAACGCGCTCGACTTGACCATCGCCGTCGCTCCTTTTGACGCTGTTGTGACCAACATGCCCGTCCGCGAGGGCGAAACGGTTGTTGAGGGCATTCAGAACGCCGAGGGGTCCACCCTGATGACCTTGGCGGACATGAGCGTAGTTACCGCCGAAGTGAAGGTGGACGAGACCGACATCGTCAACGTGCAGATCGGCCAGCCAGCCGATGTGACCGTGGACGCCTTGCCCGGAAAGGTCTTCAAAGGCCACGTAACGCTGGTCGGCGACCAGGCACTGCTGCGCTCCACCGGCATGGCCACCTCCACTTCGACCAGCGGCACCGAAGAGGCCAAGGACTTCAAGGTTGTGGTCACTCTCGACGCCCCTTCCAGCGACCTGCGCCCCGGGCTCAGCACCACCGCCAAAATCACCACCGCCCACAAGCCCAACGTGCTCTCGCTGCCCATCCAGGCGCTCACCATGGTTGACCCCAAGGCCGACACCGCCAAGAGCGGCGTGCAGGCTGCCTCAACCTCTTCAGCACCGGCCGCCAAGAGCACGCCCGTGCAGGGCGTTTATGTGCTGGATAAGGATAAAAGCGGCAAGCTGCGCGCCAAGTTCGTGCCCGTCACCACAGGCATCACTGGAACCACCGACATCGAAGCGCTCACCGGCTTGAAAGAGGGAGACGAGATCGTTATCGGCCCCTACAAGACAATGCGCGGCCTCAAATCCAACGCGCTGGTCAAGCGGGACACCGCCAAGCCAACAACGCCGGGCGGAAGCTCTTAAGCAGCGGAAAAACTCAGAGCTTTGAAGCGGCGCGGCCTCTGTCGCGCCTCTTCAAAGCAGCAACCGCAGCCTGCAAGCAAAGGAAAGAATTCGGATGGCTCTGAACAGCATCAGCGACGACGTGCAACACGCGGTTCCGCCAGCCGGCGACATTATCGTCGTCGAAGATCTATGGCGCACCTACGATATGGGCTCGGAACAGCAGGTGAACGCGCTCAGCGGCGTCTCCCTGCGCATCAAGCGCAATGAATACGTGGCCATCATGGGCCCCTCCGGCTCCGGCAAATCCACGCTGATGAACCTGATCGGCTGTCTTGACACGCCATCCAAAGGCCGCTACTGGCTCAATGGCCAATTGGTCAGCGAACTCGACGATGACCAGTTGGCGCGCATCCGCAACAAGGAAATCGGCTTCGTCTTCCAGACCTTCAATCTGCTCTCCCGCGCCACCGCCCTGCACAACGTCGAGCTGCCCCTCATCTACAATGGCACGCCCTCCGCCGAGCGCCTCGAGCGCGCCCGCGAATCGCTCGCCGACGTCGGCCTCGAGTCGCGCATGATGCACAAGCCCAACGAGCTTTCCGGCGGTCAGCGCCAGCGCGTCGCCATTGCCCGCGCGCTGGTCAACCGGCCCTCCATCATCCTCGCCGACGAGCCCACCGGCAACCTCGACTCCAAAACCGGCATCGAGATCATGGCCCTTTTCGACACCCTGCACGCCAGCGGCAACACCATCGTCCTCGTCACCCACGAGCCCGACATCGCCGAATACGCCAATCGCGTCGTCCATATTCGCGACGGCCAGATATACTCCGACGAGCCTTCCAAGCGCGCCCGCTGACCGCCCAAATCAAGCCCTCCTCCGAACCGGAAAGACACCTTGTCTTTCCGGTTCATGTTTTTCCGCCTCCCGCCGATGAAAGCTCTGTCGGCCTTGAAATCGTTTCTTGGGCCGCGGAGGCGAGGCACGTTGAGAGCCATCGAGAGCATCGCGAATTACCAGCCTTCCGTCTCTGGACTCAGTCTCGTCGAGGTCGAGTCCCCTCTTGCAGTCCAGCCCGTCGGCGTCAGCGCCGCATGGCGCAAGCTCCTCATGCAGACTGAAATGGCCGCTCCTCATGTCCATCTGGCCGCCATCGAGGGCGAACAAGGCGTCGGCAAGCAAACCCTCGCCCGCTATCTCTTGAGCCGCTCCCCGCTCTCCTCCGGCAGCTTTCAGCGCCGCGACGCCCGCGAATGGCTGGTCACCGACGCTGACCCCGCCACGCTCACCGGCTTCATCTATCTCGACCGCGTTGACCTGCTCGCTCCTCCGGGCCAGGGCCTTCTGCTTGGTTTTCTCAAAGCGCTCCAGGACCGCCCGCAGGGCCGTGCCGTCTTGCTGGCATCTTCACAAACCTCACTGCGCCAGATGGCCGCGCAGGGCCTCTTGCTGCCCGATCTCGCCTTCCGCCTCACCGCCGTCCGCTTCGCCATTCCGCCGCTGCGCCTGCGCCGCGAAGACATCTCCCCGCTGGCCCAGGCCCTGCTCGACCGCATCTGCACGCGCTATCAGCAGCGCCCTGTCCTCATGGGCCCCGGCACGCTGGCCCGCCTCTTGCAACACAACTGGCCCGGAAACGTGCGCGAGCTTGCCGCCGTCCTTGAAACCGCCCTGCTCGAAGCCAGCAACGGAACCATCCGCCCGGACGATCTCTCCCTGCCCACCGGCCTTGAAGCCTCGTCGCCGCTCCAGCCGGCCGCGACCTCTGACACTCTCAATCTCGACGCCGTCATCCAGCATCACGTCCAATACGTCCTCGACCTCAACCGCGGCAACAAGCTCCGCGCCGCCCGCCAACTCGGCATCAGCCGCTCCACCCTCTACCGCATCCTCGCCAACGAAGCCATCCTCACGCATTGATGTCGGCGCTTTAATCCCGCCCACCCCAAGAAGCCGGGTGGCCCAGGTCCCGCTCTTGGGACCTGGGAAAGCACCAATCCTCGCCGCCCCGTAGGGCGCGGCTCGACCAACTCCACAAACAAGAATTCCTTCGCTTTGAAAGGGCACGGTTTTAACCGTGCCGCCACCACACACAAGAGATTTTAGAAATCAACCAGCGCGACGAAGTTGCGCTAAAATCCCGCCCCGCCACAAACTCTGGGTGCCCCACCCATTCAGCGTTTTTGCGGAATGGGTGGGAAACCGCGAATCTGCATAGCGCGGGCCTTGCATCAGCGCACGACTTCAAAGCCTGTCCTGAGCGCAGCCGAAGGATGCCACCATCCCATCCAAAATATTTTGGAAATCCATCAGCGCAACGAAGCCGCGCTCAGATCTCCCCCTGCCACAAACTCTGGGTGCCCCATCCATTCCGCGTCTTTTTGCGGAATGGGTGGGAAACCACGACTCTTCACAGCACGGGCTTTGTATCAGCGCACGGCTTCAAAGCCTGTCCTGAGCGCAGCCGAAGGATGCCACCATCCCATCCAAAACATTTTAGAAATCAATCAGCGCGACGAGGTCGCGCTCAAATCCCGACCTTCCCCATGGAAGCTGTCGTGTTTAGCGAAAAAATGACCTATCATCCCGAGCGACCGTAACGCAGCGAAGGGAGTCGAAGGGCCTGCGGTTCACTACCCAATTTTGGAAGGGGACGACTTCAATGAAGATTATGCACGCACCTGACACAAATTAGGCATATCGTGCTTGACACCGCGTTTAGCTATACCTAAACTAAGGGTTGACATCTGGGTTTAGATATACCTAAGATCATTGGAGCGACTTGTGCCGCCGGAAGTGATCAAATTTCGGCTAGTGCCAAGGGTAAGGCAGGGCTCCCGGAGGGCAGTCGGCTTTTTGGAAGGGCATCAGGAACTGGACGCCGCAGAGAAATTTGATAATCTCGGCCCCAACTGCAAAAAGTTCGTGCTTGCGTCGATGGAAGAGTGGGCAAGTGGAGGAAAAGACATCACGACACGTTTTCATGGTTTCCCGAATGATAGGGAATACCAATTATCCTTTGTGTTTAAGGCGAAAGAAAAGCGACTGGGTCATCGGTTTTACGGCTATCTCTACCAGCCGGAGCCGATGACCAACCCCCGACTGCAAATATGCGTTCTCTGTATTCACGCGCTTAAGGATGAAGCTGAGACGGACCGAGCAGAACTAAAGCGCGTGGATGATTGGCGTAAGAGCGATGCAGCGCAAGTAGCGATTCGCGTTGAATATCCCGACAAGAAGAAAGACGACGAGAAGGGACGACTACTTCCATGGAAAACGTAGGGCATTGGACACAGCAATCAATTGGGGATTTTGTCTACAGCATCTCCGCGAGCTTTACCGCTCAGTTGGAGCGAAGGATGCAGCAAAAAGAAATAAGCCGTAGCGATCTGGCAGCGAAGTTGAATAAGACAACCGGCCGAGTATCGCAGGTATTGAATGACCCTGGCAATCTAAGTCTGAGACTCCTCGTGGAATATGCACGAAGCCTCGGCCTGAAAGTTAGCGTCGTTGCATATGACGACGACGATCCCGACAACACGAAGGGGCCAATCAGTCCGGAAGTTTTTGTGAAGTCGTGGGAAAAACTAAATCGCCCTATCGATCTTTTTGAGGTCGATGAGACACCTCTCCAGATTGCTGAAGTGCCAACTATTAGGTATAACGCTCTTAACATTCAAGGGCAGGTTTTCAATCGGACAAAAGGCTCCATCTATGTTTCTCTTCTGGCCCCCAAGAAAAGCGAGGACCGGGCGCGCAAGCAAGACCACTTCCCCAGTCATGACTGGAAGAAACCTGACGCACAGGCCCAACCGCTTGGGATACCGAATCCGCCAATCAACCAAACAGCAGTTTTGCAAGCAACAATTTTGAACAAAGAGGTAGCAGCATGACAACAAAGATGAGACCTTCAAAGCCAGTAATTGCTTCCAAAGTTGAAATCAAAAAGTCCGCTGATTTCAAATCGATTTACGTAAATTGGGCACAAGGAACATCCAGTCCCTACGATGTGCTTCTGAATCTTGGCGAGGCTAGTCCAGGCGATAGCGGGGGAACGGACGTCGAGCATAAGGTCCGCGTCATTTTCAGCCCACTGGAGGCAAAAATGGTCGCGTATATTCTGGCCAAAACTCTTTCGGAATATGAGGCTCAATTTGGCACAATCGCGATTCCGGATAGTTTGGCTTCTCAGATGCGCGGGTTAATGCCGGCGCAAAACAGCAAGGAGGGCGACTAGCAGGCGCTCGGCCGGGCTCCCAGGTCTCGCCTTCGAGACCTGGGATCCACCCCGGCCATTGCTCGAATCGAATTTAAAACGGGCTACCATCCCCATACCCAAGTTCCAAGCCCTCTGGTTCCCCCTTCCACTGCGGCTCCTTCGACAACTTGTCAGCGTAACTCGGTTCAGACTGCTTCTTCACCGGCTCCGGAATCGGTTTCTTCGCAGCCGCTAGCGCAATCAGCGTCTTGGCGCTGGCCAGATCTCCTTCGAGCGCCTTTCTCTTCAGCAGATCGGCCAACTGCTCCGAAATCTCGTTCAACCGCTTGTTCGCCGCCTGACGCAGCCGCTCTGCGCCGTCCTTGCGCGACACATACTTCCGGCGCGCCCGTTTACCTCCCTCGCTCTCGGTTGTCCTACCCGTTTTCGTTTCCGCGTTGCTTGCACTCAACTCCTTCCGTGCTTGGGCCATCGTTCCACCATTCCCCGCTTGTCTCATTTCCGTTTTGTCAGCTCCAAGCGTACCGGAAGACCGCATAATTCCCTGCAATCGCTCCGCACCGCGCTTGTCCTCCAATCTCAGCCCATCACGCCACGCCCGCCAACTTGCTAACTCGCCAGCTTGCTAACTTGCCAAATCGCTGACCTGCTGACTCGCAGTCTCGCTATCCTCAAGCAACCCTCTCCAAAGCCTCTCCTCCACTATGTCTTCCAGTTTCTTCCCGCCCTCCGGCACAATCCCGTACACCACCTTGCAGCCCATCGCCTGCGCCATCCGCGACATCGACCTCAACGAAATCGTGTTTTTCACCTCTCTCGCCTCCAGTTCGAAGACCGCCGAACGGTTCACCCCCATCTTCCCCGCAATCTCCGCCACTGGTATGTGCAGTGCCTGCCGCACTGCCCGCAAAAGATCGTTGGTTGGATTCTTCGCCTTTCCTGCCTGCCTGTAACTCCGCATCTCGAAGTCCAGCCTTCTCCGCGTCAACTCTCGCTCTAACTTCCGCATCGCAAACTCTCCGTTTTCCTATTCCCTATTCCCTGTTTTTTGAGCCCTGTTTTCACCGTAGCCAGAAGGGTCATAATTATCTGCAAAAACATGCCAAAATCGGGCAAAAAACGCCAATCTTTGAATGTTTTTGCCAGGCTGGAGCCGGACATTACCGCAAAATATCTACCCCCACGCAGCAACTTTCTTCAAAAACGGAGATCGCTCTCTTCTTCAAAAACAGGAGTCGCTTTTCGATTTTGTAGGGTTATAGCTTGACCTGATTCCCTCTTTTGTCGGCCTATACACGTAGCGAAAATCAGTGATTTCCGCCGCGTGTTCTACACTCGATTCAAGGCAGATTTTTGCCCCCTTTTGATTTCACATCGAGGTCCAATTCCGTTGAGAAGATTTCCGATTTTCGCTCTCTCCGCTGCTGCCCTTCTCCTGCTTGCTGTTGCTCCCGCTATTCATGCGCAGAAACTGTCTGTTGTTTCCGCTCCGCCTGCAACGGTCGAGGAAAACCGCAAGGCTCTCAACTCGCTCTTTGCGGAGTACTGGCAGGCTAACATGGAGCGCAATCCGGAGTTTGCTTCGGAGCTGGGCGACACGCGCTACAACGACCGCGTCACCGACTACTCCGTGAAGGCGGAAAACGCCTGGCTGGAGCGCGAAGCGAATTTTCTGATGCAATTGGCGGCCATAGACACCGCCGGGCTGACGGATCAGGAAAAGATCAGCCGCGATCTGCTGTTGCGCGAGTTTACCGACGATCAGGAGGCTGCGCAGTTCAAAGAGTGGGAGATGCCGCTAAACCAGCTGGGTGGCATTTACACCACTTATCCGCAACTGGCGGGCGAGCTGAGTTTCACCACAGTGAAGGACTACGACGACTGGATTGCGCGCCTGCACGCGATTTCCAAGGCCTTCGAGCAAGTTTCTACGAATATGTCCATCGGCATGGAAGATCACCGCGTGCCGCCGCGCTACCTGCTGGAAAAGGCGCTGGAGCAGGTAAAGGAACTGGCCGCTCAAAAGCCCGATGAATCACCGCTGGCCGCGCCGCTGAAGAAGTTCCCTGCCGCCATCACGCCTGCCGAGCAGGAACGCATCAAAACCGAAACGCTGGACGCCATCAGCAAAGAAGTGCTGCCGGCTTACACGCGCTTTGCACGCTTCCTTGAGGTGAGCTACATTCCCGCAGGGCGCACTGATCCGGGCGTTTGGGCGCTCTCTGACGGAGCAAAATACTACGCCTTCTGCATTCGCCACACGACTACGACTAACTTGGCTGCCGAGCAGATTCACCAGATCGGACTCGACGAGATAAAGCGCAACGAAGCGGAGATGCTAACCATTGCGCAGAAGCTCGGCTTCGCGGATCTGAAGAGCTTTCGCGCGAGTTTGAAGACCAATCCCAAGCTGCATCCCGCGTCGCCAGAAGCGCTGATGGCAACCTATCGCGGCTACATTGGCCCGATGCAAGCGAAGCTGCCGCTGCTCTTTGGACGGCTGCCCAAAGCGCCGCTCGAGGTGGCCGCGGTTCCCGATTACATCGCGAAGAATATGTATCCCGCCTATTACGAGCCGGGCACGCCTGACGGCAGCCGTCCGGGCCGTTTGCGCGTGAATATGTATAACGCCACCGAACGCAATCTCGACCAGGTGGAGGCCATCGCCTATCACGAAGGCATTCCCGGCCATCACTTGCAGATCTCCATTGCGCAGGAGCTGAACGGCCTGCCCGACTTCCGCAAACAAGAGGGCTATACGGCATTTGTAGAGGGCTGGGCGCTCTATTCCGAGCGGCTGGGAAAAGAGGTTGGCTTCTATCAAGATCCCTACTCCGACTACGGCCGACTTGAGGCTGATAACTGGCGCGCCATCCGTCTGGTAATCGACACCGGCGTCCACTCCCAGCACTGGACCCGCCAGCAGATGGTCGATTTTTTCCACGATCATTCGGGCATGGATGAGACCACCATACAGACCGAGACGGACCGCTATATTGCGTGGCCGGGACAGGCGCTGGCCTACAAGATCGGCCAGTTAAAGCTGCTGGAACTGCGCGACCGGGCGAAGAAAGCCCTGGGCGGCAAGTTCGATCTACGCGCTTTTCACGACGAATTGCTGGACTCCGGCGCGCTGCCTCTGGACGTGCTGAGCGACCGAATCGATGCGTGGATTGCCAGCCAAAAATAAGGTGCGAAATCGCTACGGCTATAGGCCGACAAAAGGGCATTCCCGGTCAGGCTATAACGGTACGAAAGGTAAAAGTGCCTTCCGTTTTTGAAGAATGCCGGGTTGCAGAGGTACATATTTTGGGGTAACGTCCCGCTGCGACCCGACCAGAACATTCAAATGAGGACGTTTTTTGATTGATTTTGGCATGTTTTTGCGCATAATTACGCAGTCGAAAAGTAACCTCCGTTTTTGAAGAACGTTGTTTTATAGAAGTAGATATTTTGCTGTAATGCCCCCTTACGCCCGGACAAAAATATTCAAAAGTTGGTGTTTTTTGGCCAATTCTGGCACGTTTTTGCGCATAATTATTCCTGTTTTGGCTACCGTGGTGACAGGGGTTCACCCCATGCCCCACTACGACCCGCTCATCGCGAAAGAGCGATGAACGGGGCACAGCTTCTCAAGTCACAGGGTTGCTTTCGGGGTTGATGAGCAGGCCACCTGCCTTGCCAGCGCATCTGACAAGAGACAGAATTTCAGCTATGTTGCAACTCAAACAACCTGAAGGAATGGCGGGCGGAGCAATTTGGATTAAGTGCGGCGAGTTCGCCTCCGCTGCGCGGAGTTAGCAGGTTGGCAAGTTGGCGGGCAGCGTTGGTTCAGTCCGAGTTTCATCCCCCGTGGTCCGGTAAAGCCGGCGAAATCCAAAAGAGCGCTGCACATTCGCCGATTATTCATATTTATCTAACAGCCCTTTCTCAATCTCCCTCCAGAATTCAATCAGAGCTATGTAAATCCATCATGCTGGGCTATCCCTGCGAACGCCCAAGCGCATCTTGAACTCGCCGCCGGCGAATCCACGCCGGACGGGAAACGGGAGCCAATACCTGCAAAGGTCATGCGCATCCCTTCACTCGCACACCTCGCGGTTTGCGCGGCGTGCGCACTCCAAGAAAGGTGAATCATGAGTCGAGGCCATTTTCCTGCATTTCTGACGTTGATAGTCCTCTTCGGCGCGGCGATTGCCTCTGCCCAGGGACCGTCTGTCGAAACACCAGCGGCTTCACTTCCCCAACCGCAGAAGATCACCACCACCGAAACCGTTGTGGTAACCGCGCCCGGCGAGTTTCGGGTCGAACAGGAACTGCAATCGCCCGCGCTCATCGAAGAGATGCCAGGGACCAGCCCCATCAAGAGCATTGCGCAGCTTCCCAGCGTGAACTTCCAGGCCGCCGACCCTTACGGCTCCTATGAGTGGGCGGTGCGCATCTCGGTGCGCGGCTTCAATCAGAATCAGCTCGGCTTCACGCTCGACGACATACCGTTGGGCGATATGTCCTACGGCAACTGGAACGGGCTGCACATCAGCCGCGCCATCACCGACGAAAACGTCGGCCGCATGGTGCTCTCGCAGGGCACCGGCGCTCTGGAGACGGCTTCGACCAGCAACCTGGGCGGAACGCTTCAGTTTTATTCCGCCGATCCCTCCGACAAGCGCAGTTACACCGTAAACCAGAGCTTCGGTAGTTTCAATATGGCCCGCACCTTCGCCAAATATGAGAGCGGCCTGCTGGCCAGCCACACCAAATTCTATCTCAGCGGCGCCTATAATCTCTCCGATAAGTGGAGAGGTCACGGCCAGATCGGGCAGAACTATTGGCAGTTGAATGGCAAGTTGGTGCATTACGTGGGCAACAACGGAGTGCTTTCGATCTTCGCCGATGTTTCCGATCGTCGCGAGGTGGACTACCAGGACGACAACAAGATCTGGGTGCAGAAGCTCGGCTATAACTGGGATAACTACGGCAACTGGGCGGAGTCGATTCAGGCAGCCTATGGCTGCGACGGCGTGGCCAGCTATCCGACGGCAATTAGCGCCTTGAATCAAACCAACAATAGCTCAGATCCGAACTACCAAGACCCGTGCGACGCCGGCTACTATGGTGGCGCGGGACTGCGTAAGGATCAGATCGGCGGCATCAGCTACAAGCAGGCGATCAACGATCACCTAACGTTCAAGATCACCGGCTACGGACATCACGACGACGGGCGCGGCCTGTGGTTCACGCCTTATGTGCCGACTTACACAGACATCTTCACGAACAGCTACGCGTCGTTTGTTTCACCGATCTCGGAACGCACGTCGGAATATCAGATCAACCGCGGCGGCCTGCTGGCATCGCTGGCGTACGAGAATGGGCGCAACAAGATTGAGGGCGGATTCTGGTTTGAGGGGGAAAAGTGGAACCTGGCGCGACGCTACTATCCGACCAGCGTCTCCAGCCCGATGCAGTCGCTTTACGACTTTCCGGTCCATCCCTTCCTCACACAGTGGGAGTATGGCTTCAATACGACCGTCTACCAGATTCACGTGCAGGATCAGTACAAGGTAAACGAAAAGCTGGCCCTATCGGCGGGCTTCAAAACGGTGGAAACCACCACCGATGGCGAGTTGTCGACGACCTTCCTTTCGAATCCGCCGATCATGGCCGACCCCACTTTGCAGGCCGGACTCGGCTACTACGCCGGCGAATATGCGCAGGGCCAACTGACTTCGGGCAAGCCCTTCCTTCCGCAAGTCGGAGCCAACTACAAACTCGACAAAAACAACGAAATCTTCGGCGATGCAGCTTACAACGTGCGCGCCTACCAGCCCGGCGGCTACGGCTACGGCACCTCGCCGTGGAATTCGACCCAGGCCAATTACAACGTATTGACAGCGACCCTCAAGCCGGAAACCTCATGGACCGAAGAGGCCGGCTTCCGCACCACTACGCAGCACTTAGCTGCCCAGGCGAGCTATTTCCATGTCAACTTTTCCAACCGTCTGCTCGCCTTTTCGCAAGGCGCAGGCGTCGAGGGCAAAGCTTCTGTCCTCTCCAACGCCGGCGGTGTCACGACCAACGGCGTGGACGGCTCAGTAAGCATCCACATCACTCCCGAACTGACGTTCTACAACGGCGCTACCTGGAACAAGTCGACATATGACGACAATGTGGTGACGGCCAGCGGAACCTGCCCCAAGCAATACCTGGAATCCGACGGCGTAACGTGCATCAATATCAAGGGCTTGATCACAGTCGATACACCGGAGTTCCTGTACAAGACCGCTGTGGATTACAACAAGTCCGGTGCCTTCCTCCACTTCGGCGGCGAATATATGTCCAAGCGCTACTTCACCTACTCCGACGATGGCAGCGTGGGTGGCCGCTTCCTGGCCGATGCGGGCGCAGGCTACAAGCGTGAAAAGCTGGGAGCGTTCCAGGAACTGAAGGCACAGATCAACGTCTATAACTTGCTGAGCCGGGAGTATTACTCCTCGGTCGGCACCAACGGCTTCATCGCTAGTGATCCGCAGTCAGTGAACAACAACACCCTTCAGGTGGGCGCTCCGCGCACTATCAGCGGCACTTTGTCCGTTCGCTTCTGAAGTTAAACCTCCCGTACGGCCCGAGGGCGCGGAAGCTTCCGCGCTCTCGCCTTTTCGCCTGCCAAACGTGATAGCCTGTAATGTCCCTTTACAGCAGCCTATCGGCTCACGTTCGCTGCTTTTGCGGGCTATTGCATTCATTGGAGAGATTGATATGAAGCGCTTCGTTACATTGGTCTTTGCACTTGGATTTTCCTGCTGCCTGTACGCGCAGACAGTGGATACAACCGTCTGCGCCATTCTGGACAATCCGAAGTCGTTCGACGGAAAGATGGTGCGCATCAAGGGCACGGTGTATGCCGGTTTTGATCAGTTTGTGGTGAAGGGCGGCGACTGCGGCATCAACGTGAACAAGAACATCTGGCTTGCTTATCCGGAAGGCATAAAAGCCAAGGCGGGCCCGGCGGTGGTGGTGCATCTTCAGCCGGCGCGGAACTATGCCGGAGACGTTCCCGCTGTGCAGCGGACGGCGGTTACGCTGGACAAGAACAACAAGGATTTCAAGCAGTTCGATTCCCTGCTGGCCACGCCCTTCAAGAAAGGCGGTATGTGCCTCGGGTGCAACCGTTACGAAGTGACGGCCACGCTGGTGGGACGGGTAGACGCGGCGGAGAAAGCCGCAATCCCGTACGACAAGGCTGGCAAGATTATCGGGTTTGGCGGCTTTGGGCATATGAATGCCTATAGCGCGCGGCTGGTGCTGGAATCTGTTTCCGATGTTGCTTCGACGGAGGTTGATTACTCGAAGACGCTGGCTGTTACGAAGGACGAAGTGGCGGCGGGCACAGGCGACGCGGATTCGCTGGCGGCAGCACGCAAACTGGCCGCGGCCTATGCGGCGGGTGTTCCGAGTGGCGACCAACTCAAACGGGCCGTGGGCGCATTCGGCAAGGAAAACGAGAAGAATGGAGTTGTGATCGGATTCGGGCCTGGAAACGTAGCAGCGGCGAAGGACGAGGGCAAGGGAGCGGTGGATTCGCCGGACGGCCTGCTTTTTACTGTCACATTCAATAAGAGCCGCCTCGAAGGCGATGCCGAGACCAGGGCTTTGGTTTTCGCGGGTGAAAACATCGCCAACCTGCGCAATCCGCTGCCGGAAGGCGCCGGTGCGGGAATCTTCGATCTGGAGAACCGCGCCTGGGTGACAACAATTCTGGACTCATTCGCCAGCAAGCAGAAGACGCTGACGCTGCCCGGCGGTTATCTGGTGATGAACGCTGCCTGGCCACCGGCGGACATCAACCAGAAGGTGGCCGATTCGATTGAGGCCTTCCTTTCAAACGAGGAGCTGCTCCACCAGTAAGCGCCAGGACGGGGTTGAGCATTCGAGGTCTCAGGAACGAGACCTGAGACATACGGAGTATTGCGGTATCCCACCCATGCGGCAGAAACAAAGACGCCGCATGGATGGGGCACTCAGCATCCCTCAGGGCCTGAAGGCTGTGTTGGTTTTGCGGCATTTACGGCACGACTAAAGTCGTGCCCTGACACAAAGCGGCTTCTTGAGACACGCCGCAAGAGTTCTTCCGCAACCTGCGAAGGCGTACTCTAACACAAAGCTGATCTATGAAATCAGCGCTAGTATCCTTGTAGGTTGCAGTACTCTCATCCAAAATCGAGAATTCAGGAAGAGGTAAAAGAATGGCAGAGATAGCCGTTGAGGCCACCGAAGTACCCGCGCAACTGCCCCACGTCCGCGTGGCCGTTCTGGGAGCCGGCAAGATGGGCGGCATCCTGTTGCAGGCCTTTCTGAAGGAGAATCTTTTCGCGCCCGGCCAGATTCACGCCACCGTGGGACATGCCGACCGCGCGGTGGCGCTGAGCACGCAATGGGGCGTAGACGTGACAACCAACAACCTGGAGGCGGCGCGCCAGTCGGATTTGATTCTGGTGGGCGTGAAGCCTTTTCAGGTGCCGGACCTGATGGCGGAGATTCGGCCCGCGCTGACGCCGGCCAAGACACTGGTCTCCTTTGCGGCGTCGGTGAAGACGCGCGCCATTGAAGAAGCGGCGGGTATGGAGATCGCGGTGATTCGCGCCATGCCCAACACGCCCTCGGCTCTGGGCGCGGGCGCGGCTGGATTGTGCAAGGGGCGCTTTGTCCGCGCCGAGCAGATGGATCTTGCCGTACGTATCTTCGAGACCGTGGGCCGCGCTGTAGTGGTGGACGAAAAACACATGGACGCCGTGACCGGGCTGTCGGCCTCCGGGCCGGCTTACATCTACATCATTATCGAGGCGCTGGCCGAGGCGGGCGTGAAGGTGGGCTTGTCGCGCGACGTGGCCACGCAACTGGCCGCGCAAACGACATTTGGCGCGGCCAAGATGGTGCTGGAAACCGGATATCATCCGGCGCTGCTTAAGGATGCCGTAACCACTCCCGCGGGCTGCACGATCGACGGGATTCTGGAGTTGGAAGAAGGCGGACTGCGGGTTACGCTTATCAAGGCCGTGATGCGGGCAACGGAGCGGGCTAAGCAACTGGCTGCGGGGTGAGAAGACAGGGAACAGGGAATAGGGAATAGTTTTTTTGTGCTGAATTGAGAATTGTGGTTTCCCACCCTAGCCGCAAAAACAAAGACGCGGCGAGGGTGGGGCACCCGCATAGGAGGCTTCAATGAACGCTGCTAAACTCGCCGAGTATCGTCTTGTTCCGGTGGCAACTTGCTGTATAGAAGACCAAAAATTAAAGATCGAGTTTACCGATCTGGAAGCTGTCAAGCTTGAGAAATGTATTTATGCATTTCTGATTGACGGCAAAGTCGTCCGTATTGGGTCAAGTAAAGCGCCATTGAAGACAAGGCTAAAAAACTACATGCGGGACATTACTCGTGCCCTCAACAACGAAAAATCACCGGCTCCGCCTGAAGAGGCTGATCTGTGGCTCAAGAAACTACCGGCTGGAACTTCAGGCACTATATATGCTCGTCCAGGATGGAGCGTCACAACTCCTATAAAGACATTTAACGCTTATATGGACGAAGAAAGCCTACTGATTGAGGAGCTATTCAACGACCGTGATCTGACACCAGATGAAATCCTGAACCGCAACAAACACCGTTAGGCTTCAAACTGTATCACTGCCAAACCTCGAATTGGCTTCTTCGGCCCTGACCTAACCTGCTAACCTACTGTCTTGCCTATTGAACGTCCAACCTGGCTTCCTTCTTATTTGCCGGAATTCGATGGCCTGCGCGGCCTGGCGATTCTGGCGGTGGTGCTCTATCACTGCGATCCGCTGCTCAAAGGCACATGGATTCACTACGCGGCGCAGTGGGGGTGGGCGGGAGTGGACATTTTCTTTGTCCTCTCCGGATTTCTGATAACCGCGAACCTGCTGGGGACGCGAGACAAGCCGCATTTCTTTCACAACTTCCATGCGCGCAGGGCGCTGCGCATCTGGCCGGTTTACGTGCTGGTGCTGGCGGTGGTCTACCTGAATGCGCCGTGGTTCATCGGCCCCAGCGTATGGGCCGCGGTGAAGGCCGCGCCGTGGCTGGCCTACATCTTCTTCGTGCAAAATCTCTTTCATCTGGCGCTGCCTCCAGCCATCGTCCCCACGTGGGCGCTGGCTGTTGAGGAGCAATACTACTTTGTCTGGGCGCCCGTGGTCCGCTGGCTGCGCCGGCCGTGGATGCTGGCGTGCGTTCTGACTGCGGCGCTGGTCTGCTCGCCGCTGGTGCGCCACCTGAATCCTGTATGGATGTGGGGATTGCCAAACCACACGCTCATCAAGCTGGACGGCATCGCTCTGGGCAGCCTGCTAGCGCTGGGGCTTTACACGATCCGATTGAGCCGGCGAGTTTGGTTCTGGATTGGGCTGGGAGCCTTCGCGCTGGGAATTGCCGCCGCGGCCACCATAGCCGGCGGAACGGCTTTTCTTGATTCAGCGCTCGTTGTCGGCTTTGCCGGGGCGATGCTGGCTTTGATGACTTCGACCGGCGCTCGCAATCCATTGAGTGCGCTGCTGCGCCGCGGGCCGTTGGCATTTTATGGGCGCATCAGCTATGGCCTTTACATGACGCACATCATGGCATTCATCTTTTTCGGTTGGTTTGACTTGTGGATGAAGCCATACGGCATTACCGGAAACCTGGCGGTCGTGGCCGTCCGGCTGACGGTTGCCACCGTGCTGGCTGCCGGGCTGTGGTACGGCTTTGAGTCGAAAATCCTGAAACTGAAGCGGCATTTCTAGAACATCCGCAGCGCTTCATGAGCGTTTCAGGGCATCGCAGAAGGCGAACTATTCCGAGAATGGTAGACGGGCCGTCTTGTTCCACAGTGTGAACCCGCATCCCGCCTGATTGTGACATCAATCACCCAGTTCTCTGACCGGCGGCTGCTAGGCTGGACGTGTCACGCTAAGTTCCCCTTGCGAGGTGCAGAATGAGCGAAGATGCGAGCAAAGGTCCCTTGAGCCCGGAACTGCTGGCCAAGATGAACGCTTACTGGCGCGCGGCCAACTATCTCTCCGTTGGCCAGATCTACCTGAAAGACAACCCGATGCTGGAGCGGCCGCTGACTTTGGATGACGTGAAGCCTCGGCTGCTGGGGCACTGGGGCACCACGCCGGGGCTGAACTTCCTCTATGTTCACTGGAACCGGCTGATTCGCGAACGCGACCTGAACATGATGTACATTATCGGGCCGGGACACGGCGGGCCGGGGCTGGTGGCCAATACGTACCTGGAGGGTTCGTACAGCGAAATTTATCCGCACATCGAGCAGAACCGGGACGGCATCAAGCGGCTGTTCCGGCAGTTCAGTTGGCCGTATGGGATTCCCAGCCACGTGGCGCCGGAAACGCCGGGGTCGATTCACGAGGGCGGCGAACTGGGCTACTCGCTGGTTCACGCTTACGGTGCGGCATTCGACAATCCGAATCTGATTGTGGCTTGCGTGGTGGGCGACGGCGAGGCCGAGACGGGGCCGCTGGCGACAAGTTGGCACTCGAATAAGTTTCTCAATCCCGCGACTGATGGAGCGGTGCTACCGATCCTGCACCTGAACGGCTACAAGATCGCCAACCCGACGGTACTGGCGCGAATTCCGCACGCCGAGTTGGAAAGCCTGATGCGCGGTTACGGCTATGAGCCGTACACGCTGGAGGGCGACGATCCGCTCACGATGCACCAGCAGGCTGCGGCGATCTTCGACAAAATATTCGACCGCATCGCCGAGATTCAGAAGGCAGCGCGCGAGGCGATGGCGAAGGGCGAGACAGTCGAGCGGCCAGCGTGGCCGATGCTGATCATGCGCACGCCCAAGGGCTGGACCGGGCCGAAAATCGTAGACGGCAAGCCGGTGGAAAATACCTGGCGCGCGCACCAGGTTCCACTGGACCAGATCTTCGAGAAGCCCGAGCATCTGCGCCAGCTTGACGAGTGGATGCGCAGCTACAATCCCGAGGAGTTGTTCGACGAAAAAGGCGCATTCCGCGCGGAGTTGGCAGAGATAGCGCCCAAGGGACGGCGGCGCATGGGCATGAATGCCCACGCCAACGGCGGACTGCTGCTGCAGGCGCTGAAGATACCCAACTTCCGCGATTTTGCGGTGAAGATCGAGGGCCGCGGCGCGAAAGACTATGAATCCACGCGCATCCTGGGGCAACTGCTCCACGCAGTGATGG
>Ga0302319_10005022_pt1 | contig 26845 bp, 27 predicted proteins | sample Bog_T0_2_FD_203319 | JGI IMG/M metagenome (GOLD analysis project Ga0302319, IMG submission 203319) | Peat permafrost microbial communities from Stordalen Mire near Abisko, Sweden - Bog_T0_2 | ecosystem: Environmental > Terrestrial > Soil > Wetlands > Peat | place: Sweden: Abisko, Stordalen Mire... | reverse complement strand
GACGCCGGGAGCGAGGTAGGCTCCGGCGCGGACGGCTGAGCCTCCGGTGACGATGCGGATGTTCTGCTCGGGGGTGAAGCGGCGGGTGGGGTAGGTGTGCTTGTCGATGCAGTGGAGCACGTCGCTGTCCACGGGTTCGAGATGGCCGAGACGAAAGCCGAGGAGGATGCCGCGTTTGACCCATGCGTTAACGCGCCAGCCTGTCGGGGCTCCCGGGTCGGGTTGAGCGGAGCGGAGCGTGCCGGCCTCGAGGGCGTCGCGGAGCTGGACGAAGACGGCGAGGGCGTCAGGGTTGCCGACGGCAGCGGTGCCCTGGGCAAACCAGTGCTCGATGAGGGGTTCTAGGTCTTGCGAGATTGCGAAGTTCATGGATGGGTTGATTGTAGCGGGCGGCGGATGCAAAACCTTACTTGCTTGGAAGGAGGTTCAGGCCGTGGAGAATGGATTCGAGTTTGCTGCGGGTGGCTTCGGTTACGGGGACCATGGGGAGTCGGAGAGTTTCAGTGCAGCGACCTAGGAGGGCAAGGGTGGCTTTGATGGGGGCGGGGCTGGGCTCGATGAAGTGGGCCTGCATAAGGGCGAAGTAGCGGCTGTTGAGAGCTCGGGCGGCGGGCCAATCGTTCGAGAGGGCGGCGGCGATCATCTGCGACATGGGGCCAGGGATGGCATTGGAGGCTACGGAGACTAAACCTGTTCCCCCGAGGGCGATTACCGGGAGGGCGAGGGCGTCGTCGCCCGCCAGGACCGAGAAGGTGGCCGGAGCGTGGGTGAGGAGTTCGATGATCTGGCCCATGACGCCACTCGATTCCTTGATGGCGATGATGTTGGGCTGTTCGGCGAGGCGAAGAACGGTTTCGGGAAGGAGGTTCGTCGCGGTGCGCCCGGGGATGTTGTAGAGCAGGATGGGCAGGTCGACAGCTTCGGCGATGGCGCGGAAGTGCTGGAACTGGCCTTCCTGATTGGGGCGGTTGTAGTAGGGATTGGCGGTGAGAAGACCGGTGAGATTGGGGATCTTCGCGAGGCGTTTGGCGTTGAGTACGGCCTGGGTTGTGGAGTTGTGGGTGCAGCCGGCGAAGATGGGAGCGCGGCCAGCGGCGACTTCGACGGTGATCTCGATGACGCGCCGGGTCTCGGCTTCGGTAAGCGTGGAGGCCTCGCCGGTCGTGCCGCAGGGGATGAGAATGGAGACGCCGTTCTCGAGTTGAGAGTTGACGAGGGCGCGGAGAGACGGCTCGTCGAGGGAGCCGTCGGAGTGGAACGGAGTGACGAGAGCGGTGCCGCAGCCTTGAAGTTTCATACCGCTGCGAGTTTAGCGCGTATCGCTGTGGGACTGCTGAAACAGCTTGTGTGCTGAGGAATAGGAGCTGATTCCTGATTCGTATGGAGCATGACCAAAGCTATGCTCGCTCTCTACGGCGTCTGCTTTCCGAAGGCATGATGAGTCACCTTGCGGACTTTGTGACGGGTGGATGGATTCCTTATCATCATGGGGCCCCTGGCATTTCACGTCTTCTGGACATTGCTGATCGTGCTTGACCCAGCGGTGATTGGGTTACTGCTGCTGGGGTGGCGACGGTCGGGTCTGGTTGCTGCGCTGGCGATCATGGTCGCCGATGTGGGAGCGAATCAGTATGCTTTCTGGGCGCTGGGAATGCATTTCGAGAGGGCTTGACTACGCAGGCCCTCTTCCTGGGGTTCATCCTGGGATCGATCGGGTTTCTGTGGCCTGTTGATACGGCAAGGTCTCGGCCGTTCAAGGGAAGCGCCAGTTCATTGCTTTCGTAAGGTGCGGGTCTGCTCGATGATCTTCTTGGGTGGAATCAGCCAGAGGACGGCTACCAGGGCGATCATGCCGAGGGCAACGTTGGGCGACCAGTAGGAGGCGGGGATGGCAGTGAGATATAGCGCGGTGGATAGGATCTGCTTGATGGGGTTGCTGGCGAGGGGTTGGCCGGTGGTGCGGCAGATGCAGGTAGAAAGAACGGTCCAGGTAATAGCGGGGAGCACACAAATGAAGGCGTAGAGCGCGACGGAGAAGGACGAGATGCCGCGGTCGCCGACCCAGGTGGTGGCGAAGGGAATCAGGGAGAGCGTGAAGAGGAAGGCGAGGTTCGACCAGAGAATGCCGTGGGTAACGTGGTCGAGATCGTCGATGAGGTAGTGGTGGTTTACCCAGTAGATGCCAGTCTGGACGAAGCTGAGGAGGTAGACAGTGAGCAGGGGGAGAAGTTCCTGTAGCCCATTGAGGTTGGAGACTTCTTTGCCCGGGACGTGCAGTTCAAGCACCATGATGGTGATGATGACGGCGATGACTCCGTCGGAGAAGGCTTCCAGGCGGCCTCGGGATAGGGGTTTGGACATACGGTCCTCTGTTCGGGAGAATATAACAACGCAGAGAGACGGGGCGCCGATTCGTGAGGCCTCATGTATGAGGCGCGTGTGATCTTTGAAGAGGTTGTCCACTCGATTTGATGCGGAGAAGCTGGTTGAGACGAGCAACCAGGACCTCTACGCGGCGACGGGAGGCGGCGAGGAAAGCGCGAGAATCCTGGGTCATGGCTCTGCATATGGCCGACGACGATCCACTCGCGCCTGCTTACACGCCCAGAACCAATGGCAAGGCCGAGCGCTTCATCCAGACCGCCCTGCGTAAGTAAGGCGCGTGCTACACATTGGACCGCTTTGCCTACAAGCCGCCCATCAGGCGCTCCGTGGCTGGTATAACTTCTTGATCATCTCCGGGCACCCCATTCATGAGACGACAAGAGCGTCCATGAGTGGGGTGCGGAGGTTGATAGTTATACGACGACAGTTGCAGTAGGGGTGGCCAGGGCTTGTTGGCGCAGCTCTTCGAAGAGGGCTGTGCTCAGGTAGCGCTCTCCGGAGCTGGGAATGATGACGACGATTAGCTTGCCGGCGTGGCGGGGTTCCTTCGCGATCTTCAGGGCTGCGAAGACGGCGGCGCCGGAGGAGATTCCTACCAGCAGGCCTTCTTCTTTGGGTAGACGGCGGGCCATGGTTAGGGCTTCGTCGTTGGTGACCTGGACGATCTCGTCGATGAGATCCGTTTTGAGGATCTTGGGGACGAAGCCGGCGCCGATGCCCTGGATCTTGTGGGGGCCGGGTTTGCCTCCGGAGAGGACGGGGCTATCGGAGGGCTCGACGGCTACGGTGAAGAAGCCGGGCTTGCGGGACTTCATGTACTCGCTGACGCCGGTCAGGGTGCCGCCGGTGCCTACTCCGGAGACGAGGATGTCGGCGGTGCCGTCAGTATCGTTCCAGATCTCGGGGCCGGTGGTGTCGAAGTGGATCTTGGGGTTGGCGGGATTATTGAACTGCTGGAGCATGAAGCTGTTGGGCGTGGAGGCGATGAGCTCTTCAGCCTTGGCGATGGCTCCCTTCATGCCGTTGGGGCCGGGGGTGAGAACGATTTCGGCACCGAAGGCAAGGAGCAGAATGCGGCGCTCGACGGACATCGTTTCCGGCATGGTGAGGATGAGCTTGTAGCCTTTGACGGCGGCGGCGAAGGCGAGGCCGATGCCGGTGTTGCCGGAGGTGGGCTCGATGAGGGTGGTGACGCCGGGGGTGATTTTGCCGTCGCGCTCGGCGGCCTCGATCATGGCGTTGCCGATGCGGTCTTTGACGCTGGCGGCAGGGTTGTTGCTCTCGAGCTTGAGGACGATGCGCGCACTACAGCCGGCGGCCACTCGATTCAGTTGGACCAGGGGCGTGTGCCCGATGAGTTCGGTGGCGTTTGCTGCGATGTTCATGGTGTCCTCTCATTCGTGTTGGGATGGGTGGCGGCGATCAGAACGCTATGGGAGTTCGCGCGCCGGATCGAAGCGTACATGATTAAGGTTACGCCCAATCGCAGCGGAAGGCCGTGACGATTGCCACGGTGGGTTGGTTGCGTCAGGTGTAGGAGAAGAAAATGCGAGAGGTGAAGGGATTAATTGCTCTGGTTGGTCTTCCAGACGTAGAGGAACTCGCTGTTGCTGGAGGTAGCGATGGACAGCTTCTTCTGCGTGGCGGCGCGGCTGAGAGCGGCGCGGATGTTTTCCTTGGAATCGGGTAGCTCGGCGAGGGGGATTTTGAGGGCAGAGCCGGCTTTCAGCTGAGCGATGTCGTCGAGCAGTTGGGTGATGATTTTCTTGTGTTTTCCGTCGCGGCCCTTAGGAACGTCCACCTGGGAGATGGAGTCGAACCGCTTGGGGGCGTCCGGAAGTTTTTCGTTTTCGTCCATGGTGTGACCTCCTTGGCGCCACCGCTCCCCCTATGATCGACGCCTTATCGTGACCATGGCGTTGCCTAAACATAATAGTTCGAGGCGCAAAAACACGCCCGAGTTTGACGAGAGCTAACTCTCCCGAGATCTATTTTAATTCAGACGAGAGTGATGGAAAAGAGTTAACCCATGATGCAACGAGACGCCTAGGGTTTGTCTAGAGGTATCTCCCTATGTCCCCAGTGTGCGGTTCCAAAGTAGTTCCCATCGACGAAGTTCCGGTGGACGATGTGGCAGAGATGACGGATGCCCGGTGGATGGTGATGGTAGTCGACGATGAGCCGCTGGTGGCGGATACGCTGGCCATGATTTTGACGCATGCGGGCTACCATGCAGTACGGGCATATGACGCTCGGACAGCGCTGGAGATGGCGAGCGTGCGTGCTCCGGACCTGCTGATCACCGATGTGGCGATGCCGGAGATGAATGGCGTGGAGCTGGCGCTGGGGATAGTGTCGATCGCTCCGGAGTGCAGGGTGGTGCTGTTCTCTGGGCACGCGCGGAGCGTGGATTTGGTGCGTGCGTATGACGCGGGGTATGACTTTCCGCTGATGGCGAAGCCGATGCATCCGAAGGAGATGCTGGGGCAGGTGGCGAAGAGCCTGCAAAGCCTGGCGCTCTACTCGAACGCCGGAGACATGACAGGTGCGATCGTTTGAGATTGGCGGCGGAAGACCTGGGCGGGCTGAACGTCGCGCGGAACCGGGCTAGTGCTTTGGATCTGGTTGGTGGAGCAAGACGAGGGTGAGGTCGTCGAATGTACCGGCGAAGTGGGTGTTGATGGCGTCGATGAAGATCTGGTTTGCCCCGGTGGCCTGGGCGAAGAGCGTCATCGACGAACGGAACTTCATGTCGTCGGGCGTGCCTAGAATTTGGCGGATTGGCTTGGCTCGTGCAGACAATACAAGCTGGGTGCATTCGATGAGGCGGGGGCCGAGGATAGGGTGGTCCAGGTAGGCGATTGCTTCCTGGAGAGATTGGATCGCAAATCGTTGCGACGTGGGGCTGAGGCCCAGGCCTTTCATCTGGGGGAAGATGAACCACATCCAGTGGCCGGTTTTGCGTTGCTGGCGGAGTTCGGTGAGGACCTCTTCGTAGATATTGCTCTGCGCATCGAGGAAGCGTTTCAGGTTGAATGGCTCATTCATTGCGTGTGACTCCAGCATATCTACGATGGATAGATGCGGCGGAGCCTGGCTGAGTAAGGCGCAGGCTCCGTTGGCCACGGGTATTCAAGGGTTCATCGGAGCAGGTAAAGGGACCAAGGTGCGCGGTTAGAAGAGGAGTTTTAGGCCTAGCTGGATCTGGCGGCTGGTGTTGGCTGTGGCCGTGATGACGCCTGGGGTGCCTAGAGCGGCGGGGGTGGTTTGGGTGGCCGCTGTGCCCTGCGTGGGGCCGTTGGAGTAGACAACCTCGTTGGGCAGGGAGAGGTTGGTGTGGTTGAGGATGTTGAAGAACTCTGCGCGGAACTGCAGGCGGGTTCGTGCCGTGAGTTGCGTGGACTTGAGCAGAGAGAAGTCCCAGTCAGAGTAGCCCGGGCCGACGAGACTGTCGCGGCCGGCATTGCCGACGGTCCCGTACGCGGGGGCGGAGAAGGCATTGGGGTTGAAGTACTGTGCGACCTTCTGTGCCGTGCTGCCGCCGGGGTAGAGCTTACCGGTAAAGGCTGGGTTGACGTCGGGCCGTACCGGATTGCGGCTGTCGCCTGAGCCTGTGGGGTTGTAACCGAGCTGCGGGCTGAAGGGGAAGCCCGTCGAGAGACTGACGATGCTGGAGAGGCTCCAGCCGGAGATGACGTGTTCGGTGAACTTGTTGGCGTCGGCGAAGAATGCCTGGCCAGAGCCGATAGGGAGGTCGTAGGTGGCGTTGGCGGCGGCGATGCTGCGGACGTCGGTGGCGGCGGGGCCGTAGTCAAGGTGGGGGAGTGCGGGGACTTCGACGAAGGCAGGCGTATTGGAGGACACGGAGGTATTCCACGCAGAACCGTCGTCAAGGTTCTTCGACCAGGTGTAGTTGATGCGGAACTGCAGCCCGTGTGAGAGGTCGTGGCGTAAATCCACCACGAGGGCGTTGTAGTTGCCGGAGCCTCCGGACCACCAGGAAGTGGTGTTGGCGACGGCGTTGTTGGCCTTGGTGACGGTGGGGTAGTACACGACACCATTCGGAAGGATCTCGAAGGCGGGCTCGTTGAGATCGCCGTTCAGAATCTGGTGGTAGCTGTGCGAGCCATTATAGCCGATGGTGAGAGAAGTGGCGGGGGCTAGTTGCTGTTCGATCTTGAGACTGTAGGAAAGCAGCGTGGGCGTGGAGATATTGGTGGCGACCGTGGAGGGCGAGACCTTCGGCGTGCCGCTGATTGGGTCTGCAACGGTGGTCGAGGAGTAGGAGTTGACGGTGTTGTAGGGGGCGGCCTGGTCGAGGCGGTAGTCGAGTGCGTCGAGCAGGGAATGATGCAGGCCGGCGCTGGCCGTGACGCTGGTGCGGCCGTTGCCAAAGACGTTCCAAGCGAGGCCGACGCGGGGCTCTGGCAGGAAGAGTGCGCGGTTGTCGGTGAGTGCGTTGGAGAGGCCCGAGGTCGGGGTCGAAGAGATCACACCGTTGGTGAAGGTGTAGACGCTGGCGCGGCCATGCGCTTCGCTCCAGCCGGTGGACGACTCACTCCGAAAACCGGCGCGCACCTGCAGCCGGGGGGTAATGCGCCAAGTGTCTTCCAGGAAGGCGTCGGCGTAGAGTGTACGCCAGTTCAGCGGAGTGATATTGGGCGCGTAAGTGAAAGTCTTGATGCTGCCGGCGAGGAAGGTGGAGAGCGAGGCGAAGGATGCCTGGCCGTACTGATCCTGCGCGAGATTGTCGTTGGATTGCAGCCGCTGCAGCCAAACTCCACCTTCGAGCGTGTGCTTGCCAAGGGTGTAGAAGACGTGATCTTCAAAAGTAAAAAGATTGCGTGCGATGGAGTTATTTGCGCCGACATTGGCGCCTGCGGTCGTGATGGACGATGCTCCATTCGAGGCTGTCGATCCGGAGATCACGACGGCGTAGGTGGGAACACCGGCGCGGACAGAGGGCGTTAGAGCTTGCTCGGCGGCGGGAACGTAACCCGTGAAATAGTAGCTGGCGCGGGAGAATCCGAAGCGCGCGACGTTGATGAAGTTGGGCGAAAAAATGTGGTGCTCTTCGGCGCTGAGGACTTGCTCGCGGAGGTTCTCTTCGTCGTACGAGTAGGGATCGGCGGAGGGGGAGACAGCATTGGAGTCGTCGATGGTGTAGACGGAATTGAAGCTGTCGTTGTTCGACAGGTTGGCGTCGAACCGTGTGGTTCCGAAGTCTTCGCGGATGTGCTGCGGCGCGGTGCCAATCCACTCGGCGATGCCGGTGTTGACGCCGTTCTGGGTGATCTCAGGGCCGTTCGCAATCGGCCAGAGATTCAGCAGTGGCTGGACGCTCGCAACAGCCTTCGCGCGAGAAGTAGCGTCGGGGACGAGCGTCACAAGCGATTCGCCAAGGTTCTGGCGGTAGCCTTCGTAGTTGGCGAAGAGGAACAGCTTGTTCTTGCGCAAGGGTCCGCCGAGCGACCCACCAAAGTTATTGCGTTGGAACTCTGGGACGCGCAGCCCATCGAAATAATTGCGAGCGTCGAAGTAGCTGTTGCGTAGGAACTCGTAGGCTGAACCATGGAGCTGATTCGTGCCGCCCGTGGTAGTGATCGAAATCTGTGCGCCGTCTCGCTTGCCGTAGGCGGCGGAGTACGTATCACTGACCACGTTGAACTCGCGAATGCCGTCGATGCCGAGCAGTTGCCCCGACGTACCACCGGGAGTGTTGTTGATCAGCGAGGCGCCGGTGTACTCGATGCCGTTGAGCAGGAAGAGATTGTCCTGCGGTCGTCGCCCGGAGACGGAGAACATGCTGCCGACCGAAGAATTCGAAGTACCGACGCCGCCGCTGCGCTGGTTGGTGTAGTTGACCGTGCCCGGGTTGAGCAGAATGAGCTGATCATAGGAGCGGCCGTTGAGGGGAAGGCCTTTGACCTGGCGCGAGTCGACCAGCCCGGAAGTTTGCTCCGTGGAGGTGTTGACGACGGGCTGGGACTCTGTGACGTTGACGGTCTCGCTGCCGGCGGCCGACAGAGCAAGATCGAGGTTGAGCGACTGGCCAGTGGTAAGGGTGAGGTTGCGGGTGATTTGCCCGAAGCCGGGCGCGGTGGCGGAGAGGGTGTACGCGCCCACGGCGATGGACGACGCGACGTACTGGCCGGAGGCGTTGGTGGTGAGGGATCGCTGGGCGCCGGTATCGTCGTTATGAACCAGCAGGTGGGCGTTGGGGATGGCGGCTCCGGAAGCGTCAGTCACGGTGCCAGAGAGAGTGGCGCCAACGACCTGCGCGCGGAGCGGGAGGGTGAGGGCCAACAGCAAGAAAGGGAGAAGGCGAAGGCGATGCATGGGACTCCTTAAGGGGTGGCATGTCTGCGCGTGATTGCGGCAGGCTTTTGTTGTGTGAGGGTGAAGGGCTGGTTCTCGCGCTGGTTAGTGGCGACAACGACAGCGGGTTGAAGCAAGAGGTGCGGTGACAATGCGACTCATCGCGCGGCTCCGTGGTGGTAGACCGCCAGGACCATGCCAAGCGTAATGAGCGCGATAAAGATTTCGCCGAGGACACCTACAAGAATGGGGCGCCAGCCCTGCGTGACGAGGTCGCGGAGTTGGGTGCGGAGGCCCACGCCGGCGAATGCCGGGAGGAATGCCCACTTGCTAAGGTTGCCGAGCGACGCTAGCTGACCTGCCGAGAAAAATCCGATGCTGGCGAGCACCGACAGCGCCATGAACCCGAGGATGAACTTCGGGAACTTCTGCCAGAGGAAGAGCGCCTTGCGCTCGACGCGGGCGGCCTGCCCTTGCGACGCCCAGTAGACGGCGTATCCGAGCACAACAAACCCGATGAAGGCAGAGCGCGCGGTCTTCGCAAGAATAGCGAACCGCCCGGCAAGATCGCCATAGATGGCTCCGGTGACGGTAGCTTCCGCGGTGTTATCGACAGCGAGGCCAGCCCAGATGCCGTAGGACTGCTGACCCATGTGCAGGAAATGTCCGATCAGCGGGAAGGTGAAGAGTGCCAGTGCGCCGAGGGCGAGGATGGCGGCGATGGCCGTGGTGGTGTCCTGCTCGTCGGAGTCGATGGCAGGCTGCGCGGCCATGATCGCCGTCACGCCGCAGATGGAGCTTCCGATGGCCAGCAGGCTGGTGAGCTTGGGCGGAAGCCGGAAGATCTTTCCGAGGATCGTCATCACCGTCAGCGACAGTACAAGCTCAATGGCCACGAGGACGAGGCTCATGCCGCCGATGCGGAGGACGTCGGATAGCACAAACTTGGCGGCCACAAGAACGATGCCTAGCTTGAGCCACAGCTCGTAGGTGGCGATCCCAGGCCGGAAGACGGTGGGAAGAGTGAAGAGGTTCGAGATCAGGAGCCCGAGGATGATGGCCCACAGGACGTACTCGATGTGCGGGAAGTAGTGGTGGTGAGCACGGAGGACGACGCCGAGGGACTCGAGACCTTTGCCTGCAAGGCCTATGGCGAAAAGCAGGAGAGTTCCGGGGAGGAGCGCGAGGAGTTGCTGCGATCGCGGTGGCTGGCGAGCGGGCGTGGGCAGCGGAATGGTCTGGGCAGACACGGGAGTTGTTAGTTGTCAGTTCTCAGAAGAACTACCAGGTGATGCGGTGGATGATGTTCAATCGGATGAGTGCGGCGAAAGTTAGGGCGATGACGATAGCGGCCGCGTCGACATTGAAGGCCAGCTTGCGGGTCGTGTTGGGGGATTCCATGGGGACTCCTTTGGCTTGGTTGTGTGAGGGAGAAGATTGGGCTCAGATGCGCGAAACCCACGCTGCTTAGAAGCTGTGCGTGGGCGTTTGAGCTTGCGGGCGAAGTTTGTAGGTTCGCTTACAGCAGACAGACACCGGCGCGACAGCGCGGCATGCGACAACACATGCAACAGGCGGCGGTGGTGTGGATCTGCTTCATCTAAAGATTGAGACTAAAGGGGTATGGAAAGGGTGTCAAGGCGGTGTGGCTGGTTTTAGTTGGGGGTGGGTGGGTCGATGTGGTCGATGACGATGACGTCGATGGGAGCCTTTGTGGATTTCAGCTTCAGGCCTAGTTGTTCGGTGAGGGCGGCGAAGAGGGTTGGGCCGGCGGGATCCGTCGAGCCATTTTCGGGAGCACCAGCCAATTGCTGCGGAGTGTAGGTGAGGGTGAAGTCGTAGTCGCCAGTGAGATGGGTCTGGTCGAGCACGAGGCGCCCCCCAATTTCCGGCAGATTGCCGAGAAATTCCGCAAACTCCCCGAGGGGTTCGCCGCGAACTTCAACGTGGCCCGTACCGTTGTTATGGAGACCTTGCCATTCGTTGGGCTTGGGAGGGTTGGAGGAAGGGGTGAGCTGTGGGTCGGTCTTGGCGTTGGAGTGGGCGAGGGTGAGCGCGATGACGGACAGGGGCCGCGTCTCGTGATGGATCTTGAAGTGGAAGCGGTCGGCGAGAAGAGACTGGACCATGAGCCGCACGGCTGAAACCTTGTCTGAATCGCTCATCTTCGAGAGTTGGGCGGCGGTCGCGTCATCCACTTTGGTCTTGATGTCGAAGCGTGCGGTGTTCAGCCAAGCGGGAGCACCGAGGATCTGGTCGTCCGAGCCGCCGTTGAGGTTGTAGGCAAATTTGACGACCTGGTCCATGGCGACGTTTCGGGTGGAGAAGAAATCCACTCCGCCATTCATCAAATTTAGATCGGAGCTATTGGCGTCCGGGCTGCTGGGCTTGACCGTCGAGACTTCGAATGTTGGAACGGGAGATGGGATTTGCGCGTGCAGACAGGAGGCTGCGAGGAAAGTGAAGGTGGCGAGGCAGAGGTTGGAGGGCATGTGTATCCGAGTCACGGCTACTCCGGGCAGGGGATTCCCTGGTTGAAAGAGTATGGATTCGGCGACGGATTGACAACAAGATTGGGGCGTTAGCGACGCCACGATGTGGCGCCGCTTCGACGCTAGCTAGCGGAATTCTTGGTGTGGGGTTTCTTGCCTAACTGGTGCCAGCTAGTCTCCTCCATCTCGACGCCAAACTTCTTCGCGGCAGCCTTGATGCGGTGGAAGGCCTTTTCGCGATCTTCGTCGGATACGTCCTTCACCTGGTCGAATCGGGCGATGGCGTTGCGGACGTGGGAGGCGTTTTCGAGGGGCTCTTTGCGCTGGTCGGGGAAGGCGTATTTGGACTCGTCGATGTGCTTGCGGTCGTCTGCAGAGAGAGTGTGAGATTTGGTGGGCATGGGGTGCTCCTTGAACGGACGTGCAGCGGTCTGCGTCCGGCCGCCTTGAAGAGTTAGATGGCTAAAGGAACGGAGGGTTGGCTCCGGTGGAAGGCGTCCGGCTGGACAGAAAATTCATCGAAGAGTGTAGAGCGCGCCAAGGTTTCGGGTGTATCTTGCTGCCAAATAGGAAACGGCGTTTTAAGGGGCTAGGGGGCTATCGATGAAATCAGTGAAGCATGAAGCGGCGAAGCATACGGCGATTGTTCCGGCAGTGAGTATTCCGTCGAACCTGACGCGGCATAACGCGGTCGGGAAGGTGCGTCGGCCAGTGGGAGACCCGGTCGCGGGACTGAAGCAGAACACGCGGTTTATCCCTGTGCCGCAGGCTCCGCCAACCTTGCTGAAGGTTCCGTTCTCTCTGTTCGATCCGGCGGCGAGTGCGGCGGCTACGGCTGCCGGCAAGCTGGTGTTTCATTGCGTCGGCGACACGGGTGGGATTCACGGAACAGCGACCGAAGAGGCGATTGCGGTGGGCATGGAGCAGCAGATCACCGGTGCGGCGTCGGGCGATGCGGCGTCGTTTTATTACAACCTGGGCGACGTCATTTATTTCAACGGCCAGAGCTCGCTGTACAAGACTGAGTTCTATGAGCCGTACCAGTATTATCCGAAGCTGATCTTCGCGATTCCCGGGAATCATGATGGCGACACGTTCGTGGAGAAGGGCGATGCTCCGGATAGCGAGCCGTCGTTGTATGGCTTTATGCAGAACTTTTGTGCGACGGCGCCGGTGACGGTGACCCCGTATCGAATGACGATGACGCAACCCTATTGCTATTGGACGTTAGACGCTCCGTTCGTGACGATCATCGGACTGTACTCGAATGTGGAAGGAAGTTTGGATGCGCGCGGGAGGATGGACCAGCAGCATTTTCTGAACACGCAGATGCAGGCTGCAGATCCGAAGAAGAAGTTGATTGTGGCGGTGCATCATCCTCCGTACTCGCTGGACAGCGCGCATGGAGGAACTCCGGATATTTTGAACGCGATTGACCAGGCGACCGAGGCTTCGGGGCGCGGGCCGGATGCGGTGCTGTCGGGACACGTGCATAACTACCAGAGGTTCTCGCGCCTGGTAGGAACGCGGAAGATCCCTTATGTGGTAGCAGGCGCGGGTGGCTATGCGAATGATGTGGGGAGCATGCATAAGCTGCAGACGCAGCTAACCACGCCTCCCGTACCGCTGCCGTATGAGACAACCATAGCTGGCGTGGCGCTCGAGAATTATGAGCAGGAAGAGCCGGGGTTTCTCCGGATCACGGCGACCGCGGACGAGCTGCAGTTCGAGTACTTTCGCGTGCCGTTTGGCGGTGTAGCAGAGGCTACGCCGTTTGATACATTTACGGCGTAGCTGCCGGCCGGTGAAATTAGCTGATGGCGCTCGCCACTAGCGCCTTTGCTTCGGTTTGGATTTGACTTAGGTGGTCGGCACCGAGGAAACTCTCGGCGTAGATCTTGTAGACGTCTTCGGTGCCCGAGGGGCGAGCGGCGAACCAGCCGTTTTCGGTGGTGACTTTCAGGCCTCCGATGCTGGCGTGGTTGCCGGGAGCTTCGGTGAGGATCGCGGTGATGGGTTCGCCGGCCAACTCTTTGGCCGTGACTTGCGAAGGAGAGAGTTTGCCTAACTTGGCCTTCTCTTCCTTGGTCGCGGCTGCATCGATGCGCTGGTACACGGGCGCACCGTACTTCGCTGTGAGTTCGTTGTAGAGGATGCCGGGATCTTTGCCTGTTGTCGCGGTCATCTCTGCGGAAAGCAGTCCGAGGATGAGGCCGTCTTTGTCGGTGGTCCAGACGCTCCCGTTGCGCCGCAGGAAGGTGGCCCCGGCGGACTCTTCGCCTACGAAACCGAGCGTGCCGTCGATCAGGCCGTCGACAAACCACTTGAAGCCTACAGGCACTTCGAGCATGGGGCGGTTGAGGCCTTTGGCTACACGATCGATGATGCTGGAGCTGACGAGAGTCTTGCCGATGCCTACCTTTTCCGACCACTCGGGACGGTGGGTGAAGAGGTATTGAATGCACACCGCGAGGTAGTGGTTCGGATTCAGCAGCCCGCTGCTACGCGTGACGATGCCGTGACGGTCGTGATCGGTATCGCAAGCCCAGGCTACGTCGTAGAGGTCTTTGTTCGCGATCATGCTTGCCATGGCGAACGGGGAGGAGCAGTCCATGCGGATGCGGCTGTCCCAGTCGAGGGTCATGAAGCGGAAGGTGGGGTCGGTGTAGGGGTTGAGGATGGTGACGGGGAGCTTATATTGCTCGGCGATGCGGGGCCAGTAGGCTACGCCGGCGCCACCTAATGGATCGACGGCTAGCTTTAGAGCGGTGCCGGCGAGGGGCGCAAAGTCGATGACGTTGATGAGGTCGTTGACGTAGGCGGTGAGGTAGTCGTGGCGGTGGGTGGTGTCGGCTACGAGGGCTTTGGAGTAGGCGAGGCGCTTGATGCCCTGGAGCTTGTTGGTGATGAGCTCGTTGGCGCGGTTTTCGATCCACTTGGTAGCGGTCGTGTCGGCGGGGCCGCCGTTGGGTGGGTTGTACTTGAAGCCGCCGTCGTCGGGTGGGTTGTGGGAGGGGGTGATGACGATGCCGTCGGCGGGAGTTTTCGCGCCCGAGGAGTTGTACTCGAGGATGGCGTGCGAGAGGACGGGGGTCGGCGTGTAGCCAAGGTCCTGGTCGATCATCACCGTTACGCCATTGGCCGCGAGGACTTCGAGCGCGGTGGAGAAGGCGGGCTCGGAGAGCGCGTGGGTATCCTGCGCGAGAAAGAGCGGGCCGGTCGTGTTCTGGGTGGCGCGGTATTCGACGATGGCTTGCGTGATGGCGAGGATGTGCGCATAATTGAAGCTGGAATTCAGGGAACTGCCGCGGTGTCCGGACGTGCCGAAGCTGACGCGCTGGGCGGGAACTGCAGGGTCCGGGTGGTTGGCGTAGAAGGCCGTAACCAGGCGCGGGATGTTGACAAGGCGGTCGGGGCTGGAGAGATGGCCGGGGGTGTTTGCTGGGGAGTCGTTCGAGGCGTTCGAGGGCATGGAAGAAAGCATACGGGTTGGATGCATCCTGTGCGTACGACGAGCGTGAAAAGCAGGTCAGGAGTTAGCGTTACTTCGGACTGATCGCATGCGGTAAAAGGCGTAACCGATGAGATTGACGAGGAGCGTGGTGCCGAGAATCTTTGCGGCAAAGGGCAGTGGAGTGGAGCCGGTATCAAAGGGGTACGCGTTCAGAAAAAATGTGGAGAGAGTGCTCAGGAATCCCACGGCGCACAAGATGGAGGCCCAGATGGGAATGCGGCGGGCGAAGAGCTTGAGCCCGAGGATGGGGATGGCGAACATCACGAGGTAAGCGAGCACATAGAACTCGGTGGAAGCGTTGTTGAGAAGGTTGAAGGTCTGGGCTGCGTGGACGCCGGCGCTCCCGAGGACGATGAGCGCAGCGATCAGGACAGTGGCGAAGAGAATGGAATTTGCGGGGGTGCGGAAGCGCGGGTGCAGACGCGAGAACCATGCAGGGATGAGGTGATCCCATCCAGCGGCCATGGGAAGTCGGGCTACACCGGTGAAGATGTAGCTAGCGGCGCCCAGGATGCGGATCTGAAGTAACAGGATGACGAATCGGGCGAGAAGCGTGGCGACGGCGCTGTCGCCGAAAGCGAGGCGAAGTGTCTGGGGAATCGGCGCGATGTAGTTGAGGGTGGAGTGCGTGAGCTCGTGAAAGGCGAGGACCGAAGCCGTTCCCAGAACGAACATCACGATGATGATCGGGCTCGCGATGATGATCGAGAGCCCGATGTCGCGGGAGGGAGATTTCGCTTCGCCAGCCATGATGGCGATGTACTCGAGCCCAGAGGCCGCGACGATGATCTGGCCGATGAGCGCAAGGGAGGTGGGATCGGTCTTGGGTAGATGGAGCTCGAACGGCGTGAAGTGGATAGGGGCGTGGTGCGCGTAGGCCCAGAAGGGGGCGAGAATGAGCAAGACGAAGGCGGTCATCATCGCGATGCCGGAGATATTGTGGATCCACTTGCCGAGCGCAAGGCCTCGGATGGCGGAGAGAGTCAGAAGCGTAAGCAAGATAGCGAGGCCAGTGAGTACGACCAGGTGGTTGTCGGGTATCCAGGCGGCGGAGGGGCCAATCATGAAGGCGAATTCGCTGGGAAGCTGAAAGAGCAGAAAGGCGATGACGAAGAGTCCGTAGGCCCAAATGTTCCATGCGGTGAGGAAGCCGATCGTGTCTCCAAAGGATCGGCGGGCCCAGACATACAGTCCGCCTTCGAGCGGCATCTCCCGGTTCAGGAAGTAGACGGCGACGGCCATGGGCGTGTAAAAGACGGCGAAGGCGAAGAGCCAGACGAGGGTCTGGGCGTGGCCGAGCCCGGCAGCGAGGCCCACCCAGGAGCTTCCCACCACGGTGAGCACCTGAGAGAGAACGAGGTCTCGGAGGGTGAGCTGGCGCGAGAGATGGTGGTTACTGGCGGCGTCGATGGAAGCGAGACCTTGTCCGGGATCCCGGGATGGTGAAGAGGAGGGCATTGGGTGCATCGTCTCATACACGGACACCGGAAGGGGAGGCACGATCCTTCGGTTGCGAGGAGGTTGTGGCCATGAAGGGGGGAACCGAGGCAGAGTCTGGTGATTCATGTCACATTAGGTTTCTCTAATACTTGCTTGAATTAGATTAGATTCCTGCCGTTAACAAGGTCTTGTTCCCCCCGGGGCGTTCGCTATGCGCCCTAGGAAGCCCTTCGGCAATGTGCACCGCTGAGTTGTGATCGTTGCTGTATGCAGTTGAGGGCTGACGGACGTGGAATGTACGCTCCGAAATGGAGGAAGGTTGCGCGCTGCGGCGAAGTTGCTGCTGGCGTTGGGGATGTGCGCTTCTGGGACGCTTTGGGGGCAGCAAGCGACTCTTGTAGGGGATGCACATGTTTCAAGTGCGCAGCCGACCGTGAACTCGGGCGCGCTTAGCAATTTGAACGTGGGTGATGGGTATACGGCGCTGGTGCAGTTTGATCTGGGCACCCTGCCAGCGGGGACGACGTCTGCGCAGGTATCGAGGGCGACGCTGCGGGTGTACTGCAATCGTGCGGATGTGCCGGGCACGGTGCAGTTGCAGGTGGTGGGTGTGACGTGGGCGGAGTCGAGCGTGACCTATGCGACGCTGCCAGCGCTGGGCGCGACGGTGCAGACGGCGCAGGCGGTTGCTGGGGAGTTTGTGACGTTCGATGTGACCTCTGTAGTGCAGGGGTGGGTGAGTGCTCCGGCAACGAACTTCGGGCTGGCGCTGACGGCGGGGAGCGGAGCGGTGGTGCAGTTCGATAGCAAGGAGAACGATGAGACATCGCACGCTCCGGAGCTGGAGATTGCACTTGTGGAGAGTGGTCCTGCCGGTCCGCAGGGAGCAACTGGTCCGGCGGGACCTCAGGGAATTCAAGGACAGACCGGAGCTACCGGGGCACAGGGGCCTCAGGGTGAGATAGGACCGCAGGGACCGCCAGGGGTCTCGGCGACGGGCGTGGGGATTGAGTATATGGGGGCGTATAACGCAGAGACGAGCTATTCGATCGGAGATGTGGTGCAGTGGGGTGGGTCGAGTTGGGTTTCACTTGTAGCCGGGAATGTCGGGAGTACGCCGGGAGCGTCGGGGATCACTTGGGGAATGCTAGCGGCCGCGGGATCGCAAGGGCCCGCGGGTGCCGTCGGACCAGCGGGTGCGACCGGGCCGCAGGGTTTGCAAGGGGAGAGCATACAGGGACCGGCTGGGGTCCAGGGACCGGCGGGAAGCCCCGGGCTAGTGTATCGGGGGGCATATAGCTCGACAGGAAATTATGCGCTGGGGGACGTGGTGGTATTCGCGGGAGCGAGTTGGGTGTCGCTGGTGGCGGGCAATGTGGGTCAGACGCCCGCGACAAGTTCGGCGTATTGGGGAGTGCTGGCGTCGGTGGGTGCGCAGGGCGTGGCCGGTCCGGCAGGTGTCGCAGGTCCTGTAGGGCCAGCGGGGCCGCAGGGCTCGGTGGGTGCGGCAGGGCCAGCGGGGGCTGCTGGACCGACGGGGATGCAGGGGCCAGCGGGAGCACAGGGGTTGACTGGCGCGACAGGGGCGGTTGGGCCAGCCGGTCCGCAGGGATTGCAGGGAGTTGCGGGAACGGCGGGGGCGCAAGGCGTGGCTGGCCCGATGGGAGCTACTGGGTCGCAAGGAGCTACGGGTGCCACGGGAGCCGTGGGTCCCGCGGGACCAGCGGGTGCGAATGGGAGCAACGGCCTCAATGGAACCCCCGGATTGACTTGGCAGGGGGCGTGGAGCTCCGCTGCAAATTATGCGTTGAACGACGCGGTGAGCTATGGCGGAACTAGCTACCTGTCCCTGTTGGCGGGAAATATGGGCTTACGGCCGGATCTCTATCCGGCGAACTGGGCGGTACTGGCGCTGGCGGGAGCTGCCGGAGCCACCGGAGCCACGGGTGCAACTGGCGCTACAGGAGCTGTGGGAGCCGCGGGGGCAGCCGGTCCGCGGGGCGCTACCGGAGCGACGGGTGCAACGGGCGCGGTGGGGATCACATTCCGTGGTGTGTGGAGTGCGGCATCAGAATATGCCGTGGATGATGCGGTGACGTTTGCAGGTTCAACGTATTTGGCATTGCAGGCCGGAAGTAATGCTGAGCCTGACCTATACTCCTCCGAATGGGCAGTACTTGCCCAGGCGGGAAGTACGGGTGCGACAGGAGCTCAAGGTACGGCCGCAACGATGGCGGTGGGAACCGTGACGACCCTGGCTGCGGGGGCGCAGGCCACGGTGAGCAACAGCGGGACGGCGCAGGCTGCGGTGTTGAACTTCGGGATTCCGCAGGGAGTTGCGGGGACGGGTTCGAGTTCGGGTAGCAGTACGAGCAGCGGGACGTTTGCTGCGATGTATCACGCGGTGAGCTACAGCTCGTTGTACTACTCGGTGAACTCTCCCACTGGGAGCCTTACGGAGACGACTTCAGTACTGGCGTGGGTGCCGCTAGGATGTACGGCTACGGAGCTGGAGGTGTACTCGCAGCAATCGGGGACGATTACGGTGACGTTGCGCGTGGGAACAATAGGAGCTATGCAGAGTTCGTCGCTAAGTTGTTCCCTGGCGACGAATGGAAAATGTACATCGACGAGCGCGATGACAATTCCGGCGGGAAATTTTATTGATCTTGGGATTACTGGCTCGTCGTCGAGCGCGGCGGGAGTTTGGACCTCGCTGCAGTGCCAGTAACAGCGCGACGATCTCGGCATAAGATTCGCGGTTGGCTATGGAGCGGATGGAGATTGGATGGGCACGGCCAGAGCATTGACGGCTGCCTGTGCTTCGACGCCGGCGATCTTGCGGTTTTTGAGGGCGGCTTCAGAGAAGGCGATGGGTCGGGGCGCGAAGGTGATGGTGCCATGGACGCCATGCAGGTCGGCGAAGTTCCAGAGGTGTTGCCAGAGGGTCTGAGTACCCCAGTGGACGTCGTTGCGGGTGGACTTGCCGCGGGCCAGGTCATATGGACTCAGGTCGTAGTGGATGAATCCGGCGGTGACTGGCTGCTTATCGGCAAGTGCAAGAGAGAGAAGACCGCTGCGGAAGGGCAGGGTGGGAACATCGCCAACGCCGGTGGTGCCTTCGGGGAAGAAGACGACAGGAAGATTGTCGCGAAATCCCTTGGCCATGCCTTCGGCGGCCTTGGTGATGCTGCCTGCGCGGCTGGAGGCGCGGTCGATGTAGATGGTGCCGGCCATCATGCTGACATAGCCAAAGACAGGAGTCTTGCGGAGCTCGATCTTGGAGACGAAGACACAGGGGCGGATGGAGCCGTGAATGACAATGTCAATGTAGGTGAGGTGGTTGGTGATCACGGCGCCATGCATGGGGACGGGACCGACCGTAGTAAAGGTGATGTCCTGGGTGCGGAGAAGGCGGTTGCCGATGCGGCTGAGCCATGCGGCTCGGAGAGCGCGGGTGCGTGGGCGGGTGACCAGGACTTCGAGGATGGAGTAAGCGAAGACGGCGGCGAGCGCGAGGACACGGTAGATACGGCGGAGAAGGTGGAGAAGAGACAAGCAGCGGTCCTTGAGAGTTCATGGCGAGCGGTTCGAAAGAGCAACCATGCACTTTGCTGAGTGTACCGATATGCTGGAGGTGTGGCGAGTCTTTGGCAGCGATGGATTGTGAACCCTTTGATGGGCCTTCTGTATCGCGGGGCCGATCCGGATAAGCTGGCGTGGTCGCTGGCGCTTGGCGTGGTGGTGGGGGTGAATCCACTGCTGGGATCGACTACGCTGGCCGCGCTGGGATTAGCCACCGTGTTTCGGTTGAACCTGGTGGCATCGCAGGTGGGAAATCATGCGATGTATCCTTTCGAGCTGCTGCTGTTCCCGGTTTTTATCAAGGTGGGGTCGGTGGTATTTCGTACAGCAAAGCTGCCGTTGGCAGGGCACGCGCTATGGGATGCGGTGAAGTACCACCCATGGGATACGACGCGGCTGCTGTGGAGCTGGGAGTGGCACGCGCTGGTGGTGTGGGCCGTGTTTGCTGTGGTAGCCACGCCGGCGATCGCGATGGCCAGTGAGCCAGTGCTGCGGAAGATGGCGAAGCGGGTGAGGCGGGGCAGCGACTCGGCAGGTCAGCCAGAGAGCTGAAACCTGGCTCGCTGACCAGCTACTGGGGCCCTCGGTATTCCTGGACGGGGTCGGCGCTGTGGACCCAGGCAGAGTCGATGAGGTCTCGGAGTTCGATAGCTCCGGCGGCCAGGCGCTCTTCGGTGAAGGTCTTGGCTTCGGGAGTCCCGGCGTCGGTGAAGCCGCCTTCCTTTTCGAGCTCATAAGTTTTTTCTACGAGGGAGTTGGAGTGGTGGAGGTAGCTCCAGTACTGCGTCCACTCGTCGTCGATGACGGCGGGTTTGGCCGCGGCGACGAGAGGAGCGACGTCTGTGGGCTTGATGTTGGCGGAGACGTAGATGCTCTCAAACTGCGCGTGGATGTGGTGTTCGGTGGTGTAGTGGTGGGGATTGTCGCCGGTCCAGCCGTTGTATTGAATGGTGTTGTGCAGAGGCTGCGAGCCGTCACCGACGTAGTGGCCTAGCCAGCCGGCGTCGAAGAGGATGGCTAGCTGGACGGGAGCGGTGTCCGCATGGGCGGTGTCGAGCTTGCGGTACTCGCGGAAGTCGGACTTGAGGCGCTGCCAGACTTCTTCCACCTGCCAGGGTTGGAAGCCTACGGTCTCAAAGGTCTTGATTTCAGGGTGTTGCGGAAGCGCGGCGGAGAGGTTGCGGATGAAGTCGTAACGCTTGCGCGGGAAGTTGTAGCCGTCGATGCAATCAGGGGTTCCGGTGGCGCAGGGAGTGGCGCCGTAGATGGCCCACTCGTAGTCGAGAAAGTGGTCAGGGGACTGGGTTGCAACGAGCTCTGGCTCGGCGTCGCGCTGCTTCCAGCGGTCGGGCTCGGGACCCATCCACTCGATGACGTCGATTCCGTTGGGATTGCGGAGGAAGTAGGGGACGTCGGTGGGAAGGTTTTGAGCGGCTAACTTGTTGATAAGCATGTGGCCATCGCGACCCCAAGCGTGGGCGGCAGGGGTGGTGATGACGGGGAGGAGCGCGACGGCTAGAGCGATGCGGGAGAGAGAGAGACGCATGGGGAGAGTATAGCGAGGGCTGATTAAACGAGTACGGGGACTTCGGTTTGGACTGGGGTGTTGAAGACGCGGCGGTAGCGGGCGATGAGGTCGGCGGGGCCTGTGGATTTGCTGGGATTATCGCTTAGTTTGACGGTGGGGATGCCGTCGGCGCTGGTTAGTTTGCAGACCAGGGAGATGGGTTCAAAGGTGTTCTCGTTGCGGGGGTGGCAGCCTCGGAAGTCGTTGGTTAATAAGGTTCCCCAGCCGGCGGAGAAGCGGATTCGATTGTCGAAGTAAGCGTGGAGTTGGGCGATGGTGGAGGCGTCGAGACCGTCGGAGGCGATGAGGCGCTTGGTGTGTGGGTCTTCGTTGCGGGATTCAAGCCAGGAGATGTACTCGTCGCCGGCGAGGAAAGGATCTTTGGAATCAACACGTTCGCCGGTCCATTTTGCTGTCCAGGATGGGGCGTTGGCTAGGAACTGGGTGGTGCCAAAGGTATCGGGGAGCATGATGAGGAGCTCGTTGTTGTACGACTGGCGCCAGAGCTCGAGGACTCGATACTGGCTGTTGCGGAGGTCGTCGTCGGAACCCTGGGAGGCGAGGGCGGCCATGGCCATGGGGAGCTCGTGGGCGTTGGTGCCGATGGCTTCGAGGTCGTGTTTGAAGGCGAGGGCGGTGTTGGAGGTTCCGCTAAAACGCTCGGATTTATTGGTGTTTAAGGCGGTTGCGAGAGCCTGAACGCAGTACTCCTGCCAGAGGAAACTGTGGCGGCGGCGGGTGCCAAAGTCGGATAAACGGAGGCCTTCGATGGGGCGGAGGAGCTCGATTTTGTCCCACAGGCGGGTCTTGGCTCGGGCGTAGAGGACGTCTAATTCGAGCTCATTGAGGGTGGCTAAGGCGGCTCGGGTTTTCATCTCGCTCACGATGGCGAGGGAGTAAACCTCCCACATGGTTACTTCGGTCCAAAACCCTGAAAATACAATGCTTAGCTGGCCGTCTGCTTCGGTGATGGTGTAGTCGGAGAGGCGGAAATCGTGCTCGAGCCAGGTGAGGAAATCGGGGTGGAAGATCTGTTTGGTGCCGTAGAAGGTGTTGCCGGCGAGCCAAACGAGTTCGCTACGGCCGAGGCGGAGGGTGCGGACGTGGTCTAGCTGCTCGCGAAGGGCGGCGGCGGAGATGCGTTCGGCGAGGCGGATATGGGTGGTTCGGTTGTGTATCTCGCTGGTTACATGGGTTTTAGGGAAGTTCTTCCAGATGAACTGGAGCATGAGGAGCTTGTAAAAGTCGGTGTCGAGGAGGGAACGCACGATGGGGTCGAGCTTCCAGTTGTGGTTGTGTGCGCGCTCGGCGAAGTTGACGTTCATGGTGAGTAATAGCCTATCAATTTGTGCTGGCTCAGCCCGGTTTTATGACGCAAATCGTGTGCTGTAGCACGGTTTTCAGGGGCTCTTTTGGGTGGATTTCGAGGTCTGAAGTCAAGGATACTTTACAAAAATTGGTGTTCTTGTAAAGGACGCTTGACATGTAAAGGAAGCTTGTCGTAAAGTTTGCTTGACATCGAGCCTGGATGGCTCGTGAAGGAGGTTTGCGATGGCCTGGAGTTGGAAGAAGTTGAATGCGGCGAAGAAAGGTTTGATCCGCCGGGGAGTATGGGTGCTGGTGGGCTACGAGCTGCTCTTCGCGGCGGCGATGGTGTGGGTTGACCGGACTAAGGCGACGGGGACGGTGGTATGGCTGATGGCGGGGGTGCCGACGATTGCGGTCCCGGCCTTCATCGCAGTGCTGGCGCGATACCTGGGGGAAGAGGTGGACGAGTTTCATCGGCAACTGGTGGTGCGGTGTTTGCTTTGGGGGCTGGCGGCCGTGATGACGTCAGTGTGCTTCCATGGTTTTCTGCAGCTGCTTGGATGGAAGGGGAGATGGCCCGCGGCGGCGGAGCTGGGAGTCTTTCTTCTGGCGATGCTGGCGGCGAAGCTGACGTATCGGGTAGTAAACCGGGTGCCGGAGGATGCGGACGGGTTGGCTTAAGAGTCAGAGGCGGCGAGGTAGCGAGGAAAGCTATGAGAGAGCGGGGAGAGAATGTTCAGTAATTCGAAGAGTGCGGCGGCGAAGCGGTATCGGAAGACAGTGCTGGTGGATTTGGCGGCCTATGCGGTGTTGCTGTGGGCCGCGGACTCGCTCGTGCGGGCTCACCGCCTGACGGGATGGATGCTTTTTGTTCCTGCGGCGCTGCCATGCGCTGCGATCGTCGGGTTACTGGTGGCGGTGGGGCTCTATCTTCGCGATGAGGTCGACGAGTACCAGCGCAATCTGACGGTGAAGAGCCTGTTGTGGGGAACGGGAACTTTGTTGGCACTGACAACGTTCTGCAGCTTTCTGCGGAGTTTTGGTTGGGACGGATCGCCGCCGCCGTTTACGGAGTTGGCGTGTTTCTGGGTGACGGTTACGGTTGCGAAGCTCTGCTACCAGGTGAAGAATCAGGTGCCGGCTGATGCATAACCGGATGCGGGAACTGAGAGCGGAGCGCGGATGGTCGCAGCAGTATGTGGCGGAGCAGCTGGAGGTGAGTCGCCAATCGGTGAATGCGATTGAGACGGGGAAGTATGATCCGTCGCTTCCGCTGGCGTTCAAGATTGCTTGGCTGTTTGGCTTCGGGAAGATGATCGACCAGGTGTTTGATGAACGGTTTCGTCGGTAGTCCTGTTGATGTGACAAGTGTCATGGCCGATTGCTGATGGAGGTCACTGGGGATGGATGGTTGCCTGGAGGAGGATGAGATGGACAACACGACGATTGCGAAGCGGAGGTTTGGCGGGATTTATCGGACGATGAGCGTAGAGGTTCGATTGCTGTATGTAGCTTGCCTTTGCTTCATTGTGGCGCAGTATGTGGTGAACGATCATCCGTGGAATAGCGGGTTTCGGATCGTGGCGTTGCTGGCGATGATCTCGGCGCAGTGGATTGGTATACGGACGCGGAAGGTGTAGGGACGGTGTGATCGAGTTCGAAGCATTCCCTCGATGGCTAAAGCCGTGTTGTCGCAGCTGGATCTACGGCGGGACTAAAGTCCCGCTCTTTCATAACGGAAACTTATTGGGAGTTTCATGAGGAGCATGGCGATGGAGCGAGTGATGAAGGGCTTGCAATGGTTGGCTACGGTTGCGTTGGTGATCGCTGGCGCGGTGCTGCTGGTGAAACCTTTGACGGCGCATGCACAGGGGGTTGGTTCGGCCTTGGGAGGTTCAGCTGTGCGGCGAGGTCCAGCGTCGATGGCAGGTACTGCTGCGTTTGCTCCGACGCGGTTTACGGTGGTCGATGCAGGGACGGTGGGGAAGCCGGATGTGGTGCTGATTCCGGGGCTGTCGAGCTCGCGGGCGGTTTGGGACGGAGAGGCGAGGCTACTAGCGCCGAACTATCGGCTGCACTTGGTGCAGGTGAATGGGTTTGCGGGAACTCCGGCGGGAGTGAACGCTGCGGGTCCGATCTTGCCGGGGATTGTGGAAGAGCTGCACGGGTATATTGCCGCGAAGGGAATGCATCCGGTGGTGGTGGGGCACTCGCTGGGCGGGCTGCTGACGCTGATGCTGGCGGATAAGTATCCGGGCGATGTGAGGAAGATGGTGATTGTGGATGCGCTGCCGTTCTATGCGGTGCTGTTCAGTCCGGATGCGACGGTGGAGTCGACGAAGCCGTATGCGGAGATTATGCGGAAGCAGATGATGGCGGTTCCGGCGGACCAGTATGCGGCGATGCAGTCGGCGATTGCGGCGCAGATGGTGAAGGATCCGGCGGGGAAGAAGCTGGTGGCGGCGAGCTCGGGGACGAGCGACCGGGCGGTGGTGGTGGAGGCGATGGCGGAGGATATGCAGACGGATCTACGAGGGGACGTGGCGAAGATGCAGACGCCGACGATGGTGCTGTATGAGTATGACCCGACGCTGCAGCGGCCGGATGCGGCGACGTATGAGGCTTCGATGAAGGCGGGATATGGGCCGATGCCGCATGTCACGCTGGTGCGGGTGGATGGGTCAAGGCACTTTATTATGTATGACCAGCCGGGGAGGTTTGACGCGGCGGTGGAGGGGTTTTTGCGGTAGATGCGAGCTGTGCCAGCGTTGCGAGGGTTCGAAGGGAGCGATCATGGAAGAGTTGAACGTCGTGCGGAGAAGGCGGGTTGCGCTTTGTTTGCTCCTGGTATCGCTCAGCCTGATGGTGGTTGCGACGGCGCGGGGACATCTTTGGGTGACGTTTGTGGGCATTGGGGTGGAGGCCGTGGGGCTGGTGTTTATGCTTCGCGAGGTGGCGGCGATGAAAAAAGGCGAATGAGGGTGTTGGGTTCGTAACGCCTGGGGGAGTAGGATGGGCGTGACGTCGGGCTTCGCAGCAAACTCCCATTGCTAAAGGATGCCGTCATGTCTACCTTCACATTGATTCATGTGGTGATCAGCCTCATCGGAATTGTTTCGGGGCTGGTGGTGGTGTATGGATTTATTGCCGGGCTGCGGTTGCCGGCCTGGAATGCGGTCTTCCTGGTGATGACGATTTTAACCAGCGTGACGGGGTTCTTCTTTCCGTTCCATGGAATTACGCCGGGGATCGTGGTGGGTGTGATTTCGCTGGTGGTGCTGGCGGTGGCGGTGCTGGCGTGGCAGAAGAAGTGGGCGACGACGTATATCGTTATGGCGACGATTGCGGAGTTTTTTAATGTGCTGGTGCTGATTGTGCAGTCGTTTGAGAAGATTGCTCCACTGCATGCGCTGGCGCCGAAGGGAACCGAGCCGATTACGAACGTGGCGAAGCTGGCGGCGCTGGTGCTGTTTGTGGTGTTGGGGTGGGCGGCGGTGAAGAGGGCTCGGTTTGTACTGTAGGGAGCGTGGAATCGGGCAGGGGTGAGGTCGTTGGATTGAGGTAAATCGATTGTGTTGCTGACTTACTCAGGCACGATGCGATAGATTGATGATCGCAGCGGAGGATCCTGATGATTCGTTTTGATCGTAGATATTTTGGTAAGCTGGCGGCGCTGGTGGCGGCGGGGTCGGCTGTGCCGGGGAAGTTTGGCGTAGCGGAGATGGTGGGGGAGACGGCCGAGGGTGCTGCTTCGGACCGGAGCTTTTCGCAGGGGTTTCTGTGGGGGTCGGCTACGGCGGCTTACCAGGTGGAAGGGGCGGTCAAGGAGGATGGGCGGGGTGTGTCGATATGGGATACGTTCTCGCACACGCCGGGGAAGACATTTCAGGGGGAGACGGGGGACGTGGCTGATGATAGCTACCACCTTTATCCGAAAGATATTGCGCTGATGAAGGCGCTGGGGCTGAAGGCCTGCCGGTTTTCGATTGCGTGGCCGAGGATCTTTCCGGAGGGGACGGGGAAGCCCAATCAGAAGGGGATCGACCACTATCGGAAGTTCTGCGAGGCGCTGCTGGAGGCGGGCGTGACTCCTTATTGCACGCTGTACCACTGGGACCTGCCGCAGGCGTTGGAGGATAAGGGCGGGTGGCAGAGCAAGGCGACGGCGCAGGCGTTTGGGGAGTACGCGGGGTATACGGCGAGCAAGCTGGGGGATGTGATCCATCAGTGGATGAC
>Ga0302319_10005021_pt1 | contig 26857 bp, 25 predicted proteins | sample Bog_T0_2_FD_203319 | JGI IMG/M metagenome (GOLD analysis project Ga0302319, IMG submission 203319) | Peat permafrost microbial communities from Stordalen Mire near Abisko, Sweden - Bog_T0_2 | ecosystem: Environmental > Terrestrial > Soil > Wetlands > Peat | place: Sweden: Abisko, Stordalen Mire... | reverse complement strand
CTGGTCGCTTGCATCGCGAGAAACGCCCAGAAGTTCGTAATAGTCTGTTTTGCTCACTGTTTTTGGACTCATTCGCTTGTCTGTTTGGGGTTAGAGACGACGCGCACCAGCGCCGGGCGCAGCAACCGCTCCCGGTGCTGGTAGCCGCGACGAACCTCTTCGGCGACGTGCTGGTCGGGCAGGTCATCGCGCTCAACCGACCCCAGCGCTTCGTGAACGCGGGGATCAAAAACCTCTCCCACCGCAGGAATTGGATTTACCTGTAACTGGCGAAGCACTTCTTCCATCTGCTTGACGATCAACTCCACACCGTGGCGCAGCTGCTCGGCCGTGCCTTTGGACTTCAATGCCAGCTCGAAGTTGTCGATAACCGGCAGAAACTGCTCCACCACGCTGCCTGTGGCATAGTCGCGATACTCATTCCGCTCGCGTTCAGCTCGCTTGCGCGCATTCTCAAACTCCGCCTGGAGCCGGGCAATACGGTCCAGCAGCTGGTCGCGCTCGCCCTTCAGCTGCTCGATTTCCACCCGCGAATTCAATGTCTCCGCTCCCGCCGATATCTCAGCGGTCGCGTCCTCTCCCGGTGTTGCAATCACGGGATCCTGCGCTTCCAATACGGTCAATTCCGTTTCCTTTTCTGGCATATCCGTGTGTTTTCTCCGAAACATTCAATGGCCCTGATTCCATTCTATTTTGAGTGACGATTGCGATTGCTCCGCCCTCGGGAAATACTTCCGAGGCAGGGACAGAGGCTCGAAACCCGTTGTCATGTTGGTACTAGTCTGCGGGTACATCCAGAATACGTTCCGACAGCCGAGCAATGTAGCGGACCGCCTGAATCATCTCCTGGTATTGGATGCGGGTGGGCGCAATGACGGCGACTGTCCCCAAATTAGCGGCGCCAAGCCGAACCGGCGCGCCAATCAGGACCAGGTCCTGCATGGCGGGGGAAGATTCATCCAACCCGACCACCACGCGAACTTCCTGCTGGCTGCCGTCCACATAGGCGGTGAGCAGCGCTACCAGCCTCTGCTTGGCCTCCAGAGCCAGCAGCATCTGGCGGAGCCGCTCGCGATCCAGCTCAGCGGTGATCAGGTTGGCCATTCCGTCCACAAAAATCGCAGGAGCACCATCGCCGCCGGCCAGCGCACCCTTGCGGCAAAGCTCTTCCACCGAGGCCAGCATGCGCGCGTAGGCTTCCCGCTCCATGTCCACGCGGCGCGCTACTTCGGCGCGAATCCGTTCCACGGGCCAGCCGCGAAAGTTCCCGTTCAGATACCGCGCCGCGGTCTCGAGTTCGACGTGCGCAAGATCGTGATCCAGCGTCAGCACTCGATCCAGCACCGCGCCCGCCTGCGTAACCAGCACGGCAAGCACGCGGCCCGTCGATAGCCGGGAGAAATGAATATGCTCCAGGATCTGAGCGGCGGTCGAACTGGCCAACGCTACCCCCAGCCCACTGGACAAAAGCGCCAGCACACGCGACGTGCGCTCAAGATAATCATTCGAGCTGTTGACGCCGGTAAAGCTGTCTTCAATTTGCTCGCGACGTGCCTCACTCAACAGGTTGGGGGCGAGACTGGAGCCGATACCCGACCCTCCCTGGTGACCCAAGGAACCCGACCCCTGCCCCGGCGCCCCCATGCGCCCGACATGCGTTATCTGCTCCACATAATAGCGAAACGCTGAAGCTGTGGGCACCCGCCCGGCAGAGGTATGCGGCTGCTCAAGCAGGCCAACCTCTCCCAGCGTCGCCATCACGTTGCGAATGGTGGCGGAACTGAATCCCTCGCGATCGGCAAACGTGTGCGCTACCGCCTGCGAAGCCACTGGCTCGCCGGTAGCGATATACATCTCGATGATGGCCGTAAGCACCAGCCGCTCGCGCGGGCTGACGCGTGTCTCCGCCATGCTTCCCTGCTTCCAGCCTGCGCAGCCGCCACTCCGCGAAACTGCCCGTTGGAACAACGCCCAAGGCCGGCCAACTTAGACTAACTACCCACTCATCTGCGACTTACAGCAGAAAACAGGTAAAGTAGTCCTGTTTAATTGTAGGCAGGCAGATAGGCTGTGTCAACTTGGACTATCTGACAGGAGAAAGGTCGGTCGCGGGACTGGCCGCGGGTTGCCCGTAGTAGCCGCTCGTCGTCCGCACCGTCAGCCCCGGTTGAGCAACTACGACCTTCAGGTCGTGGTATTCGTTGGCATGCTCCGCCGGCTGGGGGTTGAAGCTCAACCTGTAAAAGGCATTCGCATCGGCGATACAGTCATTGATTTGTCCGGCGACGTCATTGTCAGGGCCCAGGACCCGACCGCCGCTGTGCAGCGCCAGCACCTTCAACGCCAGATTGCCGGTATCGGCCTTCTTCACCGTGGGCACACCCTTGAGGAAGTCTTGATACATGAAATCCCGCGCCACCCCACCATCGCCCCCACTGGCGGGCGACACGCTGTAAAGCACCATACGCGCTTCGCGCATTTTGTTCGAAAGCTCAACAATCGCATCGAAATACCCGCGTTGATCGCGCGCGGTGAAGGCGTAGTTATCGCCGACAAGCATGGGCCAGCCCGGACCCACCCAGACCAACAGCTTTCGCCCCGGCTTGTCGGCTTGATTCTCGGCAATCGCCGTTAATTGGTGCAAAGACAACTGGAAGCGCTGCAAATCCCCACCCGCGCCCATCGCGCTATTAATGCTGTGGACCGCTCCCTTGACCTGGTCGAGCACCGTCACCAGAGCGTTGCCATCCACTGATGGCCGCGGCTGCACCCGCAGGCCCGCATCACTCAACAGCATGATGGAGACGGGCTGGGCAAGCTTGCCGCCGTTCTGGCGCAGGAAACGAGTGATCTCCTGGCGCACAAACGAAGTCTGCTGAAAGGGCAGGTTCACCGAATCCATCAGCAGAATCACCTCGACCGGCGGATCGGGCTTCGCGTTGACCCCGTCGTACCCATGAAAGGAAAGAATTTTGCGCGGCTGTCCGTTGTCCAGAATCGTAAAATCCGGCGGAAGCAAATCTGTTCGTGGCTTTCCTGAACCATCGGAGACCCCGACGTCCAGGTGGATGCGGCCCTCCGGCGTGATGGGGCTGGGCGGCTTGGGCGGTTTGGGCGGAGGTCGCAGTTGCAAGGTTGGGTTGGGCGGTTCGGCAGCCGGAGACGGCGCGGTTTGCCCGGGCGCCACCGTCGGCAGATAGAGAATCAACCCAAGAAAGCAACAGCACAACCTGAACATTGGATTCACTCCACAAGAAACCCGCCAAACGGTCCCGGAGGAAGTCTACTGCTGCACCCTTGCGGGGTCATAATAGGAGCAGGATCGGTGCCGCCCATTTGACTCTGCATCCAATTCGCCAGTTAGGAACACCAGTCATAATGGCAGCGAATAGGAGACGCCGGATGATCATGCACTTGCCTCGTAAATCATTACTGGCATTCCTAGCTCTTGCACTCACTTCGGTCGCATGCATCTTCCCTGCACAGCCGTCATCCGCACAGGCAGCCGTAACCACCGCTGAGTCCGAGTGGCGCCAGGATCTGGATGCATGGCGTACCCGGCGCGCGCAGGAGATTGGCTCGCCCGCGGGCCCGCTTACGCTCATTGGCCTTGAATGGCTCAAGTCCGGCGCAAACTCAATCGGCGCCGCCCCGGACAACCAGATCCAATTGCATGCCGAGGTTCCTGGCCACATTGGCCTCTTCACGGTAAGCGGCAAATCCGTACAGTTGCTCGCGATTGGGGATGGATTTCCCATGGACCTCACCATTGACGGTCAGTCGGCCCGCGAAGGTCCGCTGGTTGTCGATGGACCCAAGCCTTCTGTCATTGGCTGGCGTGGGCTGTCGATGGTGGTTCTCAATCGTGGTGGCCGCTTCGCACTGCGCATCAACGATTCCGACTCTCCCGCGCGCACCGGCTTTCACGGCCTCAGCTGGTTTCCGGTCGACTCGGAGCTCAGCGTCGAGGCTGCCTGGACCCCGTTTGATCCGCCTCACACTGAGGCTATCCCCACGGGCATCGGCACCACGCTCGACCTTCCATCTCCCGGCCAGGCCGAATTCACCCTCGGCGACCAGAAACTGGTGCTGGAACCAGTTTTAGAAAACCCCAACTCGCAGACGTTGTTTTTCATCCTCAGCGACGCAACTGGCAAAGACTCGACTTTTGCCGGAGGCCGTTATCTGCATGCCTCGTTTCCCAGCAACGGCCTGGACAAGCCGGGGAAGCTGATCCTCGACTTCAACCGCCTGGAGAATCCGGCCTGCGCTTACACTTCGAACGCCGGTTGCCCGCAGCCCCCGCAGAGAAATCGCCTTCCCGTCTCCATCGAGGCCGGGGAAAAACGCTACACGCCCTGACGTTTGCCTGCTACACCCGCGCCCATCAGACACCAAGAGCAATCCCATGAGTTAAGGGGAATCTGCCCTGAAAATTCTTTTCCGGATTTGCAGTTTATTTCGCCGATAAGCGGACAATTAATTCATGACCGACAGACAAGCCAATGCTTCAAGAGTCAAGTCCTCATCCCTCCAAGCCTGCTCCTACGGAGTGACTGGCAGCGTCCATCTGTACGAAATCAAAGCATTTGCACTGCATACCCCACCCCTCCCCCACTTTTGCTGCAACACCATCAATCAACAAGGGTTACACCGGAAAAACGCGTTTCGACCTGCCAAAACAAAGCACTTATGCACCGCCCCAAGTACAACAGACAACTGAAAACTGATAACTGACAACTGAAAACTGATCGCTCCGCACCTTATAGAATGCAAGAAAAGCGTTTGTCGATTCCAACTGTCAGAGCCGTCTTCAGGGTCGGTGCCGGGTTGCACGACGCCCAAACCCAAGCCAGGAAGAGCATTATGCCGCCAAAGATTGAAGACCTTCGCATTCAGTGGACAAAAGTCGTGCTGCCACCGGTTTTCCTTGAAGAAGACCTGCCCGTATCCGAGGAGTCCACAGCCACCGTCTTCAACGCCCGCACGGATATCTCAGCAATCCTCACCGGCCGCGACACCCGCCTGCTGGTCCTGGTCGGCCCCTGCTCCATCCACGACACCAAGGCCGCTCGCGAATACGCCGTGCTGCTCAAGTCCGGTATCAAGGAGTTCGGCGCAGACCTGCGCATCGTGATGCGGGTTTACTTTGAGAAGCCCCGCACCACGATCGGCTGGAAGGGTCTGATCAACGACCCGCACCTGGACCAGTCCTACAAAATCAACGACGGCCTGCGCCTGGCCCGCCACCTGCTGCTCGATCTGGCCGAGATGGGTGTGCCAACCGGGACCGAATTCCTCGACATGATCTCTCCGCAGTACATCGCCGGCCTGGTCAGCTGGGGCGCGATCGGCGCGCGCACGACCGAGAGCCAGGTTCATCGCCAGCTAGTCTCCGGCATCTCCTGCCCGGTTGGATTCAAGAATGCGACCTCCGGCGATGTGCAGGTGGCCATTGACGCCATCCAGTCCGCGGCCAACTCGCATACCTTCCTGGGGCACTCAAAGCACGGCCAGTCTGCCATCTTCGTGACCACGGGCAATCCCGAATGCCACATCATCCTGCGCGGGGGTCGCAAGACCGTCAACTACACCGCCGAAGCCGTCGCCGAGACCGCGGAAAAGATGGAAAAGTCCGGCGTCGCGCCCCGCATCATGATCGACTTCAGCCATGCCAACAGCAGCAAGGACTATCGCCGCCAGGCCATCGTATGTCACGACGTAGCCGCACAGGTCGCCGGCGGAGACAAGCGCATTATGGGGGTGATGATCGAGAGCAACCTTGTGGCCGGAGCGCAAGCGCTCGTCCCCGGCAGGCAGCTGACTTACGGCCAGAGCATTACCGACGGCTGCATCGACTGGGAGGAGACGCACAAGCTGTTGGAAGAACTGGCCTCCGCCGTCCGCATCCGTAGAAACCACTAGCGCGACCTACGGATCGCCAGAGATCCCCCGTGCCCCGTTCTTTCGCTGTTTACTGGCGAAAGGGCGGGAAAGCTACAATTTCTACCAGGTAGTTTTTCGGCGTCAGTTACGCCGCGTCCCCAGGAGCACCCGCGTCCGTTGCCGAGTGATTCGGATGCGGCATGCAAAGCCATTGAGTCCGCAGGTGTTATCGCGAACTCCAATCCATGCCACCTGGTCCGACCCGAGCATCCAGGCGGTTGCATTCGCCGCGTTATGCGTCTCCGCCATAAAGTAGGCGGCATTCATATCCGCATCCGCTGCCTCGGCATTCAGCGCTTCGCACTTGTCCTGCGACGGTGGGGGCGCGCCTTCCGGTGCAGCGCAGTAGTCCTCGTCGTGGACCAGTACATACTTCTTTCCGTCTTCCGGAATGAAGTACCGCGTCGAAATCCACTTCGGCCCTGCCACTAGCACCCATTGCGCCAGGTCCTGCTGAAACTCCGGCGGGAGCTGGCTCATGGCAAGCGACGTGTCCGTCAGTTGCCGGCTAAAGATGGCCAGCGTGGGCGTCGGCTCGCCGTTGACGGGGTGAAAGTAGACCCCGCCCAACGCAATCCCCGCCTGCATGTCGAACCACAGAAAACCTCTGCCGCTCAGGTAAGGACCACCATGCGTTGCCACCATCACGTAGCGTCCGTCGCGCACATCAATCGGCAGAGACTCTCCGTCAAGAACCGATTCCAATGCGTCCTGCAGCGGCATGTCCCGCCCATAGTGGTATTCCGTGCGCGGAACCACCAGCTTCATGACGGCTCGAAAGCGCTTGTCCTTCTCGACTTCCCTGACCGTCTTGCCCGCATAGCCGCCGAGAAACGCAAGCTGATCGGCGGCAATCGGCTTTTGAAACACCGCTGGCGACGGGGCCGGCCCGGGCGGACTCGCGCCGGCCGGTTGCTGTGCCGCGCTGCACGGGGGGAACACGCATGCGATGCCCAGAATCGTGGCTAGAGCGAGCGTGAATGCAATCTTGCTTGTGCGGGAAGGAAGCCTGAAAATCCGCATAGCATGACCTCTGGCTAATAATTTAAGCCAAGTTTCGTCAATATCGATGTCAATTTTTCCGCCGCGAACTTTTCCGCTGCACCGAAGATCCGCACATCCCGGTAAGAGTGAGCATTTTCCCATATCCCTGCGTCTTGTTCGATATGAGTGCCAGCCAGGCAGTATTCTCAGGTTGGATGGAGATTCCAAAAGCTGCAGTGAGCGAGCGAATCGGTACGCATGCAGAAGAGGAGATTCTTGCGGCCCTGGTCAGCCAGTACGCAGGAACCCTCTATCGCGTCGCTTTCTCCGTCATGCGCAACCAGTCAGACGCCGAAGACGCGGTGCAGGAAGCATTTCTGAGGGTGCTCCGGCATCGAGACACGCTGGGTGAGGTTCGCGACCAGCGCGTGTGGCTGATCCGCATTGTTTGGAACATTGTGCTCGACCGCAAGCGCCGGGCCAAAACCCGGCCGGAGACAGACGACGTGGCAGAACTGGCGCGCGTACTACCCTGCGAGGGTCTCAGTGCCGAAGATCGGGCCTCCGCCGCGGAGCATCATGCCCACGTGCTCAGTTGCGTGGAGCAGTTGCCGGCCAAAGAGCGCGAGGTGTTGACGCTGTCGGCGTTCGAAGAGCTCAACAGCGTTGAGATCGCCAATGTGCTGGGGATTACTGAATCCAGTGTGCGGTCGCGATTGTTTCGCGCACGCAACCTGATGGCAGGGCTGCTGGATCATGCAAGACCGGCAAGGCAGGGTCAAGGGAATAGGGACCAGGGAACAGGACGAACGGCAGGAGTTTGAAATGAATCATCCAAGCGGAAGTAGATCTTCTAACGAGCCACCGACCAGCGATGCCGAACGGACGCTGCGGCTCCTCGCCCGCGTTCCTGTGCCTGACGGCCTTGAATGCCGTGTGCACGAGCGTCTGCGCGTTGCACCGCGGCAGGCACGGGTGCTCGCGTGGCCCACGGCCTCTCACTCGTCCGGTTGGGCGCGGGGTGTGGCCGCGGCCGCAATTGTGCTCGTGGTTGCCGGCGGCTCCTGGGGCGTCTACTCGCGCGTTGCGCCTGGGCAGCCGGGGAAGGGCGTTTCCGGCCCGCATATCGCCGGCCCAGGCGAGTTCACAACCGGCGGAGTCGTTCGGCGGCCGCAGACGTTGCAAGGCCCGGTTGTGCCGCCGCAGTCCCCGGTCGTGGCACGCCCGGAAACAACCCCAAAGCCGAAGGTGAAAATCTCCAACAACAAGGCCGGCAAGGATGCTACGTCAACACAGCCCGCGAAGTAACGTCAGGGCGCTCTAAGCGTCCTTCATCACCCCTTTGATCACCATCCCGAGCAGCGCCAGCACCACCGCGCCCCAGAAAGCCGGCACAAAGCCGCGCACCGTGAATCCGGGCACAAGGCTCGACGCCATCAGGATCATCAGCGCGTTGATCACCAGCAAAAACAGCCCGAGCGTCAGAATGCTGATGGGGAAGGTGATGATCTTCAACAGCAGCCCGACGGTTGCATTCAGCAGCCCGATTACCAGCGATGCAATCATCGCCGGCACCAGCCCCGAAACATGAAAGCCGGGCACGAATCTGGAAACGATCAACAGGGCGATTGCGTACAAAAGCCATTGAATCAGTAGGGCCATGTGTATTGCTCCTTGCTCTCAGCGGGAATCGGCGGTCAGGCTTCCGTTATAGCATGGTCAACAGCGGCGTCGCGCCGAAACATTTCTCCGCTCTCAGGGTCCAACAATTCAGCCGCCTTCTGACGGCATCCCACATCTGTCTCGGATCGCCTTCATGACTCTCGTGAAATTGCTCACGCTCACCGGAATCGCCCTGCTGATCCTGCCCGTTCAGGCACAGGACAAGGCAGACGCGCCGCTCCCTGATGTGCGCAAGCTCATGCAAGAGGTCGAGCAGCACCAGAAGGAAGTTGACAAAATCCGCGAAAACTACACCTTCACGAGCGTGCAGACCATCCAGGACATCGACTCCGGAGGCCAGGTCAAGAAGACCGAGAGCGACGAGTCCGAAGTCTTCTTCGTCAACGGCCATCAGATTGACCGCCAGGTGAAGAAGGACGGCAAGCCGCTCGAAGGCTCCCAGGACAAAAAGGAGACCGAGCGCATCACCAAGCTGGTGCAGAAGGCCGAGAAGACGCCGCCGGACCAGTCCATGAATGGTCAGGAGGTGAGCATCACCAAGATTCTGAGCGTGATGGATGTCCGCAACCCCAGGCGCCAGCTCTACCACAACCGGCCCAATGTGGTTTTTGACTTCATCGGCCGCAAAAACGCCAAGACCCACGGCATTGCCGAAGACGCGTCCAAAAAGCTACAGGGTACCCTGTGGATAGACGAAGCAGACCGTGTCGTCGCCCACATGGATGTCAGCTTCGACGACAACTTCAAGGTCGGCGGCGGCATCGTGGCGACCATCCAGAAGGGCTCCAACTTCCACTTCGAGCAGTCGCCCATCAACGGCGAACTGTGGCTCCCAGTCGGCGCCGAAGCCACGGTTGCCGCCCGCGTCCTGATGGTGAAAGGCGTTCGTCAGCACTTCACCGAGCGCGACTACGACTTCAAGCGCTTCAACGTCCAGGCCCAGCAAAACAAAGCCGGCACCCATCCATTAAAGTGAAACCATGTTCGCCCGCCGCATCTCCATCCAGCGCATCGACTCCTCCGGGCAGGCACATCCTTGTCCCATCCGCCAGATCGACAACTTCGCCATGCGCAACTTCACCAACGATCCGGTCTTTGACGACACGCTGCCAGCCGCCGATGGGCTGCTCGAAGCCGGGCACCGCGTCCCGCTCGACCGCCTCCAATCTGCCATGGAAGACTGGTTTCGCCGCAAGGGCTATCTCAAAACAGAGGAACGGCTGGAGGTGAGGGAACTGGCTACCGCCAGTGTCAAGCGGCCAGAACGCCGGGCGACGGCGAGCTGACCTCCTGAACCAGCTCCGCCGCCGCCGCTCCGCCCCACAGCACGGACTCCGCCTCCCGGCGCGCCTTCAGTCCGGCCTGCACCTCACCGCCGGCCAGGTCCCAGAGCAGCAACTGCTCTCGCGCTGCTTCATAGCGCCCCCCGTTCAGCACCTTCAACATGGTGGACGAGGCCAGCCTCCCCGACCCCAGGTTGAAACAGAAATCCGTCAGCGCGTCGAACTGGCCCTGGGTCAGCGGCACCTTCACCAGCCATCCCACCGCCTGCTCCGCTCCGTGCACATCCACCCGCAGCATCGCTTCCGCCTGCGTCTCGCTGACTCCCTCGGAGAATTCCTCATGCGCCAGCAGCCGGTGGCCATACCCGATGGTTGCAGTTCCGGTCACGTCCGCATACACCCGCTCGCGGAAACCCTCCGATCGCTTGATCAGATCCAACCCAGCTTCACTCAATTGCATACGTCCTCTCGATCCGCGAACTCCATTCCGGAATCCGCTCCTTAACCGACGCTAGCAACTTCCGCGAATTAAACTGCAAATTTCATAGAGATTTTTCCTGCCACTGGCCGGCACCTGTCAGTGAGTAACAGCCTGCGCCTTCCCGCTCAGAGATTCAAACTCCAGCAACACAGCATTCAGCGCGTCGTCGAAGTTGCGGTCATGGGACTTTTGTAAGTACGCGACCTGGATTGATTGGGTAAAAGCCCACAAAATGTAGTGCGTCTTGCGGTCGTATACCACCAGCCGGAACATCGGAACCGGGTCGGATGCGCCGTTCACTTTGTTCACTTCCATTGAGTGCGTCGAGCCGCTCGGCGCTATCAGCTGCAGCTCCAGCACCAGATCAGCCTCCGCCGGATCGTCGACCAGGTGGTACTGCCCATTCGCCTTCAACCCAGCATAAAACTGGTTGTAACCGCGGCTTGAATCACCACTGAACGGGGAAGGAAACAGCCCGCTATCTGCCCCGCCGTTGGAAACAAAAATGTTCGTGCCCGCGCGAACGGCTGCTGGCACTGGCGCTTGCGGCGTCGCGGCCTGCCCCTGTGCAAGCGACGAAACCATGGTGAATACAACAACTCCTAAAACGGCCTGGAATCCGAAACCTGCCTTGCTCATTTCGAACCTCATTCAATATGCCCCATTCGATATTCAGGGTGCATATGCTCAACAAGACTCGGCCTCGTGGGTATTGGTTAGGGCGAACTCTCGGCGGGCATTCGAAGCAAGCACCGACGATTGCCCGCCGCGTGCAGTCGAATCCAAATCCACCGTGACAAATTGTCTATCCGCCCGAACGCGCGAAACCCGCCGCGCTCAATGGTTTAGCGCCGTTTGCACTAATCTTGGTGCAAAGTGTAAACGCCAGAAACAAAATGCTTTATCGGCATCAGCCCGGAAGACTTTACCTCTTTCAGAGAAATACCGACCAATTTGGACCGGATTTGTAGGTTTTCCCGCGACAATTTAGTAAAATTGGCAGATGGTGAATCGAACTGAAACTCGCAATACGAGTATCAAAACCCCTTTGGGGATTTGCATACTCGCCGGCGCTGCCACAGGTACGCTTGTCGCCATAATCACGACGATCTCTACCCCCGCCGTGCATGCAGATACAGAAACCAACCGGCCTGCAGCTGTGTGGTATTCCGCGCAGCCTGCCTCGCCGTCCCCCGTAATGGCCGCTGTGGCCAATCCAACCCCTGCTTCGCTGGCTCCTCAAAAACCCGCATCGGAGCTAGCGGCCACTCAGCAGTCTGTCCCCAACCAGGCCAAGGGCAAGAAGCACTTCAGCATCCTGCACGGATTTGCCTCCTGGTATGGCGGCGTATTCAACGGGCGTAAGACTGCCAACGGTGAGAAGTTCGACAAGAACGCACTTACCGCCTGCCACCCAACCCTTCCCTTCGGGTCGTTGGTCAAGGTAATTAACCGCGCCAACAAGCGTTCGGTGGTGGTTCGCATCAACGACCGCGGCGACCTGGGCGATGGCGACCGGATCATCGATCTCTCCTGGGCTGCAGCCAACAAGCTGGCCATGGTCCAGACCGGTGTAGTCAAGGTCGATGTTGAGGTCCTGAGCATGGGCCACGACAACACGTCAAGCAACCCTTAAACCACAGTTCAGACAAACAGGAATGGCCAGCCTCAGAATCTGTGGGGCTGGCCATTTTCTTTCGCGCCAGAAAACCTTCCTTATTGCAAGTCCGGAAGCTTGTACGGCCGTTGCAGCCATTGGCGGCCTTCATTCACGCAACCCTGGGTGTTGTCGTTGGTCTGCACGGCAAGCCGGTACTCGTTCACTCCCCGGTCGCGCTGCCCGGTAATGTCGAAGATCTTGCCAATCGCGATATGGCTCCAGCACTCGGTCCAGCGTGGCTCGTCATCGCCCCGCAGCGCGTCGCGATAGGAGTTGACAGCCGCCTGGAAGTTGCGCTGCGTAAACAGCAGTTCGCCAATGCGGTAGCTGGCCAGCGAGCTTTGCGGATTGGCATCGAGCGCCTTCTGAAACTCGGCAAGGGCCCCGGTGGTGTCGCCCTGCTGGACCAGTTGCTGGCCCTTGAGAATGGCGATGCGCACCTGCAGGTCGGGGGTCGACTTCAGCACCCAGTCGTTGGGATCGATGGAGATATGTCGCGGACGGCCAAACGTATCGACCACGTACTGCGTGTCTGTCCCCACCACGTCGATCCGCTGGTTCTCAGTCTTTCCGTCCGTCTCAATCTTGAGGTCCACCGGCATCCGGAACAGGTCAAGGTCCTGCTGAATTTCGCCAATGGTGCGGAAGCCCTTGTTGTTGCCCAGCCGGTAAACTGCATACTTGTCAGTAAACTGGGGCGCGCCGGTTCCGTCGATCCATTGCGAAAAGAACGGCGTCAATTGTTGCTGGCTCTGCGCCTCGGCCACTTTGACAAAGTCCTGAGTGCTCATGCTCTTGTCGGTATATTGGCTCAGCGCGCCCTTCATCGTCGCCAGAAATGCCTTGTCGCCGATCTCCCAGCGAAGCATGTGAAAGACCATCGAGCCCTTTTCCAGCGTTTCGGACTGGAACTCGGGCGAAAAGGGACTCAGCCGCGCATCGCTCGACAGTGGAGTGGTGTCGTAAGCCAGCGCTCCGGCGGCCACATCCTGCAACGCGGTGTGCATGGCATTCTTCCCGTTCTCTTCCTCCACATACATCAGTTCGCCGTAACGGGCCATGCCATTCGTGATCCACGCATCGCTGAGCGTCTTCGGGCTCACCTCAGACCCCCACCACTGGTGCGCAATGGTATTGGCCAGCAGCCGGATGCCGCTCTTGTCGGCAACACGTGACCCAAGAATCGCGGCCAGCTCCGGCGCCCAAACCGCGGGCAATGTATCGTCAGGAATTTCGACCACATTCAAGTGGCTGGTCTCCGCGGTTCCAAATGAGTCGGTAAAAAAGTCGTATTCCTTGGCTGCCGTCTGCGCCAGCTGATTGGCGCTGGCCTGGTGGCTCACCGTCAGGTACACCTTCACGTTGCCCGCGCCCGCCGTTTCCGGACCCACGTACCGCCCGGCAATCACCGTGCCCGGGAAACCCGGCTTATCCCACTTGAAGTCGAACTCGTCGCCCGGCTTGCCATTCGCCAGCGTCACCGACTTCGGCTTGCCCTCCATGCCGCTCGCAAACACTTTCATCCCCTGCGGCACGCGGAAGTGTATCTCGGCCGTAAAACGGTCGGTCATGTATCCGGTCATGGGAAACCAGCGCGCCGGATACAGCAGATAGGTGATCGGCTCCTGGATCGCCGCCAGCTTGAGCCCTTCCACAGGGCCGTCTTCGTTCCCGGTGATGATGCCGTCATAGACAAATGTCCAGCGGTTCACCTGGCCCTTTATGAAGGGCGCGCCCGGGGTTACGCGAATTGTCCCGTCCGCCGAGCGATCGCCGGTCAGCAGCTTGCCGGTTTCGTCGGTAATTTTGGTTACCTTGAGCGCCGGATGAAACCCGAACGCCGCCAGTTCCATGGTCTCCGGCGCGGTAAAGCTCACCTGGGTGGTGGCCGTCAGGTGGTGCGTATTTGTGTCGATCTCGGCATCGATCACATAGCCGGTAATATTGAGCGCCGCGCGCTCAACCCGCTGTCCCCAAAGCTCCGGGCCGAAGAGTACAGACAGGGACAACAGTCCGGCCGCAACCGAACCAACCAGAAACCTGAATCGCAAATTCCGCCTAGTTTCACGCATCGCAGTCATTATCGCAGTCATTGGCCGTCTTTCGTAACAAACGCTACCGGGGAGCTTCCCGTCTCTTATCTGAGATCTGGATAACGATAAACACATTCGTGGCAAGCTCAAAACTTCTCAGCGGAAAGGCTCTCCACCAGGGGAACAGCTCGAATCAGCTCCAAAGTTACTGCCGCCACGCGTTCGATGGCGCCGGTGTGCTCGTGAGCTGGGTCAGCCTGCCGCGAACGCAGCAGAACCCCAATCTCGCTCAGCTCTTTCTTCATGGACTCGCGAGCATGCCCGTCGGGTAGCAGGCGCTCGAACTGTTGGACGATATTTCCCGCCGTGAAGTCATTCTGAATCAGTTCCGGCACCACCCGCTTCCCCGCAATCAGGTTGGCCATAGCCACATGCTGAACGGTCACCACCCGCTTGGCGATAGCGTACGTGATGGGCGATACCCGGTACACCACGACAAACGGGTTTCCGATCAGAGCTGCCTCCACCGTCGCCGTGCCGCTCGCCACCACGGACATTCGCGCATGGAACAACGCCGCCCGCGCGTCATCGACCAGCCTCACAGGCAGTCCGGACCCGCACCGCTGCACGAGTTCGCGAACTGCCTTCCTTTGCGCTTGGTTCAATGTAGGCGCCAGCGGGATCAGGAACCGGTATTCGCGGTTGGCTTGTTGCACGAGTGCCCGCGCCGCCTCAAGCATCTCCGGCAGGTTGTCTCGAATTTCCTTGGGACGGCTTCCCGGCAGCAGCGCGATCCAGACCGTCGCGGGGTCCAGTCCAATCTCCTCGCCGTAGCTCTCGCGGCCAATTGCCGGCTGAGCCAACTCCGCCAATGGATGCCCCACGAACTCCGCCACCACACCGCGCTCGCGATAGAAGGCCTCCTCAAAGGGAAAGATCACCAGCATCCGCGTGACATATTTCTGCACCAGCTTGATGCGGTGCTTCTTCCACGCCCAAAGCTGCGGGCTCACGAAAAAGATGACCGGCACGCCCAGCCGATGAAACTCCTCGGCCAGCTTGAAATGAATATCCGGAAAGTCGATGAGCACGGCCACGTCCGGCCGGGCGGCACGAGCAGCCTGCTTCAGTTTGCGAAACTCCCTGTAGATTCGGGGAAGATGGCGGATCACCTCGGTTATTCCCATTACTGCCATGTCTTCCGACCGCACCACGCGCTTGAGCCCCGCGGAGACCATGCGTTCCCCGCCCATGCCGAAGAAGATCCCCGCCTGCCCCACGGCAGCCAGCTGCCGCTTGAGCGCCTCAATCAACAGCGCGCCATAGTACTCGCCGCTGGCCTCGCCGGCCGAAATGAAGATAGTGGGGGGCATCGATTGCGCTTGCGTGGCCTCTCAGGAATCCCGGATTCCATCATAGCGGGGGGCGCTTCCCCGCGTGCGGACTGCGCGCAAAGTGGCTTGTGTTGTATATATTGGGTCGATGCGGGCTTGGCGTCGGCTTCCAATCTATGTGCTGTTGCTCGTCGGCGCGGCCTCGTGTTCAGTCGATGCAAGGGCCCAAACGAATGGCCAACAGCTTTCCGAACCGCGCAACTTCAACGCAACCGCATTCGGCAGCCGCATCGAACTCGGCCCCAACTGGCTCTTTTCCCCTGGCGACAACCCGGCATGGGCGTCGCCCGCCTTCGACGACAGCCACTGGACCATTGTCAACAGTGAGAAAAATCTCTTCGACTACGGCATTCGCGACATCCCTTATGCCTGGTATCGCGTTCATCTTCATCTGCGCCCCGACACGCGCGATTTGTCCTTGGCAACCCAGGCAGTAGACGGCAGCTACCAGGTCTTCGCCAACGGCCGGAGTATCGGCGGCGATGGGGATGTGGCTAATGCGGAATATCGCACGCAAACCCGCCTGATTGCGTTTCCCATTCCCGCAGGCCTGCTTAGCCCTGACGGTTCCCTGATCATCGCAATTCGCTTTGCCGTCAATCCTGCTGGAAGCCTCGGCGCTGGCACCTCCACTCCCATTGACTCCAACAGCGGCGTGTATCTGCTGAGCGGCCCTGGCGCAATTCGCGAGCAAAGCTATCGTTCCGCGCACACCGCCGGCCCCCCACTGATTCTCTGCGCGCTCAGCTTTCTCATTGGCCTCGTAGCCCTGTCCCTGTTCGCCGCGCTGCACAGCCAAACCGAGTACCTCGCGGCCACCGCCTACCTGTTCCTCTCAAGCTGCATCTTCTTCACGGACGCATGGATGATCCTCGCCGACCGCACCCATTTTCGCGTTTGGTTGACATATACAATCTTCGGCGCCTGCAACTTTGCCACCATTGAGTTCATCCGCCTTGTCCTCGGTCAGAGGCGCACGCGTTGGCTCGTGGGCCTTGAGGTGGCCGTCGTGCTGGGCGCGTACTGGGCCCCATTGGCGGACTATGCGGTGGGAACCTTTTTCCTGGGCTTTGCCGGCTTTTTTGCACCGATCCTCCTCGTCAACCTGGTGCTGCTCTACCTGTTGGCGCGCGCCTTGCGAGAGGGCAATCTCGAAGCGCGGGTACTCCTCCCCGCGGTCTTATTCGAGAGCTTCTATCGATACTGGAGCTTTACCAAATTCCTGGTCTTCTACCTCCACTTTTCGCGCCGCTACAGTCCCCTGCCATCGCTCCACGCGGGGACATATGACATCCACCTGGGAAACCTTTCCGACTTCCTCTTCCTCATCGCCATCCTCCTCTTCCTCGTCATCCGCACAGTAGTTATCGCGCGACGCAACGCCCAAACCGCAGCCGAACTGGAAGCCGCGCGGACTGTCCAGCAGGTACTCATACCCGAGGAAATCCCCAGCGTCCCAGGATTCTCAATTCAATCCGTATATCGCCCGTTCGGCGAAGTCGGCGGCGACTTCTTCCAGATCCTGCCCACCAAAACCGGCGGCGTCCTGGCCATCATCGGCGACGTAAGCGGCAAAGGCATGCCCGCGGCCATGACGGTCTCTCTTCTTGTTGGAACTGTGCGCACGTTGGCCCACTTTACCGAAAGTCCCGGCGAAATCCTCACCGCCATGAATACGCGCATGCTCGGCCGCAGCCACGGTGGATTTACCACCTGCCTGGTTCTCCGCGCCGACGCCGACGGAACCCTGACAATCGCCAACGCCGGCCACATCGCTCCCTACGTTGCCGGGAAAGAAGTCTTGATCGAAAACGGCCTGCCCCTCGGCCTTGCCGCCGATACAACCTACGCGGAAACGGCGTTCCGGTTCATCCCCGGCCAGCAACTCACTCTCATGACCGACGGCATCGTCGAAGCCCGCGACAAGTCCGGTGCGCTCTATGGCTTCGACCGCGCCGCAACCCTCAGCAACCAGACAGCCGATGCCATCGCCGAAGCGGCGCAGGCCTTCGGGCAGGATGACGACATTACCGCGCTCACCATCGTTCTGCTAAGCTGAGAGCGCTTTCCCCGGAACAAACCTTAGCCAAAATCTGAAGCAAAAAACTGAAGGAGGATCCACCATGAACTTCTGGAAGACCACAGCAGCTTGTTGCGTTTTGGGATTAACCACGTTCCCCGCGTCAGCCCAAATGAAAAACCCCCTTCCCGCCGGTCCTGCAGTGGGGACCACCGCAACCCCTGCCGAAGCATTGGATTCCCAATTGAGCCTGATTGAGTTGGAGATGATGGGCGCAGTGAAGACGATGCCCGCTGACAAATTTGACTTCGCCCCCAGCCAGGCGATCTTTGTGGCATCGCAGAAGACGGAATTCCCCAAGGGGGTCCGCACCTTTGCGCAGCAGGCTACCCATGTGGCGGAAGCCAACTATTTCTTCGCCTTGACTTTCAGTGGCCTCAAGCCCGATGTGGACGTGCGCGGACTTGAAAAGCTGACGAAAAAGGAAGATGTGGTCGCCGCGCTCGCCGGTTCCTTCGCCTTTGCTCACAAGGCCGTGGCGACGCTCACACCGCAAAACGCCTTTGTCGTCATCAAGTCCCCGGAGCCGGGATTCGCGACCAACGCCACCCTCGCGGCATTCCTGGTTGCGCATGCCAACGACCACTACGGGCAGATGGTGGAATACCTGCGCATGAACGGGTTTGTGCCGCCGGCCAGCGCCCAATAAAAAGGCGCATCTACAAAGACGGACGTGCCAGTCTATGTCGATGCGCCTCTATACTCGCGAAGAGTTCTGAGCCGCTTACTGCTTGGCAGCCAGCTTCTGGGTGGCAATGCTACCGGCAGCGCCATCCTTGTCAGCATCCTTGACCTTGGCCCAGAGCGCACGAGCCTGCGCCTGGTTCCCGGCAGTCGCATACAGGTCGGCCAGATCAAGCTGCGCCACGTTGGCGGAAACCGTCTCAGAAGGCTTGGCAATCAGCTGATTATAAATGTCGATGGCCTGCTGGTTGCGTGCGGTCTGCTGGTAAACCCCTGCCATGGCAAGCTTGGCCAGGTTGGAGAGGTCGTGATTCCACGATCCCTCGGCAATCTTCAACTCGGACTCAGCCGAGGCAGTCTGCCCCAGTTCCTGGTAGGTGATGCCCGCAAAATAATGCGCTTTCGCGCCCTCAGGCAGCCAGCCAAACTGTTGGGCAGCCGCGACAAATTGCTTGTTCGCATCGCGTGAGCGATCGGCCGCCGTGAAATAGATCCCGGGACCCAGCGGCTGTCCCGGCTGGGCAAGCGTGGCGCCGTAAGTGTCCAGGGCCGCGCCCAGGGCGGTATCGGCCGCTGCAGTGCGCGTATTCAGGAAGACGAGGCCGCCAACCACCAAAGCAATCAATACAACAACTGCAATAGCCCAGCGAACTACGCCGGAGCGGTGCCCGCTGAGCCAGCCAACGCTGGTCGCAGTAGCCTGGGCAAAAGTGTCCTTCTTCAGTGCATGACGGGTTTGAGTGTCCACGGGGTCTCTTCTTGTCCTTCGTTGATTCGACTCGGCAGGGGGGCTGTACGGTCTTCGGCACTTCCACTGCAACCTTACTAGTCTATCAGCGCGCCAAGAGCAGCGTCCACCGGGACTCCGATACTCTGAGGCTGATTTACCGATTGCCTTCGATTTTCGGAGACCGCAAGGCCCGGATGCGCTCAATGGCGCTGTTCAGCACCGGCTTTTCTCGCGATTGCTGCAGCCCTTTGTCGACCAGCGACTCAACAAAATCGATGACCGTAAGCCCGCGTGCCCCGGCTTCGCGGACAATATCGTCGGAGATGGTAAGCGTAACTTGCATGATTGCGTCTTCTCCTGCCTGGTTCATCGGCGGTGGTTCACCTGTCAACAGTCCGAATTTCCACTGACCCCTGACAGCTGATCACCGTCCACTGACTTGCCCTTCCCGACCGGGGGCGATAGGCTAGTTGCATGTACGAAGACTTCCATGTAACCGATCGCTGGAGCGGCGAAGACCTGCACTGCCGCTGGAAGGGCACCTTGGTGGCCATCGCCACCCGCCACGCTGACGCAGTAGACGTGCGCTACGACATCAACGGACGACCCATGTGGATTGCCCTTCCCCTGGATGCCTGGGCCCAGCAGAAAGAGCGTTCCGGCAAGGTCATCACCGACCAACTGGCCGTACAAATCGCCGGCCGCTACCTGAAGCAGATCATCGAAGAAGGCTACGACTCCCGCCGCGAGATCTACACCATGGCCGTCTCCGAAGTGCTTGAGCACCTGGATGTCGTGGTCGAAGAAGCCACCAAGCTGGGCGCGATGCCCACACTGCCAGTAATTGCGTAGCACTTCCTTTTGCTGCATTAGCACGCGCGTGGCATAAACTGATCCCGGTCGAATTGTCCCACGGAGTTTGCCATGAAGCGATCGTCTGCCTTCGCACTCCTCTTCTGCGCATTCCTTCTTGCAGTTCCTGCGCTCGCAAAAGTGACGGTGACGCGATCCGTTTTCGAATTCAATGAAAACAAGCGAACCTACTACTGGTTCGTGCCGGACGTCCCAGGTCCGCTGCCTCTCGTGGTCCTTCTGCATGGATCCGGAAGAGACGGCGCTGTGATGGCCAACGCCTGGAAGGATCTGGCGGCGAAAGAACACTTCATGATTGCCGCACCGGACGCCTATAACTCCGCGCTCTGGGAAACCCAGGACGACACGCCTGAATTCTTCCACGCCTTGGTGGACCATGTCCGGGCCGTGCATCCCGTGGACGATTCCCGCATCTACCTGTTCGGCCACTCCGCAGGTGCATCCTACGGCTTGATCCTGGATTTGATCGATTCGGAATACTTCGCCGCAATTGCAATTCACGCCGGCGCGCTGGGCCCGGAAAACTACCGATTATTCGAACAGGCGACACAGAAAACGCCCATCGCCATCTGGGTCGGCAGCAAGGACCTGAACTTCCCGGTAGAAGATGTCCTGGCCACAAAACGGGCCTATGAAGCACATGGTTTTCACGTCGATGTGCATGTGCTTCAGGGCCAGACTCACAACTACGACAACTTTTCAGAGGAACTCGACAACTATGCCTGGTCATTCCTCAAGGACAAGAAACTGCCCGCACCCGAAACACCTAGCCCCTCAGTCCCTTAGTCCCTCGTTCGTTCCCTGCCTTACTCGTGCCTCAGCGCCTCCATCGGCTGTACGCCCGCTGCACGCCGTGCCGGGATCCAGCTGGCCGCCAGTGCCACTGCAAGCAGCAGCACCACGCCGCCCGCCATCGTTGCCGGATCGTTGGGCTGAATTCCGTAAAGCATCGACTTCACCAGCCGCGTCAGCAGCAGAGCGCCACCCACGCCGGCCACGATCCCCGCGCAGGCCAGCCAAGTGCTCTCGCGCAGAATCATCCCGCGCACCTGTCCAGGCTGCGCGCCAAGCGCCAGGCGAATCCCAATCTCGTTTCTGCGATTGGCCACTGTGTAGGCCATGATTCCGTAGATGCCGACGCAGGCCAGCGCCAGCGCTAAAACGCCGAACCCTGCCGTCAGAGCGGCAAACGCTCGCTCCATCTGCATATTGGCGTCAATCTGCTCCTGCTGCGTGCGAATATCGACAATCGGCAGATCACGATCGGCCTGCTGCACCACATGGCGCAGCGCGGGAACAAGCCGAGCAGGTTCCATCTGCGTTCGAATCGCATACGTCATCCCGCCCACCTCCTTTTGCTGCACGTACGGCATGAAAAACTGCGGCGGCGCAGGATCGCGTAGACGAGCATACAGCGTGTCCGCGCAGATGCCAACAATCTGCACCCATTCTTTCGAGTCGCGGTCGGCTCGGAAACGCTTGCCCACCGGATTCACATTTGGAAATCTCTCCTTTGCAAGAGCCTGGTTGATGACCGCTACTTTCTGCGAGGTCGCGGTGTCCTGAGGCCCAAATCCGCGGCCAGCCACAATTGGAATGCCCATAGTCGGGAAGAACGAATTGCTGATGACGTTCACGTCTTCGGCGCCACTGTGATCCCCCTTCTCCGGTTCGCCTTCCACAATGAAGTCATTGTTCGACATGTTGTCGGCAAGGTAAGCCATCCAACTCGGCGCCACGCCTTCCACTCCGGGCAATGCCGCAAATCCCTGCTCCAGACGCTGATGCAATTGCACGTCCTTGCCCTGGTCATACCGTTTCGCTGGAGGGTCCACTTCTAACAGAATCAGGTGATCGGTCCGGAATCCAACGTCGATGGAATTGAGGGCAAACAGCGTTCGCAGAAACAGCCCGGCGCCCACTACCAGGAGAGTTGAAAGCGCAATTTGAAACGCCACAATCGCCTTGCCGCTCAAGCCTCTGCGTCGGCGCGTCGTGGTCTGCGCGCTCTCCTTCAGGCTGCTGCTCACTTCTGCCCGCGCCGCCAGCCATGCCGGCGCCATGCCAAAAATCAATCCCGTCAGCAGGGTAATGCCGATGGAGAATCCGAATACACCCCAGTCCATCGAAACATTCAGCTGGTTCTGTTCCCATGCATTGGCCATCAACCTCGGAATCACGTTCCGGCCCAGGTAGCCCAGCACCAGGCCACCTGCGCCGCCAATCCCTGCCAGCAACAGGCTTTCCGTCAGCAACTGCCGCAGTACTCGTCCCCGCCCCGCGCCAAGCGCCAGCCGCACGCTCATCTCCCGCTGTCTCTGCGCTCCCCGCGCCAGCAACAAATTGGCAATGTTGGCGCAAGCCAGCAAAAGCACAAAGCCGGTCATGCTCATCAGCACATACACCGGCTTCGTGAACATCTGTGCGGCAAAGCCCAGGCCACGGCTGCCGTCTTGAACTACCAGGCGGGGCACCGTCTGATCGGGCTTCATAGCGATAGTTGCCCGTGTCGCCGCGCCCAGTTCCACATTTAACTGAGCCTGGGCCTCAGCGTCGGACACGCCCGGCTTGATGCGCCCCGTAATGTCGAGCCACCAAAGGTCAGGATCATCGAGCAGACCCCCTTTAGAACCCTTGGGGTCAATCGTCGGCTGCATGCTGAGAGGAACAAAGATATCCGGTGATGACTGCACATTCTTTGCCCCGGTGAACCCTCGCGGAGCAACGCCGACAATGGCGATCAGCGCCTGATTCACTCGAATTGTCTGGCCCACAACCGCGCTCGACCGATTGAACGCGCGCTCCCAAAGCCCATCGCTGATCACCGCAACTGGGTTCGCCGATCCAATCTTATCGTCAGATGGCTCGATGTTCCGCCCCAGCTGCGGCCGCGTCTCCAATACATCAAAGTAATTGCCCGAAACCATCCCCACCACGGTCCTTCGGGCATTCCCCTGCACCGTGGCATTCATGCTGTCTTCGTTGTAGGCCAGCAGATCCTGCATTACCTGGTTGTGTGCACGCAGTTGCTGATAAACCGGATAAGAGAAAATCGCCCCCAACATGCCCGAGCCATCCGGCGCCGGGTCGAATTCGCCCCACATGCTGCTCACCGCATTGTCCTTCCCCCCAATCCAGCCCAGCTTCCGCAACTGTTCCGCATGCGGCACGCCCAGCCGGTCGTACAGAAGGCTTTTCGCGACTGAGAAGATCGTCGTGTTCGCCCCAATCGCCAATGCCAGGGAGATCGCCGCAATCGCGGTAAACCCTGGACTCTTGCGCAGAATGCGAAGTCCGTAGCGCAGATCCGCCCCAAACTCATCCCACCAGCGCAACCCCAGCGACGCCCGCATGCCCTCTTTGTGCGTGACGGCTGTGCCCAGCGCAATCCGAGCCCGCCGAGAAGCCTCAACCGGAGAGTGCCCCGCACGAATCAAGTCCGCCGTCAGCTGTTCCAGATGGCAAGCCAGCTCCGCCTCCATCTCCGCTTCCAGCCGATCGCGTTGGACAACCGCCCGAAGCCACGACCGTGGCTGAGCAACAACCCGTCCCAAAACCGTCCTCAAACCCATAAAGCCTCCACCCGCCAAAGTCGGTTAGTCCCTAAGTCCCTAGTCCCTTAGCCCTGTGCTTTACCTGTTCCCTATTCCCTGTTCCCTATTCCCTGCTTCATTCGTGCCTCAACGCATCCATCGGTTGCACCCTCGCCGCACGCCGCGCCGGAATCCAGCTCGCCGCCAACGCCACCACCAGCAGGATCAATACTCCGCCGAGCATCGTCGGAGGATCGTAAGGCTGAATCCCATAAAGCATCGACTTCACCAGACGCGTCAGCCCCAGTGCCGCAGCGACACCGACCACAATCCCCACCCCTGCCAACACCGTGCTCTCGCGCAGAATCATCCCTCGCACCTGTCGCGGCTGCGCGCCCAGCGCCAGGCGAATGCCGATCTCATTTCTCCGATCAGCCACTGAATACGCCATGATGCCGTAGATGCCCACGCACGCCAGCGCCAGAGCCAGCAGGCCAAAGCCGGCGGTGAGCGCGGCAAGGGCGCGTTCCATGCGCATGCTCTCGTCAATCTGCTGCTGCTGAGTGCGAACATCTTCCACGGGGAGATCACGATCAATCTGGGCCACCGCCTGCCGCAGCGCGGGAACGACGGCAGCGGCGGGAAGATGTGTTCGAATTGCGTAGGTCATTGAACCGACGTCAGGTTGCTGCATAAACGGCAAAAAGAACTGCGACGGCGAGTCTTCACGCAGACTCGCATAGCGCGTATCGGCGCAAATACCCACTACCTGAATCCATTCGGGCTTCGCCGGGTCTCCCGTTGTGAATCGCTGGCCGACGGGATTCCCATGCGGGAAGCGCATCCGCGCCAGGCTCTGGTTGATGACGGCCACTTTTGTCGAGGTGGCCGTGTCCTGGGGCCCAAAGCCGCGCCCCGCAACAATCGGAATCCTCAGAGTCTCAAAGAAGTCGTTCCCCACTTCGTTGTTCCGTTCGCCATTTGCCTTGCTGGAATCGGCAATCTCCTCTTCAGTCACAAAACTCATCATGCTCGTGAAACCGGAGAGGTACAGCGTCGACATGGGCGCAACCGTCTCCACACCCGGCATGGCCGCCATGGCCTGCTCAAGCCGCTGGTGAAGCGCAATATCCTTGCCGGCGGGATAGCGCTGCTGCGGAGGGTCAATATCCGCCAGCAGCAAGTGGTCAGTCTTGAAGCCGGCATCCGTCGCGCTCAAGCCAAGCACCGTGCGCAGAAACAGCCCGGCGCCAATTACCAGCAAGGTCGAAAGGGCAATTTGAAAGCCCACTGTTGCTTTGCCGCCCAGTCCTTTGCGCCGCCGCGTTGCAGTTTGCGCGCCCTCTTTCAGGCTGCTGCTCACTTCGGCTCGCGCCGCCGACCACGCCGGAGCCAGGCCAAACAACAGCCCGGTCAGCAACGTCAATCCGGCAGCGAAGCCAAATACGCCCCAGTCAAAATGAATTTCGATCTGGCCCAGCGCCCAGCGGCTCACGAGCAAGTTCGGGAGCGCATTCCGGCCCACGTAGCCAAGCACGAAACCGCCCGCTCCACCGAGGGCAGCCAAAAGCAGACTTTCAGTGAGCAATTGCCGCAAGACACGTGCTCGCCCCGCGCCGAGTGCCAGCCGAACACTCATCTCCCGCCGCCGCTGCGCTCCCCGCGCCAGCAGGAGATTGGCCACGTTGGCACAAGCCAGAACCTGCACGAGTGCCACCAGCACCATGAGTAGATTTATCGGCTGCTTAATCGCGTCCATCTGGTGCAAGCCACGGCTGCCATCGGCCAACACCACACGCGGAATGGTCTGCTCTGCCTTCAGGGTCATCGTCCCGTGCACGGCGGTCGCCAGTTCCACGTCCAACGCGGCTCGAATTTCTTTCTCCGCGGTTCCAGCCTTCGCGCGGCCCATAACCTCGAGCCACCAGTTATCGGGCTGCCCAAGGAGCGATGCTTTGCGGCCCCACGGCGCGACAAGGGGTTGCATGGCGAGCGGCAGGAACACATCAGGCGATTGCTGAACGCTCTGTGCGCCGGTAAACCCGCGCGGGTTCACGCCCACGATCGTCAGAGATGCCTGATTCACTGTGATTGTCTGGCCCAGCACAGCCGGGGAGCGGCCAAACTCCCGCTGCCATAGGCCATCGCTGATGACGACAACCGCAGCTTTTCCTGGCGCGGCGTCGTCGCTGGGCTGGATCGACCGTCCCAGTTGCGCCAGCACCCCAAGCGCGGCGTAGTAGTTGCCGGAGACCAGTTCCGCGACGACGCGCTGTGGATTGCCGCGAACCGCCGCCGTCATCGGGAAATCCTTGAAGGCGAAGATGGTCTGCAATGCGTGGTCATGCGCCTGCAGCTGCTGGAAAACCGGGTACGAGAAGCACTCGCTCTTCATCCCCGCACTGCGCGTGTTGAATGAACTCCAGTAACTCTGCACTGCCACGTTGCCGTCGCCATCCCACCCCAGAAGCCGCAACTGGTCAGGGTGCGACACGCCCAAACGATCAAAGAGAAGCTCTTTAGCGATGGAAAAGATGGCCGTGTTGGCGCCGATTGCCAGCGCCAGCGAAGTAACCGCAATGGCTGTGAAGCCCGGGCTCTTGCGGAGAATCCGCACGCCAAAGCGGAGGTCGGCCCAGAACTCGTCCCACCAACGCAGACCGAGGGAGGCGCGCATGCCTTCCTTATGGACTTGAGCCGTACCGAGGGCGATACGGGCGCGGCGGGCAGCCTCCGCTGGAGTTTGGCCGGCGCGGATCAGGTCGGCGGTCAGCGCGTCAAGATGGCAGGCGAGCTCGGCATTCATCTCCTCCTCCAGCCGATTGCGTTGGAGCACGGCGCGGAACCAGGAACGGGGGCGGGCAACAATTCGAGCAGAAACTGAACGGAGACTCATGGCTTACACCCCTTCCGGCGTGGCGCTCAGGATGGTTCCGATAATCCCGGCCATGCGGTTCCATTTGCCGGTTTCCTCCACAAGACGGTCGCGGCCAGCGGCGGTAAGACGGTAGTATTTGGCGCGGCGGTTGTTCTCGCTTTCGCCCCACTCACTGGCGATGGCGCCCTGATGCTCAAGCCGGTAGAGCGCTGGGTAGAGCGAGCCTTGCTGGACCACCAGTTCCTCGCCGGAGATCTGCTGAATGCGCAAGAGAACGCCGTAGCCGTGCAGGGGTCCCAGCGAGACGGCTTTCAGAATCAGCAGGTCCAGGGTGCCCTGGATCAGATCGTTTTGCTTGTCATGCGTCATCCCTGATCTCTCCTAGTCAATCTAGGAAGAAGATACAAAAACTCTCCTAGGCTGTCAAGGAGAGAGGCGGATCGAGCTGGAAGAAAAGACCGTCACGCTCGGGGCCGGGTTGCGATGGCGGGGGATCCGGGCCAAGAGTGCAGGTGGTCCGACTCGGCCGGAACAGAGCCCAAACGCAGAAAAGCCCTGCTTCTTAAGCAGGGCTTTTCTGTTCGATATTAATGCCGGCGATCACCTAATCTCCCA
>Ga0302319_10005019_pt1 | contig 26869 bp, 27 predicted proteins | sample Bog_T0_2_FD_203319 | JGI IMG/M metagenome (GOLD analysis project Ga0302319, IMG submission 203319) | Peat permafrost microbial communities from Stordalen Mire near Abisko, Sweden - Bog_T0_2 | ecosystem: Environmental > Terrestrial > Soil > Wetlands > Peat | place: Sweden: Abisko, Stordalen Mire... | reverse complement strand
CGCGTGGATGGACAGCGCGGAAATCACGGATAAAGTCCGTGACCCCTTGTTCCGTCAGGACAACATCGGCATGATGCAGGGCCTCTCGGGCCTGTGGCAGATTTTCGTGCGTCAGGGCAGCATCCCGGCGGCTCATGCAGACGAAAGCCTGGCTGCTCTGGTAACGCCGTTCAACACCGTAAAGACTTCGCGAGACCTTTTCGAAACCGGCCGCCACGGAATCAATCTGCTGCTGAAAGAAGCGGGCGCTACCTCCGGCACCGTGCAGGAACGGATGCTCGGCCTGTTAGCCGGCGGACCCACCCTCGACGATTCCGAAGCTCGCCTCGAAATGACGCAGGAAGAACAGCGCATTATCGAGGCGCAGAAGCTGCTTGCGCCCGATCTGCTTTTCGACCTTGCCGACAACCTGGACGGCGTCACCAAAGGCGGCAAGCTGAACGCTCAACTGGCCTCGCGCCTCGCAGCCCGGGTCGCCGATATTCAACTCCCTCGCAATGCCATGACGGGCGCGGAAAAGAATGCACTCGCCTTCGGTTTCTATGTCGATAAGCACGTGGAAGACGAACGGAAGCTCAACCTGCGCGCTCTCATCGATAAGGCCGCGAAAGATCCCGAGCGCCTCAAAGACGTGAGTGGACAACTCGCGCCCGCTTTGCGCGACACCATCGTCGGCTACAACTATGTGCACTACGCCCCGCCCGGAGCGCAGATCCTTTTGACCAATCCCCTGTTCGTGCGCGGCCACGATTTTGTCGGTATGCAGGGAGCTAACCGCAGCTGGCACGATACTCTGCGCTATGAAGGCGGCTGGCCGAATAATGCCGGCGGACGTCTGGTCGGTTCGTTGATCGGCCTTCCCTATGCGCTGGCAGAGGCCGAGCAGAATTTCCTGATTCCCACCCACACGCAAGCGCTGATCTGGGGCGATCTGGTGCCGCAGATGATGCTGACGGCCCGCACTCCCCGGTATTGGACCGTGACACCGGCGCAGGTCCACTGGGTCGGTTTACACATGCGTCTGACGGAGTCTCTGATCGCCGAAGCCGCCCTGAATCCCGCGGCCCGTGATGACCTGTATACCGCCGTCAACCGGGTTGCAAGCCCGCAGCGCGCCGCCAATGTAATGCAGACCATCGCGGAAGGCGATGCACATAGCGCGATCGGCCAGTTGACCCCCGCTGAGATCTACGCCGTGGCGGAACTGGTCCCGTCTGAACATTCGAGCGGCCCCGCCGCTACTGAGATCGCTCATCTGAAAGCGCAGCTTCCCGATCAAATGAGTCCCGCGGCCATCTCTCATGCGTGGGGGTCGCCCAAACCCACGCTGGCTACTTCATCGCGTCCCGAACTTCTGAATCTGCGTACATTCCCCACCCTGATGGGCTATTCCAGCCGGATTATGGCCGAGAGCTGGGAGTCGAATTCGCTCTACTGGGCGGATGTAGCCGACCAGTTGGGGACTTCTCCCGCGCAGCTCAACGTCCTGATTCCAGAATGGACGCAAAAGGTAGTAGAGCGGATTTTCGCGTCGCATCTGGAGGATTGGCCCGCGTTGCTTCGCAGCCTGCGTTCGGTCGGCGAAGAGCTACGCACGCCGGGCAACAGCGCGGCAGCGGCACCTACGGGTAAAAGCGGATCTTAAAGAAACAGGAGCGGATCGATCGATGACAATTGCGGGATTCACGAAGGGTTCAGGAAAGATTGGCCGGTATGCGGTGCCGGCAGTCCTACTATCGATGGCCGGTGGCGGCGCCTGGGTCTTCGCCCAGGAGGCCCGTACGCCTGTCTTCCGTTCCAAAGTCGATCTGGTGGTCCTGAGCTTCACCGTCACGGACAACAAGGGCAAGTACGTGAACGGCCTGAAGCCGTCGGATTTCAAAATTCTGGAAGACGGAATTCAACAGAAGCTGGCTACGTTCTCAGAGGGCAACCGCCCCGCCATGGAGATTCTCGCCGATGGCTCGCTCAAAGCAATGGCGCCCGCCGAGGCCGAAGCGCAAGCCAGTGGTGCAAACGTCATCCCGGCCCCCGGTGAAAACAAATCAGACGCCTTTGTAGGCACCAACGTCTTCGTTCTGTTCGATACCAGTAACTTCATGTATCACGGCTTTGTCTACGCCGAAGATGCCATCGCCGATTTCGTGCGCGGCCTCGACAAATCGGATTCCGTCGCCGTTTATACCTTCAGCCGCAATCTGTCGCGCGCCGCCAATCTCACGAACGATCGGGGAGACGCCATCTTCGGACTGCGCAAGTCCGTCGCGGGTGACGACACAGCCCTCTACAACGGCTTACTGCTGACGCTGCGCGATGCCGCGAAAGTTCCTGGACGCAAAGTCATTATTGTGTTCTCAAACGGTCCGGATAACGCCAGCATGGTGGCTCCCGATGACGTTCGCGCCGTTGCCGAGGACGAAGGTATACCGATCTACGTCATTTCGACCAACGACGTGAACAAAGATCCGATTTCGAGCAATGTCTTCAAGCGAATTGCCACGCGGACCGGCGGCAAAGCTTATTGGGCGAAAACCTGGCAGAAACAAGTGGAAGCGTTCGAAGCCATTCGCGAAGACCTCGGCAATTCCTACACCGTTACGTACTACCCTCAGGCCAATCCGAACGAAGGCTTTCGCAAAATCGATATTCAGATCGTGACTGACACCGGCAAGCACTACCGCGTGCGCTCACGCCCCGGCTACCGCCCGCGGACTTTCTAAGCGCCAACTTCCTAAGCCCTTTTTTAGCTGGGCCCGACCGTGTGGACTTCGAAGTGAAAGCGATCGGGTGGCAGATGCGCCGCCGATTCCGGGGACATCAGAGCCCACGTCTCATACGCCGCGCCCGCCAGCCGGCTGTTCAGGAAGAACAGAAACTGATCTGAGCAGCAGTCGATAGGGGGTGGCTGCCGAAATGTCAGCCGCATTCCCACAGCCCGGTTCAGAATCACTCCCTGCGTCGGCACTGCTTTGTCTCGCAGCAGATCGACGAAACTGGCCCTCGCCGCATGCGGCCAGATATCCCGTGAGAGCAGGGGACGAAGATCGCTGGTGGCGCCGAACGTAATCTCACACTGCCGAATCCATTCAAGGACGGAATCGCCCCAGGCCCAATGCGACAGCAATCCAAAGTATTGATCGGCCAGATGCAGGGCGAGATCCAGCTTCCGGTCGCCTGACCCACCGGCAGAATCGTCCGCCAGAAGATCTTCCATTTCGACGATCGCGCTGGCTCTTTCGACTACTTCTTCCCGGCTCAGATCGTCAGGAATGCTCCTGACCAGCAGCGGCGGCAACTCGTGGGTGGTTCCACCCGGAACTTCCACATAGCGGCGTTCCATTCGTCCTCCCATCTATTCAGACGTCAGAACATTACATCTCTGTTTCGTTGATAGCACGAATCAGCCCAATGTCCCAACTGAAAGGTGCAATCAGCTCCATCATTACTACTTATCGGATGTTATGGAATGTTATTCGATGCTATTATGCGCGCGTGACCGAAAAAGCTCCGTACTCGATTGGACTCGATCTGGGCGGCACCAATCTGCGCGCCGCTGCCATCAGCCGTTCCGGTGAACTGCATGAGCGCGTCGAAGGGCGCACTGCTTTCTCCGAAGGCCGCGAGGCCATTCTCAACGATATGGTTCATGCCATATCCGACCTTAGAACGCGCTGCGGTTCCTCCGATCTGGCCGGCATCGGCGTCGCCGTGCCCGGTTTCATTTCGCTCAAAGAAGGAGTGATCCGCAATTCGAATAATCTCGCGTCACTCGAAAATTTCCCCATCCGCGACGAACTGAGCCAGCGCTTGAACGCCGCCGTAGTGCTCGAAAACGACGCCAATGCCGCTGCGCTCGGTGAGAAATGGATGGGCGCGGGCCGCGACGTGGATGACCTGGTACTCCTGACGCTCGGCACCGGCATCGGCGGCGGCATCATATCGGAAGGCCGAATCCTGCGAGGCTCCCTCGGTATGGCCGGCGAACTGGGTCACATAACCGTGGTGCCGAATGGCAATCCCTGTGGCTGCGGCAATCGCGGCTGCGTTGAAAAACACGCTTCCGCCACTGCCATCGCGGCTATGGCACGGATGCTCGGCCTCGGCGACCTTACTTCGAAACAGGTCTACGATCTCGCCCTCTCCGGCAACCAGAAAGCCCAGACCATTTTCGTTTCCATGGGCCAGGCGCTCGGCATCGTGCTCGCCATGTTGATCAACACTTTCAACTTTCCGCTCTACCTGATCAGCGGTGGCCCCCTCGCCGCCTGGGACCTCTTCGCTCCCCCCATGATCGAAGAGGCAATGCGGCGTTCGTTCACCTTCCGCGACACCTTCGAATCCAAAGCTACGCGCGTGGAGAAGGCCCAACTCGGTAATGAAGCCGGCCTCTATGGCGCCGCTTATTTGCCCTGGCTCGACAAATAAGCTCAGCAAGTAAACTTTCAGCGCTCCCGAAATTTCCACAGAATCTGCCGCAGAAAGCCCAACAGCAGCGGCGAATCCCGTCTGGTCAGCCTCAATCGCCGTATCCATCTTCGGATCTTCTGCTCCGTCGATACCGCTGTAATGCGGTTCGTGTAGCCCGATTCGCGCAGCACGTCAATCAACATCTTCGTGAGCTGCTCCGCTTCGACGCCCTCTATCGCAGCGTCCTGCCGGGCTGTTTTCTGTGTCGCCGCGGCATCTTGTATTAGTATCTCTTCGCTTCGAATCAGCTCATAGAGACACACCGCTACCGCCTGCCCCAGATTCATCGACGGCGTGCCGGGCACCGTCGGAATGCTCACCAGCGAATGGCACAAACTCAAATCTTCATTCGACAGCCCAAACTTTTCCGATCCAAAAAGCAGCGCCACCCGTCCACCGAACTGCCGTACCTTGGGCATGCCTGCATCCAGCCTTTCGATCGGCTGCTTCAACTCGCGCCGCTGTGCAGCCGTAGTCCCCACCACCAGTTCGCAGTCGCACACCGCTTCGGCCACCGAAGTGAACACCCGGGCTCCCTGAAGGACGTGCGCGCCCCCCACCGCGGACACGGCTTCCCGGAACGCCAGGTCGTAGGGATTCACCAGACGCAGGTCCGCAAATCCGAAATTAGCCATGGCGCGCGCGGCGGCGCCGATGTTCAACGGGTTACGGCTGGCGATGAGGACAACAGCAAGATCGGAGGCTATGTAACGATCTTGCCACGAAATTCGCTCCGCTTCGCCCCTTAGTGTAGAATCAGAAATTTGCGCATCCCATCCGGACATTCCTTTCCGCGAAAAGGCTGTTTCAGCCATAAATTCGCGTCCGCGATGCGCGCGTGGAAGCTATAGTGGAGGAAGTATGGCATCGCCTGTAGAGCAGAAGGTTAAGCAGATCATTGTCGAGCAACTTGGTGTGGATGAAAGCCAGGTAGATAACAAGGCTTCGTTCGTCGATGATCTCGGCGCCGATTCTCTGGACATCGTCGAACTCGTTATGGCTTTCGAAGAAGCCTTCGAGCTTGAGATCCCGGACGAAGACGCCGAGAAGATCGCCACCGTCGGTGACGCCGTCACTTACATTGAGGGCAAGAAGAAGTAAACACCTCCCCGGCGTACCGCCCGAAGTTTCCGCTGGCAACGATTCTTCGTTGGCAACGCTTTTTCGCTGGCATTCCTGGTAAGGAGACGAATTTATTCCTCGCAGAGTCGTAGTCACCGGGGTTGGCCTCGTGTGCTCGGTCGGTGCCGACCGTGAGCGCACCTGGAAGGCTCTACTCGCCGGTACGTCGGGCGTTAGCCCCATTGAGTCCTTCGACGCCACAGCTTTCAATTGCCGAATCGCGGGCGAAATTAAACATTTCGATCCCACCGATTTCGTCGAGAAGAAAGAAGTCAAGAAGATGGGCCGTTTCATTCAGTTGGCCATCGCCGCTTCCGTTGACGCCCTCAACCAGTCCGGCCTGAAGACCACGCCCGAGACCGCCGAACGCATCGGCGTCTATATCGGCAGCGGCATCGGCGGCTTCGAAGTGGTCGAGCGCGAACATCGCAACCTTCTTGAACACGGTCCGCGCCGCATCTCGCCCTTCTTCATTCCGGCCCTGATCATCAACCTCGCCTCCGGTTATATTTCGATTCGCACCGGAGCCAAGGGACCCAACTCAGCCACTTCCACCGCCTGCACCACCAGCGCCCACTCCACCGGCGATTCCTTTCGCATCATCGCCCACGGAGATGCCGACGCCATGATCTGCGGCGGCACCGAAGCCTGCATCACCCCCCTCGGCATCGGCGGATTCGGGGCCATGCGCGCCCTCTCGCAGCGCAATGACGACCCCTCGCACGCTTCCCGGCCTTTCGATAAAGATCGCGACGGCTTCATCGTCGGCGAAGGCGCCGGCGTCCTCATACTCGAAGAACTTGAGTTCGCTCGCGCCCGCGGCGCCAAAATTCTGGCCGAGATCGTCGGCTACGGCATGTCGGGTGACGCCTATCACTTCACTGCTCCTCCGGCAGATGGCGACGGGGCATATCGTGTGATGCGCAACGCCCTCCGCGACGCCGGTCTGGTTCCGGAACAAATCGATTACATCAACGCGCATGGCACATCCACCGAGTTGGGCGATCATGCTGAAACCGTAGCCATCAAGCGCGCCTTCGGCGATCACGCTTACAAGCTCGCAGTCAGTTCGACGAAGTCCATGACCGGACATCTGCTCGGCGGCGCCGGCGGACTCGAGGCCGGCATCACGGTCTGCGCCCTCGGTGACCAGATTGCGCCCCCCACCATCAATTACCAGACTCCCGATCCGCAATGCGATCTTGATTACATTCCCAATCACGCGCGCCGCATGAAAATCGAGTATGCTTTGAGCAACTCCTTCGGCTTCGGGGGAACCAATGGCGCTCTCATCTTCAAACGCTTCTCCGGCGAATAACCGCCCGCGGAATCTCCCATGAAAATCGTCGTCGCGATTAAGCGCGTACCCGCGCGCGACAGCCAGCTCAAAATCAATTCGACAGCCAGCGGTATAGAGGAATCCGATCTCTCCTGGGAGATTAACGAGCCCGACGCCTACGCCCTCGAAGCCGGTTTGCAGCTTCGAGATAGAGTCTCCGGCGAAGTCATCGTCCTTTGCGCCGGTCCCGAAGCCGCCACCCAGTCCATTCGCGAAGCTCTCGCCAAAGGCGCCGACCGGGCGATTCACATCGAGACCACATCCAGTCTCACGGCCGACCCGCTTACTCTCGCAGGCATGATGGCGAAGGCTCTCGAATCCGAGAAGCCCGACCTCATCCTCACCGGCCTGCAATCGGACGATCTCGGATATGGACAGACCGGCGTCATCCTCGCTCAGCGCATGGGCCTGCCTCACGCCACCCTCATCATGAACATCGAGCCGGCAGGCACCGGCATTCAGGTAAAGAGAGAGCTCGAAGACGGCTGGTTTCAGAACGTCGACCTACCCCTCCCTGCCCTGCTCACGATCCAGTCCGGAGCCACTCGTCTTCGCTATGCCACTCTGATGGGAATTAAGAAAGCGAAGACCAAAGAGATTCGCAGGGTTGCAGCTTCTGACGTGAATGACCCCGCGGCACCGCGCATTCGCATCAACTGCATTTCACTCCCGGAAAAAACCAAACACTCGCAGATCTTCGACGGTCCTGCCAAAGAATCGGCGGCGAAACTAGTAGACAAGCTCCGTTTTGAGGCCCGCGTCTTATGAGCATTCTCGCCATCCTCGAACAGCGCGACGGAGTACTGCACCGCATGTCGCTCGAGACCCTCGCCGCCGCTCAGCAGTGGGGCGCCGAACTGAACGTACCCGTCTTCGCCGCGCTACTTGGTCCAGGTGTCGATGCCGCGGCGCAATCGATCGCTGCATACAAACTCGAACGTATCCACACTATCGATCACGATCTGCTGAATGATTACACTCCCGACGGTTACCTCGCTGCCCTGAAGCCTTTGATCGAGCAGCACAAGCCGCGCTACGTCGTCTTCCCGCATACCTATCAGGTGCGTGACTTCGCTCCCGCTCTGGCCACGGCACTCGATCGCGTCCTTGTCAGCGATGTTATTTCGCACCGCGTGGAAAACGGAGCCCTCATCCTCACCCGCCAGTTCTTTCAGGGCAAGATCAACGCCGATGTCAGCTTCGAAGGTGAGGCCCCGTACTTCGCCTCTATTCAGGCCGGGGCTTTTCGAGCCGACACCCTCCAACCCGGCTCCGCAGCCATCGAAAAAACCACTCCTGACATCAAACCCGAGCAGATCCGCAGCAAGCCTTCCGAGCGCTTTCGCGAATCGCAGCGCGCAGTCGACCTCACCGCCGCCGACCTCATCGTCTCCGTCGGACGCGGCATCCGCGACGCCGAAAACATCCCGATAGTTGAGAAACTCGCCGCGGCCCTCGGAGCCGAACTGGCCGCCTCCCGACCCATATGCGATGCCGGCTGGTTACCCATGGAACGCCAGGTAGGAAGTTCCGGTCAGACCGTCGCCCCGAAGCTCTACCTCGCGGTAGGAATCTCCGGAGCCATTCAGCACCTCGTCGGCATCAAAGGTTCCAAAACCATCGTTGCGATCAACAAGGATCCCGAAGCACCCATTTTTGAAGTGGCTGACTACGGCATCGTAGGCGATCTCTTCGAAGTAGTCCCCGCCCTCATCGAAGCCCTGCAGAAGAAATAATCGCCAAATACCGGGGAACCAAAACCCTCCTGCCGGTGTCCTGCGTATAGGGCCCCAAATCCACTCAGAAAGTGGGACACATGAAGCGAACCCTCGCCGCCATTTCTTTCACCGCTCTGCTGTCGAGCGCCCTTTTCGGCCAAACACCTGCACCCAAACTCACCTTTGACATCGCGGACGTTCACGCCACACTCCGCACCAACAATCCCAATCTGTTCATGACCGGCGGCGTTCTACGCAGCGGCCGTTATGACCTGCGCAAAGCCACCATGCTCGATCTGATCCGAACCGCATGGAACGTCGACCCCGCCATCGTGATCGGTGGCCCCAACTGGCTCGAAACCGACCGCTTCGATATCGTCGCCAAAGCCCCACCCGCCACCTCGCCCGACAACATCCGGCTCATGCTCCAGGCCCTGCTGGTGGATCGCTTCAAGCTCGTCCTGCACAACGACATTAAGCCGATGCCGGCCTTCGCTCTGACGGTCGGTAAGACCAAACCAAAATTAAAAGAAGCCGACGGCCCCTCCACCGGCTGTCAGGCACAACCTCAAAACCTTCCGCAAGGTACCGTTGCGCCCGTGGTGGTCGTGTGCCGCGGCATCACCATGGAGGAGTTTGCACGCACTCTCCGCGGATTTGGCGGAGACTATCTGACCAATCCCACAATCGACTCCACCGGACTGTCCGGCGCCTGGGATTTTGAACTCAAATGGAACTTTCGTGCGCAGCTTCCGCAAGCCGGCGCGGACGCAATTACTCTTTTTGATGCCCTCGAGAAGCAACTCGGTCTGAAGCTGGAACTGCAGAAAGCTCCGGCTCCGGTGATCGTCGTGGATAGCGTGAATGAAACGCCGTCTGCCAATTCTCCGGAAGTCGCGCAAGCCCTGCCGCCTCCCCCGCCCGCCGAATTCGAAGTGGCGGATCTTAAGCTCAGCATGCCGGACGCGCAGCCCTTCGGCAGAGTGCTGCCGGGCGGCCGCCTCGAGCTGCAAGGCTTCACGCTGAAAATGCTCGTCGCCTTTGCTTTCGAAGTCGATGCCAACACCGAAGATATTCTCATCGGCATGCCGAAATCAGCGGACTCCACCCGCTACAGTCTGGTCGCGAAAGCTCCCTCGGCTGCCGGCGGCACCACCAGCGCACCGCAAATCGACATTGACGATCTTCGGCTGATGCTCCGTGCGTTCCTGGCCGACCGCTTCAAACTCGCAACGCATAACGAAGACCGGCCCGTGTCCGCGTACACTCTGCTGTCGGCCAAGCCGAAGCTCACCAAAGCAGACCCGGCTAATCGCACCGGCTGCAAAGAGGCTCCGGCCGCGCCCAAAGATCCGCGCGATACCAATCCCGCGCGCTCCCGGCTCATCACCTGTCAGAACATGACGATGACGCAATTTGCGGAACAGTTACAGCGTCTGGCGCCCGGCTATATTCACGTTCCCGTTCTCGACAGTACGGGCATCGAAGGCAACTGGGATATCACTCTGAGCTTCAGCACCGCCGGCTTCATTCAAGCCGCAGGACGAGGCGGCGGGGGCGGAGCACCATCCGGTGACGCACCTACCGCGTCTGACCCCAATGGCGGTCTCACTCTTTTCGATGCCGTCAACAAACAACTGGGCTTGAAACTGGAAATGCAGAAGCGTCCGCTGCCGGTCGTCGTGATCGATCACGTCGAGGAAAAGCCGACCGACAATTGAACCCAGGTCAGCGTAAAGGCGCTGCCGGTATCTGCCGCTAAGTGACTTCCACTTTACCGTTCTCCGGCACGGAGACCCTGACGCTGATCGCTTCCGCGATTCTGCTGAAGGTTTCGTGAGGATTGGCTCGGAACATGGCCCGAAGATACCCGGAGCGCTCGACGGACAAGGAATAACTTCCTGGGTTGATACCGCTGAATGAATACACCCCGGCAGCATCACTGGTCGCAGGGTAAATAGGCGCCGGCGATGACCCGGCATCCATCCGCTGAAGGGTCAGTCCTGCCTTACGAACCGGTTTCCACTCCTTATCCCTGACGTGACCTTCGAGACTCGCTCCATCCCCAGCCGACTGCTGAGCGAACGCGGCTACAACGGAAATCAGCGCAACAAACAGGAGCTTATACATTTCGATTCGCTGTAGTCATTCTATTGCCTTTCCGAAGAACGAAAGTGATAGTCTGCATTCATGTTTCGACGTATTCTGATCCTTCTCATCAGCGCCATTGTGACCGTCAGTTCGGCACTCAGCCAGCAGCCGCGGGCCTTTAGTCCCGCTGACAAGTCCGACGTGGAAAAGGTAGTGCGCAGCTACTTCCAGGCCTTCACCGAGAAGAACTACGATCAAATCCGTGATCTGTTCCAGGCGCCCTTTGTCAGCTTTGGCGGACAAGGCTCGGTGCTTTCATACAGCCTCGAGGATGCTGTAAAAAACTATCAAACAATACGCGAATCTCTCAATGGAACAGTCTACGCCGCAAGCAAAGCGGTCGAAATGCGCATCACCGCGCTTAATAACGACTCCGCTCTGGTGAATATCCACTGGCAGCGTTTCAAAACAGATGGCTCTCTGCTCAACGAAGGATCAGAGTTTCAGATCGTGTCGAAGGCTTCGGGAAAATGGAAAATCTGCGGCTCGATGGGGCAGAATTTATCAGACTTCGGCAAGCAATATTAAGAGGAACTTTCGGCCGGACTCTCGACCCCTTCGAAACTTCCATCCCGAGCCATAGTCAGCCGTCGTCCTCGCCAGATAATCGTCTTCCCAAAGAACCCTAACACCCAATTGGCAAAACTGGCGACGCCTTCCACGGGTAGCAGCCACCAGTAACGTCGCACCAGCGGGTCTCCCAACGTTCGCACTCCGATATGCCAGTCCACCGCCAGCCGCAGACCCACCGCGGCCAAACTGACTGGCCAGAGCCTGTGATCGATCAAAAACAGCAGCAAAGAAATCGCGTAAGTGCGGGTAAATAATTCGCCCACATATCCCCACGGACGCGACCGCCGGGTGCTCTTCGACCAGCGCAGCCTGTGCCGCCAACTGCTCGCAAAGCTATGTCCGCCGATAGCATGGGCAATCACGCTTCGAGACAGAATTACTGTCCTTCCGCGCTGGTTCATCAGATTGCCCATCACAAAGTCTTCCGCCAGAAAAAGCTGAAGATGCTCCAGACCGCCAATCGCATCGAGATCGGCTTTGCGTGTAGCGATCGTACATCCGATCGCGAAGTCCATCCCATTCAGCAGCCGCGCCGTGATTAAACCGCCGAAGAACTCCGTGTTCAGTCCGATCGCTTCAATGAGCGGCCAGAATCCCTGTCCCGGCACCGCTCGATAAGGGCAAGTCACCAGCGCTACATTCGGTTGCTCCAGTTCGGAAGCAATGGTCTCGAGCGCATCCGGCTCCAGCCCGATATCGCTGTCGCTCATCACCAGCGCTTCGTATCGTGCCGCCGGCGCCAGAGCCCGCAGGCTCCAGACTTTGGCGTTGGGCAGCGGTGACGGTCCCGCTACAATCAGGCGGCTCTCGATGCGGGGATACTCCGCCATCACTCGCCGCGCGACCGCAACGGCCGGATCCGTTATGTCATGAACGGAGAGAAGAACTTCGAATAGCGGATATCGCTGCTCGAAGATACTACGCAGATTCGCTTCCGTGTCATCAGCCGCCCCGTGCAGCGGCCGGAGTACCGACACGGGCGGGAGTGTCTTCAGATGAGGAGCGCCGCTCCTGCAGTAACGTGCTGCTCCCCGCAGCGCCAGAACGCAGTAAACGACGGACCCGGCCAGTAAAATCAGCGCAAGATATTCGAAAAAGGTCACCGTTCGGGATTGCTACTCCAGATCCAGTCCGGATTCCTTCAGCGCGCGCCAGCCGCCATCCAGAGAAATCACGTCCGTATAGCCCATCTTCTGCAGATTATCCGCTACCAATGCTGAACGGAAGCCCCCTCCGCAATAAAGCACCAGCTTCGTGCTCTTGTCCGGAAACCGGCCTTCCACATCGCGCTCAATAATGCCTTTGCTCAGGTGGACCGCGCCCTTCACATGCCCGGCTTTCCATTCGCTTTCTTCGCGAACATCCACCAGCGTGTGGGCATCGCCATGTTGCAGCAGCTCTTTGTACCCACTGATATCCGTCTCGGGAACGCGCGCCTTCGCGTCATTCACAAGTTTGAGAAACCCCGCACTGTGGTCCATTTGTTTAATCTACCCTCCGGATCCTCGCTCCTACCTCGGCCAGCCGTTCCTCAATCTTCTCGTACCCACGGTCGATGTGATAAACCCGATCGATCACCGTTTCGCCTTTGGCCACCAGCGCAGCCAGCACCAGTGACGCACTGGCCCGCAGGTCCGAGGCAATCACGCCCGCGCCCGTCAACCGGCTTCGCCCCGCCACAATCGCCTGCCGTCCATCGAGGCGGATATTCGCCCCCATGCGCATCAGTTCCTGCGCATGCATGAAGCGATTTTCGAAGATGGTTTCCGTGATAATCGAAATCCCTTCGGCCTGCGTCATCAACGCCATGTACTGGGCTTGTAGATCGGTCGCAAACCCCGGATACTCTTCTGTGACCATATCGGCTGGGCGCAATCCTCCGCCGCTGCGCACGTGCAGAGTGGTGTCATCGATCTGTTCCACCGTGACGCCGGATTCACCCAGCTTCGTGTTAAACCCACTCAGATGTTCCGGTACGCAGCCGGTCACTTTCAGATCGCCCCCTGTGATCGCGGCTGCAATCACGAAGGTGCCGGCTTCGATCCGGTCCGCGATAATCTCATGCGTGGCGCCATGCAGTTTGGCGACGCCTTCGATCCGGATCAGGCTGGTGCCCGCCCCTTCGATCCGCGCTCCCATCTTCGTCAGCAGCGCCGCCAGATCGGTCACCTCAGGCTCGCGCGCCGCATTCTCAATAACGGTCGGCCCATTAGCCAGAACTGCGGCCATCATGATGTCTTCCGTGCCTGTCACCGTTATCCGGTCGAAGACGACATGAGCGCCCCTGAGCCCTCCCTCCGGCGCCACGGCTTCCACATAGCCGTGCTCCTGGGCGATGGTAGCGCCCAATTTTTCCAGCCCAGCCAAATGCATGTTGATCGGGCGTGCCCCAATCGCGCAGCCGCCCGGCATCGAAACCCGCGCTCGTCCCGCCCTCGCAACCAGCGGACCCAGCACCAGACTCGAAGCTCGCATCGTCTTGACCAGCTCATAAGGAGCTTCCGGCGAAAGAATCTTTTTGGTCGTCAGGCTTACCTGCTGACCTTCGATCTCCGTCTCCGCCCCGATATCCACCAGCAAACGCTGCATCGTCCGAATGTCCCGAACCTGCGGAATCCGCTTCAACACAACCGTGTCTTCAGTCAGCAAGGCAGCCGCTAAAGCGGGAAGCGCGGAGTTCTTCGATCCGTTCGTTGCTATCGTGCCGTGGAGCGGAGCGCCGCCCTCGATCACAAACTTATCCATTCGTCCTTGTCTCTTTTCCCCTGTGTTCGTGGTTGCGGACCGCTGCCTGAACGCTGTTTCCCGCCTCGCTCAGCATCACGGCGGCCTCTTCATACGCGACCCCTGTTACCTGCATGAGAATCCGTATAGCCCGGTCCAGCAATTTGGAATTCTTCGGCTGCACGTTCACCATCAGGTTGCCCCGCACATAACCGAGCTTTATAAAGGCTCCCGTCGTCAGCATGTTCAGCACCAGCTTGGTCGCAGTGCCTGCCTTCAGACGCGTCGATCCGGCAATTACCTCGGGACCAGCCACCGGGGTGATTGCGATCTTCGCCCGCCGGCTCAATTCCGAATCCGGCGTGCAACTGATTCCTATAGTCAATGCGCCCAGCTGATTGGCCAGATCGATCGCTCCCAGCACGTAAGGAGTGCGCCCGCTGGCGGCAATCCCGCACACAACGTCTGCAGCCGTCACCCCACGCAGTTCAAGGTCACTCGCCCCAATTGCGGGTTCGTCCTCGCTCGTTTCCGTTGCGCGCGACAGAGCCCCTTCCCCACCGGCGATAATTCCCTGCACCCACTCCGGCGGCACGTTGAACGTCGGGGGACATTCCGCCGCGTCAAGCACGCCTAATCTCCCACTGGTGCCTGCGCCGATATAAAACAACCGCCCGCCGCGCCCGATCGCTTCCACAATTCCATCGACGGCGCGGGCAATATGCACGGTCTCGGCGTTCACCGCCTCGGCTACATGGCGGTCTTCGGCATTAATTACCCGCAGCATCTCTTCTGTCGAGAGCTGATCGATCGTCGCCGACGACGGGTTCGTTTGCTCGGTCATCAGGGAGCCGAGTTCTGAGCCTTTTGGGTCCACTCCGCTATTGTCTCGTGTAGCACTACACTGTTGCTGGTAGTGACGCTTCGCGTCACTATAAGAAGGGGAAAGGGTGTTCGAAGGCCAACCGATTGAAGTGCGCTATGCCACCTGCCTGCGGGACACCGCGGGAAATCCCGCCCACGCCGCCACCTGGTTACGCCGCCGCCTTGTCATACTCGATCGCGAACTGCTTCGCAATCCCGGCGAACACCGCCGCATCCTGGTGCATGAACTGTTTCACTTCGTCTGGTTACGGCTGGGCAATCCGTCGCGCCTCGAATGGGAGCATCTTTTGAAGGAAGAATGGCGCCAGGGTGCCCGCGGCGAAACCGGCTGGTCAGCCGAATGGCGCAAACAAAACCTCACTGCCCGCGATGTCCGCCAGCGTTCCGTGAACTGGCGCGCGTATTGTTGCGAAAGCTTTTGCGATACGGCAGCCACACTCTATGCCATTCCGAGGGATGGGAATCACCCCGAAAATACCCTCGCCGCGAGATGGCAGCGGAGACGCGCCGCCTGGTTCCACAATGCTCCCGCCTGTTTTCGCGTGTAGCCGGGATCTAAATTCAGCGAATTCTTATGCAAATCGTGGCATTTGATACGCTTTTTGCGCGATAATTCTAAATCACACTGGTTGCATATGTGCCCTCGCTGCAAATCTAATGCCCTGATGGTTCGTGATGCCAGCGGATGGGAGCGCATCGCCATCTGGTTCACCGGCAAACGCAAATACAGGTGCCTGCTCTGTTACACGTCGTTTCGCGCGCCGGATCGCCGGAAAAATTCTCGCCACAAAATCGTGCCGGGCGCTGAAACCGGAAAGAGCTGAGTTGCTCGCGTTATTCCCGTTCCGATACGAAACGCATGTTCCAAATCGCCGTTTCATCCTGAAACAGCGCGCCCATTCCAACTCGGTTTCCAACGCATAAGTCCTTCACTGGCAGTTTTTTGCCACTGCTAAAAATTTGGCGGCCTCCGTGCAATCTAACTGGCGGAGATAACATGACTACCAGCACGGAAACTCAAACCAAAACCCCCGCCGCAGACTGCATCAAAGACATACCGATGGAAGCGCGGGATGTTCGGGATCAGTTGGTCGTTAAGCATCTTCCGCTCGTCAGGGCTATTGCCGTTCGAGTCTATGAAAGCCTTCCCGTTCACGTCGATCTGGACGATCTGGTGCATGCCGGAATCATGGGCCTCTTCGATGCCGCTTCGCGCTACAACGATGCTAAGCAGGTGAGCTTTCAAAGCTATGCCAAACACCGCATCAAAGGCGCCATTCTCGATAGCCTGAGAGAGATGGACTGGGCTTCGCGCGATCTCCGGCGACGCCACAAACAACTCGAATCCGTTACCCGCGAACTCTCGGCCGTAATGGAGCGCACTCCCACCGAGGCCGAGATCGCCGACAAAATGGGGATGAATATCGATCGCTGGCGTCAGGTCGCTATCGAACTCCGCATGGTCGGTCTGCTCTCGGCGTCTACCCGTGCTCCCGAAAGCGAGAATCAGAACACCCCTGAATTCCCCGCCGCCCCGGATCTGAACCCCGATGTTCTGACCGGACAAAGCGAACTGCGGTCCGTACTCGCCAAGGCCATGCAGACTCTGCCGGAGCGGCACAAAATGGTCATCGAACGCTACTATGTGGGCGGAAAGACCATGCGCGAAATCGGCGACTCAATGGGAATCAATGAAAGCCGCGTCTCGCAGATTCATCGCGCCGCGCTCGACAAGATGGCGATCAATCTCCAGGCCGTCGGCATTCATTCAGCCGACACTCTCATTTAAGTCAGAGCACCTGTTCCAGCAGTCGGCGTAGTTCCGCGACTTCTTCTCTTAGCCGGCTCACCTCGGCTTCGAGGGCTGCCAAACGGTCCTGTGAAGACTCGCGTGCAGAAGGAAGCTGAGCCAATGCCTGCGCATCGCCCTGACCAATGACCGCGCCACCCAATGTCTGCGCAAATCGCGCTTCCTTCATCCCCGGCGAGGGCGCGAGCCTCTGGACCAATGGGCCCTCGGGCCGGTCCATCATCTTCTGCAAGACCGTATCCGTCTCTTCCAGATCGGCAAATTCGTAGAGGCGCCCAGTGCGCCCGCGTACCTCGCCCGGTGTCTGCGGACCCCGCAGCATCAGCACACAGAGAATCGCCGTCTCACGCCGTCCCAGGTTCAGTTTTTCGACAAAGCGCTGAGCGTATTTTGCTGCCCGGCCGCCGGATGTGATCGTTGCCGCATAGCCACGCGCCCGCAGCACATCGATCGTGGCCAGAACATCGTTGTCGGTGTATTCCGAAACCGGCCAGCGATTCGATTTTTGATTGCAGGCAAGAACCAGAGCGTTCAACGTGAGTGGGTAATACTCCGGCGTCGTCGTTTCTTTTTCGATCAGCGACCCGAGTACACGGATTTCCGCGGCATTAAGATCGTCATTCATTCGGCTGCAGAATCTTCTCCGCCAGCGTGAATTTCAGTGCCTCAATCCCCTGCCCCGTCACGCTGGATATCTCGTAGAACGGCAGGTTCCGGGCGGTTGCGACGGCGCGCAGTGCCTCCACTTTGGAAGGATCCTGCGAAGCGTCCATCTTACTGGCGAGAACGATCATCGGTTTACGGGCCAGTTCCTCATCGAAGCTTTCGAGTTCCGTGATCAGCGTCTCGAAGTCGTGAATCGGATCGCGTCCGGTCTCCGACATATCTACCAGATGGACCAGCAGACGCGTCCGCTCCACATGCTTCAGAAACTGAATACCCAGACCGCGTCCTTCGTGAGCGCCCTCGATAATACCTGGAATATCCGCCACCACGTAGGAACGCAAGTCCGGCATCTGGACCACACCCAGATTCGGTTCGAGAGTTGTGAACGGATAATCGGCGATCTTCGGATGAGCCGCTGAGATTCGCGAGATCAGAGTCGATTTGCCTGCGTTCGGGTACCCGACCAGCCCGACATCGGCCAGCAGTTTCAGTTCGAGGCGAAGCTTGCGGAAAACTCCCGGCGCACCTGGCTGGTGTTCGGTCGGCGCCTGATGAGTGGATGTCGCGAAGCGCGCGTTGCCGCGTCCTCCATGGCCCCCGTGAGCCGCGACCCACTCCTGTTTGTCTTCGGTGAAATCGAAGAGTTTCTCGCCCGTCTCCTGGTCGTAGACAACGGTGCCCACCGGAACCTGGACCATCATGCTCTCGCCTTCGTGACCGGTTCTCTGGCTACCTTCGCCGTGGCGACCGCGCTGGGCCGTGTATTCGGGGTTGAAACGGAAATGCAGCAGCGTATTGCGATGGATGGTGGCAACCATCGTGATATTGCCGCCATCGCCGCCGTCCCCACCGCTGGGTCCGCCGCGAGGGACGTACTTCTCGCGCCGGAACGCGAGGCAGCCATTGCCGCCATCGCCCGCCTTGACGGTGATGATTACTTCATCTACGAACAGAGGTTACTCGACCGCTTTGACGCTGACGAACTTGCCAATCCGGCCCCGATCGCGAAACACGACAACGCCGGTGATCTTGGCGAACAGGGTATCGTCTTTGCCCCAGCCCACGTTCTCGCCGGGCTTGAAGGGTGTGCCGCGCTGCCGGACAATGATGGAACCGCCAGGGACCAGTTGACCGCCAAACACCTTCACACCAAGCCGCTGCGCGTTGGAATCGCGCCCGTTTTTAGTACTGCCTAAACCTTTTTTATGCGCCATGAACTATATCGCGGATGCGAACCTCAGTGTAATCCTGCCGGTGTCCCTGCGTGCGTTTGTACTGCTTCTTGCGCTTGAACTTGAACACCAGAATCTTATCGCCCCTGTCGTGGGCCGATATGGTGGCATTAACCCGCGCGCCGGTCGCGCGGTCGCCCGTCAATAATCCGCTCGTTTGTTCGCCATCGGCGAACAGAGCCACTACTTTGCCGAGAGCGATCTCGGCGCCAACGTCGCCGGTCAGTTTGGGAACACGGATCACATCGCCAGGGGCGACGCGAAACTGTTTCCCGCCGGTTTCGATAATTGCATGCATGGGAACTTAAACCTCTTCAGGTGGGCGAACCGCCAAAACCTTGATTTTAATACATGGACCCTCACGGACGCAAATCTCGCCGAATAGCTCACCCAATACGGCCCCACCCGCTAAACTGGTTATGAAGCATGGCCACAGCCACGTCGGTTCGGGATTCCCTCACACAGCGCGGCGTTCGCCTCACCCGGCAGCGCAAGATTCTATTGGATCTTCTCGATAAAACCGGGCTGCATCTCGACGCCGAGCGGCTCTATCAGCTAGCCAAAGAGAAAGACCCGAAACTCAACCGCGTCACGGTTTACCGGACGCTGAAACTCCTCAAAGAGGGCGGCCTGATCGACGAACTGGACCTGATGCATCAAGCGGGCGAGCAGCATTTCTACGAAACCCGCCGCAAGCAGGAACACGCGCATATCATCTGTCTCGGCTGCGGCAAAGTGGAAGAGTTTTTCGGTGAGCCGCTGTCACGCCTGCGTAAGCAGATCGAGAGTCATTTCGGATTTCAAATCGTTCTCGCGCGAACGGAAGTCGGCGGCTACTGCTCGCATTGCCGGACGATCCGGGCCCAGCAATTTGAACAGGCGGCAAAGGCTACCCGACCCGCTTGATGACACCCAACCCAGCCGGCACAGCAACACTCTCGGTAGTCGATCCCAATGGCCGCAAGGTCAGCGTGCCGCTCTATCCGTTCCCCTTTCGCATGGGGCGTTCTTCGGATAACAACCTGATCCTGCGCGATAGCCGCATCTCGCGCAACCACGCCCAGATCAGCCTCGATGACGGCCACTTTGTACTGGAAGACCTGGGCAGCAGGCACGGTGTCTGGGTCAACGGCACACGCATCGACAAGACGCTGCGCCTGACCGGTAGTGAGCGGGTCGAGTTCGGAGTGCCCGACGGATACCAGGTTCACTTCGTGTTAGCGGGCCAAGCCGAGGAAACCCCGCTGGTCAAGGCGAAGATCCCAGAAAGTGGGCGCGCCGGTACCACCAATCTTGAGAAGCTGAGGGCGGTCCTCGAAGTCGCTCGTTCGCTGCAAAGTTCTTTCTCGACCGACGATGTTCTCAACACCGTATTAGATGCCGCGCTGGCGGTTACCGGAGCCGAACGCGGCTTCATGATGCTGCTCGATGAGAACAACGAGTTGCAGATCCGCTGCACACGCTCGCGGGCCGGCGGAGAGCTGCCTCCTGACGATTTGCGCGTCCCCCGGCGCTTGATCCTGCAAGCCCTCGAAAGCCGCCGGGACCTGTTCTCGATGTCGTTTGACCCCACTGCGATGGACGGTCTGTCGCCGGGCAATACGATCATGGATCTCGAGCTGCGCAGCGTCGTATGCGTGCCCCTGGTCCGCGTAAACCTGAGCGCGGGCGCCGCCACACAGATGTTGACCGCGGCCAAGTCCAACGCCGGGGTCCTCTACATGGACTCGCGCATTACTGCGGTCGATCTGGCCGGCGGCAATCGCGAACTTCTGCAGACTCTGGCCATCGAAGCTTCGACCGTTCTCGAGAACGCGAGGCTGCTGGAAGAGGAGCGCGCCCGTCAGAAGATCGAAGAAGAGCTGGATGTCGCTCGCCGCATTCAGCAAAGCCTGTTACCGCGCAGCCTGCCTTCCGAGGGCTGGTTTGTCGTACACGGTTCGAGCGAAGCTTCGCATCAGGTGGGCGGCGATTACTTCGACGTTCTTCCGATCGGTCCCGACACGTGGTCCATAGTGGTTGCCGACGTATCGGGCAAGGGCGTCAGTTCCGCGCTGCTCGCCAGTTTTTTGCAGGGGGCTTTTCTCAGCGCTTCCTGCACTTCCGACATTCCGGAAATGCTCTCACGGCTCAATGGCTTTCTGAGCGCCCGGTCCGAACACGGCAAGTACGCCACGCTGTTTTATTCAAAACTCGATTCCTCAGGCCGTCTAACGTATGCCAATGCCGGACACTGCGCGCCGATGCTGGTGCGCGCTGCCGGAGGAATTGAAAAACTCGAAGCCACAGGCATGCCCGTCGGCCTGGTGGATGGTGCTGTGTTTGGCCTCGAAACGCGGGACTTGACCCCCGGTGACCGGCTTGTCCTTTACTCCGATGGAGTCACCGAAGCGCAGGACCCCGAAGGCGAATTTTATGGCCGCAAGCGCCTTCGTAAAACGATTGAAGCCGCGCCACGATCCGGCAGCGCCGAACTGCACGCGGCAATACGGAAGTCATTGCTCGAATTCACCCGGGGCGCAGAGCAGTCGGACGACGTCACGCTCGTAGTTCTCGAGTACCGCGGGAATCGCTAATCGAGAAGAGCGCCGAATGGGTTCAACGCCACGGAATCGGGAAGCGGCGCTTGCAGCGGCTTTCTACCTTCGAGTTTTGCCGCCATCGCGCGGGCAAAAAAATCGGTCGCCGCGGCCTGTTTGGCGATCTCATTCCAGATAGGAATCGCTGCCGCGTTCCTGTGATCGAGAACCAGCGCATACCCCAGCGCCAGACGCCGCAAGCCGTCCATCGTCGGCAAGGGCATCAGTTGCTCGGCTCGTTTCTGCCATTCCTCGGCTGACGCGGAAGGCAGCGCACAGAAGCGAGCGAGAATAAGCGAAGGTACAGCCTGCAACCCTGCAATTCGGGCGTCCACCGAAGCTTTCTCCCTGTCTCCCGCGATCAGTTCCCAGATCACCAGTTGCGCAGCCGCATCGGCGCGTATGGCCGCGTTCTTCTCGTCGTTCAACGTTTGCCGCATTGCGGCCTCGGCCTCTTTCTGCCTGCCGGTCCGAAAGAGCCAGTCCCCTTTCCGCAAAACCACCAGGTTGTCGCCGGCTGTTTTCCGCGCATCGAAAAACCGATTGAATAGAGAATCGGCCCCGGCACGGTCGCCGGATCGGAATCGAGCCCACGCAGCTTTATAAAGATCACCGTTGTGAAGGAATTCAGGATCTTTCGTGTCGCCTTCGAGGTAGTGAGTTGCCGCTTCCGGGAACTTGCCGGCGAGGTAGCTCACGTCGCCCATCGAATCGGAAGGGTTGGCCTCTTTGGGGCGCAGACGAGCATATTCGCTGAGTGCCTTCATAGCGCCGGCGTAGTCGCCCGCCCAGCCGCGCGCATATCCCAGGCTATTCCAGAGGGCTGGATCCGCAGGCGTGGCTTCGGCCAGTTTCTGCCAATCGCCGGCAGAGGCCGAGAAGTTGCCGACCGCACTCTCGGTCTCCGCGAGGGTTCGCAGAATCAGCCGGTCATCCGGATTCAGCGAGGAGATCTTTCTCAGTGCGGCAGCCATGGCGGGCTTATCGGATTTCATGGCAGCGGCGTCGAGATCGAGTTGAGCCTGGGTCAACGGGTCAAGGCTGGCGGCGCGAGCCCGATCGATGGTTGCCAGCGCCTCGTCTTTCTGGTTTTGGAGGCGTTCGGTCCGCTCCAGCGCAAGCCATGCCGGCCCGAAGTGCGGGTCCCGCTCCAGCGCCTGCGCGGGTTGGCCGGATGCAAAGAGGCGCAGCGCACCATCATCTGAAGTCAGAGATGGTTTAGCCGAGGGTGACAACCGTTTTGCCAGATCACGCAGCGCCGCGCTACCGGTTGAAGCCTCTACGGTGTCGGTTCGAGCCGTCTTTCCTGTGGCGGCGTCTTCAACGATTGCCGTCAGACGAATGCGATCACCGGCCTTTTCAACATAGCCTTCAATCAAACGGTTGGCGCCGGCGAGAAGAGCAGCAGAACGTTGGGTAGAAATACCTGGCGCCGCTGAACGCTCGCCGAGCGACGCCGCGATCAACTCAACATTGCCGGCTGTAACCACCGGCCCATTCATCGTTCCTGAAAGAGCCGCAGGCAGCGTTTCCGCCGCAGCGCGCGCGATCCAGTCGAGAGAAGGATCGCCGGAAAGGTTTTCGAATCGCAGAACGGCGTAATGTGGGGCGGGGCCGGAAGGTGTTTTGCCGCAGCCCCCTGATGAGGCCAATAAAACCAGACCAGGCAGGGAAATTCCGAGCAGTTTAAAGGACACGCGGCTCAAGGGCAATCAAATCTTTAAATTCCTTGGTATCGCGCAAAGTCACAAATTCGGGAACATCCTTCAGTTTGTTCTTGTCCTTAAGACCCTCTTCAAGAGACTTCCGGAGATATTGCAACGCCAGATCGTTCTTGCCCTTGCCTGCATACATGCGGGCCAGTTCATAGTGATAGCGCGCCTTGTCGGTAACGCCGCGATCCTGCATACGGGTACCAACCGTCCCGTGTTTTTCGAAAACGTCCGGATCGATTTCGAAGGCCTTCGTGTAGGCCTTGTTCATCTCGTCGAATTTTCCCCGGGCGTACCATGCCGTGCCGAGGTTGCTCCAGATGGCGGCCGAGTCAGGCGAATAGCGCAATGCCTTCTCATAACGCGCGATGGCGGTTCGGTATTTTTTCTCGGCGTAGTAGACGGTTCCCACGTTGTTGATGGCATCGGAGTATTTCTTGTCGATCTTAATGGCTTTTTCGTAGCTTTTGCGCGCGGCATTCAAATCACCGAGCTGGTGATACGCGATGCCGATTTTGTCCCAGACTACAGCGGAACTCTGGGGTGCGTCGTGGTAGGCGTCGATGGCCTCGCGGTACATCTTGCGCGCCATATAGAGATCGCCTCGGTCTTCGGGCGAAAGCTGACGCCGTTCGGGGGGCGGAGTCTGAGCGCAGAGAAATCCGGAAGCAAGAACAAGTGTGAAAAGAATGCGAATGGAAACCATGGCCGGCCTCCTCAAGGTGCTTTTATTTGAACACATTCTTCAACCGGGAGAAAAAACCCTTCTTCTTCTGTTGCTCCGGCTGATCGAGCTGAACGGCAGGAGGGGGCAGCGCACTGGGTGCAGCCGGAGGTCTCGAATCGGCGCGACGTGCCGGCGGGTTATCGGGGGCCGCCTGATAAGGAGTGGGGGCCACCTGGGGTGAGCCTGTATCCCAGCCGGAAACGGTGGTCCGGTCGCCTCCTTTACCGCCATGTAAAGGACACGCACCAACTGGCTCCGTACCGGCAATGAACACTTCCGATTTCTGTTCAGGACACGCCGGGGTCGCGGGCATACCCGACGCCGGGTCGATGGTGATGGACACAACGCCATCAGGAGCCTCGAAAGGTTTCACGTCAGCATAGCGGCGGAACGAAGTGGCCCGCTTCATAAACTCGGTCCAAATCGGCAAGGCAGAGCGAGCGCCTTCGATATCGAGTTCCCGGTTGTCGTCGAATCCAACCCAAACGATGCATAAAAGGTTGGAAGTGAATCCGGCGAACCAGCCGTCATGCGACGTTCCGGTCTTACCGGCGGCCGGCAAAGTGAAGCCGCGCGACCGAACGCCCGCGGCGGTACCGGTCTGCATCACTTCTTCCAGCATGCTGACCATCAGATAAGTCACACGCGGATCGAGAACGGGTTTGGTCTGCGGTTTCTGATCGAGAAGCACTTTGCCGTTCGGCTCTTTTACCAGCGAAACAAATGACGGTTGAACGCGGACGCCCCCGTTGGCAAAGACGGTGTAAGCACCCGCCATTTCGAACGGAGTGGCATCGTAGGAGCCAATCGCCATAGCCGGAGTTGCCTTGACATCTTCACTGATGCCGGCTTTGTGGGCCAGATTGACCACGGAACTGTAACCAACCATCTCGGCCACTTTGATGGTCGCCACGTTGAGGGACTTCGCCAGAGCTTTACGCAGAGTGACGGGGCCGTAGAATTCGTGCTCGAAGTTGCCGGGCGTGTATTCCTGGCCGTCGAATTCAAAAGTGGTCGGCTCATCCACAACGATCGAAGCCGGGGTGAGGGTTCGGGTTCCGCCCACAACTGCGGTATTCAACGCGGCGGCATAGACAAAGGGCTTGAAGATGGAACCGGGCTGGCGCTCGGCGAGGATACGGTTGAGCTGGCTGGCTCCATAATTCCGTCCGCCGATGAGGGCTTTGATTTCACCGGTGTGGGGATCGAGCGCAATCAACGCACACTGCGGTTCCACAAAAGGCGCGTTCCTGAACCGTTTCTGCTTGTGGACCGCTTCGTCCACTTGTTTCATGCCAATGGCAACGGCTTCGTTGGCGGCTTTCTGCAGATCGAGGTCGAGGGTGGAATAGATTTTATCGGCCCGGGCTTGAAAGTCATAGCCGGGGAAGCGCTTCTCGATGTCGTCATTCAGGAGGTCGACGAAGTAAGGAGCTTCACTCGATTCGGCGGGCCCTATCACCAGAACCAGCGGCGCTTCGACGGCCACGGCGTATTCGCGATCGGTCACGAAGCCGTTCTGGCGCATCAGCCCGACGATGGTGTTGCGACGGTCTTTCACACGGTCTGGATGACGGTAAGGATTGTAGTAACTGGCGCCTCGAACAATCGAAGCCAATGTGGCGGCTTCCGGCAGAGTCAGCGATTTCAGATCTTTGCCGAAATAGCTTTGGGCGGCCTCGCCAAATCCACGAATGGTGAAACTGCCGCGATAGCCGAGATCGACGCCGTTCACGTACATCTCGAAAATCTGCTCTTTGGTGAGCTTCTGTTCAAGCTGCAGGGTGATCATGGCTTCGGCGAGCTTACGCCGCCAGTTGCGCGCCGGCGTCAGGAACATATCGCGCGCCAGTTGCATGGAAAGCGTGGAGGCACCCTGAGCGCTGCGCCCTCGGCGCAAATCGACCCAGACGGAACGCACCACACCGATGGGATCGAAGCCGGAATGCTGGAAGAAGCGTTTATCCTCAGCGGAAAGAATGGCATTGCGCAGGACTACAGGGATGTCCTCGTAGCGGACAACGCGCTGCTTTTCGCGATTCCGGTCGTAGAGGTTAGTGATGAGTTGAGGTTCGAGTTCGTAGAGAGGACGGTCGGAATTGTCGCGCAGAGAAACGATGCGGCGGATCTTACCGCCGGAAAATTTCACGGTAGCGGGTTCCTGATCGAAATAGGAATCGGCGCCGGGAAAGATATCGATGGAGGAATCAGCCTGGACGCTGTAGTAGCCGGTGGAGTTATTGCGGTTTTCGCTGTAACCGGCTCGGCGCAGAGAGGTAGCGATCTCAGAGGGCGAGGTAACGTCGCTGACGGCAACGGACTCGGGCGCGGCGAAGATGCGGGCGGTGGTCGAATAGGCGCCGCCTTTGAGGCGGGCATCGATCATTTTCGAATAGACGCCGTAAAAGTGGATGAAGACGCCGATGCCGCCTACGACAGCCAGAACCAGCAGAACCAGAAATGTTTTGCCGACCGGATGAAGGAGGAAACGCACCAGGCCCGCATTCCTTTTGGGGACACGGATCTTTCGTTCCCCTTTGCGGCGCGGGGCGTCAGCAACCTTCATATGTACTCAGGATAGCGGGAAAGCAGATGCGAAAGAATGGAACGCAAAATGTGCCGGTGCGTAGTTGGGGTACGGGGATCGGGAGAGACGTTAGAAAGGGCACGTTATGGGTTCGATTTTTCGCGGCAGACGGCGAAACGGGCGTTTTACAAAACGAACCGAATTCTGCGTTAGCGAGTTTGGGCTCAATGGTTTGGCCCGGCTCCGTGCGTGTGGATTTTGTCATAAGATTCTCCCTCTCGTTTCGCGTTCCGCCGGTTTGAGAGTAGCTCATGTTTTTCGGGCTGCAAGCCCGCAGAACGGTAAGGCGCTGATTCGGTGGGGACGATTCCCTGCGAATTCGTGTTAACGGCTCAAGGCCGGGGCGACGATGGGGGATGAAAAATGCTTCCGACGACCCGACATGCAGTGGCAATTTGGGGGGTCGACCACCTTGGCCGGCTTGTTTTCAATGACTTATTTTCGTGTTTTTCGAAGGATGAATTTCACGGCGAACGGGTTCGATTCCCGTTAGCGCTACCAAGGTTTCATAGAGTTACAGGGAATGCGCTGTGACGCGCTGTGACGCGCAACGGCCCAGAGGCTTTCCCCGGAAACA